>Ga0310123_10000380_pt1 | contig 40059 bp, 29 predicted proteins | sample CB6_AW_1057_MG_FD_203505 | JGI IMG/M metagenome (GOLD analysis project Ga0310123, IMG submission 203505) | Marine microbial communities from Western Arctic Ocean, Canada - CB6_AW_1057 | ecosystem: Environmental > Aquatic > Marine > Oceanic | place: Canada: Western Arctic Ocean | collected... | reverse complement strand
CACCGAGTCGCTCAGAATCCGGGCAGCGACCTGCCCTCCCGCGGAAAACCCGACAAGTCCTATACAATCTTTCTTTAATCCCCAGCGATTCGCATCAGAACGCACCAGAGACAACGTTCGTTGCGCATCCTGCATTGGCTTCCGCCAGCCGGCGACTGCTTTGCTGTTTGTTGTTCGATATCTGACCACGAATGCCGAGATGCCAAGTCTGTTGAGCCAGTGAGCCGCTTCGGTTCCCTCTTTATCCGGAACAATTTTTCTGAATCCTCCACCGGGAAGAATCACAGCGGCTGAACCATTGGGATCATTTGCCGGATGCACGGTGAATGTCGGGAAGGTGATACCTGTTACTCTGGTGACACGCGGCTGCTCCGTGGATCGAAACGGGAGTACATCACCGATGTTCCGTGTCGTTTCACCTGGAGCCAGACCAGGCCACACGTCAATGGGTTCCGCAGCAAATCCTGTCGGCAGGCACACCAACATTGTCAGCAGTAAAACAGTTCGCTCGATAATGCTCATCGGGATCCACCCAGAACCATCAGAAACACGTCGGGATATTCGCAGACGAGACATTCGTCTACTTGCCTCGCAACACGATGTCGTCGAATTCGTTCAGATCATCGAACGAACCAATGCCGATCCGGCCATTCCCGAACGTGCGGTCTTTTACCTCCATAAGGGGTTGATTCATATCGTCGAAGTAGACAACGATTTTTCCAGTGGACGATGTCCGAACGAGCTTTGCATGATGCCACTCATCGGTCCATGGTGTCCGTTTATTATTTTTTGTCAGTGGTCTCCGTGGGGCGCCGTCCACGATCATGATCTGTCCGCTTGCCGGATCCGGCTTTGCACCGAGGTGGGCATAGTAAAAATGCGTCTTATCCTGCCAGCCAAAGAAGATGCAGCAGTCACGATGATTACCCGTGTCTTTGGTGCTGCGGACTTTAAAAGTCAGTTCGAAGTCTTCGACCGATACATCCCTGATCAGCGCAATATGTCCCGGACTGCGTACAGCGGGCTTGTATTCACTTCTTCGTTCGGTGATCGCAAATGTCATATTGTTGTTTTGGCTATTCAACTTCCATGTCTTCGGATCAAGAACTTCCCAGCGGTCGCTGCCACTTTCAAAATCGTCAGAAAATACAACAGGACGTTCGGCCCCGAAGACACACACCGGAACCTGGCCGGCAACTACAATCATCGTGAGAGCAAAAACAAAGGCTGACGGTTGCATCGGCATACGTGGTTTCCCGCTGGAGAATTATGCTGGATTTCGGTGCAGGCAGAGAGACATGGCCTGAGTACTCCGCATTTCGGCTCAGTTGGAACGTACGTAGTCGTTTCGTCGCTTCCCACTCATGGCTTACTGCTCCTAACATTTTACGGTTTAGCACCTGCCGACGTCTTCAGGCCGTGTTCAATTCGCGCCGACAACGCCGGTTGATTATGACTGACTCAGCACGTGGAACCAGCGGAGGGTATCAGGCGGGCAGAGTTAATACCCTGAAATGAGTCCACGTTCCATTTTTCCGTTGTCACCGCTGAACTCTGATTATGCTCAAACCTAGGGGAGAGTAAAACAGGTTCCACGCTATAAAATCCAATCATGACCGTTTCATCCGGCTCAGCCGGACTTTCGGTTTTCCGGCCGGTCTCAGCAACCGTTTCACGATTCACATGAACACCCTGACTCTGAAATTTTCACTGGATATTTCACCACGTCCGAAGCAGTGCTCCAGCGTGTTGTTTGTTGCGGTGAAAGATTATGTAGTACGAGCCCGACGGAACCGTTCCTGCAGGTACAGTCGTCATTCCGGCGGGTTGTAGTGACAAGCGTGGTGCTGCCTCCGACAGATGGATGTAGATTTGACTCGGCTCGGAGATCACCGACAATTGGGGCTGTAACTTTGAGTTTGGTTTCGCTTTTTGCGAGAACAGAAAGTTCCGTTTGTCTCCTGAAAACGAAGTAGAATGATGAAACAATTTCGTTGGACAGTTCTCATCGGCAGTGCGGTGCTTTGCATGGTCGACGGAGATACGGCCCAAGCCGACGACTCCGAGGCACTGACCTACCGCCGTTTCACCGTGGAAGAAACAGGTGGCAGCATTGTCACCATGACACCGGTGATGGAATCCAGGAATCCTCGCTGGGCTCGCGGCGTTTCTCAGGATACTTTCAACTGGTCCGGCAGAATGACCGGTATGGATCCACTGTTTGACACTCCGATCCCATTTGTCATCCACCCGACTGACGAAAGCGAACCATTTCACAAACACAACCATCAGCCGTCAATCACCTGGCTGCCGAACGGTGATCTGCTGGCGGTTTGGTATTCAACGCGGGGAGAAAGAGGGACCGAGCTAACGGTGCTGGCTGGTCGGCTCCGGTCCGGGAATGACGTATGGGATGCTTCAAGTGAGTTCTTTAAAGCTCCCAATCGCAACATGCATGGTTCCAGTATTCTGCATGATGGCAACGGCACCATATACCATTTCAACGGTATGGCGCCTGATGGTGGACGGGGGTGGGCGAAGCTGGCACTTCTCATGCGGAGCAGCCGTGACAATGGCCTGACGTGGACACGGCCATTTGCCGTGGATCCACGCGTCATTGGACGCCACCAGGTAATTTCCGGCACACTGATCACAAAAACCGGGGTTTTGATTCAGAATTGTGATGCGGTTCCCGCAGGTCATGGTGGCACAGCACTGCACATCAGTCACGATGGCGGGAAGTCCTGGATAGATCCGGGCTATGGAAAACCGAAACCGGATTTTGTGGCGGGGGGGACAGGCGAGGGCACCATCGCCGGCATTCATGCGAAAGTAGTCGAACTTGATGATGAACGACTCATAGCGTTTGGTCGCGGGGATTCGATTGATGGACACATGCCAATGAGCATCTCCAGCGATCTGGGCCGAACGTGGACTTATCAGGCCAGCCCGTTTCCTCCCATTGGTGGTGGTCAGCGTCTGGTGTTGAGACGTCTGAACGAAGGCCCCTTATTGTTTGCGAGCTTTACATCCGGAAGTCGTGAACAGCCGGAGGCCAATGGAATGACGTTTCTCAGTCAGAACGGTCAGGAGTTTACCGGACACGGAATGTACGCGGCGCTGTCATTCGATCAGGGAACGACGTGGCCCGTCCGTAAACTGCTGACGCCTGGCAACGGAGACTTCGACGGGGGGGCCTGGACTCGTAAGTTCACTGCCACTCCCACGCGGGCGGAACATGCAGGCTATCTGGCCGCCACACAGACGCCCAATAATGTGATTCATCTGATCAGCAGCCGGTTGCACTATCGCCTGAATCTTGCCTGGTTAACTGCCGGAACTGCAGTGGCGTTTGTCGGAGAAACGTGTCCGGCCGCTCCGCTCACGATGTACCGCAGCAGGCATGAGGGGCTCACCTGCAGACCGCAAAAACCGAGCATCCATTCGAGCCACTGCGGGTACATGCTGTCGATGCACATGAATGAACACGGAATGACTCTGCGCCGCGGCCAAGAAAAAGGCTGCCGCTGCGCCCAATGCGCTACGGCGCGGACAGGAATCACCATTCGAAATGGAAACCTCAGTACACCAACGGGAACAACAGTGGCTTCAACCGGAGCACAAGTGATCCATTCCGAAAAACCGAACCAGTGAGACAACGGCGACTCAGTTGTCTGACGACAGCATCTGCTGCACCTCCGAGGGACACGTCTCCACGCTGCGACGGTGGACAAACATGGCAGGAATGGAAGTTGGTCAACAAACTGCCTGACGAACATCAGCAACGATTTTGGGACAACCGGGATGGACTGGTATGACTACCGGCGGACAATTAAGACATTCTGATATTCTCAGCAGGATCGAGAGCCCAATGCGTTTCGGGAAGGCGCCACCGTCCGGACGTGCATTGATGGAGACGAGTCATGTCCAATTACATGCCCCGTCCGTGACAGTGCCAGTGACTGGCGTACCTCATAGCTGACAGACCAGGCACAGCGAACTAAAGAGAAGATATTTCCGGATTTCGAAACACCCGGAGCCTCACATGACATAAAACTGAGCCCGGCCTGGTCGATGAATGAGGAACTACGGTCGGCAGGCCGCAGCCAGGAACGTGAAGTGATGACTGATTTGATGCCGGGCCATCATCAGTCCGGTCGCTGAGAGCCGGCGCGTATGCTATGAATTATTCCGTTTGAACCCGGGATGACGTGAAGAGGACAGACACAGTGAGTGAACGTAAGCATCAGATTCTGGTCGTCGGCGCAGGATCCATTGGGGAACGACATCTGCGATGTTATCTGGCGACAGGCCGTGCGGATGTCGGGGTCTGCGAACTTGATGTGGATCGACTTAATACTGTGGCAGATCGCTACAATATCGAGGAGCGTTTTTGTGATGTGCGGGATGCTTTGGAAGGCACATGGGATGCCGTGCTTGTTGCGACACCCGCACATACTCACATTCCGATCGCTATCCAGGTGGTTCAATCCGGCACAAATGTGCTCATTGAAAAACCATTGTCCACGTCGCTCAGCAGAATCGAAGAGCTTCAGCAGCTGATTACTGACAGGAACACCATTGCAGCCGTCAGTTATCAGTTACGGGCTCATCCTGCTGTGAGAAAAATGAAGGCTGCACTGGATTCGGGTCAGTTTGGCAAACCGCTGCAACTGTACATGACGACCGGGCAAAGTTTTGCCTACTTCCGCCCGGCCTATCTGGAAACGTATTTCACCGACCACCGAACTGGTGGCGGTGCAATTCAGGATGCGATCACACACATGCTGAATCTGGCGGAATGGCTGGTGGGCCCCGTGACCAGGATTTCCGTTGATGCCGAGCACCAAAAACTGGATGGAGTCACGGTCGAAGACACAGTTCATATCCTGGCGCGGCATGAAACTGTCATGGCCAACTACGCTATCAACATGTATCAGCATCCAACCGAGGGGCAGATCACGGTTGTCTGTGATAAAGGCACTGTGCGTTTTGAACCAAACCGAAGTCGCTTCTGCACTATGACGGAAATCAATGGACAATGGGACGAATATGTCCATCCGTTTGATGGTCGCGACACGTGGTACATAGAAAATGCCGAGATCTTCCTTGATGTTTTGGAACGAAAGTGTCAGCCCTTATGCAGTCTGGAAGATGCGATTCAGACGTTACGTGTCAATCTGGCGGCACTCAAATCTGCCGAGACTCACAGCTGGCTGGAGATCCCCTGACGCAGACAACTGGAGACAGCAGATGGAAATCAGCGACAGAAAATACGATAATCCGCTGCGGAACTTGATACAGAGTGTGCAGTCATGAATTGCCACTGCAAGACTGCTGATCTGGCCATCAGAAGTGCCGCAGTCGTTCTCGCGGCAGTGGTCAGTGGTGTCGCCTCGGACACTCACTGGTCCTTCCAGCCGGTGGTTCGTCCCCAGGTTCCCGTCACGATGCACACGAACACATCCGGGAACGCGATTGACTCATTTTTGCTGAAACGGCTTGAACGAGAACACATAAATCCGTCCCCTGAAGCAGATTCCATCACAGTACTGCGCCGAGTCTCACTTGATCTGATCGGGATTCCTCCCACGCCGGAGGAAGTTGATGCCTATATGGAGGATTCTGAACCGGATCGCTATCAGAAAGCTGTGGACCAACTCCTGGCGTCACCACACTACGGTGAGAAATGGGCTGTTTCCTGGCTGGATTTATGTCACTATGCGGATACAGACGGCTACCTCACGGACCAACTGCGGCCGGTGGCGTGGAGGTACCGGGACTGGCTGATCGAAGCACTCAATCGAAATCTGCCGTTCGACGACTTCACGATTCAGCAACTGGCGGCCGATCTTCTCCCATATGCGTTGATGCATCAGCGTCTGGCCACGGGATTCCTGCGACAGACTCTGAGCAACCGTGAGGGAGGCGCGGAGCCGGAAGAGTTTCGCGTGAAGCAGGTTGTTGACCGCACGGAAATGGTGGGAACGATCTGGCTGGGGCTCACTGTCGGATGCGCCCGCTGTCATGACCATAAACACGACCCGCTGACACAACGAGAGTTCTTTCAGTTTTACGCTTGCCTGGACAACGGCGACGAGGTGAATATCGATGCCCCCCTGCCGGAGGAACGTCACGCGTTCGTCAGCTCTCGTCAGGAATACAATGAACATCGTCGGCAACTGATTGACCCGTATCGTGCAGAGATTAAGTTACTCCAGCAGGAATGGGAGTCGAAATGTCTGCACGCACGTGACCATCCAGGAGCGGATCATGTCTGGGACCGGCAATGGGAATTGCTCGGGCTGGTCTGGGGTGGACAGCTCGGTGAAGGCCAGCTTGAAGGTCAGGAAATCGTCAGATGTCCGTGGAAAGAACGCACATCTCGTCAAAAAGACGATCTCCTGAATTACTTTCTGGTTTCCGGGTCAGTGACGGATCCGCAACGGTTTAAGGCCCTAGAACTGGGGAAGTTACAGGACCAGCTGACGCATCTGCAGGAGGAGTTCCCCAAAGCGACACGTGCGCCGGTAATGCAGGCGTCGCTGACGCGGCGGCAGACCTACATTCATGAAGCAGGTGACTTCCGGGACCGTGGGCAGGATGTCTCACCAGCGACTCCACAGTGGCTGCCGAGCTGGTCTCCCTCAGAGATCGAAGATACGCGGCTGACTCTGGCCCGATGGCTGGTATCACGATCCAATCCATTAACAGCCCGTGTGGTCGTCAATCGCATGTGGGAGCAGTTCTTTGGACGAGGTCTGATCGTCACGACAGAAAATTTTGGTTTGCGAGGTGAACCATCTTCGCATCCGGCGCTGCTGGACTGGCTGGCAGCAGAATTCATGGATTCCGGGTGGGATGTGAAGGCCATGCATCGACTGATTGTCCATTCAAAAGTTTATCGTCGGTCTTCCGAGTATCGTGAGGATTTGACATCAATCGATCCGAGCAATGTGTTGCTCGCTCATCAAAGCGCTCTGCGGCTCTCGGCGGAAATTTTGCGAGATGCCGGTCTGGCCGTCAGCGGACTGCTGTACACAGAGATCGGTGGCCCCAGTGTGCGCCCGCAGCAGCCTGCCAGCGTGACGAAGGAAGCCTTTGGCAGCTATGACTGGAAACCGAGCTCGGCGCCGGACTGTTATCGTCGAGGCATCTATACATTTCGAATTCGGACGACGCCGTTTGCTCAGGGGGTGACCTTTGACGCTCCCAATCCCAACGAAATCTGCACGCGGAGAGCTCGTTCCAATACGCCGTTGCAGGCCCTCACACTGCTGAATGACCCGGTGTTTTTTGAGATGGCTCAGGCTCTGGCAGATCGTGCACTCAGCGAGCCGGATTTGAGTCAGCGGGACCGGTTGGAATACGTCTTCAGCCGCTGCCTCGCCCGGGAGCCGACAGAGAGCGAAATACAGCAGCTGACGACTTACCTGCAGACACAACTGAGCGAGTATCAATCGAGCAGAGAGTTGCTGCCGATACTGGACTACGAATTTTCCGCGTCGGCTGGTTCGGTTGAGAAGGCCGCATGGACCAATTTGTGCAGTGTGATATTGAATCTCCATGAGTTTATCACGCGAGACTGATTTGGAGGTGCCCATGAACCTGTACTGCCACAATTCAACCCGTCGGCACTTCCTGCACGACACGGCTGCCGGATTGGGGACACTCGCACTGGCCGATCTCCTCGCAGCAGACGGGCGCACCATGGCCGCGGAGGCAGCCAGGTGCCCGTCACATCACGCTTCCACGGCAAAGAATGTCATTTTTCTGTGTATGGCCGGCGCTCCCAGTCAGCTGGACTTGTTTACTCCGCGTCCACGACTCAACGCGCTGCACGGTCAGCCGGTTCCCATGTCTTTCCTGCATGATCTCGACGACGCACTCATCCGTGGGAGTGCCAGAATATTCGGGTCACCACGCTCCTTTCAGCGATATGGTGACTGTGGAATGGAATTTTCTGACTTCCTGCCCCATATGGCAGCCTGTGCCGATCAGTTCACCATGATTCGATCCATGACCACAGACATCAGCAATCATCATCCGGCGCAACTACTGATGAATTGTGGCGTCCCGACGTTTGGCCTGCCCAGCATGGGGTCGTGGGTCACGTACGGCCTGGGCAGCGAATCCAGCAGTCTTCCAGGATTCATCGTGCTTCTGTCGCGCAACGGAACTGGTGACCTGGGCGGACAGGATCTGTGGACCAATGCGTTTTTGCCGGCAAACCATCGCGGCGTCACGTTCCGGGCTGACGGCGATCCCATTCTGCATCTGACCAGTCCCGGCAGGATGGATTTAAAGACTCAGCAGCAGCGTTTGCGGACAATCCTGAAGATGAATCGGCTCCGGCAGAAGCAACATGCCGACCCGGAAATTGATTCTCGCATTGCCGCCTATGAACTTGCATTCCGGATGCAGACGGCAGCACCCGAACTCGTTGAGCTGTCTGGGGAATCACAGCATACGCTCGACGCCTACGGAATTGGCGGTGTGAAAACAGATGCCTTCGGGAAGAATTGTCTGCTGGCCCGCCGGATGATCGAACGTGGTGTGCGGTTCGTGCAGTTGTATCACTACACCTGGGATGACCACTCCGACCTGAACAGAAAGCTGAAAGATAATTGCGAACGCACAGAACAGGGAGTTGCTGCCCTGATTAAGGATCTGGATCAACGCGGCCTGCTGGACGAAACGCTGGTGGTGTGGGGAGGTGAATTTGGTCGAACACCCATGAACGAAGTTCGCCGAGGTATCAATCCTGGCAAAGAAGGCCGTGATCATCACCCGTTCGGATTCACAATGCTGATGGCGGGAGGTGGCGTTCGTCGCGGCCATATCTTCGGCAACACCGACGATCTTGGCTATCATGCCACGGAAAACCCGGTCCATATCCACGACTTGCAGGCCACGATCCTGCACTGTCTGGGGCTCGATCACCTGCAGCTGACATATCGTCACAAAGGGCGTGATTTTCGTCTCACTGATGTTGCCGGCGAAGTGATTAAGGACATCCTGTGAATCTGCCGTCCCGGTGGTTAACGCAGCCCCTTTTCAGCAGCGACTGCAAACTGTTCACCGACCAGCCAGCAGGCGGCTTGGTGCTGGTCCCCAATCTGCACCAGCTGAGGCCGATCCGATTCACAGCGGTCGGCGGCCACCTCACATCGTGTGACAAACGGACAACCGGCTGGTGGATTACGTGGACTGGGGACCTCACCTTCCAGAATGTACAGCTCCGAACGATCCCGGGGATCGTTGACGGGATTCGAACGCAGCAGCGCCTGCGTATAGGGATGCGTCGCATTCAGGTGGATGTCGCTGCAGGACATTTTCTCAACGAGTTGCCCCAGATACATCACGATCATCTCATCACAAAAATGTTCGATCACCTTCAGGTCATGGCTGATAAATATCAGGGTGAGGCCGAATTGTTCTCGGAGGTCCATCAGCAGATTGAGCACTTGCGCCTGAACAGACACGTCCAGCGCAGAAACGGGTTCGTCGGCAATGATGAACTCCGGTTTCACCGCCAGTGCGCGCGCAAGATTCAATCGCTGGCGCTGTCCACCTGAGAATTCGTGGGGGTAACGATTTCGAACTTCGCGCCGCAGCTGCACAGTCTCCAGCAGTTCATCGATGAACTTGCTTCGTTCGCCGGGCGGTACAATATCATGAAATCTGATGACTTCCTTCAGCATCTGACCGGCAGTCATCCGAGGATTCAAAGAGGAATACGGGTCCTGAAACACGAACTGCATCCGGCGGCGCAGTGGCATCATGTCTCGATGTGACAATCCTGTCATTTCCGTACCGTCAAATGTCACCGTGCCGCTGGTGGCAGGATGCAGGCCGATAATCGTCTTTCCCAGCGTCGATTTGCCGCAACCGGACTCGCCGATGACACCGAGTGTCACCCCTTTTTCCAGCTCAAAACTCACATCATTCACTGCCTGTACGGCTGCAACGACGCGATTGAACATTCCACCTCGAACCGGGAAATGCTTGACCAGGTGTTTGACCTGAAGGAATGACATGACTCAGCCCTTCTCCAATGGTCTGGCCGCTGAATGAACAGGAAAGTGGCAGCGGACCTGGCGACGGTGGCCGGACGCCTTGAGACTCGGAGGGAATGCGTCACACATGGATTGTCTGAGGGTACAACGATCGGCGAAGCGGCAGGCAATCGGCATGTCATGCAGTCCGGGGACAAGACCAGGTATGGTTGTCAGGCGTTGACCATCATGTCGCATTCCGGAATGCGGAATCGATTCCAGCAATGCTTTGGTGTAAGGGTGTGCCGCATCATGAAACAGTTCATCCACTGGTGATATTTCGACGATCTGTCCGGCATACATCACAAGAACGCGGTCACACATCTGAGCGATCACGCCGAGATCGTGTGTAATCAGCAGTATGGCCGTGCCGGACTTCCTTCGCAGGTCGTTCATCAGTCGCAGAATCTGAGACTGGATGGTGACGTCCAGTGCGGTGGTGGGTTCATCCGCAATGAGAATATCGGGCTCGCAGGCCAGAGCCATGGCGATGACGATCCGCTGCCTCATCCCGCCCGAGAGTTGATGCGGATATTCACCGTATCGTCGATCGGGATTGGAAATCTCCACCAGGTCGATCAGTTCGAGCACCCGGGCTTTACGCTGAATCCGATTTAACGTGGTGTGATAGACGAGGGCTTCGTTGAGCTGAGACCCGATCGTGAATACGGGATTCAGTGCCGTCATGGGTTCCTGAAAGATCATGGCGATCTGATCACCACGGATATCCCTCATCTGCCGTTCGGTGTAGTCCAGCAGATTGCCACCATTAAACTCGACTCGACTCTCGGAACCGTACCGTGTGACATGGTCCGGAAGGAGTCTCATGATAGATCGGGCTGTAACAGACTTGCCGCATCCGGATTCGCCGACAATGCCGAGCGCTTCGCCTTTGAACACATCAAACGACACGTTGTTAACCGCATTGACCATACGGCCTTCGGAGAGAAAACTGGTACTCAACCGGCGCACAGATAACGCCACGTCTGCGGTCGGTGACGCCGCCAGTTCTGACTGGCCAGACGTTGACTGAGATGATTCTGGCATTGACTTGCCCTTACCCCACGTGACGCGGATCAAGAATGTCCTGCACCGCATCCGAAAGGATATTGAATGCGAGCACCAACACCAACATGAAGACCGTTGCTGCACCAATCTGCCAGTAGAAGCCGTTGATCACTTCCTGTCCTGACTGTTTGATCATAATCCCCCAGCTCGGCCCTTTCTTAACACCGAGACCCAGATAGCTCAAAATGACTTCCGACTTGATGGCTCCGATGAATAACAGCGAAAAATTGATAAGCATCAGATGGGCAACATTGGGCAGCATGTGTCGCAACAGAATCCGGATTCGCCCATATCCGAGGACTTGTGCCGCCTGAACGTATTCCAGCTCTCGCAGCTTAAGTGCTTCACCGCGAATCACTCGACAGGGCCCGATCCAGTAGGTGGCGCAGAAGGCGATAAAAACAGGGATCAGCGTTTCCTGGACGGGGACTCCGATGATTTTTCTCGCGAAGTTGCCGGTCCATCGGTTGAGCAGGTCGTCGAATTCTCCGCCGTCGAAGGCAAATGACAGGACAATGAGCAGTACGATGTTGGGGATCGACGCAAAAGTGGAATAGAGCCAGTTGACAGCATGGTCGATCCATCCTCCGAAATAGCCGGCCACCAGACCCAGTGCCGTACCAAAGACGACCGATACCATCCCGGTCACGAAGCCAACAAGTATCGCGACTCGAACAGACCAGATGGCGCGCAACAGGATTGACCGTCCCTGTTTGTCCGTACCCAGCAACAGTCGAAACCGACGACCGGCTTCCGTGCGACCCTCGGCAAGCGTAAACAATTCGGTGGCGACGCTTTCTAGTTCATTCAGCTGGTCCAGGATTGCTGAAGCATCTTGGGCGCTGTCTTGCACGATCTGATCAAGATCTTCGTAGCCGTAGAGACGATCGATGATCCCATCCACCTGATCTAATCGAGACTGCAGATATGCCGGGTCGTGTGATGCCAGCACCAGTGATCCAGCTGTCACACTCTTGAGTTGCTCAATCGGATTTCTTCGGCGCAGAGCAACCTCAATCCTCCTGAAACTGCGTTCCACGTCGCGCAGGCGTTTTTCCGGCATACATTGCCGACTAAATCCCGGGAGATTGAAGGCCGCCACGGGTTCGAGCGTGTGTTCCATGGTCATCACACTCGAAAAGATAAGCACGGCGGCTGTCGCCCCGTACAGCAGGATGATGCTCAGCGACAAAAGTGCCGGCCGGTGCCGCAGAAACTTTTGCAGGCTGCGTGAGTGTGTCTCATCTGTCATGACAGGCGCACCCGTGGATCAACCAGCGCGTACAGCACATCTGTAAGCAGATTGGCCAGAATATAGATTGCGGCCAATACTGCAGTGAAAGCCTGCACAACGGGAAAGTCGGCGTGCTCCACCGCGAGAATCAGCTGCCGACCCATCCCGGGAATGGTGAAGTAGGTTTCCAGCAGGAACGATCCCATGATCAGAAACGGAATGGTGATAACCACACGTGTGATGATAGGAATCATGGCATTCTTGAGCATGTGTCCAAACATCACCTGGATTTGTGACGCGCCTTTTGCGCGGGCAGTGGTGATGTAGTCACGTCCTGACTCTTCAACCATGACAGCGCGATAGAAACGGGTATCGTACCCCATGGCGACAATGACGCTGATCAATACAGGCAACAGACAGTGGTGAGGCCAGTGATATGTGATGTATTCCCACCACGTTGTTTCAGAAGGGTGCGTGTAGCCGTTAATGGCAAACGGTTTATATCCAGTGATTTCGGGAAGCAAATACGCTCCCCAGTACTGACCGAAAATGATATAGACCAGAAAACTGACACTCATTCCGATCACCGCGGCAATCACGAGTGACTGATCGATCAATCGACCTCGAAATGACGCGGCAACCACTGAGATAATGACGGAGATCACCGTGGTCAGAACAAGCGCCGGAATCGACAGCGCCAGACTGGGACCAATGCAGCGGCCCAAAATGTCACCAACGGTTTCGCCGGGGTGATCCCAGCTGTCGTCAGAAAAATCGAGCGTGAACACCTGGACGACAAAACTGCCAAACTGACTTTCCATTGGCGTTGCCAGGATAAACGGCCGTGTGAGCCCAAATTCCTCGCGTTTTGCTTCAATCGTGTCTGCGCTGGCATTCTTTCCAAGGTAAGCATACACGGGATCGCGTACACGCAGCGCCACCATCACCAGCAGCAGGATGCCGATAAAGACCGGAACGTTGTACAGCAGACGCCGCAGAAAATACGTCCACACAGAAGATCAACCCTGTTCAGATATCGTCGGCCGCGGGATTATTCCGCAGCGGGATCGATGTCGATGTATTTGAACCAGTTTTCAAAGGTCTCAATGGGCTTGAAATTCTTCAGCCGCGGTCGCACCAGATAAAAACGTGTTCTCGCCATTGAACCACCATACGGGCAGTCCTCAAGGACAATGTCGCGCATCGTTTCCATGACGGCCGTCCGCTCATCCGATGGCTGCATGGAGAAAATTTGCTGATATAGCTTATCGTATTCACTATTTTTGTAGTTGAAGTGGTTGGGTTTGGGAGCTTCATTGGGGCCATAAAACAGAGCCAGGTTATTCTCTGCGTCCGGATAATCGGATCCCCAGGCAAATGAAAAGAACTGCGCCTTCTTGTTATCGACGGCCTGAATCAGTGTTGAAAAGTCCAGCAGATGCACGTGGAGCTGAACATTGATCCGTGACAGGTGCTGCTGGAGCATCTCTGTCTGTTCCTGTGAGTTTGCGACCCGTCCGGTGTAGTACTCCAGAAACGGCAGGCCTTCACCATTGGGATAGCCGGCTTCAGCCAGCAGCTTTTTGGCCTGCTCAAGATTCAGCCCACGATAGGACACGTCCACCTGGCCACTCTCCGGATGGCCTTTCAGGCCCGGTGGAATTGGTCCGTCATAGACGATGTTGATCCCGTTATAGAATACGTCATTCACTTCATCCCAGTCCATGGCCAGACAAAGTGCCTGCCGCAGCTTCTTTTTTTTCTCCGTATAGCCGCCCAAGACCGGGTCTTCCATGTTGAAGCCCTTAAACATGAAATCCAGCAGCGGTACCGGGTAACCACGAATCCGTTCAGCTTTCATCTCCGGTCGCAGTTTTTTTGTGCGACGATTGAACGCTTCATCGAAATTGTCTGCGGGAACGGTAGTAAAGTCGTACTTGCCGTTCTTGAAATTCAGCCACATGGGTTCACTCTTGGGCTCAAACGTGATTTCAACCGCGTCCAGGAATGGCAGTTGCTGTCCGGCGGCTTTTTGGAACCCTTCGGGTATGTCTTCCGGCATGTGTTCTTCCGGATAGAAACACTCGTGGTAATTTGGATTCCGGCGGAACGTGATACTTTGCCCTTTCCGCCAGTCTTGTTCTTTCAGGGTGAACGGCCCGGTTCCCACCGGATGGAGCCCGAACCGCGATCCATATCCGTCGACGGCTTCCCGGGGAATCACGCTGGTTTGAAACATGGCCAGCGTCCACAGGAACCGTGACGTGGGCTGTGCCAGTGTGACTGTGAATTCGTGGTCATTGACTATCTTCAATCCCTGCATGTCTGCATCGAGGTCGAAGGTCTCGGCGTGCCGTTGCGAATCACGGTATTGGTTGAATCCCAGAATCGTGTCTTCAAACAGCCACGCAACCTTCGATTTCGATTCGTCGGCCATTCGCTTCCAGGAGTAAAGCACATCCGCAGCCACCATTTCTCTCCCTTTTCCGTCCGGAAAACAGGGGTCATCGTGAAAATAAACACCCTTTTTCAGGTGGAACGTGTATGTGACTCCGTCATTACTAACGGTTGGCATGTCTTCCAGCAGAAGTGGTTCCAGTTTGAAGGGTCGGATGAGGTACTTGTACTGGAGCAGTGTTTCCAATACAGGACTTGCACAGCGGTTTTCATAAACCGTGGAGCCACGGACGGGATCCAGTGACTTGGGACCGTCACTGGCCATCGGAAATCGTGCCAGTTTTTCGCTGGTCGCTGCGGCCCCATCCTTCTTTCCACCGGTTGACCTCTGCGAGGCAGTCCTGGAATCGTCAATACAGCCGGAGGTAACCAGGACAGCGGCGGCAAGTGCGATGGCAGTCCACGTTAAACGAAGTGGCATCAGGAATAATTCCCATCCTGAGAGCGAATGTCGCTCTACAGTTGCCGAGTCCGATTCAACTAGGCAGCAGTCCTTTTTGCTTTCCAGCAGATCAGACACGAACACGCGATTGAAAATGCTCCGGAACAGCAGGACTGTCCGAAGTTGTCGGCATGACAGCGAGCGAAAAAGGTATGGGCTGACTCATTCTGCTGCAAGTGCAGGCGGATGGCGAGATTCGATGGGTTTCCAATGAGGTGACCACTCGGTATTCTGAGGTCTTTCCTGCATCCCTGTCATTTTCAGCATTGCCGGCGTGTAATGTGCCCGCAAATCCAGCCTCAGCACGTGCAAGATCTAGCGGCCACATGACGACTTCCAAACCCGGGTCATCCTCCTTTCAGTATCAGCCCCGAACGCGCCTGATTTTCGGACAGGGATCGTTTGCGCGGCTCAGTGACGTCGTCGCGGAGCTCAAAGGGTCCCGAGTGTTACTAGTCACGGACGCGGGGCTGAAGGAAGCCGGACACTGCGATCGGGCCGCACGAATGCTGCGTGCGGACGGCATTCAGGTGTTTGTCTATGACCGTGTCAGGGAAAATCCAACCACCGATGATGTGGAACGTTGTGTGGAATTTGCTCAGCCGTACAACGTGGACTGCATCGTGGGACTGGGTGGTGGCAGCAGCATTGATTGCGCCAAGGGAGCTAATTTTCTGCTCACCAATGGCGGCCAGATGCAGGATTATCAAGGAGTTGGGAAAGCGCACTTGCCCATGCTGCCTATGGTTGCAGTCCCGACAACCGCTGGCACCGGCAGTGAAGCTCAGTCATTTGCGGTCATCGCTGACCCGGGCACGCATATGAAAATGCCATGTGGGGACCCTAAAGCGGCGTGCCGAGTTGCAGTTCTGGATCCGGAGTTGACGGTCACAATGCCGCAAATGGTGGCGACCGTCACGGGAATTGATGCAATGACACATGCAATCGAGAGCTTCGTGACTCGGAATCGAAACCCGGTTTCGCAAATGTTTGCCGGACAGGCCTGGATGCTGTTATCTGGTGCATTCCCTGTTGTGATTGATCAACCAGACGACCTGGAAGCTCGAGGTCGTATGCAGCTGGGGGCCCACTTCGCGGGGACTGCCATAGAAAACAGCATGCTTGGCGCAGCTCACGCCTTGGCAAATCCGCTGACGGCCCATTTCGGTACAGTGCATGGCCGTGCAGTGGGGCTTCTGCTGCCCAGCGTGATTCACTGGAATATTTCGGAAGTTGCGGAACTGTATCAGGTCCTGGCGGTGTTAGCGGGGTGGGCGACTGAGACCACCTCTCCGGAAGAGGCTTCCCGGGTACTCGCCAGCCGATTCACGGACCTGTTGAAGTCGGCTGACATGCCAACGTGCCTCTCAGAACTGGCAGAAGACGAGGAATTGGAGAAAAACATGGAGACTCTGGCTGAAGAAGCATCACAGCAGTGGACCGGAACATTCAATCCTCGAAAAATGGAAGCGGCGGATTTTCAACAGGTCTACCGGAATGCACTGGCGAGTCGGGTGGCTGCAGTCAAATATGTTGGCTGAACCACACGTTACAGAAGGAGATTTTGTGATGCCACATCCTAATCGGCGCGGAGCACTGGAAATGATTGCGGCAGGTGCAGCGACGTTCGCTGTGCCGGAATTCCTTTCCGCGGCAGACACGGGAAGTGACTCACCAACTGGCTGGTTGTCATTTCGTGCCACGCCGGACCAGCGCGGCGTGGCACGAACCACTCTGCCAATGCAACCCAAACTGTTGTGGGAACTGACGTCCAAGGACGGCTGGGTCGGAACATGTGCGATTGCCGGTGATTTTGTTTATGCCCCGGCTCTTGAGGGCTATTTGTACTGTCTGGAACGTAAAACAGGCAAAGTGGTTTGGAAATATCGCTCCATCGAGAGCAGGGATGAGAATGAGTTCGCACCGGGATTCAAGGCAGCGCCATTGATTGCCGGCAACACGGTGTACGCCGGCGACGAAGACGGCTTTCTGCACGCCATCGATGCGGCGACGGGCACAAATCGCTGGCAGTTTGAAACCGGTGCTGAAATCGCGGGGGGCGCTGCTTTCTGGAATAATCGACTGATTCTGGCTTCATACGATTCTTTCCTGTATTGCCTTTCAATGGACGGTAAAGAACTGTGGAAGTTCCAGACGCGCGATCGCATCAACTGCTCACCCGCCATTGTTGATCATTTCACGTTTGTGGCCGGATGCGACTCGCGGCTGCGAGTCATTGATATCCGGGATGGCACGGAAACTCTGGCAGTCGACATGAACGATTACCTGATCGCGTCGCCAGCCGTCGTGGACGAGTTTTTATATGTGGGTTCGCATAGTGGTGTTGTGACTGCGCTCAATTGGCAAAGCGGCGAAGTGCGATGGCGCTATGAAGGACGTCGACAGTTTTCTATTCGAGCGTCCGCGGCCGCGACGGACGAATTGATTCTGGTCGGATCCCATGACAAACTGATGCATGCCATCGACCGCAATACGGGTAACATACGCTGGACATTTCCCACGGGAGCCCGGATCGAGTGTTCGGCGGCGGTTGTGGATACACGCGTGTTCTTTGGATCGGGTGATGGAAATATCTACGGAGTCTCACTGGAGGAGGGTAAAGAGATCTGGAAGTATAACGCCGGGAAACCAATCAGCGGTGGCATGGCCATCGGTGAAAAGTGTATGGTCGTCGGCGAAGACGCCAGCGACGGGCGATTATTGTGTTTCGCGTAGCGTCTGGTGATTCAGGCCCGGGATCTGCCAGTTGTGGTCAATGTCAACGGAGGTCCGAAGCAAGATGCCCCAAGATTTCGTAGGAACCTACCCAAATGGCTGACAGTCAGCTGCTTTCGAACGAACACCGTGTAACTGTGGCATTCAGTCTGTTGGCAGATCGACACATGCAATTTGTGGAGTCAGGCCTCAGGCTTTGCTGTAAAAGGTTTTGCTCGTCATCTTGAATTATAAAACTCGCATGATGCAATCTGACGCCCGGTGGCAGCACAACGGTTGCCAATACTTTTAACCAGTTCGTTCAATGACCACCGATACATCATCCACCACTGAGCTGGGCAGTTATTTCATCTCCAACTACCCACCGTTCTCGCTGTGGGACCAGTCTTACCTTCCAAAACTCGAACAGGCTCTAGATGCGCCACCCGCGTCACCCAGCCCAATGGGTTTGTACATTCATATTCCGTTCTGCCGCAAACGCTGTAAGTTTTGCTACTTTCGCGTTTACACCAACCAGAATTCGAAGGCAGTTGAGCAATACGTCCAAAGTCTGATTCGCGAAACTGAACTCATCAGCGGACGCCGGGGCGTGACGGGTCGCGAATTACTGTTTGTCTATTTTGGTGGGGGAACGCCGTCGTATCTCAGCTCTCGCCAGCTGCGGTCTCTCCGTGATCGCATGTCAGCTCACGTGTCATGGGACAGTGCCCGGGAAGTAACGTTTGAATGTGAACCGGGAACGCTGAGTCTGGATAAGCTGAAAACGCTCCGAGATATCGGAGTCACACGCTTGTCACTGGGAGTAGAGAATTTTGATGACAGGATCCTTGAAGAGAACGGAAGGGCTCACCTGTCCCCCGAGATCCTCAGGGCCTGGGACTGGATTCAGCAGGTCGGGTTTGCTCAGGTCAATATTGACCTGATATCAGGGATGGTGGGTGAAACAGACGATAACTGGAATCGCTGCGTCGAAAAGGCTGCTAAGCTGCGGCCCGACAACATTACGATCTATCAGATGGAACTGCCATTCAATACCGTGTATTCGAAGGAAATGCGAGAGGAGGGAACGATTGCCCCGGTTGCCGGCTGGGCACAGAAACGGCAGTGGGTCAGTCAGGCAATGGATCGGCTGATCGCAGCCGGCTATCACATCTCCAGCGGCAACGAACTGGTGCTCAACCCGGAATCGGACCGGTTCGTCTATCGCGACAACGTCTGGCGCGGTTGTGACCTTATCGCGACGGGTGTATCGTCGTTTGGTCATTTTCAGGGCGTTCACTATCAGAATCTGGATGAGATCAAAGACTACATGGCTTCAGTCGGTGACGGGCGTTTGCCACTGAATCGAGCTCTGCAGCCAACGGCTCGACAATTGCTGATTCGCGAAATGGTGCTGCAGATGAAGGAAGGTTACGTTGACGCAGCTCCCTTTGCTGAAAAATTCGGAGTCAGCATTCTGGAAGAATTTCATCACGCATTCGAAAATCAGCGTGCAGCCGGATGTCTCACGATCGACGGTGAACGGGTGGAGCTCACCCGTAAGGGCCTGCTGCAGGTGGACAGCCTGCTGCCGGAATACTTCGAGGAAGAGCACCGTGCCATCCGCTATACATGATCGCTCGTTCCTTACTCGTCATTTGTTAAATAGTTACTGGTTAATTGTAACGTGAACCCACTCATCGAACTCGAACAGCTTATTTCGCTTTTCCCTGAATCGGAATACTGTCCGCTGTATCATCACGCTCGGCACGTGGCGCGAGAAGGCACACCGGAACCCTATCACCGTATGCTGGTGCATGAGCACCACATGACCGTAACAATGGAGTCCTACCATGACTGCCGGGTTGAAGTGGATGTGATTGAATCCCGGTTTGTGGACGATCTGTATTGCCGCAAAATTCTCCTGCGGAACGACGTCACCAAGGACATCGTTCAGTTTGGCATCGTCCGATTCAACTTTCGGTTCGTGACAGATTCAGTAAGGCATGCAATTGAGTCTCAGGAGATACCACTCGGACGGGTTCTCATTCAACACAACGTTCTGCGGCACATTGATCTGGGAGCGATCATTGAGTTCAACGCCGGACCTGGGTTCGCCCATTATCTCCAGATGGATGAACGAGCCGGGACATGGGGACGCATGGCAACAATCTTTTGCGATGGTTTGCCGGCAGTAGATTTGCTTGAGGTGTCAGCGCCGTTGCCCTGACATTGTCAGAGTGATCGGTCCCGACTCGCATGTTGTCGACCGATCACATATCCCGGAGATGCAACTCTGAAAGATCTGGCGGTCGTTCTCGAATGACTTTTCGAGCAACAGACATCCACAAAATCCCGAAACCGACTACCGACCCTGTGTCGGTTTCATCTGAAACTGATCAAACAGGTTGTATGTAAGATAGCCATGTACCCCGCGACCCCTGAAACAACAGTCGACTATCTGCCTTCGGTCGATGGGTATTGGGATGTGATTGTGGTCGGCGGAGGTCCTGCGGGCGCAACGACAGCAGCACTCGTGGCGGAATATGGTCATCGTGTGCTCCTGCTGGAACGATCGTCTGTCCCTCGCTTTCACGTTGGTGAATCGCTGATACCGGAAACCTGGTGGACCCTTCGCCGTCTGGGACTGTTGACGCAACTCGCACAGTCTGCATTTCCTCGGAAGTACAGCGTGCAATTTGTGAGTGATGGGTACAAGGAGTCCGCGCCATTTTATTTCGACGTCCATAAAGCTCATGAAAGCAGCGTCACGTGGCAAGTGGTTCGCAGTCAATTTGATCGCATGATTCTCGATCGCGCACGTGAGCTGGGTGCGTCGGTACATACCTCCGCTCAGGTCACCGACGTGATTTCTGACGGCGACAGAGCAACTGGAGTACGAGTTCAAGTGAAGAACGATCACGGGGGAAAAATTGAAGCCGTGATTTCAGCATCCGTTATTGTCGATGCGACGGGTCAGTCAGCCTTTCTGAGTAGCCGCCGAAACGATCGCATCAAAGATCCGTACCTGAAGAAGGGCACCATTTGGGGCTATTTTCGAGGCGCACGACGAGATGCGGGCCGCGATGAAGGTGCGACTCTGATTATGCAGACGGCCGGCAAGAAGTCATGGTTCTGGTACATCCCGCTGCCTGATGATGTGGTCAGTATTGGTTGTACGGGAGACATACCGTACCTGTTCGGCAAAGGTGCGGGCACTCCTGCTGAATCGTTCACCCGGGAACTCAACCGATGTCCGGTCATGAAAGAACGACTGGTCTCTGCGAAACTGTGTGGGGAGTTTCTGACCACACGCGATTTTTCTTACTACGCGGGTGCGGGGTCAGGACCGGGCTGGCTGCTCGTCGGTGATGCTTTTGGTTTCATCGATCCGGTGTATTCGAGTGGCGTGTTTCTCGCGTTGAAGGGCGGTGAGTTTGCTGCGGATACTATCCACGAGGCGTTGGAACGCGGGGACACTTCCGGGGCGCGCCTAGGGCAGTGGCAGCCATTGTACAAGCAGGGCATCGAGAATTTCCGCAAGCTGGTTTATGCATTCTATGCGCCAGGATTCAGCTTTGGCACGTTTCTGAAGGAACATCCTCAGTACCATGCTAATCTCATTGACATTCTCGTCGGCGACGTATTCAAGCCTGGCGTCGGTGAGATGTTTGAGGCGATGGGGAACATCGATTTACCACTGAGCCAGCAGCGTGAGGACGCCTGACGCTTTCCCACCTGTTCGCTACAGCTACAGCATCAACAACAAACTCCATGTCCCCGTCAGCCGTCAGACTTCTGTGATGTTTCCTCAGTCACAGGTTCCTCAGTCACAGGTTCCTCAGTCACAGGTTCCTCAGTCACAGGTTCCTCAGTCACAGGTTCCTCAGTCACAGGTTCCTCAGTCACAGGTTCCTCAGTCACAGATTCCTCAGTCCCAGGTTCCTCAGTCCCAGGTTCCTCAGTCCCAGGTTCCTCAGTCCCAGGTTCCTCAGTCCCAGGTTCCTCAGTCCCAGGTTCCTCAGTTTTGGATGCTTCAACAGACGAAGCCTCAAATTCAGGTTCAGACCAGTCTTCCCATATGTCAATCGTGTTGTTTGTAATAAAGTCCTGCATATCTTCCTGGAGTTTTGCCAGATACACAACAGCCAGCAGTCGAAACGGTGTTTCTCCATACTCCGTGACGATGGCCTGCAGATTGACACGCGCTGCATCGAGCAGACCGCCTTCGAGTTCCGCCATGGCCTGCATGAACCGAGGCTCAATGAGTGAGTGCGGAACGGTCTGCATCGGAATCAGGCAATGAACCAGCTGTGCCAGCGGCCACTGGGTCACGACTGTCGAACGCAATGTCGTATCGATCGATGCCACCAGCGGCATGGTACGCAACGAACGTTCCATTAGAGCTGGACCGCTGGTCTGGCTCTTTAATTCGCTGACAAGAGTTGCCATGCGTTCACTGGCGTGACCATAGTCACCCAGACCAATCTGCGCCACAAACGACATTGTACTCCACGGATAGGCTTTCGAGGCAGATTCCGTCTCCTGCTGTGCCACCGAATCCAGATGGAGGAACAGTTCGTATCCTTCCTGAAGAGCCCCGGTCTCCAGAAGGACTTGTCCTCGCATTGCTTCCGCCCTCGCGAAAATTTCGGGCGCTTCCCTGAGGCCTTCTTGGTTTTCCTGTAACAGATTCAATGCGGCACCAATATGTCCCGTCCTCGCCACATTTTCGGCCATGGAATGCCTCTGCCTGGCGAGTACGGCTGGTTCGTTAGAGAAATTTTGCCGCATGGCTTCTGCCAGCTGTTCATCCACCTGTGTAACTGCCTCGGCCAGTTGTTGTTCGACATCACGAAGCTGTTCGACAAACTGTTCCTGTTCGATACGGGACTCGGGTAGGTCTGTACGCGCGCTTTCCAGAAGGGGAATTGCCTTGCGCAGACATTCCAGTGCCTGATCAATGCGGCCACGTTGGGCATAGACACTGTAAAGCAGATTCCAGGCACCACCGTGGGCGGGATTAATTTTCACGGCCTGCCTTGCCGCCATTATGATCTGTAAATATCGCATGTCAGAGGCATATCGACCGCCGGATTGTCGCACGACCTGTAACTCCCAGTTTGCCAGGCGAGAGTACGCCAGCGCCAGCACAAAGAACCCTTCGGCGTTCTGTTCATCCCGGGTCACCAGCCGGTTCGCTGCACGAATCGCGATCATCAGCGCTTCCGGGGTCTGGCTCGCTCTCAGAAAGTGACGGGCAATTCGCAACTCTTCCGGTACAGTGGCTCGCGTGCGATACAGATACTGGTCGTAGAAACCTTTCTCTCGCGCAAACTCGAACCTAAACTCGTTTGCCGGCTCGATATCGCGAAACGCCGCTCTCATGAGGTCGAAGGGCTTCAGCTGGTCCGAACCAGCACTGTTTTCCAGCCAAGCGAAAATGGCCGCTGACGACGCCAGACTGGTCATTAGCCAGGATTCGGTATCCAAACTGAGCGCTCCGAGCGTGCGATAATGCGGACTCCCGGGTGGATATAATCCGGCAATTGCATGCGTAATTCCGTCTGCATGGAATTCAGCCACTAAATCCAGAGTCGACTCGGAATCGGTTTCTGCGTCGTCGGATGCTGTAGGCTGTCCGCTCTGCCCTGTCTGTACGGCGGCCTCCGCTGTTTCGAGCATACGCTCACGGAGTCTCAGGAAACGCCGAGTTGCAGAATCAGGAGCATCTGGCGGCCCGAACGGCCGAATACGACTGTCGATGTAGCTCTTACGATTGTTCCAGATCAGAAAATCACCAAGCTCAGGCCGCGAGTGCAGCACGCGGGCCTCTTCAGGCAGCTCCTGGAGCTGATTGTCAAAGGCATCAATTGTCGTTTGCAGGTCATCCGTAAAACCGTTGCCAACGGCAGTTCGTGTGGGCACGCGATCAGTCACGACGAGGAATCCAAGCAAGGCAAATGAAAACACCGTGATTGCGCGACCTGCTCGGGAAAACAAAACTTCTGACGACCTGGTTGTATATTCCTGAGGAAACGTCTTTTGATACCACCGCTGACCCACTGTACTCGCCGCCGCTGCAGCGACTAAAGCCGCAGCGGCCAGTTCATGGATAGAGACCACAGCAAGGACAGCAAAGCCGGTCAAAACAAATGCCCACGGGGCTTCGCGCCGATCCCGACACGACACTAATGCCAAGACAGCGAACAAAACCATCGTCATTGCTGCCACATAGCCAAATTCGAACCCATCCCAGGCCGAATCATTGAGCAATGAATAATACTCTGTGCGGCCGTCAAGCAGACCGACCGTCCCGGCGCTCAGCGGATTCAGTGCACGCAACGCCGGATATTCGACCCAATACGTCTGGACTACAGACAGGACAGACGCAATCGGAAAGGGGTTAATCAACAGCGCGACAGCAGATATACCAGCGGTTGCCCATAAAGTTCCGGGAACTGCCCCGGGACGTGTGTCTCCCGGTATCTTTGCAAAGCTACGCCCAGCGCTGAAGAGGATCAGAGCCACCAATCCCAACCATGCTCGAGGATCCAGATTTGACCAGATGGCGATCGTGAGTGGCGCTTTCCAGTTCAATCCGTCGACGTGTCCTTCAAATGCATTGTGCAGAAGCCGCAGCATCAGGACCATCCCCAACAGGGTCATCAGATCAGTGACTGGCGTCAAATCGGATGCACAGGCCGCCAGTGCAATGACGCCGCAAATGGAATTCCACCACGTAGGCAGACCGGGAACGGAAATTCGTATCAGCTGCCAGGCAATGAACGCTGCGACTGCGGCCTTGAAGATCGTCAGCCCCTGTGCTTCGCCCAGTTTCCATACGAGACTGACGACGTGATCGAACAGCCAACTGACGTTCGCGGTAGCCTGACCTTCTCTGGAAATGGAAAACACGTCGACACGAGGAGGCAGGAAACCATTCGCCTGCATGTGCTCTCCCGATCGAATATGAACGAGGACCCGGCTGTCCGAAATCTGGCCCCAGCCGAACAGAACCGCCAGCAAGACAACTGCACCTCGCAACATAAAATCGCCGCGAATCGCTTCTTCTTCGACGAGTTCAGGCGTCAATTCGTCCAACTCGGGAAGGTCATCGCCGGAACCGGTCCAGGCACCAAGGCGGGCAGAATCCGCGGCCTCATCCGAAGAGTCAGACGTGGGTTCATCGGCGGATTCCGGGGAAGGTGCATTCGATTCTGTCACAGGAATACTTCCAGTTCAGCGATGGAATCCGGAGAAAGGTGTTCAGTAAGCGGCCAACGTTTAACGACCAAATTGAAGCCCCGGATTTCGGATGGAGTGGACTTCATTCGGAACAATCACAGTCGCCAGTGTTTGTGTCAGTTCCTAAATGATGCTCACAGAACGATTTACGTTGGGACCCGTGCTTTGGCTCAGGGGCACGAAGGTCCCATTCCTCGATTACGTACTGATTCGCGTCGGCGTTGGCGATTTGCCAGGCTCGAGTTCACTTGCAGACGGCGCCGCGCCAAGCAGGACGACTCTATGAAATCCAGATCTTCGTTGGTCCGTCGACAGCAACCCATGTATTTTGCGGGCCTCATCCCGATGGGAACGGTTCGCAGGGCGTTGCGAGTGTACTTCGGAATTGTCTCAGTGTGCTGATTTCGTCCTGTTTGCACTGCGAAAGCAGCCAAGATTTTCCTGACGGTCAGGCTTCTGCCCGACAATCTCTGCCATTTATTCGCTGCAGTTCCTTTCGTCGTCCACACACCTCACGGATTTCTATCTGCCGTTATCATCGCTGTTTGATTCGGATGTTTTTCCATGCGACGCGATACGGTCCAGTTCCGCGAGGGATGGCATGGACCTGCAATCCGATTTTTCCGGTCGGGTGGGTTCTGTGGATGCCTTCGTGTGTCAGATCAGCGACTTGGTGGCCGTTGATCCAAGTCTGTATGCGTGGACCAATTGCGACGACTCGGTAGTGATTCCATTCACCATTCTTGATTAACCTGTGTTTGGATTCCGGCTCCTGTCGAGGCTCCGGAGAAAGCCAGCCATAACCTGTCGCCTCACCGTAAATGAACCCCGACTGTCCCGGACTTTTTTCAATCTCAACCTGCGGTCCGTGGAAACGACCGAGTTCTCCTTTTCCGCCACTTTGTTTGATGTCGGCAACGGTCCGCTCCCGGGAACGGACCTGTACTCCCGAGTTCAGTTCGTCATCGACTCGAACCTCGAACTCCAGCTCAAAATCAGCGTACTCCCTGTCAGAGGCCAGGAAGGTGTTTGGGCTGCCGTCGACTGTGGTTCCCTGAATCGCACCATCAACAACTTCATAGAGGGCCTTTCCGAGAGCAGCCCGCTTCCAGCCATTAAGAGTCATACCATCGAACAGGCTCACGCATACGTCATCATTGGCCAACACGAACGGCACAGAGCACAAAAAAACAGTACATAACAGTGTTGACAATCGCAACATGACAGATCCCCTGGTATTCGACTGCACCCTGCAGTCGCCTCATTCACGGTTTCAAAGTCAGATTTGTAAATGCAACGGTGCTGGATGGTTAATTTTCGGCACCCATATTCACTAGAGTGGTGTTTGTTGCGAAACGACCGAGGCGACGGCCATTTCCCCGGACGAACTATCAGGTTACGACGCGGGTTGATCATTATGTCCAGCGTTGGTGTCTCCTCCTGACACGATCTCCCGCATTTCGTCCCGAATAATTTCCAGATGCGCGTTGAGCTTGCGGTAGACGTCGCCGGCAAATTCATCTGCCTGCAGGACATTCTGAATGCGATCGTACATTTGTTGGTCACTCACTTCGTTTTCGTCAAACACTTTGCTCGCCATTCGAAGTTGTCCCAGATTCGGCAGGTAAGTCTGGCGTAAATGTTCGCTGAGATCTCGGGCATAATGTTCCGCCTTCTTGAGTCGCTCAGACAGCGGCATGTGCTCCAGTTTCGTCATAGCATTGTTCTCTTTCACGCTCAGAATCACGGATTCTGCTCATTAGAACGGCCAGAGCATCCACTCGTCAACGCAGAACAGTTGTGTGAAGCGGCTGGAGTCAAACGTCGCTGCGGAGGGGCTGTATTCGCTGGAAACACCACACCGGGTTGCCGTGCGGTCCTGGTATCAGGAGTTCCTGCAGCGATGCATGTCCCAGCCGGACCAGCCGATTCATGAAAGCAACTGTTTCCGGGCAAAAGCCGGTTCCGCCGTGAATCTGAGCAAATCACGGAATGACCAGCAAATCGACGGAATTGAACTCCAACGTCGACTCCAGCAACAAGGGCCTCTCCTCAACATATCTCAGGTCCCGGAGAATCGTCGGTGCAAGTGACCCGGCCGTTCTAAACGTAGCCATTTGATGAGGCTCGTGGCAACTGTTCAAGACGGTGGGGCGATTCCCGAATTTGGTTAATTGACTCTGCAGACAGGCCGGCAATCCCCAACGAATTTTACTCCTCTGGTGATCAATGCAGAACATTCACGTACAGAACGAAATCGGTTGCATACTCCGACGATTCATGTTTCTGACGCGCGATCAACAACTGCAGCCTCAGCTGCTTATGCCGGACTCATCTTCGAACCTAGAACGCCAATACAAACAGTACCAGGAAGGCTGTGGACCCGCAGAGTCAATTGACGTCACGACCGAAACGTGGTCTGACCGATGTCCAGCCTCCTGAAAATCAATTCTGCGACTGAAACTCATGGATTCGAAATCTGAACGACATCAGAACTGTGCAGACTCATCAGATTCCAGCAAGCCTGCTGAAGATTCGAAAAAGCGGCGCCGACGATTGTGTAACTTGGAGGCACTGTCGCTGTACTCCTGAAGGTCCTCAAGATTGGCCTGACACAAACGGCAACCAATCGTCAGCAAATGAAAATCGAGATAATCCGAGACCTCCGGCGACAATGTCCTCAGCAAATATCCTCCCAGCTCACTCCGGCTGGGACAGCTTAAACGTCCTCGATACCAAATCTCACCAACGCTGTGGCCTCCCTGATCCCGATGCTGAATCAAATTCGCCACCCGAACCCTCAGGAAGTCGTTTGTGCGGAGCTGCTGCTCCAGCATCGCCATCCGTACAGCAGGCAGACGTTCATCGAGCCACGATATAAGTTCCTGGTCCGTCCAGACGTGGTGTTCCGATGTCATGAAAACGTCGACTCAGTCAGTCGCCGGTCAGTACACATTTACTCATTCAGTTGGCTCCACTTTAACAGCTTGCCACATGTGAATGCGAGCGTTAGAGTGGCATATGTCGGCGCGCCCGCGACCGACCCATTGTTGTTGCAGCACGACACGATCGGTGATTGACATAGCCGAACGCGGCAGCGCCGTGAAACATTTCTGCAGTCGGATTTTTGAGATTTCGGACGCCGCCGCTGGCTCGTCCGAGAAACTCATGACTTCACTTGTACATATATCGCCCCTTCTTTTTTTGAAGATCATTCACGGTGCGGACGCAAATTTCGAAGCGGTGAAACAAACCTGGCACTCATCCGCTGAACACTGAACACCTGACATTGACGTGGTTGAGTTTCGTACTTTTCATAATACCGATCCTCCACGGCTCCTGAAGCTCTGGCATATGTCAAACCTCGGCCCGCGTGCTGCTGAGGGATTTCCGTGCGATGTTCTTGAGCTGGCGGTCTGTTCCCGACCGTACTTCGATCGCAAAGGCCTGATTCTGGCCACAGATGCTGACATGGTCGTCGGCATGATACATGCCGGATTTTCAGCAACTCCGGATGAGTCGCTCCTTGATTTTTCCAAAGGTGTGATTTCCTTCCTCGTGGTATTACCGGAATATCGCCGCAGGAATATCGGCCAGCAGCTGGTTCAGCAAGCAGAAAACTACCTGCAGCATTACGGAGCAAAAAAAATTACCGCAGGTGCAGGTCCGAATGGCAATGGATTCTATCATGCGATCTACGGTGGCGTGGAGCCAGCTGGTTTCTCTGCAGAGAGTGCTGCCTGGGATGAATTCTTTAGTTCATGTGGTTACGAAACGGGCCCCACAACAAACGTGCTGCACCGTGATCTGGATTCAGGGCGTGACCCGATTGACGCCCGATTGATCCGTAATCGCCGACGCCTCAATATGCTGATTACCGACCGCGTATCAAATCAATCCTGGTGGTGGTGCGCCAGACACAGCCACCAAGACACGCTGCAGATCAATTTAATCGATCGCAGCAGCAGTAAGACCGTAGCAACCGCGAGAATTGTAGGCCTGGACATTTATATTTCGAAGTGGGGACTCCGCGCAGTGGGCATTCGTGATGTGATGGTGAGTGAGAAGGAACGTCGCCAAGGTTACGCATTCTCTCTGCTGGTGGAAACGTGCCGGCAGCTGCGTGAACAGTCAATCCGCCTGGTGGAAGTGCAGGTAGAAGAAAGTAACAACGCCGCTCTGGATCTCGTCACTGCGGCCCGCTTTAAACCAGTGGTGCAGTTGAAAACGTTTTGTCGCCGGCTAGATGCTGCGACGACCGGTTAAGAAGTGTGCCCGCAGTTAACGACCTTGAATTACCGGTCTGCCAAAAGATCGTGGAGGCATCAGCCTGGTTTCCCGATGCGGAACGTGTTTAGTGACTGATATGTGTGTTTGGCCGCACCGTATGATCCATCACACCCGCGGAGAATAAACGGCCCGCCTGGGAGAAAATGAAATGGCTTTTGTCTCTGTGTTTTGTGGCAGTCGGACGGGCAATAATCCGGAATTCGCAGAGCAATCGCGACAGGTGGCTCAGGGGCTGGTGAAAGCCGGTCACACCATTGTCTACGGTGGCGGAAGTATCGGTATCATGGGGGTAGTGGCCGACGCGGCACTGGAATTGGGCGGCAGCGTCGTTGGAGTGATTCCGGATTGCCTTGCCACCGTTGAACTGATGCATCCGAGAGTCATGGACATGCGTGTGGTGAGCGGTATGCATGCCCGGAAACAGCTGATGTATGAGCTATCAGACGCCTGTGCCGTACTGCCTGGCGGCTTTGGTACAATGGAGGAAGCATTTGAAGCTGTGACCTGGAATCAGTTGCGAATTCACCAGAGCCCAACCGGGATTCTCAACTGTGCAGGCTGCTATGACGCTCTGAAGTCGCTTTGCAACGGCATGGTTACCAACGGTTTTCTGGATGAATCCAGTCGGGCTCTAATGCATTTCAGTCTGAGTGCCAATGATTTACTGGACTGGCTTCAGAGATCGGTCAATGAATGCTCGACCAATTGAACCAAAACTCAACATCAAATTCCTGGAGTGGCCCAAAACTGCCCACAAAACGTACAGCTCCACCACTTGTGGATGGAATGCCATCCAATCGACATCAGTGTGTCCATAGAACGTTGATTGAGAGCTTCAGAGCGTTAGAATCCATACTTTTCGAAGAAGTTAGGGCGGGTGCCGTGAGGTTTGCGCCCCTGAAGGTGGATTAATGTGCATAGAAACTTGTGGTATTAAACAGGATAAGTCGGCTGGGACACTGAACTTTCTCATCTGGTTGACACCATGCTGCTGGGAGAATTTGAGTCGCGAGGGTGGCACAGCTCATCCTGAAGGTTATTACGACGTTGCAGCCTGCCACACTCAATCTGATGCGTAATGGTGCAGTTCAATTCAAACGACGCACTCAAGCGTTTTCTAATTGATTCTCAGTTGATCACCGCTCAGGACTGGGATCAAGTCGATCTCTTGTTTCGCAATGTCGACGATGTTCAGGGAATCGTCAACAAACTGGCGGAAATGGATGCGATCACGCCACTGCAGCGCAATCGGATTCTGCATGGTGAGGCTGAAAGCCTGTTGCTGGGCAACTACAAGCTCCTGTACCGAAATGGCTCCGGCAGTTTCTCGCGCGTTTTCCGGGCGTCCACACGTGATGGTGGCCAAACCGTCGCACTCAAGCTACTCCGCGAGCGCTGGGCCCAGGACCCGGCGTCTGTGAAGGGCTTTCATCGGGAAGCCCGTATCTGCCAGCGTTTTCGGCATCCGAACATTGTGCCCATCTACGAGATCTGCTCGGAGCAGAATAATCACTTCATCACCATGGAGTTTGTCGAAGGGGGAAACCTGCGGGACTTCCTTCGAATTCGAGATAATGTAACACCGGCTGAGTCGGCTCAATGCCTGTATGACATTTGCTCGGCCCTGAACTACGTGAATTCGTTGGACACGACGCATCGTGACCTGAAACTCACCAACGTCCTGATGAGCAGCAACCGTACGGCAAAACTTGTGGACTTCGGACTGGCCGGGGCAGACTCAACTCCCCAGTCATTCGTCAGCGACGGTGTGCGTCGCGCTCTCGAGTACGCATCCCTCGAAAAAGGCACAAATGCACCGAAGAACGACCCTCGCAGCGACATTTTCTTTGCCGGCGCTATTCTTTATGAATTGCTGTCCGGCGAATCCCCCTGGCTTAGGACACGGGACCGTGAGGAACGTAAACAGCTAAGTCGCTACACCCAGATTCGACCACTGCATACCTTCCGACCAGATCTGCCGCAGTCAATGCTCGACATCACGTCTCGAATGATGGAAGTCAGCCCCAGCGTTCGGTATCAGACAGCCGAAGCCGTGTGCAGCGACTTGAAAGCTGCTTTGCAGGAGTTTGACGCTTGGAACAAATCGGCTCATCAGCCAGTTCCGCATGGCACGAGCCAGGTAATCGTTTCCGATTTCCACCTGCTGGTCGTGGATACAATTGCAACACGCAAAGACGCTTTGAAACAGTATTTCAACAAGAAGCACGGATTCCGACTGTCCTTCAGCCCCGACCCGCCTGAAGCGCTCAATCAGCTGAAGGGACGCCATCCTCCTGCGGGAATCCTGTTTCTTGCAGATACGACTCGAGACGCAGTCCTGAACATTTTTCCGGAAGTACAGGCATGGGGACGTACGTTGAAGGTACACTGTCTGGCTGTGTTTCCCGAAGACGACGAAGACCTGATTCGCCGAACAATCACATCAACGAAGTTCGGCTCCACGATGTTTCAGCCAGCCACGCCGCGGGACATCCGGCGGCACTTCGAGACGATCGGCGGCATTTCTCCGGAATTAGATTACGAATTCGACCAGCCCATCGAATGACACAAGTTTTCAAAGTACCGTTCCCAGGCATTTCAATGCGGCAGCCATTGGCACCCGCCTGTCATTCACGAACAAAACAACAGCCCGGCTGAATGCCGGCCGGACTGTTGTTTTTTTTCCGGCAGTGTCCTGTCCGCTTTGCATCTGCATGATAAAACGATGCGAGGACAGAATTCAGCTGACTAACCCTGATAGAAGGGATGCTCAGCAGTGTCGCGCTGAGACAACATATCGTCAACTGACGGTTCATTTTTCATCGCGCGCTCGATCGATTCTTTGGTGGCCGTGTAATTGTATTCGTAGATTTTCTTGTCGTCTTCGGCTTGCCAGTGAATGAAGACTCCGCACACGATGCACAGATTTTCACACTGATCTTTCGGAATTATTCCTGACTTCACGCAGTCGGCAACAGCGTCAGCGACAGCTTTCTGGGCTGGACCAAACATCTGGACTGCCTGACGCGCGCCTTTGATGGTCACCTTTGTAATCATCACTGTAGATGGTTTCACAGCTACATTTGGCGCCATGACTGCCAGGAGATTGCTGTGCCCCATTTTTTGACCAGCCAAAGCATTTGCGAAAGCGGCTCCAACGGGACCACTCTTGTCACCGATCAGCAGATCGATATGAGCGACTTCATTGCCTTCACCGACGAGAGATTCACCAACATACATCGACATACCAGTTTTCCTTTGAAAAAAAAGGCTTATCACGCACGGAGACGACTGATCCGCCACCGCACCAAACAGCGGCAGATGCCGCGCTGTCATGGGAAAGTCGCCTGAGCGCAGAGATACGGACGTCCGGCCGGTTACTTTCCTTCATCCCGGAGCATCGCGGTTTTTCGTGAGGTATTCAACTCAGAGGATGAACAGAAACGTCTGCTGTGATCACAAATCTAAACGATGTTGATGTGCAACCTAAAATGAAACTGACTGACTCGTTGATTCTGGCGGGTGCCAGTGTGAGAAGCCTTGCAGAATCGGCCATGGCGTGTGGACTTCGTCCGTACTGTGTGGATATGTTTCATGATGCCGATCTGCAAACGACTCTGCGAGAAAACGGTCATCCGCCACCAATACAGATCGCCCGGTTTTCTGAGATTCCAGCCGCGATCGAACATCTGACCTCTGATATTCCTTTGGTCTGGCTCGGAGGTGTTGAGAATCATCCAGAAACGCTCCATCTGCTCCAGCATCAACGCCCCGTGTTTGGTGCAGCCACAGAATGCCTGAGTCGCATTCGCTCTGAAGTGGTTCTGAGGTCACTGGTGGTCGGCAGCGAATGCGGCGTCCCGGATGTTCTGACGCAGATGTCACATAGATCATGTCGTGCTGACTCGAATGACTGGCTCATCAAACCAAATTCCACCTGCGGTGGCTTGGGCATTCGGCATTATAAAACCGGATGTCGTCTGGGACCCGATGAATTTTTGCAACGATACGTGCCAGGCAACTCCCTGTCTGTTCTTTACCATCGGCACGACCGAACGACACAAATGATCGGAGCATGTATTCAGATCACAGGTGAACCGGCGCTCGGCGGAGCTGATTTCAAATTCTGCGGTTGTATTGGTCCGGTCAAACTGAATGATCGATTGTGTTCGATTCTGAACAGCGTTGGATGCAGAATCGCAGCAACGGACATCACGGGTATTTTTGGGGCGGACTTCATCATCGGTGAAAATGGAATTTGGCTAATCGAAGTCAATCCTCGTATCACGGCGTCGCATGAGTTATATGATTTCGCACAGGAAGGACCGTCGGTGCTGCAGCGTCAGCTGGCCTCCTGGAACCATGAGGCACCGTTCGTTCCGGCGCCTTCAAATCCAGTTGAGTCACCACGAGTCCTTGCAAGGCTGATTGTCTATTTGAAACAGGATGGGGTGCTCGAAGACTCCGATTCACGACGGTTGCTCGATTTCCGCCGAACTCCAGGAACCCGCAGAAATCCACCATGGTGGCTCGCCGACATCCCGCCGACGGGCGTACTGACCGCAGGTCAGCCATTCTGTTCGGTCTATTACGTGTTGAACAAACGTGCTTACGGCTGGTCGACAGACGCTGATGAATCTGAAGTGAACGAGCTCAATGACTTGCTTTCACGATTTACCGGTGTGAGCGAAATTGAGACGTCCCGAACAGCAATTCAGTACGCTTCCCTTTTCGAGCCGGCTGCAGACAAGGATAATTCCAGTTGACCGGTCACCATTCCCCTGTCTCCGACCTTTCTTACTTCGTACCGCCGCTACCACGGACTCAGAACCATGTCCTCCAAGGCAACTGACGTGCGGATTCTTGACGCCAAGATCAATTTTGTTCCGGTGCAGTTTCGTGCTCCGCTGAAGTTTGGCGGTCGCATCGTCACAGAAACAAAACTCATCAACTCCGACGTCACTATTCAAAGACGTGATGGTCGGCGAGCTTCCGGTCACGGCAGTATGCCGGTTGGCAATGTCTGGGCGTGGCCATCAGAACAGATTGCACCACCAGATGCCGAACGCGCCATGATGATGTTTGCAGAGAGTGTCAGCGAACTGTTTGCCAGTTATCCTGATTACGGACACCCACTGGAAATTCAATATGCCGTCGGAGTTGAATTCCAGCATCAGGCTGATCGCGTGGCACGAAAGCTGGAGCTTGCCGAATCGCTGCCCACACTGGCTCGTCTGGTAGCCGTCAGCCCGATTGATGCGGCTCTGCATGACGCGTATGGTCGAGTTCACAACAGCAACTGTTTCAATGTCTTGTCTTCCGAGTACTGCAATGAAGATCTCAGCTGTTATCTCGACGATCAGTTTAAAGACGAGTTCCCCGATCAGTACACTCGTCGCAAGCCAGCATCACGGTTACCTCTGTACCATTTGGTCGGAGCACTGGATCCGCTCACACCAGCAGAAGCATCCGGACTGGAGAACGACGGACTCCCGCACGCACTTGCCGACTGGATTGCCGACGACGGACTGACACGTCTCAAAATCAAACTCAACGGTGACGACCTGGACTGGGATATCAGTCGCGTCATCGCGGTGGAGGACATCACCAGGTCTGCTCAGGAGAGTCGCGGCTGTAGCGAATGGTTCTATAGTTGTGACTTCAATGAGAAATGCGAGTCTGCGGATTATGTGCTGGAGTTTCTGAAACAGATCGCAGATCAGCGACCAACCGCGTTTAACCGCATCGAATATATTGAACAACCCACCAACCGTGACCTGCAGGCGGCGGGAGCACCCGGTATGCACGACGTGGCAAAGATGAAGCCTGTTGTCATTGATGAAGCGCTGGTGGATTATGAAGCTTTACTGGCAGCGCGTGACTTGGGATATTCGGGAGTTGCACTGAAGGCCTGCAAAGGACTCTCGGAATCTCTGTTCGCAGCTGCGGCCGCACAGAAATTTGGCATGTTTCTGTGCGTCCAGGATTTGACGTGCCCGGGAGCATCGTGGATGCAGTCATGCAGTCTGGCCGCTCGGATTCCGGGGATCACCGCCATCGAAGGCAACGCCCGCCAGTATTGTCCAGGACCGAATGCAAAATGGGCTCGTCTTTACCCGGAATTGTTCGAAATTTCAGACGGGACCGTGGAAACAAGCCGCCTGACAGAACATGGGCTGGGTTTCCGCACCGGGAGCAGCCGAATTGCGGGCGCGTCGGAGAATCCGGCCTGATTTCTTCGCAATGCAAGCATTTCTACAAATCAAGCTAACGTTACCGCAGAGAAGGTTGCCCAAGGTCCCGATATTTGAGTTGGACTCGCAGCGTTTGTCACAAATCTGCGGTTTCCGGCGTTTGGAGCCACCGCGGAGAGTATTCCAGAGCTGACAGCTGACGTGCTGTTTCGGCAGATGGTACCGAATCCGACGTTTCCGTTCTGGAGTTCGCTTTTCGGAAGCGGTTAAATTGGTCGACGATAGAAAGTAGTTTTGGTTTCCGGTCGTCCACCGGCGACAGTATTTCTGCCCCGTGACACTCCAGTCACACGGAATTCAATGCCATGTCACGTATCTCTTTCTGTCCGGTCCGAGCATTCACTGCCGTTCTGGCATTCAATATTGCATACTCTGTGCCGGCAGCCAATCCACCGAGTGCTCCATCACTGGAACCCGTTGGACTGGAAGTGAACTGGACCGGGCAGGCGGTCCTGGATCCGTCCCGTGACAAGATCCGGTTTATCACGAATGACGAAACCCTGGTATTTGTTCAGTCTACAGCAGGAGTCGTCACCGCTTTGAACGCCGAAGTCGGTCGCCAAATGTGGGTGCGACAGGTGGGGCGTAATGACGCCTTTTCCATGCAAGCCGTGTCAAACTCAGACCTTCTGCTGATTGTGTCCGGTCCCGAAGCATTCGGCCTTGATAAGTTTACCGGGGAGGAAAAATTCCGTTATCGACTCCCTCATCAGCCGACGGCTCCGCCGGCGATAGATTCCGCTGCAGCTTACTTCCCGTTGGGCGATGGTACGGTCTACGGATTTTCCCTGCAAACACTGACCCACATGGCACGTTATGACACACTGCCCCCCGGTGTGTTCCGACCGTACTTGTGGCGTTTCGCCTCCAATGAACGACTCGAACATCCTCCGGTGGCCACTGACAATGGGGTTGCTTTCTCCAGTAATTCAAAAAACCTGCATTCTGTATCGACTGCAGGAATCAGCTACTATCAGCAGTTCCTGAACGCTGAGCCATCCGTTCCTCTGGCGCTGGACCTTCTTGGTGAACGACGGAATATCGTCATCGCGACAGAAGACCGGAACCTCTTCAGCTTCGACCTGACCCGTGGGACACTTGCGTGGAATGTCCCGTTGCAACGCCGCGTGTCGCGACAACCTCTTATCGTGGGCAATCGAGTGTATCTCGTGATGAATGCTGTAGGTATCACCTGTGTTTCAACTCGGACCGGGAATTATGTGCGGGTTGAGAACAACATTGGATCGACCGATCGCTGGTTTGTTCCCGGTATTGAATCAATCGTCTGTGTGGCTAGTGACTTTGTGTATGGAGTGGACACGAATCACCGTATTGTCGCGATATCTCAGGACACCGGTTTGATCCATGGGCGGGCGTCCATGCTTGACTACTCCCTCCACCGTCAAAACTCTGTAACAGATCGATTGTACCTGGCATCGGCAGGCGGTGAGCTCATCTGCCTCAAACCCGTCGGCAGTGATTTTGCAACGTACCATCAGCGTCCGGAAGACGAACCACTGCAGGTGGATGTCCTGGACAGTGATGACTCAGATACTCCGGAAGATTCTGACCAAAGGTGATTCGGCGGTCGTTAAGAATGTTCCACTCGTGTCAGAATCACTGGCTGGACCAGCTGCTCCCATAATTGAACCGCCGGTGGTCGTCACCTCCGACGTGATTTCGGGCAGTGCTCTCACCACACATGACACGTCAAATGTCTGCGCCATCTGATGGAGTTTCGGGGTTGAATCATCTTCTTCAACGGTCGCAACCGATATAATTTGCAGCATTCGCCCCCATTCTGCAAAATACAGACGCAGGGATGAGGCAGTCTGCGCCTCATTGAAGGGAACCAAGTGCGGTTTGGTTGTCCGTGCCGAACACTGACTCGAGGTCACGTGGTGAGGCACGCCCAGGCGACCAGGATTTGTACAGACTGTTCGATTGACGGAATCCCCAATGTCTACCAAAACGGTTTCGGACCCCGTCAAAGATTCTGCTCACGGCGATTTCATCATTCGCTACATCAATGCCGCTCGGGGTCGCATGAGATCGACCGATGTCATGACAGCTGCCGTCACCTGTGGCATCCTGCTCTCCGGCTACATTTTGGTGTTCACAATCGCAGATCACTGGCTGGTTCCAGGTGGTTTTTCGCCGTGGACCCGAACCGGCCTGCTGGCCTTCGTGCTGGTCAGTCTTTGTCTTCTGGCCTGGAAGGTTTTGGTACGTCCGCTCTCGAAGAATGTAACGGCTTTGTATGCCGCGAGAACGCTCGATCGTGAATCGGCGTCAGGAGGAGCTCTGCTCAGTCTGATCGATCTGCAGCAGGTCGGTGCCGGAATCACCGAGCGAGTGCATCGGACCATCGAAGATCGGGCCAAAACTCATCTGCAGGCGACAAACCTGGACGACGCGGTGGATCGCACTCAACTGATTCGAATGGGCCTCGTCCTGTTTGGTCTGATCCTGGTAACCTGTCTGTATTCGGTGCTCAGCCCCAAGCCGATCAGCCTGCTCCGACCACTGACTCTAATCGGGCAGGACGTAGCCACCCGAACGCGAATCACAAATGTGGAACCGGGCAATGTCTCGATCCCGCTGGGTGAAACAGTGGAAGTCACTGTGGATATTTCCGGAGTGATTCCTGAGACTGTGGAGCTGTTGTATACCACCGCGGATCGACGCTACGTTGACGCCGAACTCACCCTGGAGGCAATTGATGAAAATGGCCGATTCGCTGCAGTCATTGCGGGAGATGATGTTCGCGGTATCCGTCAGTTAACGAACTACCAAATTCAGGCCGGTGACGCTCTGTCAGAGTTGTTTTCAATCAGTGTGGATATTCCCCCTACTGCCAGCGTTCGTGAACTGCACTATGCCTATCCGAAATACACTCATCAGCCAGATGTCACGTCAATCAATCCCAACATTGATGCTTGGGAAGGTTCAACCGTGGCAGTTCTGGCCGAATCGACACTGCCTGTTGATGAGTCGTTCATTGAGCTGTGTCCGGATCGCAGTTTTCAAACTGACGTCATCAGATTCCCGGCGACCATTGACGAAACACGTCTGACAGCAGAATTCAAGTTAGAGCAACCCGAGTCCGAACGGTCGATTCGTTTCTACCGCGTTACTGTGCAGGACGCCCGAGGATTACGAGATCCATCTCCGACTGTTCACACGGTCAACATTCAACCGGACGCACTACCGGTGGTCAGACTGGTGGAACCGAACGGGGACAAAAATGTTCCGGCCAATTCCACTGTGCCCATGCTGATTGAAGCTACTGATCCGGACTTTCTGCTGAAGTCCCTGACACTGCACTATCAGATTAACGGGAATCCTGTTGAGACCAACGAGCGCATTTACGATGCTATTGAAAGCGGTTATCAGAAAACGTGGGCCGGGACATACAACTTTGAATTGGCATCTCTCAATCTCAAAGTAGGAGATGTCGTGAGTTACAGAGTTCGCGCACGGGACAATCGTTATCCTCGGGCCCAGGCAGCGCAGACACCGACTCAGAATCTCCACATCGTGCAGCCCGTCAGTGATCAGCACTTGAAGGACGATCTGGAAAACACGCAGAAGCGTCAGGAACGACTGCTGAATCAGCTTCGAAGGGGTCAGCAGAATTCAGATGAAGACTCCCGATCCACCGTAGATACTCAGGATGCGGAAGAGCCGGCAGGTGATGCATCCGAATCTACGGATCAGAAGAATAACTCTGAGAATCAACTTAGTCGCCAGAACACGCCTGATGGAACTGATCCGGAAACGGACAAACAAATCCGCGACGATGACAGCGACTCGACAGCCCAACGGACGGATGACCGCGAAGATCAAACTGAGTCGCCATTAAACACGGACAGCGGGTCCGGGAAATCTCGAGACGAGAATTCTGAGCCGATGGAAGAGGAAGAAGCAATACGGCGTATTGTCGAGAGATACCGGAATCAGCCAGATGAAGGAGATAGTGATCCGCAGTCCGGTGATCCGCAGTCCGGTGATCCGCAGTCCGGTGATCCGCAGTCCGGTGATCCGCAGTCCGGTGATCCGCAGTCCGGCGATCCGCAGTCCGGTGATCCGCAGTCCGGCGATCCGCAGTCCGGTGATCCGCAGTCCGGCGATCCGCAGTCCGGCGATCCGCAGTCCGGCGATCCGCAGTCCGGCGATCCGCAGTCCGGCGATCCGCAGTCCGGCGATCCGCAGTCCGGCGATCCGCAGTCCGGCGATCCGCAGTCCGGCGATCCGCAGTCCGGTGATCCGCAGTCCGGCGATCCGCAGTCC
>Ga0310123_10000379_pt1 | contig 40163 bp, 26 predicted proteins | sample CB6_AW_1057_MG_FD_203505 | JGI IMG/M metagenome (GOLD analysis project Ga0310123, IMG submission 203505) | Marine microbial communities from Western Arctic Ocean, Canada - CB6_AW_1057 | ecosystem: Environmental > Aquatic > Marine > Oceanic | place: Canada: Western Arctic Ocean | collected... | reverse complement strand
GCGGCGGTGGTGGCCCGATGGGCGGCGGCGGTGGTGGCCCGATGGGCGGCGGCGGTGGTGGCCCGATGGGCGGCGGCGGTGGTGGCCCGATGGGCGGCGGCGGTGGTGGCCCGATGGGCGGCGGCGGCGGTGGCCCGATGGGTGGCGGCTTCGGAGGCGGCGGCGGAGGCGGAGGTGCGGGAGCTGCCAGCGTGGGTCTTCAGGCTCCAGGAGGTGCAGGCGCAGGCGGGGGTGGGCCGATGGGTGGCGGCGGGTTCGGCGGCTTCCAGGGCTCAGGATCCCGGATGCCCTCGACCAGTGGGTTGGCCAACGTCAACGTGACTCCGACCGAGAATCCTCACCTGGCGACCGTGGTCATCGTCGGCCTGATGACTCTGTACAAGAAACCTGCGGCCGATCCCAACGCACCCCTTGATGCCGACGGCAACCCGATCACAACCCCGGTGGCCACACCCGGAGCGGCCCCCGCCGTCAAACCTGGGACGACCCCCGCGGCCGCACCCGGAACAACTCCGTCGGCCGCACCCGGAGCGGCTCCTGCGGCCGCACCCGGGACGACCCCCGCGGCCGCACCCGGAACGGCTCCCGCGGCCGCACCTGGAACGGCTCCCGCGGCCGCACCTGGAACAACTCCGGCGGCCGCACCTGGAACGACCCCCGCGGCTGCACCTGGAACAACTCCGGCGGCCGCACCCGGAACGACCCCCGCGGCCACTCCACCAGCCAACACACCTCCTCGATCGCAGCCGGGCGCGAATCCCGGTCGTTGAATCGATCGACAGACAGTTCAAGATGGCAAGTTGACCCATCACCTGACAAACGACGAACACCCGGCAGGTTCTGGCGGCCTGACCCGGAATCCATTCAGAGCATCGAGAGTCTTCAAGTACAAAGAGACACATTGAGGCCTTGCGTCCTGGTGGTCGATCGCATCACCAGTCGTCATTCTGAGGGGCCAGGGAAAGAGAGACAGGAACATGGCTGGAAAAATCAAACCTGAACAGCTCGTGCAGATGGGCCTGACCCACATCGAGAAGGTGATCCTTGCCGGCGTCGGCCTGTTCGTTCTCTACGTATTGATCTACCAACCGCTGATGGGCGATTCGGGCAAGTGGTCTGTCTTCAGGACTCTTCCGAGCGATTTCGTGGGTAAGGTTGACGCGGCCAGGTTGGCTCATACCAGTGCCCGTTGGACCGACGCGAAGGAGAAGGCGACATTCGAGGGACTGGCCGACGTGCGTGCCTCGGTGGGTTCTCAGAAGAACCAGATCGATGTGGCTCGGTTCGAGTACCTCACTCCGTTCCATTTTCCGCCTTACGAGAAGAAGGATCGGGACCGCAATCCCTTGTTGCTGCCGGTGATCGACGTGCTGGCCGATGCCAGCCACGTGATCTTGCGACCGACACCGACCGACGAGGATGAAGACGAGGAGTCGGAGGCGGGGAGTGACGAGAAGGTGGCCGGTCGGATCGTCGGCCAGCAGGGTGCTCCGCAGGTCGGACGTCCCAAGAGTGCCGTGGCGCCTCGCAAGAAGCGGCAGGCCGGCGGGGGGGAGGGGGCGGTCGCGGAGGCGCTGAATATGTTCATGGAGAATCACAGCGGCGGAAGCCAGGGGGGTGGGGGTTCGGTCTACAACGCCAACCAGCGAGTGGGAACGTCACAGGGGTACAACTTCGTCTCGATCCGCGGCCTCGTGATGCTCAAGAACCAGGCCGAGCAGTTCCAGCGGGCTCTGAACCTCGACACGCTCTCCGAAGCGCTCGAACGGCTCGAGATCATCGACTTCGAACTCGAACGCCAGACCGCCGTGGCCGGCGCGAACCCGTGGAGTGGAGCGTGGCAGAAAATCAACCTCCAGGCCGCTCGCGATATCGTGCTCTCGGTCGAATGGGAAGCCGACGTGGTCTCTTCGGACCTGACCGACCAGGTGGTCAGCATGCCGTTGCCGAGGCGTGAGGCGGGCGAGTGGGACTGGTTTGGGACTCATCCTCGCCTGAGACTGCTGTCCGGGGAGGCTCGTGAGCGGCAGGTGCTTGAGAACGAGCAGGCGGTGAAGGAATCACAGAAGCTGGAGCCCTCGGCCAAGCAGCGTCGCAAGAAGGGAGGCTTTGGGGCCTTCCAGCACGACATCCGAGGAATCCGCGGCAAGGTGATGCGGGGATCGGCTGGCAACAAGATCAGCGAAAATGCGACGAAGAAGATGGGCCAGGAGGGGTTCCAGGGATTCACCGGCCAGTTTTCCGGGATCAATGGAGGCAGCCAGCGGGGCGCCGACCAGTTCCAGGCCAGTCTCACGGGGCAGGTCCTGTTGTTTCGCTATCTCGACTTCGACGTGGTCCCCGGCAACGCCTATCGCTACCGCGTGCGGCTGGTATTGAGGAACCCGAATTACGAGAAGCCGCCGTCGATGTTGCACGAGTCGGCCGTGGCATTGGCCGACCAGGAAGCTCTGACAACTCCCTGGAGTGCCCCCAGCGGAGTCTGGAACGTCCGTCGCCAGGCGGTGGTACCCGGCTCGGCCGTGGTCCGACGGTCGGTTCGCTACTTCCTGACCAGCGTGAGGCCCGAACGCCGCAGCACGCCCGGCATGGCCGACTTCAATGTCTACCAGTGGTATCCCGCGGCCGGCACAGACGTCAACGGGAAGATCAAGGCCCAGTTCGGCCAGTTCATCTCCACAGAACTCGACACGCTGGTGTTGAGACCTGCGGACGAGACGTTCGAGGAGGAGAGTGTCAATTTGCAGACCGGGGATGTGCTGCTGGACATCCAGGTCCCCACGTCACTCGACGCGTCGGACCATCCGGACCTGCCGATCGGAGAACTCAAGAAACGCCGCGTGGTGCAGCTGGCGTCATCGGGAGCCCTGGTCGTCAATCGTTACGGGCAGCTGGTCTCTCATGGCCGCAGCCCTCTGGAGCTCAATCGCGAGTTGGGCGAGGTGCAGCAGTTGGCCTACGACCGTCGGCTCTGGCAAGACCTGTTGGACAAGAAGAAGCCCGCCTCCAATTCGAATTCCGCTTTCCAGCTCAACGATAGCTCGAACAACGCCGAGGGTGAAAAGGGCAAGAAGAAGGGCAAGGGACGCCGCAAGAAGAACCCGATCCGTCGCGACAACGCCTTCGGCGGCGGTGGCGCCGGTGGCATGGGCGGCGGCATGGGCGGCGGCATGCCGGGCATGGGTGGCGGCATGGGCGGCGGCATGCCGGGCATGGGCGGCGGCATGCCCGGAATGGGTGGTGGTGCGATACCGGGCATGGGCGGCGGTGGCGGCGGCGGCCCGATGGGCGGAGGCGGCGGCCCGATGGGCGGCGGCGGCGGCCCGATGGGCGGCGGCGGCGGCTTCCCGGGCGGGAACCGCTAGGCGATTCGGCTATCGCCAGCGGGTCGGAGCCCCGGTTCGGCCTGGGGTTGGTCGAGGACCAGCTCGCGGATTTCCGCGGCGATGAAGAACGACCCGGTCACGCAGACCAGGTCGTCGGGGCCTGCCAGCCTGCGGGCGAGGTGCCAGGCCGAGGCGGGGTCGCTGGTGGCATGGACCGGAACGTCGAACAGTTCGCGGACTCGTCGATGCAGCGTTGCCACCGGCACCGCGCGGGGATTGTCCTGGAACTGGGTCAGGATCACCGTGTCGAAGTGGGGCAGCAGTCGCCTGAGTGATCCGTCGACGTCCTTGTCGCGGGAGGTGGCGAAGATCAGCACGCGGCGGCTCGAGTCGGACACGGCGGCGTGGTCGGTTTCGAGCGTGTTGATCAGGGCTCCGAGGCTGGCCCAGTTGTGAGCCGCATCGACGATGACGGTGGGATTGTGCCCGATCGTCTCGATCCGGACCGGCCACTCGAGTGCGCCGATCGCCTCACACACCGCGTCGACCTCGACGGTCTCGATGGCCTGCTGGTCGAAGTCGGCCAGGTCGATCGCGGCTGCTGCGAGCGCGGTGTTGTTGGCCTGGTGTCGTCCGGGCATCGGCACGCGGATCTCGGGCCAATTCCGGCTGGGGGTGCAGACACGAGCGACGTGTTTCGAGGCGTCGTATTCGAGTTGGATCTCGCGGCCGAGCTGCCAGATTGCGGCAGCGGACTCGGCCGCGACGGCTTCGATCGCCTCGACCGCCTCGGCCTGTTCGACTCCGCAGACCAGCGGCACACCCGGCTTGATGATCCCGGCCTTCTCACGGGCGATGTCGGCCAGATCGCTGCCGAGCAGCCGGGTGTGGTCGCGGCTGATGCTGGTGATGACCGAGACGCGAGGATGGCAGAGGTTGGTGGCATCGAGTCGTCCGCCGAGGCCGACTTCGAGCACGGCCCACTGTGCGCGATTGGACCGGAAGTGCTGCCAGGCCAGCGCGGTGGCCAATTCGAAGTAGGTGGGCGAGACCCGGCCGGGTTCGGATTCGATCCGTCTCACCACCGAGGAAATCTCATTCACCAGTGAAGTCAGTTCCTCACGCGTCGGTCGCACCCCATCGACAACCATCCGCTCTTCGAAGGCTTCGACGTGGGGCGAAGTGAACAGACCGGTGCACAGTCCCCTGGCAGTCAGTCCCGCGGCGATCATCGCCGCGGTGGATCCCTTGCCCTTGCTGCCGGCGACGTGGACCACGGGCAGCTGTTCGTGCGGATTCCCGATCCGCTCGAGGAGGTGTGCCATGCGGTCGAGCTTGAAGTCGTCGGCGGAGTAGAGATCGCTGTTGAGTCGTTCGTAGTTGATCCGTCCGTACAGGAACTCGATCGCCTGTTCGTACGTCTCGATCGCCGAGTGCATCGTCGTACCGTCGCTGCTGCGTTTGCCGGATTCGGGCCGAGTATAGCGGTGGGCAAGACGATGTGAAATCGGCCCGGCCCGGCAGAACGTACCGGCGTGCCGAGATCGACAACCGGCGTTTGGATTGAACGCTCGGGGTCGATGCGTTCAGAATAGGGTGAGGACACACAGCGAGGAGCGGGCCGCGGGCCGCGGATGCGACGATGACAGTGAGGATCCACTATTGCCGGCTGTGCGGTTTTTCCGAGCCGGCCGAGGCGATTGCGCGGGCGCTGGGTGCCGATCTCGGGCTCTCCACCGTGCTGTGTCCGGCGTTCTGGGGCTCGTTTCGGATCGAGTTCTCAGGGCGCGAGGTGTACAACCGCTGGAGGACTCGCGGGATCCTGGGTCGACTGGGGATGGGCCACACGCCGACCCCCGAGGAGATCGTGGCGTTGTTGGCCGGACTCAGCGAGAAGTCACCGCCGGTCCAACCCGCAGCCGACGGAACTTGACCACGGTGCTGTGGTTCTGCAGCCCCAGGAAGCCCTCGAGTTTCCTGAGGCGAAGCTGCGGGTGGCTCGTGGGCGAGATGTCGACGATGGTCACCCCGTTGTGGATCGTGGTGACGTGCTGTCCGCTGCAGTTGATTTCCATCGTGTTCCATCTCCCGGCCGGCTTGCAGACATGCGCCGTGGCGCCGGAAATCGCGTAGACCGATCCGCAGTACTGGTAGTCCTTGAGCTTGGCGTATTTCCTGGCGTTGTCGTCGAGCACCTGGACTTCGAACCCGGCCGGCGGTTGCGAATCGTTGTCGCGGTGGTGTTTTCCGTCGGCGGGCACACGGACGTAGATGCCGCTGTTGCCTCCGGGTGAGACCTGGTACTGGAACCGGAAGTTGAAGTCGCCGAACTGAGCGGCGGTTCTCAACCACGGTCCCTTCTTGCCGGTGCATTCGATGATCCCGTCGCCGAGTGCCTTCCGGGCCACTCCGCTCAACCCGGCCGGATTGCCACCCAGTTCCCGGTACCGTGCGACAGCTTGGGCCCAGAGTTTCGAATAGTTGGCGGCCGGTTTCTTCTGGCGGACTCGCCAGCAGGTTGCCGCGGGCGATCCGGCGCCTTCCCAGCCCTTGAGGTCGCGGCCGTTGAAGAGGCTGCGGTAGCCCAACTCGGTGATCTGGACGTTGCGGATCGCAAAGCGTCCCCCTCCGGGGACCTCGACCTGCAGCCCGATGTGTCCGCGGTCGATCGTGATCCCGCCCGCGCGGTATGCGGGTTTGCCGTTGATCGCCAGCGACACCGAGTCCTCGACGACGATGATGTCGAAGCTGTTCCAGCGTCCCTTGCGGATCAGACCCGGAGGCGGTGTGGCTCCCTTGAGAGATCCGCAGGCGCCTTCCTTGCCTTCCAGGAGGTTCAGCTGGTAGCCCCTGGACGGAAACGGGGCTCCGCCGGGTTGAGTGCGGATGTAGATCCCGGCGTCGTACTTCGAGTCCTTCTCGGCCTTCCACTCAACGTGCAGCAGGAAGTCCCCGTAGGCGTGATCGCTGCGGAGCCACCCGTTGCCCTCGAGCAATCGGATCGTGCCTCCCTTTACGTCGGCCTTGCAACCGTTCTCGGCGGTCCAGCCATCGAGAGTCTTGCCGTCGAAGAGTGGGTAGGAGAAGCCGTCGGCGGACGCCGAGGCGACCAGCAGCAGTACAGCCAGGCAACAACGCGTCAGCATCGGTCGATTCTCCCATGTTGCCCGCCCGCCGAGCGGTTCCGCCGTGGGGATGCTCGGTCGAGGGGGTCGAATTCCCGGGTGCCTATCTTGTGGAAGCCTTCTTTTTGCCGGCCTTCTTCTTACCGGCCGGCGTCTTGGCCGGCTTCTTGTTGAAGTCCCCGGCGGTAACGACGACCAGTTTCCTGGGATCGAAGTATTTGCGTGTCGCCCCGAGAATGCTTTCGGGAGTGGTCTCGGCGAGCCGCTGCTCGAATTCGGCGTGGAACTTGAGTGTTCGTTTGGCGAAGAGTGAGCTGGCGAGCAGGCCGGCGAGGCGGGCGTCATCGGTCCGCCCGACCTTCAGTCTCTGCAGGTACCCCTTCTGCGCGGCGGCCAGTTCCTTGGGTGTGACTCCGGACTTGAGGAACTTGTCGATCTCGTCACGGATCGACGTGACGACCTTGGGCGAGTTCTGCGGGTTGGAGATGGCAACGATGGTGAGGCTGCCTCGCTGATTGACGCTACCGGCGCGGAACATCGAGAAGATTCCGTAGGAGAGACCTTCCTTCTGGCGGACGCGGGTGCCCAGTCGTGAGGCGAGCGATCCGCCGCCGAGGATGTAGTTGGAGATGACGAGCGAGGGGTAGTCGGGGTGCGAGTCTTTCATCGAGAACACGAGTCCGGCACCGTAGAAGGCGTTGGCCTTGTCGGGAGTCAGGATCTTGTGGGCGCCGGGTTTGTAGGCCTGGCTGCCGTCTCGCAGGATGTGCCGGTACGGCTGGCTGGATTTCCAGTCCCCCAGCAGCGATTCGAGCAGCGGCAGGGTGGTCTTGACGTCAAAATCTCCCACGATCGCCAGTTCCCCGTGCTCGCTACTCAGGAAGTTCTCGTACAGCGACGCCAGCCCGGCCCGGTCGAGGGCCTTGACCCGTGCCATCTCCTCGTCGATCGTCGGCTGGTACCTGGGGTCGGTTTCCGGGAACGGCCGGAAGGCTCGTCTGAGCAGATTCATCGCCAGAGCCTGGGGCTCGGCCTTCTGCTGTTCGAGTCCCGAGAGTGCGCGTTGTTTCATCAGCGCGAGTTCTTGTTCGGGCAGGGTGGGATGGCGGAGCACCTGCCTGAGCAACTCGAGGACTTCGGGCAGAGTCTCCCTGGTGGCGCGGACGGAGAAGTTGGCGACGCCGGCGCTTGAGCTGTTACCGCTTCCCGAGAGCGTTGCGCGGAGTTGGGCCAGCTTGTCGTTGAGTTGCGTCCGAGTGTACTTCCTGGTGCCGCGGGTCATCATCGTCGGCAGGAATTCTCCGATGACGGTCTTGTCACCGAGCGTCTTGTCGGTGCCATAGCGGAGTGTCAACGAGAGGCTGACGGATTCTCCGCGCGTTTTCTTGGGGAGCATCGCGACCTGGATCCCGCTTCGGAGCCTGGTACGGATGGTGTGCTTTTCGATGTTCTGCGGCGACACGTCGAAGGCTTCTCCCGCAGCGACGCTCTTGCGGCCCTTGTAGTCACCGATCATCTTGGCGAGGTTCGGGGTACTGGGGATCGCGGTCCGCGTGGCGACCTGGGTGGGCAGGAACAGTCCGACGGTGCGGTTGGTTTCGACGAGGTACTTCCTGGCGACTCGCCCGACGTCTGCGGCGGTCACCTTTTCGAGCCGGTCGCGGTTGATGAAGTACATCCGCCAGTCGCCCTGGGCGGCCCATTCCGAGAGTTGCACGGCGAGTTGGCTGGTGTTGTTTGCAGCCTGTTCGCGTTGACGCAGGAACCTCGCCTGGCTCCGCTTGACCTCTTCGTCGGTCACTCCCCGGGCGATCACTTCGTCGATCGTGTCGGTCATTCGAGTGAGCACATCGCGGGCGTCGTTGCCGGGAGTCACCTCGGCCATCAACTCGATCACGCCGGGATCGTGGAAGGCGTAGGCGTCGCCCTGGATGCTGGCGGCCCGCTTGGTCTGGACCAGCGACTTGTACAGTCTGCCGGTGGGTGAGCTTGTGAGGATGTCGGCCAGCACGTTGAGCGGGACGAAGTCGGGGTGCGGACCGGCGGGGATGTGATACAGGGCCCCGACGACGGCCACCTTGCCGACCCGCCTGAGCATGACAATCCGCTCGCCGTCCTGGGCAGGTTCCTCGGTGTAGGTATTGGCCAGTTTCCGCTTGGGCCGGGGGATCTTGCCGAACGTCTTCTCGATCACACCCAGAGCCTCACGGGGATCGAACTGGCCGGCGACGATCACCATCGCGTTGTCCGGCTGGTAGTACTTGCGGTAGAAGTTTCTGAGGCTCGAGACGGGCACGCGTTCGATGTCGGCTCGGTTGCCGATGGTCGAGCGGCCGTAGTTGTGCCATTCGAAGGCGACGGCCATCATGCGTTGCGAGAGCACCAGTTTGGGGCTGTTTTCCCCCCGCTCGAACTCGTTGCGGACCACCGACATCTCCGACGCCAGGTCCTCGGCCTTGATCAGGCTGTTCATCATGCGGTCGGCTTCGAGTTCCAGGGCGAACGCCAGGTTCTCGGGGCTGGCCGGCAGAGTCTCGTAGTAGTTGGTGCGGTCGACCCAGGTGGTTCCGTTGAAGCGGGCTCCGTGGTCCTGCAGTTCCTTGGGGACGTTGGGGTGCTTGACGGTGCCCTTGAAGAGCATGTGCTCGAGCAGGTGAGCCATGCCGGCTTCACCATAGCCCTCGTGCCGGGAGCCAACAAACACGGTCAGGTTGACGGTGACGGTCGGGCGGGACTCATCGGGGACCAGCAGCACGCGGATCCCGTTGTCCAGCTGGAACTCGGCAATCCCCTCGACGGCCGTCACCATCTTCGTTTCGGCCCGTGCCGTCACGGCACTGCCAATCAGACCCAGCACCGCAGCGGCGGCGGCGATTGAGGCCACACGACCCGTCCGATACCACGACCGCCAGCTCGACTGCGTCAACATGGTCGACTCCCCGCGTAGAAGTTGCCCGATTTCGGCCCAACAGGTGGCCTCGCGGACTGTACCAGCCCGCTGGCGCGCCAACAAGCGGCGGGCGGATCATCGGCGGGTTGCCGATTTTCAGAGAGATCAGAGGGATCAGAGGGTGGCGTTTGCGATCAGAAGTTCGGGTTGACCGGGAGCCCGCTCCCCAGATTGATGTCCGAATCGCTTCCGCCTCCGTTGCTCGGCTTGGCCGCGCCGTCTCCCGTTTCGCCCTTGCCCTTGCCCTTGCCCTTGCCCTTGCCCTTGCCCTTGCCCTTGCCGCCGGACTTCACGCTGTCGCCGATTTTTTTCTTCGGGGGTTTATTGCTCTTATTGGCCTTGTTGAACGTCGTCTTGTTGCCGCCGCTGCCGGAGACTCCCCTCAAGGCGTTTAATGCCTGCCGCCGGTATCGCTCGGCGGCCTGCCGTCTCCGTTCCAGTTCGATTCTCGCCTGCTGCATTCTCTTTTCGATGTCCTCGAACGTCTTGCCTCGCAGGATGTTCTGAGTATTCTGCTTGTGCATCTGGTCGATCAGTTTGGCGAAGGGTGAATCGGGCACTTCGGGTGTGGCGCTGAGCATGTTGAACCGCCGGCGGTTGCCGCTGCGGCCTCCGGAGCTGCGTCGGCTGCGTCGTCCCGAGAGCGGTCCGCCGATGGTCCGACCCGATTTGCTCTCGCGGCGGCTGCGGTCGACTCGTTCTCCATCCCGCCGGACCTCGATCAGCAGGATCGAATCGGCGTCGGGGTGTTTTTCTCGAACCTTGCGATAGGCCAGCGGTTCCGAGGAGGCCCGCACGGTCTCGAGCTTGCGGCGGTTCCCTTTGATGTAGCGGACGCTGTACTTGTATCGAGCGGATTCGGAGGCGGTCTCTGAGTCTTCGAGCGTATCGAAGAGGTTCTCGCCGTCGGGGTTGTCCGGATCACTGGTGAGCGATGCCCCGAGTTCGGTGTCGGTGTCGGTGGCCGGGGGGGTCTCGACGTCGGCCGCCGGTGGGGGAGTCTTCTCTGTGGCGGTCTTGGCCGGGGGTGCGGCGATGGCGACCAGTGGTCCCAGCACAAGCAGTGGCAGGATGTGTCGCATGAGTCGTCGGACGGGGAGCGTGGCGTGGATCTTCATTTCGGCGTCTTTCGAATGGCTGCCGGGGCTGTGTATTGAATATCGCATTCCGGCAGCGCTGACCGCAATAGCTGGATGCCCTTGGGTGTCACCTGAGTGCGGTCCAGGACCAGGCGCTGGAGTCCGCGAACATTGGCGATGTGCTTGAGTCCGTTATCGGTGATGCGGCATCCGGAGAGGTCCAGTTCACGCAGTCGTTTGGCATCGGCGAGTGCCACCAGTCCGGTATCGGTGACCATCGTGTTGTTGATCCAGAGAATCTCCAGTGCCGGCAGGCTGCAGGCCTGCTTGAGGCCGGTATTGCTGATGCGGATTTCTGCAGCGGCCAGCCCCTTCAGCCGGGTCAAGGGTGCCAGAGCGGCGAGTCCCTTGTTGGTGATCCGGGTCCGGGAGATGTCGATTGATTCGAGCGATCGGCAGCGGGACACTTGCGGGAGCCCGATGTCGGAGATCCGTGTGCCGGCCAGCGAGAGCGTGACCAGTTGTCCGATTTCGACGAGGTGCTTGAGCCCGGTATTGGTGACGGCGGTGTCGTCGAGGCCGAGCGTGGCGAGTTGCTTGAGTCCCTTGAGACGGGGCAGGTGCTGGTCGCCGAAGGGGGTTCCTGCGAGGTCGAGTTCGACGAGGCTGGTAAAGACTTGCAGGTCGCTGAGCCCGGTGCCCTCGAGCTTGCTGCTGTGCAGCCCGAGAATCCGGAGCTTCTGCAGCCTCAGCAGCGGCAGCATGTGGGTCTTGGAGACGGGTGTGTCGGCGAGTTGGAGAGTCTGGAGGTTTCGCAAGCGGCCGATGAGGTTGGTGATTCCCGGGTCGACGGCTCGGTTGAGCGTGATCGCCTTGCCGCTGATCTGACCATCGGGGCAGGTGATGACCAGCGACGGTGTCAGGGCGATGCTGGCGAGTGCTCCTTCGACGGTCACTCGGGTGGCCAGGGCGTGCAGCAGTGTCAGCCGCCGCAGCGAACCGATGGTCTCCAGAGCCCGGTCGGTGATCGGGTTGCCCGAGAGTTGCAGCGTGACGAGTTCGGACAGCTCGGCGACGGGTTTCAGGTCCGAATCGCCCAGCCCGGTCGCTCGGAGTCCCAGCACTTTCAACCCGCTGAGTGTGGAGAGTCGTTCGAGTTGCGAGCTGTCGAGCGGGTTGCGGGCCAGGTTGAGGATGGTCAGTCGGCTGCAGGCGGCCAATTCTCCGAGCCCACTCCCGGTGACCTGGGTTCCGATGAGGCTGAGTTGTTCGAGGGCACTCAGTCGGGCCAGCAGCGGCAGGTCGGCGTCGGTGATGTCGATATCGCGGATCGAAACCGCAGTCACCGCACCCTGGGTATTGGTCGTGACGGTGCCCAGTTTGCCCAGAGCTGTCGGCAGGATGCCTGCGGAGGTTTCCAACGCCAGGAGCAGCGGGCTGATCGGGTAGTCGATCACGCAGCCGGGCAGCCGTTGCCTGAGCGTCGAGACGCTGGCCGAGGGGATCGAGGAGCCTTGCAGAGAGAGGTAGGTGAGTCGATCGAGTTCTTGCAGCGAGTCGCCGGCGGAGGCATCGAGCTTGGTGCGGTCGAGCCACAGCGCGGTGAGTGCCGGTGCGGAGGCGAGCCTGGCCAGTCCCGCGGAGGTGATCGGGCAGCCGTTGAGCACCAGGGACTCGAGCTGCTGCTGCTCGGCGAGCACGCTGAGTACCTCGTCACCCAGGCCGGTGTCGGCCAGGCTGAGACTCTGGAAGGAGCGGATCCGGCAGAGTGAGTCGAGGTCTTCGGTGATCAGGTTGATCTCGTCGAGCCCGAGCGAAGTGAGCTTGCTGAAGGGTGCGAGGTTCGTGAGTTCGTTGCCGGTGACCTCGGATCGCGACAGCTCGAGTTCGGCGAGTTGTTCGAGTCCCTTGAGTACAGCGAGGCCGGTTCCGGTGACCGGTGTGCCGGCGAGGATGAGTCGCCTGAGCTTGGTGCAGGCGGCCAGCTTGCCCAGCCCGCTGTCGGTGACCCGGGTGTCGGCCAGGTCGAGGTCTTCGAGGTCTCTCAGCGCGGCGATCGCCGACAGCCCGGAATCGCCCGTGGCGGTGTCGGCGAGGTTGAGTTCAACCAGTGCGGGGAAGCGGGACAGGCTGCCCAGCGCGGTGTCGGTGACCGCGGTACCGCTGAGGTCCAGGGACTGGAGCTTGGCGAGTTGGGCGAGTTGGGCGAGTCTCTCAAGACCGGCGTCGGTGATTTGCGAATCGGCGAGGTTCAGCGAGAGGATATTGGCCGTGGTCAGTCCGGCGAGTTGCCCGAGTTCGACGTCGGTGCATCGCTGGTTCAGCCGCAACGCGCCCTGCTGCATCTCGCCGTGAGGGAAGCGGAGCGATTCGAGCGAGGTGCCCTGGAAGAGGGTCAAAGCGGCTCCCAGAGTGACCGGGGTGTCGCGCAGGTCGACCCACTTCAGCCGCTTCAGATTCGCCAGCCCACCGACGACCGCATCATCGATCGGTGTGTGTCTCAGCGAGAGTCCGATCAGGAAGCGGAGTGGCCTGAGCCCATCGAGTCCCTTGGCCGAGAACCTGGTGCGGTCGAGCACCAGGACCATGTTGGGGACCTGGCCGATTCCGGGCAGGACGTTGGGGCGGATCATGCCCTGGTCGGTGACGTGGCGTGTGTCGAGATAGACGGCGATCCTGGGCGCGTCGTCGTCCTGGTCGGAAATGCTGACGACCCGGACGCCGAGATTGGTGAGCGAACCGGCGATCTCGGCCGGGTTGGCGACGCCGCCGGGCACGGTGTTGCCCCCGGCAGCACCCTTCGGGGTCGTCGTGTTGCCGGTCGGCGAGTCGGGTGGCGGGTCGTTGGCCGGTGGGGTCGGTGGTTCAACGGACCCGTCGCTGGAGGCTGGCTGAGCGGGGCCGACGGTGCGGACTCCACCGCCAGCGGTAGCCGGGGCGGTAGCCGGGGCGGGTGCGGAACCTCCACACCCGGCGACGACCATCAGTACGGCCAACGCCGCCAAGTTCAGGCGGCAGACTCGCACAGCGGTCTCGGCCAGGGAATTGGCACCAGAATCAGCCACGATTACCTCTTGCTTCCCCCCATCCGTCCCCCAGTCTACAACAACCCGGACGCCCACGTCCAAGTCAATGAAGTCTGAGGGGACGTTGGGGGGCGAGTGGGTGTTGGGGATTACCGCTGGAGGGGCTGAGTTGTTAGCCTGTGTCGTCGGATGGGATCGAGTGGTAGAGGGAGAACCGCAGATGTCGAAGCGATCTGGCGGCGGTGTCTTGGGAGTTGCTGTGCTGTTCGTGGTAGCGATCTGTGCCGCATCGGTGTCGGCCGCCGAGCCGACCTGGCCCGGCTGGCGGGGTCCGCGTGGCGACGGGCACTCGAGCGAAACCGAACTCCCCAGCCGCTGGTCGAAGGAGTCGATTGCCTGGAGTGTGGCTCTGCCGGGCCACGGTCAGTCCACGGCGACGATCTGGGGCGAGCGGATCTTCCTGACGGCGTCGTTGGAGAAGGGGACAAAGCGGGTTGTACTCTGCGTGGATCGCAACACGCACAAGCTGGCCTGGCAGCACACCGCGTTTACCGGACCCGCCCTGCCAACTCACAGAATGAACGGCTACGCCTCGGCCAGCTGTGTCACCGACGGAGAGTTCGTCTACGCGTTCTTTGGCGAGGGGGGCGGGATCCACTGTTACCGTGTCGACGGGACACCGGCCTGGCAGAAGGCGGTCGGGGTCTTCGACAACCGCTGGGGCTCGGCGTCGTGCCCGGTGCTGATCGGCAAGGCGGTGATCCAGTTGGTCGATTCGGACAAGCAGGCCTACATCGCCGCATACGATCGCAAGACGGGCAAGGAGATTTGGAAGACCGATCGAGACAATTTCCGTGGCTGGAGCACTCCGGTGCTGATCCGTGCCGGGGGCCACGACGAGTTGGTGGTCAATGGCCACGCGGCGGTGTGTGCCTACGATCCTGCGACGGGCGAGGAGCTGTGGCGGGTCAAGAACACCTCGGGCCGAGGGACTCCGACGGTCACCCCGGGCGGCGGGCTGTTGTTTTCCAGCAACGGCACTCGGCCCTACCTGACGGCGATCCGCCCCGGTGGCAGCGGCGACGTGAGTTCCAGCCACGTGGCCTGGCAGGTGCAGCGCAAGGGCCGCGATATCCCCTCGCCGATCGTCATCGGCAACCACGTGATGATCGTGGGTCTCCGCGGAGGCATCCTGGGCTGCTACGACACCAGGACCGGAAAGGAACTGTGGCTCGAGCGACTCGGCACCAATTTCTCCGCCTCACCGGTCGCCTGGAACGGTCTCGCGTTCTTTCTCAACGAGGCCGGTGAGACGTTTGTGGTCAAGCCGGGTCCCAAGCCCGAAATCGTTTCGAGGAACCGGTTGGAGTCACCGGCCGAGGAGATTTTTCGGGCGTCGATTACCCCTCTGGGCGGGCGGCTCTACATCCGTTCCAACAACACGCTGTATTGCATCGCGAAGTAGCCGGATCCGTGAGGGTTCGGGCGGGTTCGGGCGGTCCGAATGCTCACGCACGCGGCCGCGTCGGCAGCAACCCGACCAGCATGCCCGAGGCGAGTCCGAAGGTGTGAGCCCAGTTGGCGATGGGCCCGACCATGCCGGTCCAGCAGAGAACGAACCAGCCGAGCATCACTAAGACACAACTGGGGGGCAGTGACATTCCCGAGGCCGGGTCGAGGCGCTGCTTCATCCAGAGGTACCCGAACAGACCGTAGACCACCCCGGACATGCCTCCGAACAGGGGGGACTCGGTGGCGGCGTACTGCCCGGTGTTCGAGACGACGGCGATCAGCAGCACCAGTCCCGCGAAGCGGTAGAGCCCCCGCCTGGCTTCGATCTCGCCCCCCAGCATTCTCAGCCACAACATGTTGAACAGGATGTGCAGGATGCTGAAGTGGAGGAAGATGGGAGTCACCAGTCGCCAGAATTGGCCTCGGACGATCTTGCCGACGCCGTGATCGGGCAATTCGTATTCGTAGTCGTTGCTGAAGGAGTTACGGATGTGCTCCCAGGCGCGTGAGAGGTTGTAGATGGGCACGTAGACTTCGCCGGACCGCACTTCGATATCGACGAATGTCAGCTGGCTCATCACCGGTTCGTAGGCCATCTTGAATTCGAGTGCTCCCCGGTCGCGGTCGAAGCCGCGGATGCACACGGTGGTAGCCAGTACGGAGATCCCGATCAGGACGATCGTGACCGGGCAGCGTCGCCACGGCGTCATCATCCACGGTTCGCCGGGGACACGGGGCCGAGCAGCGGATCGTTTGGGGCGAGCCGGCTTGGCCCGCTTCTGGAGTGCGACCGCCTGCTGGGCCAGTCGGTAGCGGTCGGCCTCGGGGTCGGCCACGAATTCTTCGAGTTCCGACCGGGCCAATGCGACCTGGTCCTCTTCGTGGATCCAGATGGCCCACTGGTCGTCTTCGAGCTCGATGTCGGTGGCCACGTTGCGGGAAATCAGCCAGACCTGGAAGGTCCGCGCGGCAGCCTGATCGGGCAGCGATCCAATGTGTCTCATGCGGAGGGCTGTACGTACGCGGGAGCGGGGTAGTGGGGTCCGGGCCTAGACGTGTAGTTCGACGAGGTCCTTGTCCGAGAGGACGTGTTCGCTTCCGACACTCTGGCCGTCGTGGACACCATGGCCCCAGATCCGTGCGAACTTGAGGTTGCTGGCCAATTCGCGGTGCACCTTGAGCGCCAGGTCCTCGACCGTCCCGTCTCGCGGAACCGTGAATGGTGTTTCGAAGTCGGCCGGTTTTCCGGGTCGCTTGGTGTAGACGCGGACGACATCGAGGGTCTTGTAGATGATACCGCGAAGCTGCTCGCGGGAGGACTCCTCGTCGAGTTCCACGTGGACACTCTCGCAACCGGAACCGGTCAACTCCTCGAGCAGCTCGACTCTCAACCGGGCATCGGGATCGGCTGCCCGGGTGACGACCAGCAGCGTCTTGATGTGCACGATACTGAAGTCGTCTTCTTCGAACCCGGTATGATCCGAGAGTCGGGTTTTTCGTTGCGCGAACTGCTGAATTACGGCGGCGGTCTCATCGGGTGCGTCGTCGTTGCTGCCGTCAAAGAGCAGCAGTGCCAGGTCGGCGGCTCGGACGAGGCCACTCAGGTAGGGTTCGATGTGCGCATCGGTCACCGGGGGAGTGTCGATCAGCTGCACGGTGACATCTTCCCAGGGCATGATCGCCGGCAGCGGTTCGCGGGTGGCGAACGGGTAGTCGGTCACCTCGGGGCTGGCGTTGGTCAACTCGTCCACCAGGCGACTCTTGCCCGAGTTGGGTGCTCCGAGGAGTACGACCTGTCCGGCACCCTGGCGAGGGAACCGGTAGCTGCGGCCCGTCTTGCCGGCCTCCTTCTCGGCGGCACTCTCGCTGCGGGCTTCCTTGAGTCTGCGGCGGAGACCAGCCTGCATCCGGTCGGTCCCCTTGTGCTTGGGGATGATCGAGAGCATTTCCTGGAGGCACTCGACGCGTTCCACGGCCGAGCCCGCTTGCCGGTAGGCGTTTTCGGCCTTCTGGTACTGGGGTGTGAGATTGGCAGGCATGTATGAGGCACAGTGGCGGTTGGGCCCGAAGCCGGCGACGGTGGCTCATTGTACCTCCGTTTCGTCCTGCCGGAAACGACCGACGACCAGCACCCCCCAGCAGCCCTGCCCGGCCACGGCCGCGACGTCGCTGTCGCTCCCGACCAGCACCAGCCCGCACTCGGGTGGCAGCTGCGAGAGGTCGACATCACCGGGGTGACGCCACTCGTGTTCGGCCGTCCAGTCGAGACCGCCGGCACCGCGCGATCTGGCGGGCTGTTCGAACGGGTCGTCGCCGACCAACTCGGCCCGGCTGCGGTAGACGACCGGTCGGGCTCCCCGGGCGATCAGCCAGTCTCGCGAGATGGCCAGCCCGAACGGCTCGAAGTCCCACCTGCCGCGGTGGGCACGGAAGATGCGGCGGCTGGCAAGCTCCTGCAGCGGGCAGGTGCTGAAGCTGACCGCCGGCGCGGCGCCTCGGACCGGACGCGACACCGCACGCAGACGACGTTCCACCAGGATCCGTCGCAGGGTCGACCCCACCGAATGGTCCGCGGATGCCCGGCCCAGGATCAGGTCGTCGAGGTAGTCTTCCGATGACTGGCCCGGCCACGGGCCGGAACACTCGCGAGTGCAATGCACCAGCCAGTCGGCAGAATCGACCTCACGCACAGTCGCCAGACGGACCGCTGAAGGGCCAGGCTGCGGTGCGAGGAGGGCATCGACGTGAGGAACAAAACGATGGGCTCCGAGTGACTCCCAACGGGAGGCGATCGGGGCCGGAACCAGAGTCTCGATTCCGGCAAAGCACAATTCGGGCCGCTGGCCCGCAGGACGGTCGAGGAGTTCATCGATCAACGACTCGGTTCGGCTGCGGCTTCGAGTCGCCAGTACGATCACCGTATCGGCGTCGCAGACGGCCAGGCGGTCGCGGTCAGATCGTGCAACTCCCTGGACCTCCTTGCTCTCAACAGTGTGACCAAACAGCTCGGCACAGCGTTGCAGATAGGGGGCTGAGGTTGTGCCGCTGACGCAAAGCAGCGTGGATCCCCCGGTCAACAATTCGCCGCACACCGTCGACAGCGCGGCGAACCAGTCGCGACGGCGATGCGGCCAGCGGCCCAGGTGGGAACTGACCAGGGCGATCCGCTGCGGCGGATGTTGGGGCAACAGAATGCACGGCGATGAACCGGACATCGCTTGACTCGTAGACGGTTCTCGACCGCCTCCCCGGCCTCCGTCTGGCGACGGCACTGGATGTTAACATAGCGAATCCTGGTGAGTTTGTGACGATTCGAGTCGACGTGCGGTGATTGGGTCGAAGTTTGCGGCGTGTTGAGAGTCGGCATGGGTGTGGGTATCATCTGTCTGGAGTAACGAATCAACTTCGGATGATCTGTTGTCGTCGCGATCCGTCTGCCGGGGTCGTGTTGTGGCAACACTGTTTCATGGAGGACTGAGAATGCGAGGCCGAGGAGGAGGCCCGCGGCTGTCCGCGCGGCTGGTCTGTGGCATGCTGGCCGTGTGGTTGCTGGCCACTGTGGGACTGGCCCAGGAGACGGATGCCGAGAAGGCGGCGACGCGAGATTATGTCGTAGCCCAGGGCTTTCAGAAGAAGCGGCTCTACGGCGACGCGGTGACGCGTTGGAAGAGTTTCCTGACGACGCATCCCAAGAGTGTCCGCTTGTCGGCGGTCCGCTTGAATCTCGCCGTCTGCCATCTGCAACTCAAGCAGTACCCCGAAGCGGCCGTGGCGCTGCGTCTGCTGCTGAAGCTCAACCCTCAGTACAAGCTCGCCGACCGGGTGCAGTACAACCTGGGCCTGGCGACGGACAGCATCGCGGTCGGGTCGGGCAAGGCGGCGGATTTCGATCTGGCTGCGGTCGAATACGGTCGCGTGGCCCAGCGGTATCCCAAGAGCGTGTTTGCGTTGCCGGCGTTGTACTACCAGGCCGAGTGCCTGTTTTCGGCCGAGAAGCTCGAGGCTGCCGTCGTGGTCTACAACAAGGCGTTGGCGCTGAAGCCCTCGCCCAAGCTCGAACCCGACATCCTGTATGGGCTGGGCACGGCTCAGGAGCAGTTGGAGAAGCACGCCGATGCGACGGTGACCTACCAGCGGTTCCTCAAGACCTACGCCAAGCGTCCCGAGGCTCCCGAGATCACGTTGCGATTGGGTCTGTGCCTGTTCCGGCAGAAGAAGTTCGCCGAGTCGCAGCCGCTGTTCGCCCAGGCGGCGGCGGTGAAGGATTTCCCCCAGGCGGACCTGGCTCTGCTTCAGCAGGGTCACGCGATGCGTCAGCAGCAGAAGCTGGTCGAGGCGGCGGCGGTGTTCGAGGCACTGCCGACGAAGTTTGCCAAGAGTGCCTTGATTGCCGAATCGCAGTTGGCGGCGGGCAAGTGCCGGTTCGGGGTCGAGGACTACGCCAAGGCTCAGCAGGCGCTGGTCCGCGCGGCAGCGGATCCGAAGGCGGCCGAGGCAGCCGAGGCATCGGCGTGGCTGGGCCGGACGCTGGTGAAGCTGAAGAAGCCGGCCGACGCGGTGGTTGTCTACGACAAGGCGATCGGGACGTTTGCCAAGAGTCCCCGTTTGCCCGAGCTGATTTATTTCCGGGGCGAGGCGTTGTATGCACAACCGGAGAAGCGTGCCGAGGCGGCTGCCGGGTTCCTGGCCTTTTTCGGAAAGTACGCCGAGCACGAACTGGCCGCCAGCGCGATGTACATGTCGGCCCTGGCACATCTGCAGATCCCCAAGCCGGCCGAATCGCTGGCATCAGCCGAGAAGTTCCTGGGCAACGCGAAGCTGGCCAAGCACGAATTGCGGCCCGAGGTGCTTTATGTCGGAGGGCAGGCGTATCTGCTGGGTGAGAAGCCCGACTGGGCCAAGGCCGAGGCACTGTTTCGGAGCCTGGTCAGCGGTTACCCCAAGCACTCGCACACCCCTTCGGCGACGGTCCGCATCGGGTTCTGCCTGTACCGATCCGAGAAGTACGACCCGGCGGTGGCTCACCTGGCCCCGGCGATTGCGGGACTGGCCGATGTGAAGTTGAAGGCTGAGGCGGGGTTGCTGCTGGGTCGCAGCCACCAGTCGGCCAAGCGGCTGGCTGAGGCGATTGCCGCGTTCCGTGCCGGCCTGGCGGTCGCTCCCAAGTGGGAACGAGCCGACGAGCTGCTGTACGTGCTCGGCGCGACGCTCAAGGACGACGGCAAGCTCGACCTGGCGATTGTCGAGTTGACCAGGTTGCAGAAGCAGTATGCCAAGAGCCTGTTTCGGGACCGCGCGCTGTACGAACTGGGCGACATGGCCCGGGTCCAGCAGAAGCCCGATCCGGCCGTGGTGCTGTTCAAGCAGGTGGTGGCCGAGTTCCCCAAGAGTGACGTGGCTCCGCTGGCGCAGTACGGCATCGGGGCCGCGTTGTACGAGAAGGGCGATTTCAAGATGGCCGAGGCGGCGCTGAGCCAACTGGTCGCCAGGTTTGCCGCTCATGCGATCGTCCCCCGGGGTCGCCGGTTGCGAGGATCGTGCCTGCGGGAACTGAAGGACTTTGCCGGGGCGGCGGCTGAACTGCAGGGGTACCTGGCCACGAAGCCACCACCCTCGGCCGAGCAGTCTGCCGAGGCCCGTTTCGAACTCGCGCTGTGCCAGGTCGGACTCAAGCAGCACAAGCCAGCCATCGGGACCTTCAACGCCGTGCTGGCGGCCCAGCCCAAGTTCGCCCAGAAGGACAACCTGCTCTACGAACTGGCCTTCGCCTACGAGGCCACCGACCAGGCACCCCTGGCGCTGGCGGCGTACCGTCGGCTGGCTTCCGAGGTGCCCAAGAGTTCGCTGGTGGCCGAGTGCTGGTTCCGGATCGGGCAGGCACTCGAGAAAACCGGTGACGTGAAGCAGTTGCCCGAGGCCGAGAAGGCCTATCTCGAGGGCTTGAAGTCGGTCAAGAAACCGACGGTCCGCCAGAGCCTGCTGTATCAACTCGGCTGGGTCCAGTACCGGCAGGAGCGATATCCCGAGGCGGTGGTCCAGCTCAGCGTGCTGTTGAAGGACTTCCCCGAGGGGAACCAGCGAGGCGAGGCGTTGTTGCTGGCCGGAGAGTGCCAGTACCTGGCCAAGAAGTGGAAGGAGGCGGTGGTCCACTTCGAGCAGGTGGTGGCCGACAAGAACGCGACCGAGCGGGCCCGGGCACTGTACCGCGCCGGCAGCTGTCACCTGAACCTGCAGCAGTGGCCCCTGGCCCAGCAGCGGTTCGAGGCCCTGGTCAAGGAATTCGCCAAGTATCCTCAGCTGTCGGAGGCCCGTTATGGACTGGGGTTGGCATTGCAGAAGCAGAACCAGCTGGACCGGGCCGTCGTGGTCTTCGAGCAGGTCACCAAGGAGACGAACACCGAGGCGGCTGCCAAGGCGCGGTTCATGATCGGCGAGATCGCATTCTCGAAGAAGCAGTACAAGCTGGCCTACGAGCATTTCCTGGTGGCGGCGTTCAAGTACCCCTACGAGGAATGGCAGGCCAAGGGGTACCTGGAAGCCGGTCGTTGCTTCAAGGCACTCAAGGACTCCGAGAAGGCTCGAGAATTGCTGGAAACGGTAATCAAGAAGTTCCCGAAGCGGCCCGAAGCGAAGATCGCGGCACAGGTCTTGACCACGCTGCCCAAGCAGAAGGCGAAGCCCGAGTGAGCGGCCATTGCTGAGCGGGCCATCACGGACAAGCGGCAGCGACAACCACAATTGGGGACGAGGATGCAGGTGAGCAAACGCGGAGTGGGCAGTGGGGCCTGGGGGCTTTTGCTGGTCCTGGCCGTGCTGGTGCTGGTCACGGTTGTGGCAACTCCCGTTTGGGCCCAGGACGGCCAGGCCCTGGTGGTGGCCGATGGGCCCGATCCGGCCGCCGAGACCCCGCAGGACGATTCGCTGCTGACGCTGATCGTGGGCACCGGTCCGACCGGCTGGTTGTTCATGGGCGTCCTGCTGGTCTTTTCGATGTACAGCGTGACGGTGGCGATCGAGCGGGGCGTGGCGACGCGGCGGATCCGCGTGTTGCCCGAGGGGTTTCTCGGAGAAGTCCGGACCCTCTCGGTATCCCCGCGACCGAGCGTGTCGGCGTTCCGGGACCTCTGCAGCAACTGGGACGTACCGGTGTCCCGGGTGGTCGAAGCGGGACTCGAGCGGTGCGGTCGTCCGATGACCGAGATCGAGAAATCGATGGAGGACAAGGCGGCCCGTGAGATCGCGACGTTGCGTGGCGGGATCCGGCCGCTGAAGACCATCGGCAGCATCGCTCCGTTGATCGGATTGCTGGGCACGGTGGTCGGCATGATCGTTGCCTTCCGTACCGCCAGCAAGGGACTGGGTCGTGGTGAGCAGATGGCCGAGGGCATCTACCTGGCGCTGACGACGACCGCGGCGGGGTTGACCATCGCGATCCCCACTCTGCTGCTCGCGGCGTTTTTCTCCTCGCGTGTCGAACGGTTCTTCCGGGACATGGCCGAGGAGTTGGCGCCGACGATTCTGTGCCTGGCGCGAATCGTTCCCGAGGAGGCTTCCTCGTCATCGGAAGCCTCTTCTGCAACCTCCTCTGAAGTCGTGAGCGTCTAGTTCGATGAGAGTGCCCGAAGAGAGTGTCGAGGAATCCGGCCCGGACCTGACTCCGGTGATCGACGTCGTATTCCTGCTGCTGATCTTCTTCCTGGTGGCGACCGAGTACCACCAGGAGGAGCGGGAACTGGACGTGGTGCTGCCCGAGGTGACCCAGGCTCAGCCGCTGACGATGACCAAGGAGCTGATCGTCAACATCACCAAGGCGGGCGAGTACAAGGTGGCCGGTCGCGACTACGACGAGCAGCAGCTGTACCTGATCATCCGCGAGGCGAAGGAGAACAACCCTCAGATGACCGCCTTGATTCGAGGTGATGGCCAGAGTGCCCTGCGTCACGCGGTGCGGGTGATGGGGATGTGCAACAAGGTCCAGATGAAGTACCGGATTGCGGCTTTGCTGCAGGCTTCAGGTGGGACATGATCGGGGCGAGGTGTCGATGAGCGGTTGGCGAGACCGGGTAACGGGCGGACTTGAGTGGTTCCGCGGCCCCCGCGGGCTGTGGGCGGGGCTGATTGTCCTGGTGCTTCTCGCCGCGCTGTGGCTGATGCCTCGACACGTCGCCCGGCTGGTGACCGTCGACGGCCAGGACGTGGGACCGGCCCCGGCGGGATCTCCGACCCGCCAGGTGGCCTGGGAGCCTGCGTTGCCGATCGAGATCGAGCCGCGTGAGGGTGACGAGTCGTTTGACCTGATTGCTCCACGGCTGGCCGGTGACGGCCAGTTGCTGTACCTGACCCGCCGCGGCCCCGACGGCCTGATGAACATCTTCTTCAGCAGGCGACTCGAGAGTGGCTGGTCGCAGGCCGAACCCCTCAGCGAGTTGAATTCCCAGGCCAACGACATCGGCCCGGTCGTCTCCAGAGACGGCGAGGGGCTGTACTTCTTTTCGAACCGCCGGGGCGGGCACGGCGGCTACGATCTGTATTTTAGCCAACGCAGCGACTCGGGGTGGGGGACTCCCCGGAACCTGGGCGAGGAGGTCAATTCGGCCGCCAACGAGTTCGACCCGGCGGTGTCTCCTGATGGGCTGCACTTGTTTTTTGCCTCGGACCGCAAGGGAGCCGACGGCGAGCGGTTGCCGGAGTGGACGGCGACGATCCGCCGTCCGCTGGAGGGCCCCGACTTTGACCTGTACCAGGCCGTCCGTGCTTCGGCCGGCGCGCCCTTTGGGTCGGTCCGTCCCCTGGAGGGCCTGAATCTGCCGGGCAGCCACGAGGGTGCCCCGTTCGTCTCGCCCGACGGCGGGTTTCTCTACTTCGCCTCAAACCGATTCGCCCGCCCCGGCGAGCCTCTCAACCTGGACCTCTACCGAGCCCGCTTCAAGGGTGATGAATTCGGGCCGCCCGAGAATCTCGGGCCGATGATCAACACCGAGAACGACGAGACCGAGCCGGGGGTATCGGCCGAGGGGTTCCGGCTGGTGTTCGCCACGAATCGTGACGGTCGGGACCGGATGTATCAAAGCGTGGCCCGCGAGATTGAATTGCACCAGGAGTGGGACACGAGCCGACTCGACTCGCTGTTGTTCTCGCTGCGAGGACTCTGGGGCCGGGCGTTCTGGATCACTCTGGTGGTGGCCGGCCTGGTTGCGTTGCTGCTCTGGAGTCAGGGTTGGCTGTGGCGGCGGGCGACCGCGTCGCGGTTTGTCTTTGGCAGCCTGGTGTTTCACATGGTGGTGTTGCTGGCGCTGTTCCTGTGGAAGATTGACGTGGTGGTCGAGGTTCTTGCCGAGGTGGTGCAGGACTGGGAGGCATCGACGGACCTGGTCGACGACAACCAGCACAAGTCTTCTGAGGATGGTCCCGAGTCGTACGAGAAGGTGGACGAGCTGCAGTCGCTGGATGATTCGCCCACCCCGACGGTGACCCGCCAGGTGACCGAGGCGATGAGTGTTCCCTTGCGGACCGAGTCGCCATTTCCTCAGATGTCTTTGAAGCAGATCCAGAGTCTGCCCGAGGAGATGATCTTGCGGGTGGCTCCCGAGGCTGTCCCGACCGAGACCCCCGCCCGGCCGCTGGAACCGCTCAATCGCCGCCAGCCGACGCGTCCCCGTTCCGCGTTGGCGATGCTCGAGACTCCCCTGGAGGCCACTCTGCCGCCGGCGGAGTCGGTCCCGAGAGAGCAGAAGGTGACGGCCGAGGCGGCCTCGGTCCAGCGGCAGGTCAATCCGGTTGTGCGTCGCGTGCCGCGTCGAGCCCGGACTGCGGCACCGGCTCCGGCAACCGACTCGGCAACCGAGGCTCCGATGGCGGTCAGCCGCAGCACGACGTCACCGGAGACCGCGCCCCGGGATGTGAAGGTCGATCGGAATACTCGGGTCGCTGCGGCCACGGCGGTTCCGGCGACGGTGGTGGGGACGACCGAGACACCCGAGGCGGCCCAGGCACCTCGTGAGCAGAGGTTGCAGGCGGCCGACGGTTCGCTGCCGCGGGATGCGACGAAGGTGATCCGGCAGGGAGTGACCGGCCAGCGGGTCGAGCGGCCGGCGGCGCGGATGGCCGAGGCCCCCAAGACCGACCAGGCACTGCGGGCGATCGCCGCGTCACCGACGTTGCCGAAGGCTCCGCCTCGGCGGTCGGCCAAGTCGCAGCGGAGCCGACTGGTCGCATCCCAGACTGCCGCGGGAGTCGAGAGTGACGTGACGCTCGACAAGGCGACCACCGCGAAGTCAACGTCCGAGACCGGCGTCCAGGTCGCCGACGCCAGGCTCTCGCGGAGCGTCTCGCGACGCCCGCGTGCGGTGGCGGCGGTACCCGGCGTGGGCCCCGACGATCCCGACCCGGCGGCGGCCTCGAGCGCGACGATCGAAGCGTCCGGGTCGGCTGGCACGCTGGCGGGTGCTGCGACCACGGCTCGATCGGTCGATCGACGACGACGGCCAGCCAGCCTGAGCCCCGACGCGGCACCGGGAGCCGAGACGCTGGATCGCTCGCCGGCGGCACAACAGCAGGTCGACATCGGGACCCTGCTGGCGATCAACTCACCGCTGGACCGCAAACCGGCCACCGCTGCGGTCAACCTGCGGACTCCACGAGCCATCAGCGGACCGGTCCGCCGGGTGCCGGATCGAGTGATCATCGGCGACCCGGGCCAGGTGAACAACAAGCGGACTCCCGACTTCGGCCCGATCGTTTCGAGGCTCGATCGCCGCCGGGCCAAGGCGTCACGGATTGCGATGGCCAGGGACAACGTGGGGATGCGGGCGCTGTTTACCCTGCGGCAGGGTGACGTTCGACGAAAGTATATCAAGCTGTTCGGCGGCAGTGACGAGAGCGAGGAGGCGGTCAACCGCGGGCTGGTCTGGCTGGCCGCTCACCAGTTCAAGGACGGTCACTGGAGCCTCGATCGCTTCCACGAGTGCTGCAAGGGGAAGCACCCCGACTGCGGGGGTGCCGGCAAGGTTCGCTCGAACACCGCGGCAACGGGGATGTCACTGATGCCGTTCCTGGCCGCCGGGCACACGCACCAATCGGGCCGCTACCAGCAGGTGGTGGCCCAGGGCATCAAGTGGATGGTCGCTCAGCAGAAGGACAACGGCGACCTGTTCAGCAGTGGCGACGCCGTTCATTCACACATGTACAGCCACGGCATCGCCGCGATCGCGTTGTGCGAGGCGTACGGGATGACCGAGGATCCGAAGCTGAAGAGCCCCGCCCAGAAGGCACTCGGGTTCATCATCGCGGCCCAGAATCCCTCGGACGGTGGCTGGAGATACAAGCCGGGGGATGCGGGAGACACCTCGGTCGTCGGCTGGCAGATGATGGCACTCAAGAGCGGTGAGATGGCCGGATTGGTGATTCCGCCCAGGACAATCGAGTTGCTCGGCAAGTGGCTGCGGAAGGTCGAAGCCAACCAGCCGGTCGGAGGGCTGTTCGGGTACACCGACCGGGGCGCCCGGCCGTCGATGACGGCCGAGGGGCTGTTGTGCCTGCAGTTCATGGGGGTCGATCGCAACGACCCGCGAATGCGGGCCGGGGCCGATTACCTGATGAAGCACCTGCCCAACCGCAACCAGGCCCTGACCTCGTACTACTGGTACTACGCCACTCAGGTGATGTACCACATGCAGGGCAAGTACTGGCTGGCCTGGAACGAACCGCTTCGCAAGACGCTGGTCGCGACCCAGCAGACCAGCGGACAGTTGGCCGGCACCTGGAACCCGGCCGACAACTGGGAGACCCAGGGCGGGCGGATCTACGCGACGGCGATGAAGTTGCTGGTGCTGGAGGTCTATTACCGGCACCTGCCGCTTTATGACCAGCTGGACGACGAGTAGCTGAGGCCGCGACGGGTGTCTATCCGAACAATTTGTCGTAGAGTTCGTCGCTGTAGCCGACCACCAGGGTCTTGCCCCGTCGGAGCGTGGGGGCTCTGAGCGTGCCGCTGCGGCCGGTGATCAGCCCGGTCAGCTCGGTGTTGCTGAGTCGTTCGGACTGCATGTTGACGTGTCGAAACGTGCGGCCGCGTGCGACGTAGAGGTGAGAGGCCTGGCGTGCGAGCGTAACGGCGTGCCGTGCATCGACGGTCTCGCTGCGGGCATCGGCCTGCTCGCGGACCCGGGCATCGGATTTGGCAAGGAACCCCTGCGCTTTGACGCAGCTGGTTCATCCCTTGCGGTGGTAGTACCAGTCGATCCGTGCGGACATGTGAGCAGATCTCTACTTGTCGTGAGGGGTGTTTGCTGAAGCTGGGCAGCGGAGGTCGGTGAGTTGGCCGTCCGGCCCGCTCCGCAGTATGCTCACCTTCTCCAAGTGCTGATGAGACTGCAACCGTAGAGCGAGGGAGATCACCGACCGATGCAGGGAACACTCTTTGACATCAGCGGCCGAGTGGCCCTGGTCACCGGTGGCAGCAAGGGTCTGGGCCTGGCGATGGCACGGGGCTTTGCCGAGGCGGGTGCCGACGTGGTCATTTCGAGCCGTCACCAGGACGAGCTCGACGCGGCGTTGGTTGAGGTCACCGACGGCCTGGATGTGAAGGGCCTGGCGGTGGTGGCCGACATGACCAACCGCGACGACGTCAAGCGGCTGGCCGCGACCGCTCTTGCGGAAATGGGTCGAGTCGACGTGCTGGTCAACAACGCCGGTTCGAACGTGCCCGAGGAAATCGATTCGATCACCGACGAGAACTGGGACCGGATCATCGAGCTGAACCTCACCAGTTGCATGGCTCTGACCCGCGAGCTGGTGCCCCAGATGAAGCAGCGCGGCTGGGGCCGCGTGATCCACATCTCCTCGATCATGGGACTGGTCAGCAAGTCGGGCCGCAATGCGTATTCGGCCACCAAGAGCGGTCTGCTGGGACTGACCCGGGCCAGCGCACTGGACCTGGGCGGTGACGGCATCACGGTCAACTCGATCTGTCCCGGGCCCTTCCTGACCGATCTGCCGCGCAGCGTGCTGAGCGAAGAGGAGATCGCTTTTTTTGCCGAGCGGACGGCGTTGGGCCGCTGGGGGGAATGCCGGGAACTGGTCGGCACGGCACTGCTGCTGGGCACTGATGCGGGCAGCTACATCACCGGGACCTCGATCACCGTCGACGGTGGGACCGTGGTCAAGTCGTTCTGAACTCAAAGGGACCCGCTCACCCGCGCCAGCGGGGGTGCCTGTCCCGTTCACAACACAGGGGACACAAGAGCATGGCCGGACGCGTTGTGTATTTCAGCGGAGACTTCGTTCCCGAGCGCGAAGCGAATGTCTCGATCTTCGATTGTGCCCTGATGTACGGGGACATGGCCTTCGAGATGACCCGCACGTTTGGCGGCGAGCCGTTCAGGCTCCGTGAGCACCTCGATCGGCTCTACGGTTCTCTGCGGCTGCTCGAGATCGACTGCGGGTTGACGATCGACGAGATGCAGGAGCAGACGCTGGTGACGCTCGAGAAGAACCGGGCGACCGAGGCCGAGGGCATGGACTGGTGGATCATGCACGACGTGTCGCGGGGCCCGCTGCCGGTTTACGGTTCGTTGTGGCCCGAGGGTACCCGGCCGACGGTGACGATCAGCACCTGGCCGCTGATCACTCACATGGGCCCGTTCGCCTCGAAGTACGACACCGGTGTGGACATCGTCGTCCCCGCTCAGCAGGCCCTGCCGGCCCAGCTGGTCGACGCCAAGGCCAAGACCCGCAGCCGCATGCACTACAAGATGGCGGAGTTGCAGGGGCAGCGGATCGGCGAGGGAGCGTGGCCGGTGTTGTTCGACCCCGATGGGTTCATGGCCGAGGGACCGGGTTGGAACATCTTCCTGGTCAGCGATGGCACCATCTACACGCCCGAACCACGCAACATCCTCCAGGGTGTCAGCCGCGGGACGGTGCTGGAGCTGGCCAAGCAGGAAGGGATTCCGCTGGTCGAGGCGAACCTGGGTCGGTACGAAGCGTTGCAGGCCGAGGAGATCTTCTGCACATCGACGTCCTTCTGCATCGTGCACGGGCGGTCGTTCGAGGGCCAGGTGGTCGGTGACGGGGGACGTGGTCCGGTGGTCGAGCGGTTGACCGAGGCGTGGCGGCAGTACGTGGGGGTCGACATGATCGGGCAGGCACGGGAGTACGCCGAGGCGTTGCCGGAGTGGCTCGAGCAGGAGGTCGAGGCGAACCGGGCGGCTTTGGCGGAAGCCTAGGCCCCTTGACCGCCAGTCGACCGCATCTGCTCAGCGGATCGGGTCGGGCTGGTGCCAGGGCGGCGGGACGATCTCGTCGATCCGGGCGAAGTGCTCGGGCGGGATCGTCAACTCCGCGGCGGCCACCGCGTCGGCGACCTGCTCGGATCGCTTGGCACCGACGACCAGCGACGACATCGCCGGCTGGGCCAGCGTCCAGGCCAGTGCGTATCGAGCCGGGGTCGTATCGATCTCGGCGGCCAGTGCCTCGAGTGCTTCGAGCTTGTCGAACATCTCGTCGTCGCGTTCCCAGACCCATTCGGGCTTCTCGGCCCCCCGAGACCCCTCGGGTGCCTCTTCGCCCCGGCGGTACTTGCCGGTGAGCAGCCCGCCCTGCAGCGACTGGTAGGGTGTGACGCCGATCGAGAATTCCTCGCAGAACGGCAGCTCGTGCTGGAAGTCTCGACGCAGGAAGCTGAAGGGGATCTGCGAGGCGACAGGTCGGACCCAGTTGTGCTTCTCGGCCAGCCACAGCAGCTGGCACAGTTGTGCGGCCGAGTGGTTCGAGACGCCGATAAAGCGGGCCTTGCCCTGGCGGACGATCCGGTCGAGTGCTTCGAGGGTCGATTCCAGCGGCGTAAAGCGGTCGGGCCAGTGGATGATGTAGAGATCGATGACATCGGTGTTGAGTCGTCGGAGGCTGGCTTCGACTTCGCGTTGGATGTGCACGGCCGAGAGTCCGCGGTCCTGGGGTCCTTGGCCCAGTGGCCCACCGACCTTGGTGGCGAGGATGACCTGGTCGCGGCGGTCGGCAATCGCCTTGCCCGTGATCTCCTCGGCCACGCCCCCGGCGCTGCCCAGCACTCGGTCGTATCCTTCATAGACGTTGGCGGTGTCGATGAAGTTGATCCCCATCTCGATCGACTCGTGGACCAGCCGGATCGCATCGGCCTCGGGGACCGGCGTTCCAAACGTCATCGTGCCCAGGCAGATCGGAGAAACAAGCAGGCCGCTTGAGCCCAGGGGGCGCAGTTCCATGGTGAGACTCTCTGGTGCAGGATCAGCGGAAATGGGCCGTGGCGAACGCGGACCCCCACGAGCTAGGCCAGGATATCCTCGACCGGTTCGCCGTGCTGGGCGATCGGATACGGTCGATCGGCCGGATCGTAGATCGACATCGTGGTGTCCAGCCCCATCGCCTTGTAGACGGTTGCGATGAACGCTTCGGGGCCGACGGGGCGATCGCTGGGATAGGCGCCGATTCGGTCGGAGCTGCCATGCACGTAGCCGTGCTTGACTCCGGCACCGGTCATCAGGATGTTGCTGCAGTAGGACCAATGGTCGCGGCCGCCCTTGCCGTTGATCTTGGGCGTGCGGCCCATCTCGCCCATCACCAGAAGCAGCGTGTCCTGGAGCAGGCCGCGGTTGTCCAGATCCTCGCAGAGGGCCGAGTAGGCCTGGTCGAAGACCGGCAGGCGGTGGTCGCGGAGGATGTTGAAATTGCGCTGGTGAGTGTCCCAGCCGTCGAGATCGATCTTGGCCTTCTCGAAGACCTCCCACGTCACCGTCACGAACCGCACGCCCGACTCGACCAGTCGACGGGCGACGAGCATCGAGTGTCCGTAGAGGTTGTCGCCATAGCGGGACTGGAGGCCGGGTGTTTCCGACGAGACGTCAAAGGCTCGCCAGGGGCTGTTGGGGCGGTTGGTCGCCGTCAGCAGGTCGTAGGCACGACGGGTGTTGCGGTCGAAGGCCTCGACGGCACCCGATCGCTCCAGCCGATCGACCTCGCGACCGAATTGAGCCGTCAAGCTGCGACGCCGGTCGAGCCGATCGAGGGTGAGTTGTTCGGGCAGCGCGACGTTGGGCAGCAGCACCTCGCCCTTGATCCGCTCGGGATGAGCGTACTTGGCTTCCTTGTCGCTGTGGACCCGGCACTTGGTGATGAAGGGGTCGTATTGTCGTCCGAGGAATCCGCCATAGAGACCGGGCCGGATCGAACTCTGGCCCCAGCCGGTGTAGCAGGGCATCCAGACCGAAGCGGGCAGGTCGCGTTGTTCGTTTCTCGAGAGGTACTCGACGACCGAGTTCATGCTCGGGGCCTGGGTGGGCAGGATCGGCACTGACGGCTGGACCTTCGCGGCCGGCTTGCCGGTCATGGTATAGAGCAGCCCGGCCGAGTGGTCGTTGGTGTGGTGGCGGGCCGAGCGGATCAGGGTCGAGCGGCCCATCCACTTCGAGACCTGTGGCAGCAGATCGCAGAAGTGCACGCCGGGCACATCGGTCGCGGTCGCGCCGAATTCGCCTCGGATCTCCTTCGGCGCCCCGAACTTCGGGTCGAAGGTGTCGTGCAGCGGGGGGCCGCCAAAGAGGTAGACCAGGATGACGTTCTTGGCGGGGCCCTGGCCGGGGAAACCGGCCGGTTGCCGGTTCTCGGCCGCCAGCAACTCGGGCAATCGCATGCCGAGCAACGACAAGCCTCCGGCGGTGATCGCGTCACGACGCGTCACGCCGTCGCAGGCACGTTTCAGGTTGCCGAGAACGTTGAGCATGTCTGGGGCTTTTGGGGCGGGTGGCTATTCATGGTATCGGTGTCGTCATCAATGTACCAACAGCGATTGATCGGTTGCGTGCCGGTGTGGGGGAATCGGGGTGTGGGGTGACCCAGGGTGGCGCCCGCCCGGGGGGCGGGCTGACCCTGGGCTATGGGATGCAACCCCTTCGGGGTTGTTGGAGGTTAGATCACGCGTTTGTAGGCGAAGCCTCCGAGTGTGAAGCCGGTGGAGTGGCCGGAGGCGTTGGTTTCGAAGATCGCCAGTTCGCCGGCGCCTCGGCCGCCGCGGACCCGGTACGTTGCGTCGTCGTCGGTTGGTTCGAGAACGCCTCCGGTATGCAACGGGTAGGGCCACAGCGGCGAGATTTCCAGGTGCAAGTCTCCGCCTCGCATCGCCACGTGGACCGGGACGCCCGGTTCGGCCACGTAGAGGCCGGCTTTGTCGTCGGTGTCGAGGGAATCGGCGGACGTTTCGGCCGCGGAGGGTCGCGACGCGGTTGTCTCGGACGGGTTGAGTGCCGGCGGTTCCAGCGGCGGGGGGTCGGGGTTGCCCAGCAGGCGTTCGAGGATGCGGATGGTGATCGACTGGATCAGCGGGTAGGGCCAGAGATTGGCCAGGGCGATGACACCGATGCGGTGCTGGCCGGTGAAGAGGATCTGCGAGGAGAAGCCGAAAATGCCTCCTCCGTGACCGTGATAGACGTTGTTGCCCACTCGCAGAGACCGCCAGCCCAGGCACTGCGCGGCCGACCAGTCGGGCTCTGAGTACAGGGGCTGATGGAATTCGCGGAGGGTCGCTTCATCCAGCACGTCGCCCGAGACGGCTCGATCAGCGGTGCGAAACTGAAGCGAGATCCAGCGAGCGAGGTCGGCGACGCTCGAGTGCAGCTGACCGCAGGCGGCGACTCCACCCAGGCCGACGTAGGGGGCCGGCTTCAGTTGGTCTCGGAACAGGTCCGGCGAATAGCCCACGGCCAACCGGGCGCGTTGGTCCTCGGGCAACCAGTAGATGCTGTCGGTCATCTGCAACGGGTCGAGCAGATGCTGCTGAACGTATTCGAAGTAGTCCTGCCCCGAGACTCGCGCGATGACCTCGCCGAGCAGGCCGAAGGCGAGATTGGAGTACTTGAAGGCATGATCGGCGGGCAGGACGATCTCGGTGTCGGGGAGAGCCGCGAGGATTTCGTCTCGAGAAGGGAACTCGGATGCCGACCAGGTCGGCAGCGGAGTTTCGGTGACGAGTCCTGCTCGGTGAGTCAGCAGCCGCCTCAGCGTGACATCGTCGCGACGTCCGGCGACTTCCCGGGCCGAGGCGAACTCGGGGATGTGCTTCTGTAGCGTGTCGTCCAGCGACAGGCCGCCACCGTCGCGCAGCTGCAGCACCGCGGCGGTGGTCAGGGTCTTTGTGATCGAGGCGACCCGATGCAGGGTGTGCTCATCGGCCGGCTCGCCGGTAGCCAGGTCTCGCGTGCCCAGGCCTTTGGACCAGGCCAGTTCCTGGTCGACCACGATCCCGACGCACAGGCCGGGAAGTCGGTCGTCGAGCACGAGCTGTTCGAGTTCGGATTCGATCTCGGGGAGGGCGGCGGTGATGCGGTCGGTCATGGATCGAGTGTAGCCGGGCGGCTGAGGTGGTACAGGAAGATGCCGGCGGCGGCGGAGACATTGATCGAGTTGACGCGGTCGGTCATGGGGATGGTCCAGAGCTGATCACAGAGTTCGGCCATCGAGTCGCAAAGGCCGGTGGTCTCGTTGCCCAGCATCAGCACCAGTCGATCGGGCCGAGTGACCTGGTGCAACGGGACAGCCCGCTCGTCGAGGACGGCTCCGGCGGTGGCGAAACCCCACTGCTCACGCAGCCGGGCGATGTCGCCGGGGAGGTCCTGGCAGAGCCGGATGGGGAGCCTGAGAGCCGAGCCGGTCGAGACGCGGAGCGTGCGGCGGCTGAAGGGATCGGCGGTGCCGGTGTCGGTCAGCAGACCGTCGATGCCAAAGGCGGTCGCCAGTCGAATGATCACTCCCAGGTTCTGGGGATCGCTGACTGACGGGCAGGCCAGGAAGGTCTGCACCGGCCGGTCGGTGTCGACGAGTTCCTCGAGCAGGGGCGAGGGGGGACGCAGGGCACAGCCGAGCAGCCCGGCGTGGAAATCGAAGCCGACCAGACGCGTCGCCAACTCCTCGGGCAATACGTAAACCGGCAGGTCCGGCGGGATCCAGTCGTCATTGCGGGCCAGCTTGCGGTCGCTGATCAGCAGCGAGACCATCTCGCAGTCGCTCTCGATCATCCGCCGCACCACCCGGTCACTCTCGGCGACCATCATCCCCAGGTCGCGGGTGCGGTTGGTCGACCGGAGATTCCGGTAGATCTCGATCCGCTCATCGTCCAGCGACTCAATCGGGAAGACGGGCATCGATCAGAAGGCGAGCACGCGCTGGGGGTTCTCGACCAGCATCGTCTGGATCTGCTTGTCGTTGATGCCCAGCGTCTTCATGGCCTTGACCAGGCCGGTCGTGACCACCGTGTAGTCGCTCTCGGTGATCTTCCACTCGCGGCCGGTCCCCTTGGCTCCGGTGTAGTCGTTGTTGAAGTAGGGTCCGTTGTCGTGGCTGAAGTAGACCTGCTTGGCGTGCCCCGAGTCGACCAGTGCCTTGACCTGCCGGGCGATCTTCTGGTTGCCGTAGTCCTTGGCATGCCCGACGCGGTCGAACTGGACCCCGATGCCCATCCCGACCAGTCGCCGGTGGTACTCGTGAGCCTCGCTCTCGGTGCGGTCGTCGAGGTTGCCCTGGTGGCCGATGATGATCTTCGAGGGTGTGACGCCGTGCTTGAGGAACAGCTGGGCTTCTTCGAGACCACCTCCGTCGGTGGTATGAGTGGTGATCGGGCAGCCGGTCGTGCGGCTGGCGATTGCCGCGGCGATGTGGCACTTCCGCTCGCTGGGTCGCAGGTAGCTGCTGGTGGCACACTTGATGATCCCCACGGGGATCCTGGTGTAGTCGTCGCCCCAGTCCCCGTGAGGGTCCTCCATCCCCGAGGTGATCTCGCGGATGTAGAGCTCAGCAATCTTCTTCACGCCATCGCGGCGACGTCCCAGGGCCAGGGCCCACGGATGCTGCGGCGCCAACGCCTCGCACCAGAACCCCGTGCAGGCGATCACGTGGATCGGAGTCTTGCGGGCCAACTCGACCAGCAGCCGCGGATAACGGCCCACTCGGATCGGTGTGCACTCGACGATCGCACCGGGGCCCTGCCCGCTGCCGAGTGTCTGGTGGAAGCGGTCGAGCAGCTTGACGGTGAAGTCGAGCATCTGCTTGCGGACCGGGTCGATCGGCGCGGGTGCGATTTCGTAGAGCTCGGCCCAGTCGATGGCCGGAGCGTGTTCGTGCATCAGCGTCACCCCCAGCTTCGAGGCATCGACCGGTCCGAGCACGGTTCTGACCTTCGGACCCGACTTCGGCTTGGCCGTGGCGGTGGCTGCGGTGGCTGCGGTGGCTGCGGTGGTATGAAGGAACTGGCGGCGGGAGAGTGCAGTGGTGGTGTTGGGGTCGGTCATGGTGGTGGCTCGGTGTGTTGAGTGGGGTTGAGGGTTACAATGTTGCCGTGATGAAAAGGCAGGTGCAAGTTGTGGCGGTCTTCTGCGTGGCGATGGTCACGTGGGGAGGCTGGTCATTTGCGGCTCCGCCACGGGCAGGGAAGGATCCGTCCCCACCGAAGTCTCTGAAAACGATGACCGCCACGTGGGACTGGGCGACAGATCTGCGGGCCGATGTCGGGTCCCGGAATCCTCTGCCTGACGGATACGGATTCCGGGACGTATGGCACCTGTTGCGGACCACGCGTTCGAAGGGACCGACGGCCACCCGGACCTGGCAGCGTGACGGTCGCTACGAGATGTTGAAGCTGCGAGGCGATCGGTTGTTCTCGGCGCCGGTCTCGGCCTGGACGTTCCGGCTGAAGCCGACGGCTCTGGCCCCGTTTGCCGGTCGTTACACCGCGGCCCAGAACATCGGCGTGTCCTTCAAGGCGGGCGACGCGGTGATTGCGCCGGGACCGGATCATGCGATTGTGGTCGGTTGGCGGAGCCCGGTGTCGGGGATCCTGGAGATTCGGGGTGAATTCCAGCACGCCCAGTCCTGCTGCGGAGTGAATTCCCAGATCGACTGGTACGTGGAGCGTGGCCCGGCTCCGGATCCTCTACGTGGCTTCCGGCCGGTGTCTCTGGCCAAGGGCCGCTCGGATTTCGGGACCCCGACCGAGCACGGTCGTTTTCACCTCAGAGATCTCAAAGTGAAGTCCGGCGACTTCGTCTACTTCATCGTCGATTGCGTGGCCGACGGCACCGCGAATCCTCATCACGGTGACGCGACGCGGCTGGTGGCGAAGTTGACCGTCCGCGGGGCGAGATTGCCCAAGCCGCCCAGTTACGAGAAGGTGGTCCGACCGCTGTTGGCCAAGCACTGTGTCGGTTGCCACGGCCAGGAGACACGCGAGGGTCGCCTGGACCTGAGGACTCTGGCGGGGATCCTGGCCGGAGGCGAGAGCGGTCCGGCGATTGTGCGGGGGGACCCTCAGAAGAGTTTCCTGGTTCAGCTGGTCCATGCCGGCGAGATGCCTCCCCGGGGCGAAGAGAAACTGGCGGCCGCCGAACGACTGACGCTCAGCCGCTGGGTCCTGGCCGGTGCCCCGGCCGAAGACGATCCCGGCGACGTGCCTCCCTTGAGGCTGGTCAGTGATGAGGACCGAAAGCACTGGTCGTTTCAGAAGCCGCGACGGCCCAGGGCACCGGTCGTGCGGGCTGTCGATCGAGTGCGATCGCCGGTCGATGCCTTCGTGTTGAGTCGACTCGAGGCCGCGGGCCTGGGGTTGGCCCCCGAGGCGGATCGGTCGGCGTTGTTACGGCGAGCCAGCCTCGACCTGCTGGGACTTCCTCCCTCGCCCTCTGACCAGTCGGCCTACCGCGCCGACACCGCACCTGGTGCCTACGAGCGGATGATCGACCGCCTGCTGGCCGATCCCCGTTACGGAGAACGCTGGGGTCGCCACTGGATGGACGCGGCCGGTTATGTCGACGTAAGGCTGTTTGATGGCGACGCGGCGACGATCTACTTGAACGAAGGCATGTGGCGCTACCGCGATTACTGCATCGCGGCTCACAACACCGATATGCCCTGGGACCGGTTCATTACCGAGCAGCTGGCCGGAGACGAACTGGCGGCCTGGGACACGATGAAGCGGTGGACGCCCGAGGTGCAACAGCAGCTGATTGCCACCGGGTTCCTCCGCAACGTCGAAGATCCCACCAGCGAGAACCAGTACGGCGTCAAGGAGCGCTACGACGTGCTGTTTGACCTGATGAAGACCGTCTCCTCGAGCCTGTTGGGATTGACCCTGGAATGTGCCCGGTGTCATAGCCACAAGTACGACCCGATTCCCCAGCGGGACTTCTATCGATTCATGGCCTGTTTCGAGCCGGCGATGAATGTCCACGATTGGCGGAAGCCTCAGCAGCGGTTTCTGCACACGGTCTCGGCGGCTGAAAAGGCCGAGGTGGATGCTCACAACGCCGGTGTCGCGGCGCGGGCCAAGGTGCTCACCGAGCAGTTGAAGCAGGCCGAAGCACGGCTCAAGACCGAGCAGGCCGGTGCGGCTGAGCAGGTGGCGACGCTCAAGAGTCAACTGGCGGAATTGAATGCGTCGAGGCGGGGGTACGGAAAGATCCAGGCGTTGTGGGACGTGGGAGCGGATTCGCCATCGCAGTTGCTGAGGCGGGGTCAGTGGAACAAGCCGGGGATCCGGATCGAGCCGGGGTTTCTGGAGGTCTTGTCTCCGGGCCGCGCCGAAGCGGCCCAACGGCCTCGGGAGGCTCGACCCGGTACCAGCGGCCGTCGACTGGCCTTGGCCCGCTGGATGACTCGCCCCGATCATCCTCTGACAGCCCGCGTGATCGTTAACCGCGCGTGGCATCATCACCTGGGGGCCGGCATCGTGGCCACTCCGGGCAACCTGGGTCGCAACGGCGCGAAGCCCACGCACCCCGAACTGCTCGACTGGCTGGCGACCGACTTCGTGGATCACGGCTGGAGCCTGAAGCATCTTCATCGCCGTATCATGCTCACGGCGACCTACCGCCAGGCATCGCATCGGGGTGACCCGCAGGCTGCCTTGGCCGTGGCCATCGATCCGGGCAACCGGTTGCTGTGGAGGGCGAACCTGCGTCGGATCGAATCGGAGGTGCTCCGCGACTCGGTGCTGTCGGTCTCGGGGCGGTTGGACCTGGCACCGGGTGGCCCGCCGGTGATGCTGACGACTCCCACGAACGGGTTGTCGATGGTGAAGCCGGGGCCGTCTCCGACCAGCGTCCATCGCCGCAGTGTCTACCTGCTGGCACGGAGGGTCTACCCGCTGAGGTTTCTCGAGCTGTTTGATTCTCCGATCGTCCCGGTCAACTGCACCAAGCGGCCACAATCGGCCACCGTGCTCCAGTCGCTGGCCTTGCTCAACAGCCAGTTCATGGTCGAGGGTGCCGAGGCGATGGCCACTCGGGTGTATCGACATGCCGGCGACGATCCCCCCGAGCAGGTCAGGGGGGCGTACCGGTTGAGCCTGTGTCGAGATCCGGATGCCGACGAGATGAAATCCTGTTGCGAGTTTCTTGCCGAGCAGGCTGCCGACTCGGGCGGCCCCGCAGCGTTACGAGACCTGTGCCAGATGTTGCTGTGTACCAACGAGTTCCTGTATTCCCCCTGAGGGGTTCGGGCGGAGGTTGACCGGGTGGGCGAAGCGAAAGAGATCCCGAGCGTGTTCGATGGGGAGACGACGTCGCAGGTCGGCAGAGCGTGTGGGACCCGTCGGCAGATGCTGGCCGAGGCCGGGTCGGGGTTTGGCACGTTGGCTCTGGCCGGGATGCTCGAACAGGACGGTCTGTTGGCTGCCGGGTCCGAGCCGAACGACCTGGTGCCGCGTCCCGCTCACGCCCGGCCGCGAGCTCGTGCCGTGATCCAGCTGTTCCAGAACGGCGGTCCGTCCCAGATGGACCTCTTTGACGAGAAGCCCGAGTTGACCGCTCAGCACGGCAAGGTGCCCAGCCAGGAGATCGAGACGTTTCAGCTGGACAACAACAACGTGCTGCTGAAGTCGCCCTACCGGTTCTACGAGGCGGGCGAATGTGGCATGCGGCTCGGCGAACTGCTCCCTCATACCTCCTCGATCGCCGACGAGATCTGCCTGGTACGTTCGATGCACACCGGGCACAACAACCACCCGTTCGCGATCAACATGATGCAGACGGGCAAGACCTTCCCGGGGCGGCCGGCGATGGGGTCGTGGATTTGTTACGGGCTGGGCACCGAGCGGGACGATCTGCCGGGGTATGTCGTGCTGCGGAGTCCCAAGGGCTACAACACGTCGGGGAAGATGGTCTGGTCGAGTGGCTGGTTGCCTGCGGTGTACCAGGGGACCGAGTTCAACAGTTCAGGCGACGTGGTGCATTACCTGTCGCCGCGTCCGGGCACGAAGCCGGCCGGACGACGGCGGGCGCTGGACCTGCTGGCGAAGTTGAATCGCCGTCATCAGAAGCGGTACCCGCTGGAGACCGAGTTGGAGGCTCGGATCCAGAACTACGAGCTGGCCGCTCGGATGCAGTTGGCCGCTTCGGACGTGTTGGACCTGAAGCAGGAATCGAAGGAGACTCGTGCACTCTACGGTCTCGACAACCCGGTGACCGCGGCCTACGGATCGCGGGTGCTGATGGCCCGTCGGCTGGTCGAGGCGGGAGTGCGGTTTGTGCAGGTGTTTCCTCCGGCCAGCCCCAGTTCTCAGCCGTGGGACAATCACAACAACCTGCCCAGGGACCTGCCGAAGATCTGTCGCCAGACCGACCAGCCCAGTGCGGCGCTGGTCAAGGATCTGAAGCGTCGAGGCCTGCTCGATGATGTGATGGTGATGTGGACCGGCGAGTTCGGCCGGTTGCCGATTTCCGAGGCGAAGGACGGGCGGGATCACAACCGCAACGCCTTCAGCCTGTGGATGGCCGGCGGCGGGTTCCGCGGCGGGCACGTGCATGGTGCGACCGATGACTTTGGCTACGCGGCGGTCGAGGACCGTGTGAGCGTGGCGGATCTGCACGCGACGGTGTTGCACCAGCTGGGGCTGGACCATCGCCGGTTGGCGTACGGTCACAGTGGTCGGCCCGAGCGGTTGACCGATCCGGAAGTGACCGGGGCGCGGGTGCAAAGCGAGCTGCTGGCTTAGGGCCTGATGTGGCCTAGCAACCCGTTGTAGAACTCGGACCCTGGGGTCAGACGCCGCCCACAACGGGGTTTGCTCCACCTGTCGCGTTTCACAGGCGGGGCCTGACCCCTTCTTCGAGTTGCAATGAGTGCTGGTT
>Ga0310123_10000378_pt1 | contig 40174 bp, 32 predicted proteins | sample CB6_AW_1057_MG_FD_203505 | JGI IMG/M metagenome (GOLD analysis project Ga0310123, IMG submission 203505) | Marine microbial communities from Western Arctic Ocean, Canada - CB6_AW_1057 | ecosystem: Environmental > Aquatic > Marine > Oceanic | place: Canada: Western Arctic Ocean | collected... | reverse complement strand
TGGCCGGTTGTCGCAACGAACTGCTGCCAGCGTTCCACGGTGACCTCATACTTGTCGATGAAAAAACCATCGAGGTAGACATTGCGTTGTGGATAGGCCTCCCAGGCCCACAAATCGTCACCCCGCTCGAAACCAAGATGCCTGGCAATCCTGTCCGCTCCCGCCTTTTCTAATCCCATCACGAACTCGCCCGGTGGCACGTAGACCATCAACGCCCCGTCAGCGGGGTGCACGATCAGGGTCCCGGGTTGCAGGTCCCCGGCCGGCGCGATTTCCATGGTGGCCGGTAGCAACAGGAGCAGAACCGAAAACCGAAACCCCTGAGCGGCTGGCACGGTAAACAGCGATGACCATGTGAAACGTTGCGGCCAAATCGTCCTTGGTTCGACGGGTTGCATGGTGGTGGTCCTGGTTTTTAATCGTGACGGTTGACGTTCTCATTCGCGATGTGGTTGCAGCGTTACCGGTCCCAGCAGTCCGGCGTCGCGCAACGGCCACTTGTCCGCGTCGAGTTGGCGATTTGTCGTGGTGCCGATATTAAGCACGCCGTAGCCGCGGGCATGCGCCACGTGGTCGCCCATCCAGGGTTGTTTCCGGAGATCCAGATCCCGAATGCGGTTGGCGGCGACATTCGTGACTTCAATCTCCAAGCGGTTTTCCGTGCGGCGCAGGCCCTTGAGGAGCACCCGGAAGGGTGGGTTGATCAGGGTGCCAGCCGCGCGGTCATTCAGCCGCACACGGGCACTGTCCCGGACCGACCCCAGGTCAAGTAAATAAGTGTTTTCCCGCGCGGGTGCATCGAAGGTAATCGTGTAACGTGCCGTGCCGGCAAAACGCTGTGCGTCAGCGCCGCCCAGACGCGTCCAGGACGCCAGTGCCGGGGTCAGGAAAGAGGCCGGCAGGGTCGGACCTCCGGTGATGAACTGGACCGACCAGTTTCCGCGAATTTCACTCACGGTTCCGGTCGGCTCGTGATAGGGCCAGCGGGCGCCCTCGACGGGCGCGAGCAAAGTCCTCAGGACCAGGGCTTGATCGGGCTGCAGTTGCACGCGGACCTGGGGGCCTGTGCCACGGCGGATCCGTGTGGCTGCCAGGCCGCTGGCACCGCTCATCGGGTCGAGCAGGACGGCACCCTGGAAGTTGACGGCGGGCGTCAGCCAGGCGTCCAGCGGCTGTTCTCCCGAGTGTTTCAAGAAGTAATGATGGCCGCCGGAGTGCTTCCGGCGGATAAATTGCAGGCCCCGCTGGTCGACCAGTGTCTCGCGCTGCAGGCAGGTGGCCGTTAACAGGTGCTCCACGTCGGACCCCAGCAGGCACTGTCCCTTGCCGAGTTTTGCTTTTCTGATCGACGGCGAATCGGTATCGGACCATGGCAGGGACGACAGAAGTTGGCGCTGCCTGTCAAGGCGCTCGTTCACCTTCAGGAGTCCCGGGACGTCCTCTGGCAGGTGGGACACAAAAACCACGGTGGACCCGTTACGCGCCAGCTCGAAAAGTTTCTGCAAGGTCGCCAGGGGCATCACGCGCGCAGCGGGAACGACGATTACCCGGTAGCGCGCGCCGGGACTCTGGATGTTTTGTTGAGCGGGAATGCAGGTTTGCAACAGGCGGTCGGAAATAAAGTCAAAGCCGTAGCCCCGCTCCCAGAGGCGACTGGCCACGCGGCCCGCCGGCTGGGAATCGAGCCAGTACTGTTTGACGTGGAGCGGGAATTGCATGTAGCCGGTGCCACCCCAGTTGGCATCCAGCAGCGGCAGTTCAGGCAACTTGTAGCGTTGTTGTTTATAGTAACCCCGCACGTCCTGCCACCAGAGGTCGTGTCCGACTTGCCACAGGTCGTGGATCGGCCAGTAGAGTAGCACATCTCCGGCTGGAGTGCCGGACTGCAAGATTGCCTGGCAGCGCGCAATGTACCTGTTCAGGGCGGGCAGATCCCGCCAGGTGCTGTTGCGGGAATTGACCTGGGTCGTGGCATAAAACAGCCATCCGGGCCAGGGAACTTCGGCGGGCGAGTAGGCGCTGCCGTGATAACAGATGTGATTCACCCCGCCCAGAAAAAACCGATCAATGATCCGTTTCATGTCCGCAAGCGTGGTATGAAAGTGCTCCTCCAGCCAGGTGCAACTCTCTGCAGAGATCAACCGGCGACCCGCCACATGGGCGGCCGAGGAAGCCATCTTGACGGACATCGAGTCCGTGAAAGGATTCTCTGGTGGGCCGGGTTGATCGACCCGGCCATAGAGTTCCGCGTCCGGAATGTCAACCGCGGCATACAGGTCCAGCAGATTACCAGGAGCACCGTGGGCCTGGTTGCGGCTGCGGCTGCCGTGCTGGTGTGCCCAGGTGGTCAGTGGTTCGAGGAAATGTTCCCGGTGCATGTCGGACACCGTCTGACGGTAGTCGGACCGGACCCGCGCGACGCTGTCGATGCGCAGTGAGGGGTCTTCAGACGCCCGTCCGAACAAGGCGGGTAAGTGATGTCGCAGGTCGTAGCCTCGCCGGTGAGAAAATTCGTTGAACAGGTCAGGAGAGAAATTGCAGTCGTATTCGAAAGAATCATGGTGAAAGGCGCGTACCGCTTCCAGTCGCATGTCATGGGCCCGCGAGGTCCAGTCGGCCAGGTATTCCGACAGAGCGTGGCGATCCAGAGGATCGACCGCCCATCCCTCGCGGCCCGCCAGAAAGTTGTGGTTTCGCTGAGGAGACGGTTTCATGGTAACCAGGTAGACCGTCCAGCGACCCGGTGGTGCCTGCCAGCGGAGGAGGTGGTCCTCTCCGAGATGCTGCCTCAGGTCAACGACTGCACCGTCTTCTGAATAGGCCATGACGGCCGCCAGGCGGCGATCCGTCAGATCGAATCTGCAGGCTCCTTCTGATTCCAGGGATTTGGTTTCCAGGCTTGCGTAGACGGTCGTCCGCTCCGGGGAGACATGGGGACCACCGTAAACCCAGCCGGACGAAGGGGGTAAATCGATGCCCAGATCAAATCGCTGGGCCAACTCGGTGGTGGTGTTGAACATGTTGATCCAACGCTCGGACAGGTAGCGAATGTGCCGGTCCTCGTATCCCTTGGCGTCGTAGAGACAGGTGATTTCCACACCTCCCAGTCCAGCCTTGGAAAAACGAGCCAGTTCGGCTTCGAGGTTCTTGGGGTCGACGGCAGATCCGAACCACCACCAGCGGGTCCAGGGTTTCTGTTCCCGGGAAATGGTCGGCCAACCAAGGGGCGCGAAACTGGGGCCATCACTAGCCCGGCAGGTGGTAACAGATCGTGAAGCGGAAAAGCAAACCACGCTCCAGGTAAGAAATAGCAAGATCAGGCGTGTAGGGACGTTCACCAGGGCGCTCCAAGTGGAAGGGACGCTGCAATTGTACCTGCTGACCGGTTGCCTGGTTAGAGAGTATTTCGTTGGAGGGGTTTTGTTTTCTACTCGATTTGCCAGTCTGTCGATCCGCGCCCCTCAAAACGGTGTGTTTGTTTCATGTTTCGCACCGGGAGCCATCGCGTCATTGTTGCTGGCAGATGTCTCGGGATGGAGGTATACTTGTCGGCTTGAAAGAAGCGGGTTTTTTATCAACCAAATGGTGCTGGCAATAAAATCGAAGTGGTGTGCGCCAGTGATGGGTCTCCGATGGAGGAGGCCTCGGCAGGGGGATCCGATGTCGACACGGCCGATAACCGATGAGCAACGGTTGTTGTTCCAGCGTGATGGTTACTACTTTGCACGCGGATTGTTTGATGCCGAGGAAATCGAGCTGCTGAGCCGCTCCGCCAAGCAAGATCACGAACTGGATCAACATGCATTTGGCAAGGATGACGGCGAAGGGGGCCGGGTGAGACTGTCGCTGTGGAACCATCCGGGTGATGGGATCTATGGCATGGTGGCCCGTTGCCGGCGTATCGTCGACTCGATGGAGCAGTTGCTTTCAGGCGAGGTCTATCATTATCATTCGAAGGTGATCATGAAAGACGCCGAGGTCGGCGGGGCGTGGACATGGCATCAGGACTACGGCTACTGGTACGAGAATGGCGCGTTATTCCCGCTGATGGCCAGCGTTACCATCGCCCTGGATGAGGCGACCACGGAAAACGGTTGCCTGCAGATCCTGGCGGGGTCGCACCACATGGGGCGCATCGAACATGCGGTGCGCGGCCACCAGGCCGGGGCGGACCTGGAACGGGTGGCGGAAGCAGAGAAACGTCTGGAGTTGATTCATTGCCAGATGTCTCCCGGTGACGCCCTGTTCTTTCACTGCAACCTCTTGCACCGCTCCGACGGCAATACGTCGGACAAGCCTCGCTGGAGTATGATCTGCTGTTACAACGCTGCCCGCAACGATCCCTACAAAACATCGCACCATCCGAACTACACACCATTGGAGAAAGTTCCCGATAGCGCGGTCAGGGAGGCTGGTGTTTCCCGCTTTGCCGACGAAAAAGACGATGTTGTGTGGCAGGACACCTTGCAACGCTCCGATCGTTTCAAGGAACAGCCCAAAGACTAGGTTAGCCCGCTGACCCCCGAGAATCGGCGGTTGGTCGAGAGTTATCTTGCCCGGCTGGTGGATATCCGTGGGCGGCATGCTTCCAGGGCCGGGCCGGCGCTGCTGCCGGATTACTACTATTTAAATCTTACCCGCTCTGTTGAAGGAACGCTCGAGCGGTTTGAAGCAGCGGGGGTGAAATCGGACGCCGGGGTTCGGTCATCGCCAGGAGGCTAGTTCCGTGTGGTGACGTCAGAGCTTCGAGTGCGGGGATTCCGGTCGGGCGTCATGCTGCAATACTTATTGTCTGTCGGCGGGAACAGGTCCAGCTGTTCATTATTGTCCGGGCGTGGTCTCGAAAACGAGCGGATCTCCTGCCAGGGGATCCCGCACACGAATGGTCAATCTGCCCGTCATCAATTCTTCGAGTTGCTTGCCCACAACTTCTGCGCGCCACCCTTGTGCGAGTGTGGGTGCGTCCTTGGGTGAGTCATTTAATTGAAGGTAATAAGCAATCAGATCCCGGACATCCTGAGCGGTGCCCACCAAACTGGGAGACACATTTGCAGTCCGACAGATGCTGTTCAGTGCGGTGTGCATGAACTGGCCGATCGTGGTGAGTTGTTTGTGGTTAGAACGCGTCCCCCGGCTGGGTAATTCACTTTCAGGTAGAGACACGGCTCGGTGAATCGCCTGGGCCAGTTGCGGTATTTGACGTTCGAGGTCACGCCGCTGCATGCCGCGCACCGCCTGAATCTTTTTAGGATTTGCCATTTGCCGCCGTGACAATTCCACGATCAAGTCGTCACGCAGTACCCTTTTTGGAAGTGTGTCACGACGTTGAGCTTCTTTTTGCCGCCACCGCCAGATTTCCCGCACGACCGCCAGCGAGCGGGCCGATAATCCTGAAACGCCGGAAACCCGCCGCCAGTTCTCCCGCTTTTCATAAGCGGCGACGCCCTCTTGCCAGCGCCCCATTTCGGCCGTCAGCCAGGGCAGTCGGTTTGCCGCGGAGAGCTGGTCGTGAAGCGCGTCTCGTAGTTGTTGTAAGTAGATTACATCCTGTAAGGCGTATTCGAGCTGACTGTCCGTCAATGGTCGACGGCGCCAGTCGGTACGCGTTTCTCCCTTGGGAAGTTTCTTTTGCAGCATGCGGGAGATCAGGTTGCCGTAGGCGGCCGGGTATTCAAGTCCCACGAGGCCGGCAGCAATCTGAAGATCGAATATCTGCCAGGGACTTTTGCCAATGGTTCGTAAACAGAAGAGCAGTTCTTCACGGCCGGCGTGGACGATCGTTTCGAGTCCCGGCTTGGTTAATAGTTCCCAGAATGGTTTCGTGTTCTTCACGACCGTGGGATCAATTAGGGCTAATTCGTCAGCGGCGGTCACCTGAATCAGGCACAGTTGCGGCTGGAAGGTGTGTTCGGAGACAAATTCCGTGTCGAAGCCAAGTTGCTGCACGTGTCGAATCCGGTGGCAGAATTCAACCAGCTGATCGTCTGAAGTGATGTGCTCGTAATTCACAATGACCCTTCTACAGCAAAAGGTGACCCTGCGTCAATGAAAGGAGTGTGAACTGGCGCAGTTTTCGATTCATTCCCGGCTAGCGGGAAGTTTCATCGCGCGGAAAAGTTGTAAATGCCACACGAATCAGCGGCTCCAGGCAGGCTGGCCAAGCTGGTTGTTTCCTCAGGCGACTGGCCGGAGCCCATCAGAAAAAAAGCTGGCCAGCAAGGGGGGGTTGCCAAAGGCACGGATTCATTTTCAAACTGACGAAATGGAGTACTGGTTGCGGCCCAACATACGTGTGATGCTGTTGTCCATGATACCACCGGTCTTGCTTTTCCTCGTGGGGGTAGTGCTTGCTGCCGGGGCGTGTTGTGATGGACCTTTCTTCCGTTGGTTGGGTGCAGGTGTGGCCGGTATCTCTGGAGTGGTGCTGGGAACCTTTTGCTACCTGTCACGGTTGCCGAGGTTGGCCTACCGGGATGGGCATTTGTTGCTTTACCTGCGTTCACTTGATCCCATTTGGCTTCCCGTTGATGTGGTGGAGTGCTTTTTTCTGGGCCAGGCCTCGACCAAAATGGGCAAACATGCTGATGAAGATGTGGAGGCGAGTACGGTTGTTGTACGTCTGGCCGAAAAGGCAAATGAGTGGCATCAGCGGGAAGTAAAACCTCTGCTGGGGCGCTGGTGTGACGGTTATATCACCATCCATGGAGCCTGGTGTGAACCGTTAAATGTGCAGCGGGTCGTTGAACTGAATCACAAATTAGCCGAGGCGAAACGACAGAGGAGCGTAAGATAGGACCATGTCCGGATTGCTGGTGAGTGTGCGTAATGCGAGCGAGGCACATGCAGCGTTGGCAGGTGGGGCCGCGATTGTCGATGTCAAGGAACCGCTGAATGGGTCCCTGGGCGCGGCTGCTCCGGAAACTGTTGCAGAAGTGGCGCAGGAATTACGAGGACAGGTGTTACTGAGTGTTGCGCTGGGGGAAATTCTGGACCGGTCAGGAGATTTTTCTCCCGCTGATTTGCCGGCTGGAATCGAATTTGCCAAGTTTGGACTGGCCGGTTGTGCGTCGGACCCCCATTGGGAAAGCAAGTGGATCCGTTTACTGTGTCAATTGCCCGACAACGTCAACAGGGTGGCCGTGGCTTATGCTGACTGGCAGCGGGCGCTCAGCCCGGATCCACGGCAAGTGATCTCCTCGGGTGCGCGTCAGCGGTGTCGAGCAGTTTTGATTGATACCTATCGCAAAGATTCCGGTTCACTGCTGAACCATTTGACCAGCGACGAGCTAACGGAAATCGTGGACCTTGGACGACAACTTAAAATGCTGGTGGTGATTGCGGGGTCGGTTGACTTGCCGATCATCAAGCGTCTTGCATCGCTTCAACCCGACTACTTCGCGGTCCGCGGCGCCGTCTGTCACGGAACCCGCATAGGCACACTCGATCCCGGACGAGTTCGTCAGCTGGTGGATTTCCTCGATCAGCAGAAGCCATTGACAGACGGCGTCCGAACGAAAGTCTAGTTGTGGTGTGTGTCTTTGAGGTGTTGCGCGTTGTCATAAAAATCCACTTATTTAACTTGGTAGTTGACTTTTTTTCTGATCGTTAGATACTGGTGATTCACTTGAAACTGACAACTTGGGCCCAAGATGCGAGGAGAAGTGCTGTGCCGCATTCTGTTCTCGAAGCAATTCAAATGGGGATTTGGGATTACGAACCGGAAATGACCAACGACAAGGAGTACGAACAAACCAGAGCGATGCCCGGTACCATGGAAAAACTACAGGTCATGGCTGAAAGGATAAACCTGGGATTGCCACTCTGGCACCCCTCGGATCGAATCAATTACGACGACGATGAGTCGTAATTTTCGCTAGTAAACAAGGAGCACAGCACGACGGCGGATAGCCTGTCTGAGAAAGGATGCAAAGCGATGCCGGGGTTTAAGATTGATGTGCCACATCAATTGGGCCAGGACGAAGCGACGCAACGTCTGAAAGGTTTCTTTGAGAAGGTGCGGCAAAAATACCAGAGCCAAGTCACCGACCTGCAGGAGACGTGGACTGAAAACGAGCTGGCCTACTCGTTTAAGACGTACGGTTTTGCGATCAAGGGTACGGGCACGGTCGAGCCCGCAACCGTCTTGTTCCAAGGGGATCTCCCGTTTGCCGCAATTGCCTTCAAAGGCAAAATTGAACAGTCGATCCGGGAAGAGTTGGTCAAGGAATTGTCTTGAATCGCCGGAGCAGGCTGCTCATGGGGAGCGAGGCAGCTGCTTCACCTGTCTGTCTGTGGAAGAATCGTCAGCAGTTGCTGGTTCAATCGGTAGTCGAGTCCGATGGGGGCCAGGATGGCCTCCAGCAGTTCGTCGACTGACACTTGATTGACTTCAACGGTAATGTGCTGGTTGAGCTCTTCGGTAATGGCAGGGTCGATTTCAACCTGCAGTCCCAATTGGGTTGACACGGTAGCGAGGAGTTTTTGGGCTGACGCTTTAACGTGCAGCGTATATGCCTGCTGGCCCTCCTGAAGACGATCGTCAGGGCGTGGTGTTTGGCCGGCCAGGAGTCGTTTGAGTTGGCGATGTTCCTCCCACGTTCCGGAAATGAGAAGTCCATCAGGGTGTCGCACTATCGAAAGTGCGGGAAACCTGGAAGCTACCAGGGGGCGAATCTTTTCGGGAATCATCTGCAGAGGATACGTTAGCTCAAGAGTTACCGTGTCAGGAAACGGAACGATCCTGATCGCCTGGGTAGCCTCTTCGATGGTGAAGGTGAGATTGAAGCCAGCCAAGAGAATCGAAAGGCGGTCCACCGCGGTGAGGGGCGGGAGGTTCGTGGCGGGCCACAGGTCATGAGGGATCGCCTCTTCATTCAGCAGCGAAACCTGTAATTCAAGGAGAAGTTCCCGCGCTAGATCCCGGGGGGTGGCCAGGTGATTCCAATGCCAACGCGATTTTCGAAAAAATCGGCGTCGTAATCCGGGTGGCAGCTGTTTCGCTTCCTGGCGTTTGACAGCGGCCAGGGTGGACAATTTCGACGCCACGGGCGGCGGGGCGATGTAGATGACAGAGTCCACTTGACACATTGTGGCACCCGCTCGATGGGCAATTTGGCGCAGTCCGTCATCCAGACGGGTTCGGGAGACGGATAGATTGATGGGGATACCCGGATCAATCCGACGGTCGAGGAACACGCAGACTCGCTGGGCAGTTGCAACGCGTCTGAGGCCATCTCGGAGGGGACTATCCACAAGATGGACTGCGGTGTGGGACGCCAGTTGATGCTCCAGTCGACTCCCTGCCACCCAGGCAGGAGCCTCTCCATTCTCTCCATTCAGAGGAGACAGTGTGAAGAAGCCCAGCAGCATGGATCCTGTAGAAACAACGGTGAAGAAGACGCGAAGCCAAGATGCACGGTTCGGGGTGGATGGAGCTTGACCCATGGGTCGCGGTTCGCTTGCGGGTGACAGTGTAGGTGTCGTGGCGACGCGTGAAGCGCTGCCAGTCATCTGACCCTTTCATCCTAGTGTGCAATTCGAGAACAAGTCCAGTGCGCATGCTTGCTGATGGATCGGTTTGTACCTTTGGTTTCGAATGCCGGGGTGAAATTACGGCCGTGAGGGAAGCAGGAACGCGATGTTTGTCGGACCTGCAAGCGAGTGCATCTGTGCTGGCGGTGTCCACCGTTGGCCGGCCGAAATTCACCCGTTGCCTGAAGGTGGCGGGTGGCCGGAATAAAATGCGTCCCATTCCGCGGAAATTACGGTCTTGAACGGCACCCACAGGTGTTCTCCCGTTGGAATGACGAATTTATCGCTGGCAGGGGTATTGTGATGTACATCGTTTTTTTCAACAAATGACAGGGACCTGCCACAACGGTTGCCGAAGGTCCTTTTTCCGTGGTCGTTGAAGTTTTATCAGAATCCAACTAAACTCAAGGTAATAGATATTTCTTGTCCTTGTTTGGAACGAGAACGATGTCGACGAAACGGCCTAGAGTTCCGCAGATTGAAAAAGCCTTCCGACGCTATCTTTCGGAAGAAGATTCCGCCGGTTTCATTCGCTCCGTGTCCAGCCAGTATTCGGAAGCGACCTTGCAACGTCTGGTTTTGGAAGGACGTCGCGGAACGAGACGCGCGGCAGTCATGGCCCTTGGTTTTTTCGGTACTTTTCGATCGAATTCTCTGTTGGGCAAGGCTTTGCACGATCGAGATCGGGCGGTTCGTCTTCTGGCTGAAAATGGCATTCACTCCATTTGGAGACGGGCTGTCGGTGAAAATATGTATCGCGAGATTAAAGCGGTCGAGTGGCTCAACTATTCACATCGTTACGAAGACGCTTCTCGCAAATCAATACGCATGACCGAAGCGGCACCGTTCTTTGCGGAAGCCTGGAATCAAAGGGCGCTGGCACATTTTGGGCTGGGTGATTTCGACGCGTCGATCGAGGGTTGCGAACAAACGATCGAGTTGAATCCATACCACTTTCTGGCCGCTTCAGGTATGGGGCACTGCTATCTCAAGAAGAGTGACCCGACTCAGGCTCTCAACTTTTTCCGGATGGCGCTCGAGTTGAACCCGGGTCTGGAAGGGGTGCGGTCCCAGATCGACCGCCTACAGCGAACTTTGGGTTAGTGCCGACCTGCGGGCATCCCGGTCCGAATCAGTGGGCATGCGACTTGGAAGAGGGTGGCCGCTCCTGCAGTAAAAAGAACGGTCTTTCACGAGTTACGGCATGCAGGCGCGACCCGTTGACGCGCAGTCCACTGTGCCAGGGATTTTCCGCAACTCGCTCAGAGGACCGCTGTGCCAGGGAATACCGGGCAGGCGGGCCTCCGGCCTGGATTTCTGCCTCACTGTAAAAGGTGCCGAACCGGCGTCCCACGTATCCCGAAAGGCGATATTGTAAAGTCCGGCCAGACAGAAGATGATTCGGGAGGTAAGGATTCACAGGACGTGGTCGCGGGAACCGGACTCCGTTGGATTCAAAAGCTGAACCCACGGCTGTGTCGAAGGAGATATCGGAAACGGGCCCGTCTCACAGATCTCTTTCATTACCCGAAGCCGTGATGGGAGATTTTTCCTGACAACCAATACGGGCCCGAATACCCAGTTCGACATTTCTCTGGGCGACCGGCCAAAAGGTGTCTGATTGCATATGGAACAGCCAGTACTTATTTTAGGCGCCGGAATCAATGGAGCAGCCATTGCCCGGGAAATGCTGCTGAACGGGGTTCCCGTCTGGATTGTGGACCACGCCGATGTCGCGTCTGGTACGACAGCTTATTCGTCGAGACTCATCCATGGAGGGTTGAGATACCTCGAGCACGGTGAGTTTGATCTGGTACGAGAATCGCTGCTGGAACGGGGACGGTTGCTGCGGTTGGCGCCCCAGTTTGTACAACCCCTGCGCCTCTACATACCCACTGAGAATCGTGTTGGTGGGTTCATCCGCTCCCTGCTCCGCTTTTGTGGTCTTTCCAAGTGGATTCCATTTCGCGGCAGGTCACGTGGGGAATGGCTGGTGCGGATGGGCCTGCGTCTGTATGACACTACCGTTCGGGACCCGCGCACGAAAAACCGGAAGGTCCATGCTGTGAGTGACGCGGGGGATGATCCTGAAATTCCGCACGTGAACGGGCAGCGATATCGGAAACTGTGTTCCTACGCGGACGCGCAGGTCCGCTATCCGGAACGTCTGGTGATGGCATTTCTCGAAGATGCGCGCCAGTTGGCCGTCGAAAACAGGGTTGAGTTTCGGCTGTGGAACTACTGCCGGGCTCGTCTGAACGGAAACTCTCTTGAACTGATTCCGGCCTGTCCTCAGCAACAAGGTCTGGTGACAGCTGCAGATGCCCGTCCGCTGGCAGCATGTAAACTCTCTGCAGTGGTCAACGCCACCGGGTCCTGGGTCGATCTGACGTTGAATCAATTGCAAATAAAATCTCGCAGGTTGATAGGGGGAACCAAAGGCAGTCATCTGGTCACCCGGCACCCTGTCGTGCGGGGTCTACTGAAAGGTCAGGGAATTTATGCCGAAGCGGAAGATGGACGTCCAGTCTTTTTGCTGCCTTGTGGTGATGCAACTCTGATTGGTACCACCGAGATTCCCTTTGAGGGAGATCCGGCTCAAGTCAGGGCGTCCGAAGAAGAGATTGAATATTTGCTTACGGCAACCCGGAGAATTCTCGGTGACATTGAGATCGGACGAGAGGACGTGGAGTTTCACTATTGTGGTGTACGGCCGCTGCCTTACGTCGAGGACGGGGCTCCCGCGTCAACCACCCGTCGGCATTTTATCGAGCAGCATGATCAGGCTTCTCTCCCCTTCTTTTCCGTGATTGGTGGAAAACTGACCACCTGCCGTTCCCTGGCCGAGGAAGTGACGGCCAAGGTGCTGGAACAGTTGGGATTAGAGGCAACCAAAAGTTCGGCCCAACGGGTGGTTCCCGGGGGCGCCGACTATCCGCTCGATTCCTATGCCCTCTCCTCCCGGTTGAAGCAGGAGGCTGTGGCCTGTGATATGACGCGTGAACAATTACAGCCGGTTTGGAACCTGGTGGGGTCACGTACCCAGGCAGTGTTGCAGGAGTGCATGCATGACGAGTCCTACGGGTCCGGTTATATCCAGGTTGCAACCGGTGTCCTACCGGTACCCCTGGTTCGTTGGTTCATTCGCCATGAATTTGTCACATCCCTCAGCGATCTGGTTGAACGTCGTCTGATGCTGCTGCAGGAATCTCCTCTCACCGTCAAGTGCCTCAGGGAGTTGGCAACACTGATGGTGGCAGAGGGAGTGATTTCTCCGGAAGCAGTTCCTTCTGAAGTGAATTCGTGCATCCAGGAGCTCAAACGATATGGAAAAGCAGTGCGCCCATAAAGACCACAAGTTTCGGCCGAGGGACCTGTGAAAGGCAATGTGCGACGGGGTAACGAAGACGGGGTGTGGATCGGGAGTTTGTCTGCATCGGCTGGAGGCGAGCGGGTGGACCCTCTCTGCGGCGGATGGTGAAACGTACGCCAGGCTAACATCAATCATTCACGATTAGACAGCAAAATGACACAATACATACTTTCTTTAGATCAGGGAACGACCTCGAGTCGAGCGATTGTTTTCGGCCACGATGGGCGGGTGGTCTCGAAATCACAACAGGAGTTCACTCAGATTTTGCCGCGGGCGGGTCATGTTGAACACGACGCGGAGGAGATTTGGAGCTCGCAGTTATCCGTTGCCCGCCAAGCTCTTGCAAAAGCAGGGTTAACGGCCAGCGACATTGCCGCGTTGGGAATTGCCAACCAGCGTGAGACGACGGTCCTGTGGGATCGGGTGACAGGGCAACCTGTTGATCACGCCGTCGTCTGGCAAAGCCGAGTCAGTAGTGAGATCTGCACCCGCCTGCAGGCGGAGGGGTTGGCCGAGTTGTTTTCCGAGAAGACCGGCCTTTTGCTTGACCCTTATTTTTCCGGGACGAAGATCAAGTATCTGCTGGAAAAACATCCGGGCCTGCATGCCAGGGCTGAGCGGGGCGAGGTGCTGTTCGGGACGGTTGACTCGTACCTGATCTGGAAGCTGACTGGAGGAAAAGTCCACGCGACCGACTACAGCAACGCCAGTCGAACACTGATCTATAACATTCACACGCTGGAGTGGGATGACGAACTTCTAGGAATTCTGGGAATACCCCGGGCCATGTTGCCGCGGGTGTTACCATCGAGCAGTACGGCGTTCGGTGAGACCAGGGCCGAATTATTCGACGCGGCCATCCCGATTGCCGGCGTGGCCGGAGACCAGCAGGCCGCGACGTTCGGGCAGGCGTGTTTTGAGCCGGGGAGTGCCAAGAATACCTATGGGACGGGTGCGTTTTTGCTGATGAACACCGGGCAGCGTCCCATGCGCTCACAGAATCGACTACTGACGACCATTGGCTGGGGAATCGGTGACCAAATCACCTATTGCCTGGAGGGGTCCGTGTTTGTCGCGGGGGCGGTGGTCCAATGGTTACGGGATGGTTTGGGGCTGATTCAGACTTCCTCCGAAGTCGAAGAGTTGGCGGCAAGCGTCCCCGATGCTGGTGGAGTTTATTTGGTCCCGGCGTTTGTTGGCTTGGGTGCACCGCATTGGGATCCACGGGCACGGGGCGTGATGATAGGGCTGACCCGCGGGACGCAAGCGGGCCATTTGGCCCGGGCGGCTGTCGAATCCATGGCGTTTCAAACCCGGGATCTCATCGAGGCGATGCAAAAGGATGCCCGGACCGAGTTGTCCAATTTGAAGGTCGATGGAGGGGCCTGCGTGAACGACGATTTGATGCAGTTCCAGGCCGATCTTCTGGGCTCGACGATCAGCCGTCCTAAGGTTGCCGAGACGACCGCGTTAGGGGTGGCCTATTTGGCCGGTTTGGCAGTCGGCTACTGGGAAAACCTGGAGGATGTGACCAGGAACTGGGCCCTGGACAAGACATTTCAGCCCACTGGCCAAGCCGATTGCGAGCAGCACTATGCCATGTGGCAAAGGGCAGTGGAGCGTTCCCTCGCCTGGGACGCACCGCCGGACGATTAGGCGTTCGGACAAACTCAGGCTGTCCGGGAGTGGCCTCGCGGAGGTGTCAGGCAGCCGGGGGAATTTCGGGGATTGGTGGCAGCGTGTGAAAACACTCGCTTCATTCAAAAAGAAAGATGCCAGGACGGATCAGCGTCGCAGCAGGGGCCTATCGGGCCTGGGAATGGTGGGCACAACTGACTTCGATGTCGACCCAAACCAGGCGGTGATCCGAAGCGTCGATCAAGTGAAAGCCCGCTTCATTCGTGCGTGGCCAATAGACTCCTGCCTGCCGTGGTCTCAGGGTGTTGGAAGATAGCACGTAATCGACTCGTAAATTGCCGGGTCCGTCTTCTGAAAAGTCGCAGGTGTCACAGGCGGCATCCCCCTGGTGTTTTTGGTTGATTCCTCCCTGGAGGGCCGCTTGTTGGGCGGCACCTTCGCTACGCGGGATGAGGTCGTGGTTAAATGCCGGGTGTTCGGTCAGCTGGCGAGCGGCACGGTTCCGACTGGCGCCATCCCGGGGATCTGCGTTCAAGTCACCCACCACAATGAAATGGCTACCCGCTGCTAAACCTCCGCACACGCCCCGGTCGTCATGAATGTATCGGCTTCTGTCCGGAAGGACATAGTCCGCCCAGAACCGTATCTCGTCATGATTGCGACTGCCATTGCGATCTTCCGGACCGTCGAAGACGGGTGGCGTGGGATGACTGGCAAGAACGTGGATGACGTTCTGACCTACCTGGACAGGGATGTCCCAATGGCTCTTGGAAGAAAGTCGCAGCACTGCCAGATCACCCGGATTGTAAAAAGGCTGACGCGTGTTCCGGTTGATGGGAAGTAAGGCGCCGGGCATGTCTTTCCAAAGGAATGTTTGAAAGGTCCGGATTCGGGTTTGTTGGATCGGGAACATTGCATACAGGGTCATCCCGTACTGGCCGGGAAACACTCCGTATCCAAAAGCATCTAGCGGGCCTTCCGCGACGCCATCCTTGTTGAGGTCGACTGTCGAGGGAACTCCGGTATTGACGGGCCCGGTGTGGAAATAAGGGAAAACCAGGGGGTCATGGCCGTTTTGACTTACTGCAAGATATTTCTGGTTGAACAGCCGGGCCGCCCTGCACTGCTGGTCATAGTCCAGTTCATTGATCAAAATAACATGAGGGCGGATGGACTGGATGATTTCAGCAATTTTTTTCGCCTGCAGAGAATTGCCGGATTCCAATTCCTGAACCAGGTCCCCTGCGCGGTGCCGGTGCAGGGAAACATTGAAGGTGGCCACACGTAATTGAACTGGTTCCGCCTGCGAGTTGCAGGCTTGCCCAACGCAACTTCCAAACAAAGCTACAGACACCATTGCCAAACGAAAGGCGAATGTCCGTGGCGCAGCAACGTATTGCCGGCTGGAAAGGAAAATTGGAATCCAATGGTCCAACGTAAAGATGGCGTGCTGCCGACAAGCGGTCCGAAAACCGCCGAGCGTACCCGTGGTTTGTTCGAGGTGCGTCATCCCTTGATTCAAAATCATCTGTCCGCTTTGCGCGATGCTGCAACCGGTCCTGCAGAATTTCGCCTGCTGATCCAGCGCCTGGCAGTTTTATTGGCTTATGAAGCCACCAAGGATCTGCTCGTCGAACCGATTCAAGTGAAAACACCCCTGGCGGTTACTGCGGGACATCGGTTGGGTCAACGGATCGGTTTGATCCCTATTTTACGTGCCGGGTTGGGCATGGTGGATCCACTCCTCCATCTGTTGCCCGCTGCCGAAGTCTGGCACCTGGGGCTTTATCGAGACGAAAATACAGCCCAGCCCGTTGAATATTACAGTAAAATCTCCAACACGGTACCCGTCGATGTGGCCCTGATTCTTGACCCGATGCTGGCAACCGGTGGTTCGGCGGGTGTCGCTTTATCCACGCTGAGGGATGCGGGTGTCAAATCGGTGAAATTGTTGTCGGTGATTGCCTCCCGTGACGGCATTGCCGAGGTGGAGTCAAGTTTTCCGGAGACTCAAATATACGTCTGTGCGGTGGACGATACTTTGAACGAGCAAAAGTTCATTGTTCCGGGACTGGGAGATGCAGGGGACAGGATCTTCAACACGCCGGGACTGTAAGGGCCTCTGCCAAACGAACAGGCCACCCGCGGAATGCTGAGAGTCCAAACCAAGTGGAACAGCGGGCCTGCGCTCAGCGGATCCCGTGGTCCTTCGTCACCGCTTGGATTATCGATTGGTTCGGTGTCTGGAAGGTGTGTTCAGGGGGGGTTCCGGGAAGGACTTCAGGAAGGCAGACGCGGTGATTCGGTCGCTGTAACCGAGAACCGTTAGGGCCGCCCCAGTTTCACGAGGGCCTCTCCTGTCAGGCGGTACGTGGTCCATCCGTCCAGTGGCTCTCCGCCCAACTTGTTGTAAAATTCGATCGAGGGTGTGTTCCAGTTGAGAACGGCCCATTCAAGACGCCCGCAACCTCGTTGCACCGCCAGCCTGGCCACCTCGGCCAGCAGCGCCCGACCATGGCCGGCACCACGATGTTCAGGTTTGACATACAGGTCTTCGAGGTACATGCCGGGCCGGCCCAGGAACGTTGAGTAGTTGCGGAAGAAAAGAGCAAATCCGACGACCTTACCGTCCTCTTCCGCCAGGATGGCTTCGACACAGGGTTGTGCTCCAAAAAGATGTTCGTGAACCCGTTGCTCCTCGAGAACCACCTGGTGGGTGAGTTGTTCGTATTCGGCCAATTCGCGGACCAGGTCGCAAATCGTTGCGGTATCGGCAGGCTGAGCGGGGCGAATCATGGGGGTTACTTGCGGGAGACTGCAAAAAGAACGGCATTTGGATCGTCGCTGTTCGAATCGGGTTGTACAATTTTAACCGAACTCGGGCAGCGGCACCAACCGTTTCCACCATCCTGTCAGCAGAACCTTGCTATGACTTGTCCGCTTTGCGAATCACGAACAGGATTCAACAACCTCCGGCGACCTGTTTTCCCTTGCGGTTGACGCACCAGGCGGGAAAAACAAAAAGTTTCCTGTCACATCGGGTCACCTGTAGGTTCCGCCGGAATTTCCGTTTGGGTTCAACGGCAACCCACATGCCGGCAGCGAATCCTCATGCTCAAGGCACCGTGGATTTCTCCGCCGACGGGCTTCCGGACCCGGTCGGCCGCTGCTGGTGCTGGCTGTACATCAGCTCATCCCGTGTTATTTGGTAAGGTCAGCCTGCGCGATGCAACGGAAAAAGATTGGGTGATGTGCCTTGTGGCATCGGTTTCAAGGCGAACGCAGAGTCAGCGCCTACGCGCAATGAAAACTCCCGTCACTCCACCCAGACCCAGCAAACAGAACACCAGCGAAGATGGCTCGGGCACCTCAGCCGTTGTGCCGTATCCGGTGGGTGAAAAATTACTGGCCAGCGTGTTGTAGTCGCTCAGGTCCACGTCGCCGTCGCCGTCCCCATCACCTGTGCTGAAAAGACCGTCGGAACCTGCTGGACGGAAATTGGCCGCCAGTACGTTATAGTCGGTCAAGTCAATATCCCGGTCGAGATCCGTGTCACCGGAGAGGTAGGCAGAAGAGTGTCCGTTCTCGGTGGCTGCACCGGCGAGCCAGACAGCGACGTCGTTGCCATTGAGCGTACCGTCACCGGTGAGATCATAGTCGGACCCGGTGCCGCTGACACCCGCGACCAGATCGCCCTGACCGAACAGGTCGTCAATGTCCGCCGTGTCGCAGGAAGCGTCGCCGGTGAAGTCGCAAGCGGCCTGACCGGACTGGCCGTAGACCAGGTAAGCTTCGCCCCGGCCGGTGCCAGTCCCATCTGCAGTGAACGCCCCGATCAAGAAATCGGCCACCCCGTCGTCGTTGACATCGCCCGCGCCCGAGATGGCACGACCGGAACGGCCAAGGTCGGCCACCCCCTCGAAGGTGGCTCCTTCCAGCGCGCCACCCAAGTCGGCCAGGTCCAGCAAGCCGGAGAGTGGACTGCTGCCGCCTTGGCCGTAGACCAGGTAGCTCGCGCCCCGGGGCGAGCCACCCGGCGCGTGCCATGCCCCGATCACAATATCGTCCCGCCCGTCGCCATTGACATCGCCCGCGATCGAGAGGTCGCTGCCGGCGTGGTCACCGTTCAACACGCCGGTGAAGGTGGCTCCCGCAACCGCGCCACCCAAGTCGGCCAGGTCCAGCGAACCGGAGAGTGGGCTGCTGGTCGGCTGACCGTAGACCAGGTAGGTCTCGCCATGGCCGTTGGCATACATTGCCCCGATCAAGAGGTCGTCCATCCCGTCGCCGTTGACATCGCCCCCACCGGAGACGGACAAGCCGGCAAATCCATTTTCCACAGTCCCATCGAAGGTGGCTCCGGCTACCGCGCCCCCCACGTCAGCCAGGTTGAAGGTGCCCGAAAGCGGACTGCCGCCCCCCTGGCCGTAGACCAGGTAGTTCTGGCCCCGGTTGCTATCCACACGGCCTGACCCGAACAAGATATCACCGACCCCGTCGCCGTTGACATCGCCCGCGCCAGAGACGGAGAGCCCACCGCTAATCCCGTTGAAGATAGCCCCGGCCACCTCGGCCCCCACGTTGTGCAATTCCAGCGAGCCTGAGAGTGGGCTGGTGTTTGGTTGGCCGTAGACCAGGTAGCCCTGACTCATACCGAATCCCGCGATCAAGAGATCGGCCATCCCGTCGCCGTTGACATCGCCCGCGCCCGAAACGGAGTAGCCGGACTGGTGGCTGTCGGCAGCGCCGTAAAAGGTGGCGCCGGCCACCGCACCCCCCACGTCAGCCAGGTTGACGGCGCCCGAGAGCGGGTTGCCACTGCCCTGGCCGTAGACCAGGTAACTCTCGCCCCGGTTGTCGCCGGCTCCATTCCCGCCCCATGCCCCGATCAAGAGATCGGCCAGCCCGTCGCCGTTGACATCACCCGCACCGGAGACGGAACGGCCGGCCTGATCGTCGTCGGCAATCCCTTGGAAGGTGGCCCCCGCCAGCGTGCTTCCCAGGGCAGCCAGGTCGAGCGAGCCGGAGAGCGGACTGCCGCCTCCCTGGCCGTAGACCAGGTAGGTCTCTCCCCGGTTGGTGCCGCCCGCATCCGCACCGTATGACCCGAACAGGAAATCGTCTACCCCGTCGCCGTTGACATCACCCGCACCGGAGACGGACAGGCCGGTAAAGTCGCTATCGGCCACTCCGCTGAAGGTGGCCCCCGCCACGGTGTTCCCCAAGTTGTCCAGGGTTAAATAGCCGGAGAGCTGTTCCGCCAACGCTGGCGTCCGGGGAACCGTCAGTTCGACGGCCAGGCCCAGCACTCCGGCGGCCAGCAGAGGCACTCCACCCACCCGCCAAAACCGCAGCGCCCGCGCGTTGCGAAACGTGCGTCGATAAATCGCACGGGACCGGTCAAGTAGAGAATTTGTCAGCCGAGTTTGCTTTCCGCGTGTTGCGATTTCAAGTTTCCTTATGTGACTGGCGGTCTATCGCACTTGATTGTAACGTGGTTCAGGGATGAGTGTTGGGATTTTAATTTGTTTTGTGGCGTGTTCCTCTGGGTGCCGTCGCAGGTGATCAAGTGCGGCAGGCAGACGACCGTCAGTACGGCGACCGCTGGGGCCATGCCTAGCCAGAATGCGCGCACTTGGATTGAAGGAATTGGGTGGTCCTCGAAACGACGTGGCCAATTTACCGGGTGATCCGCGTTGCGCGCCGTGGGCGAGCCAGTGCGATGACCGCTCCGAATGCACACAGGACAGCCGACACCGGCTCGGGAATCGCCATGGTGGTGCCGTATCCGACGGGTGAAAAATTGCTGGTCAGTGTGTTGTAGTCGGCCAGGTCCACATCGCCGTCACCATCGCTGTCAGCTATGCTGAAAAGACCGCCGGAACTTCCCGGACTAAAATTGGCCGTCAGCATGTTATAGTCGGTCAAGTCAACACGACGGTCGAGATTCGTGTCACTGGAGACGTAGGCAGTCGAATGGCCGTTCTCGGTGGCTGCCTCGGCGAGCCAGGCAGCGATGTCATCGCCATTAAGGGTTCCATCATCAGTGAGGTCGTAGGGACTTCCGCTGCTGCTGATACCCGTGGCCAGGTTTCCCTGCCCGAACAGGTCGTCAATGTCTGCCACGCTACAGGACGAGTCACCGTTGAAATCACACGACGGGCCAGTGGGACCAACGGTCCGTAGGTCCGAAATCTTGTATTTCACCGGAGTCGCCCAAGCCGAGGGCCAGTTTTGCGGACTGATGGAAAGGCTGAGTTCGGTCACTTGGGTGAAATCAGGATTGTTGCTAAAGGAGTCGAAGGGGAACGTGAAGACGCCTTTCTTGAGAATGTTTTGGCCCGGCGCATGGCTGCAGCATCCATTGGTCATCACGATCGACCCGGCATCTCCGGGGTAGGCTTGAGTGAGCGTCACCTCGAAGGCGTTCTGGTTGCCATCGACAAGGTCCAGTCCACCGATGTCATACTTGAAAACCACGTAACTCAGGGAACTCGTGGTCCCCCCCGCAAAATCGTTAAATTTGACGAGCGCAAAGTCATCGTCCGCTGTCAGGGCCAGGTCCACCGACAATTCGTCATTACTTCCCGCACTCGGAGTACTGATCACGACGCGCTGGCCGCCAATGGTGTTGGTTCCGAGTCCGGTTTGTGTGTCGGTAAGAGTTGCCGTGGAAGGCCCCAGGCTGAACGCCCCTGCTTCAAAATTGTCAATTACCGTTGGTGCGGCAAATGTGGCCCGTGCGGCAATGAAGATCCATGTGATGGTCCAGGTAACTTTGGCAGGTAGGTAACGTGTCATTGTTCTCCCGCTACGTGTAGTTTGGAGAAAGAGAGGATCGGTGGAGCCTGAGTGTCGAACAGGCCCTGTTCAGGGGTGAACTTCTGCCACCGACAGCGGCATCAAACTCCGCTTATTGTACCAGAGAACAGGTTCCGTTCTGCGCTGTGAGGGAAGAAATTCTGGAGAAATCTTCTCTTTCGACACTCCAGCATGCCCCCTACGCGGGTCCGCCGACTTGAAAACGCCCGATGTCTACCGGCTTCAACTTCCGCTGACAGTTCGGCGCAAAATGGAATAATTTCCCCTCGCCACCGTCCGTTCGGTTTTCCGGCCCCTGCTTACAAGGTCCGCGCCGCGTAAGAAGTTGCTGATCCGATGTTCAATTCCGGCTTTTGTTCGTGCATAATCGTGGCAATTCATAAACAACCGACTGCGGTTCATCTGGAAACATCGCCCTGAAAGCCGGCCGGAAACTCGCCGCGGATCCCGAGGAGGAATTTGTTGTGGATGACACTCAGGAAAAAGTTGATTTGAGTCGTCAGCGGCGCAGCGGGTACGAAATCATTGGAGATGGTATTTCCGCGCGACGCACGCGTATTGCAGGTCTTCCTGGATTGCTGCGTGCCCCTCTTTCTGCACACGGTTTTCAGGGCCTATTGATATGAACCATCCGCGGGACAACGACTCCGTGCGCCCACGCCGACATTTCCTGTCCACGGCCGCCACACTCGGATCTGCCGTCCTGGCTTCCTCCCTGCCGCGTCGCGGATCTGCGGCTTATCCTTTTCAACCCAGGTACATCCTGGGGTCGTGCATGTACGGCTATACTGCTCTGGCGGAGATGGTGCCGCAGGTAGCGCGGACCGGTGCCGCAGCTCTGGACATCTGGCCCAAGGTGCACGGCAATCAACGCGAGCAGCTTGCTGCAATGGGAGAACGGAATTTTGCAGACCTGTTGTCAAGCAATAGGGTGACGCTTGGTTGTATTACGCAATACAAGCTGGGCCCTTTTGGGTTACAGGACGAAATGCGTCTGGCAGAACGTCTTGGTTGCCAGACCATGGTCACCGGTGGCCATGGTCCGCAGGGGTTGAAAGGGAGCGAACTCAAGGCGGCCGTGGCCACGTTTGTTGAGCAGATGAAACCGCACCTGGCGGTCGCGGAAGAGACTGGAATCACGATTGGAATCGAAAATCACGGCAGTAATCTGATGGAATCCCCCGACGCGATGAAATGGCTTGTTGAATTGAGGCCGTCCAAGCATCTGGCAATTGCTTTTGCTCCCTACCATTTGCCGCAGGACGAAAAGCTGCTGAGCGATTTGATCCGGAGTCTCGAGGGTGGGATTGCGATGTTTTATGCCTGGCAGTACGGGATGGGATGCCATAAAAAACTACCCAAAGAACAGGAGTTGTTACAACTGCCGGGACGCGGGAGGCTTGATTTTAAGCCGCTGATGGGCGCTTTGCGGGAGACTCACTACACCGGTTGGACCGAGATCTTCATGCACCCGGTGCCCCGTGGAATTCCTATTCTTGATTCGACGCCGGCAGTGACCAACGAGATCAACCGTTCGCGCAAGTACCTGGCGAGCCGCGCGAGTTGAACCCGGCCGTAGATCCGGTTGGTCTTTCCCGGAAACGGTTCTGCGGCGACTGCACCGCATCGGCTCGCAACGCCAAAACAGAACCGGGAAACCGAGTTGAAGTGGTTACCCGGGAGTTGTCGCATTCGTTGTCTGAATCTGCTACCGTGGTGGCTTAATCAATTGATCATTTCATGGACCGAATCAGGGAGGGAACAGCGTGGAACGTTGCATCAGTTGTTTCGGTCTGCTGGCCATGATCGGACTGGCCTGGCTGTTGAGCAGTCACAAAACGCGTGTCAACTGGAGGGTGGTTCTGGCTGGCGTCGCGTTGCAGTTTTTGCTGGCGGTGCCGCTGTTTTACACATCAGTGGGTAAGGAGGCCCTGCAGCTTGCCAGCCATTTTTTTACCCAGTTGCTCGCCCATGTCGAAGAAGGGACTCTGCTGGTATTCGGGGTTGCCGGCCAGCAGATCGATTCCGAATTGCCCCCACGCTACACACTGGTCCGGACGATTGCGTTTGGTGTACTCCCGACGATCATTTTCTTTTCATCCCTGATGTCTATTTTGTATCACCTGGGCGTCATGCAGTGGATTGTCAAGGCATTTGCCTGGGCGATGCAGAAAATCCTGCGGACATCAGGTGCTGAAAGTCTTGCCGCGGCGGCAAATATTTTTGTGGGTCAAACGGAAGCACCGCTGGTCATTCGTCCGTACGTGAAGGAGATGACCCGATCCGAACTGATGTCCGTGATGGTGGGGGGCTTTGCGACCATTGCGGGTGGCGTGCTGGCATTGTACGTGAGTTTCGGTATGGATGCGGGCCACCTACTGGCCGCATCGGTCATCTCGGCACCTGCCGCGCTTCTGATTGCCAAGGTCATGGTTCCGGAAACCGGAGAACCAAAAACCTTGGGGAGCGTCAATTTTCTGGTGGAGCGCAAGACATCCAACGTGATCGACGCCGCCGCTGTGGGTGCCACTGATGGCATGAAGCTTGCGATCAACGTAGCAGCCATGCTGATTGCATTCATTGCCTTGCTGGCCCTGCTCGATGCGGGGGTGGGATGGTTGGGGGGGTGTTTTGGCTGGAAAGGCGAACAGCAATGGACCCTGGCCGTAATCCTGGGGACTGTTTTCAGTCCTTTTGCCTGGTTGATGGGAATTGAGCGCGGCGACTGTTTTTATGCGGGAGAACTGCTGGGTCTGAAAATGGCTGCCAATGAGCTCATCGCTTATCAAAAATTGAACGCGTGGATGAATCCCGATTCCACGGTGCAGTTGAGTGAACGAACGGTGTTGATTCTAACCTATGCGTTGTGTGGTTTTGCCAACTTCGGCAGCATTGGAATTCAGCTGGGCGGCATTGGTGGAATCGCACCCGAACGAAGCACCGACCTGGCGAGTTTAGGATTGCGAGCCATGCTGGGTGGTACCCTGGCGGCATTCATGACGGCCTGCGTGGCCGGTATTCTGTTGTAACGACAAGGGAGCGGAGTCGGTGAAGACACTGTTGACGGAAGATCAGCTTCGTGATGGAGTGCAGCGGTTGGCGAAGGAGATTGTGGAGTTCTATGAGGGCCGTCCCCTGACCATCGTAGGGATACTGACCGGCAGCGTGGTCGTCCTGGCGGATCTGATCCGGGAACTGAACATGCCTTTGCGGGTGGGGGTCGTGCAGGCACGCAGTTATCATGGCGCGACGACCGAACGAGGAGAACTGATCATCAACGCGGATCTCATGCCTGATATCAAAGACCGCGACGTGTTGCTGGTGGATGATATTTTTGACACGGGGCATACTCTGGTCGAGGTGGTGGCCAAAATGCGCGAACTGCAACCCCGTTCAGTCCGCTCGCTTGTCCTGTTTCGCAAGGAGGGTCGTCAGCAGGTGCAACATGAGCCGGATTTTGTGGGGTTCCGCATCCCTGATGAATTTGTTGTTGGATACGGCCTGGATTACGAGGACGCCTACCGTCACCTGCGGTACCTGGCATCTCTCGAGGAGGCCGAGATCACCAATCACCTGCTGGAAGGAGAAAGCGGGGGGCGGTAGTGCAGTGCCTGACGCGTGGATTGACAGGGTGGCGGGGGAATTTCAGCCGGAACGGGACACTCGAACTCGGGGACCGTGCAGCAGGCCGCTGTTGCGACCCGTGGTCCGGTCTGTTGCCCCATCCCCCTTTTTTTGCCGTCCTTTTCTGTCACTCCGTCTTTCGGCTAAAAGCGGTCGGGTAACAAAAGTTTCAAGCTGGTCTCTGTGAAGGTGGGCGGACTTTGGGCCGTCACCAGCAGGATGGACAGATCGGGCGCAAACTCGGCCAGCACCTGGCGGCAGGCGCCGCAGGGCGCGGCGCCGTCTTCGGTAGCGATGGCCAGGGCTTCGAAATCCTGTTCACCCGCTTGAATCGCATTGAAGACGGCTGCGCGTTCGGCACAGATGGTCAGGCTGTACGACTTGTTTTCTACATTGCAGCCCCGGAATATATGACCTTGTGCGGTTCGGAGTGCGGCTCCCACCCGGTATTGGGAGTAGGGAACAAATGCGTGCTGGCGCGCTTCGCAGGCGGCAGAGATCAATGCCGTATCTTTACTCATGATCCGGTAATCCTGTCGTGGACAAGTTCTGGTGGGGTGGGTGGGGTGACACTGATCTTGATCGCTTCGTCCAGCAATGGCCGGATGTTATCCGCGTTTGACTGGCTGGCGTAGATCTTCATCAGTGGCTGTTCGATACTCACCGGATCACCGACCCGAGCGAGTATCTGCAGACCGACCGAGTGGTCGATGCGATCCGTTTTGAGCTTTCGACCACCCCCCAGTTCAATGACGGCCCAACCTAAAGCCTCGGTGTTCAATGAATGCAGGTAACCGGTTTTCCGGGGTCGAAGTTCCTGGCAGGGGGCCACGTTCCGCGGAGCCTCCAGGTCGCCTCCCTGGGCGGACACCATTTGTGCAAACTTTTCGAATGCGGTTCCCGCGGTGATCGCTTTTTCCAATTGTTGTCTGGCTTCTGCCAGGGTCCTGTTCCGACCCGCGAGCAACAACAGTTCGGCGCCCAGTTCCAACGTCACGTTCATCAGGTCTGCCGGTCCCTGACCCTGTAAAGTAAGGATGGCTTCATCAACTTCCAACGCATTGCCGATCTTCGTCCCCAGGGGCTGGCTCATGTCGGTTACCAGTGCCGTGGTCTGTAAATTCAGGGACCGGCCCACCGAAACCAGTGATGTTGCCAAGCGGCGCGCCTCGTCCATCGATTTCATGAAGGCTCCTGAGCCGCATTTTACGTCGAGCACCAACCCGTCAAGTCCTTCGGCAAGTTTTTTGCTTAAGATGCTGGCGGTGATCAAGGGGATGGAGCGCACGGTGGCGGTGACGTCCCGGAGTGCGTACAGTTTCCGGTCCGCCGGTGCAACCTCGGTCGAAGCACCGACAATCGCACAACCTACGCGTTCGGTAATCGACTGGAAATCACGTGTGCCGAGATCCGTGCGCAAACCGGGGATCGCCTCCAGTTTGTCCAGGGTTCCCCCGGTAGGTCCCAGGCCGCGCCCGGACAACATGGGCACCTGCAGTCCACAGGCGGCCAGCAGAGGAGCCAGGATCAGGGAAACTTTATCACCCACACCACCGGTTGAGTGCTTGTCAACTTTGGCGACCGTGGCATCGTTCCAGTGCAGCATGGCTCCCGAGTTGAGCATCTGTAGCGTGAGTTCCGTCGTCTCGTCGGAATCCATGCCTTGAAAGAAAATCGCCATGGCTAGCGCGGCCATCTGGTAATCGGGAATGTTCCCCGCGGTATAGCCTTGCACGAACTGGCCGATCTCTTTTGGATCGAGTTGCTGGCCATCCCGTTTTTTGGAAATGATCGTTACGGGGTTCATCACCGTTCGGCGTCTCTTTGTAATACCTGTGTTACGATAGCGCTCAAGCGTGGCTCTGCTTCGTTTGCAATGGTGGCTACCTTTTCTGCCGTGGTGCCGGTGATCGCGTCGGGGAGGCACATGTTGGTGATGGTGGAGAATCCCAGAACCCGTATTCCACACTGAACCGCAGCGGTCACTTCGGGAACCGTGGACATTCCCACCACATCCCCGATACGGCGCAAGAAGCGATATTCGGCTCTTGTTTCGTAACTGGGACCCGGCAAGCCCACATAAACTCCCTGTCGCAACATCAACGCACCGTGACGTGCAATTTCCAGGGCGGACTCCATCAATCGCTGATCGTAAAGACGATCTGGTTTGGGGGATCCCTCCAGCAGTCGGTGAGCGGAAAGGTTCGCGAAAGGGTATTTCCACATGAAATTGACATGATCTTCAATGACCATGATGTCGCCCGTTGAGAACTGCGGGTTCATCCCGCCCGCTGCGTTGGAAACGATCAGGATTTCGATGCCCAGTGATTTCATGACATGTACCGGAAGCGTCACTTGCTGGGCTGTATAACCTTCGTATAAGTGAAACCGTCCTTGCATGGCAATGACGGGTACCTGGTCCAGGCGGCCACAAATCACCCGGCCTTCGTGACCAGCGGAGGTCGATCTGGGGAAATGTGGAACCGACTGGTAAGGGGTTGCCTGTTGCTGCTCGATGGAATTTACCAGCCCGCCCATCCCCGTACCGAGAATGATGCCGGCACGGGGTGTGCCCTGCCAACGTTGTTGGAGGTAGTTTGTCGCTTCCTCGATTTTCCGGTTCAGTTCGGGCATCAGGCAGGTCTGTTGCGAGTCAGCAAGTGGGGGAAATCCGATGGCGTGACCCCGTGACACGGGCGTTTTGTCACTCGGGTTTCTGCCGGGTAGGGGCACCGTGTTCGGCTTCACGTGCCAGAACTCCCTGTACCAGTGTGCGCAGTTTGGGTTCCGCCTCGCCAGCCACGGCAAGGATCTTATCGAACTCCACGGGTTTCAGCGCGTCGGGCAGGCACATGTCGGTAATGATCGAAAACCCGATCACTCGCAGACCGCAGTGAGCGGCCACAATCACCTCCGGCACGGTCGACATTCCAACCACGTCGGCGCCGATGTTCTTGAGGAATCTGTATTCGGCGCGGGTTTCCAGGCAGGGTCCGCTGACTGCCACCAGGACACCCTGGTGAGCGACGATATTTTTCTGTCTGGAGATTTCCAGTGCCGCCTGGATCAACTTGAAATCGTAGGGCTGACACATGTCGGGAAAACGGGGACCCAAGCGATCGTCATTAATTCCGATCAGGGGGTTGTCTCCGATGAGGTTGATGTGATCCTCGATCACCATGATGTCGCCACAGCGGTAGTACGGATTAAGCGCGCCAACGGCGTTGGAGACGACCAGGAGTCCGGCGCCCAGGGACTTCATGACACGAACTGGCAGGGTGATGCTCTTGAGGGGATGACCTTCGTAGTGGTGAACCCTCCCTTCCATCGCGATAACCGAGAGCCCTTCAAGTCGTCCGCAGACCAGACGACCCCGGTGGCTTTCGGAGGTTGACCTGGGGAAATGGGGCACCTCGTCGTACTCAATTACCGCCTGAACCTCGATTTGTTCTACCAGGCTTCCGAGGCCCGTGCCGAGGATGATTCCTGCGTCAAGCGGATGATCCCATTGTGATTTGATTTTCGCGACCGCTTCCTCGATTTGTCCGTAAAGTGCAAGCATCAAAAGATTCCTGTGTGGGTTGAAACTGATCAGCGGCGCCGGCGCGGCCCTGGTCGGGAGTAGCAGGTGGCCGGATCAACGACCAGGGTACCGGCACGATTAATTCTTTAAAATCCTGGACAGGTCCACGTCCACGACGACCGGCCAGTGATCGGATGTTTTCAGGTCGCTGACACGGCAGACAAACATGCGCTGTACAGCCGACTGGAAAGCTTTGGGCAGCAGGACATAATCGATCATCGTGAAGACGTCCTCCGAGTCCGCCATGTTGTTCTCGTTTCGGTCCCAGTGCGATGTTGCCCGGTCTGCCAGCCGTTCAATCAGCAAGGCCGGATTAAATAATTCTGCTTCTTTTGAACCACCATCGTAATTTTTCAGGTTGGCGAGCACCGTCGTTTGAGTGTTGCGGGTATCATCCAGGTCCGGCACGTCGGGATCGTAATCGTTCAGATCGCCCAGAACGATGGGTAAGTATCCACGATCCACAATTTCTTTCTGAATGATGCGTTGGCAGATCAGGGATTCTGCGGTACGACGGGAGTTGGAGTAACGGTCGTTGGGGTTGGCTTTGAGGTGTAAACCGAGCAGTCCGATGCGGATACCCCGGACCTGAAAGTAGTAAATCGCATGTCGCGCGACCGCCGTTTCTTTCTCCTGAAGCTTGCCTGCCTCATCCACGAAGGAGTAGTTGGCGCGCCATGTTAAGTCACCGGGTGGAGAGAGGATGCAGCGAATCGACTGGCCTTCCACTGCGTCCGGTGCCAATCGGGTCACGAGTGCCACATCGAATCCGGTAAACTTGTCGCCGGACTCGACGTGGAATCCCCGGTATTCTGTCAGGCCTTTGTCGTGCAGGATCTGCACCAGGTGTTCAACCGCCTCGTTGGAGGTGACTTCCAGCAGGTTGAGAATGTCCGGCTGGAGTGTCTCGATCACATTGGCTACGCGCTCCAGGTGATTTTTCCGTGCCGAATCCCACCGATAGCGGGGAATCCTGGTGGCTCGCGTCCCCGGCGCGGCCAGGCACTGTACATTGAACGTCACCAACCGCAGTGGCTCACCTGCAACGACAAGGCAGGTAGTGAGCGACAGAAACCCGGTGACCGTCAGCATAAAAGCCGAAACTCCGACGGTGAGGGCGACGCGTGGTCGGGTGCAATGCATGCCTTGCTGGAACCAAAAAGGGTTGGTCGTAGAAGGCATTCAATTTACCCAGCCAGGTCGTGAGGGACCAGTCCACGCAGTTTTCACAGGGTTTCTTCTGCGATCGGTCGGTGATGGATGGTCGGAGCTGTTCCGATAACGTATGCTGAATAGTCGATCGACATCCTCCTGATCACCTCCCGCGGCCTGGTGCTGGCGGGAGAGAAATGGCCCGATCCGCAGGGGCCGTTAAGCCCGGGTGCTCGATCCGCAGAGGCGGCAGCAGGTATTGCGTTATGTTAATGCGACTTCCATCCTGGTTCATCAAGCTGCTAGCCGGGGTGACGTTTCTATTGGGAACATCTTCGCTGGGCTTGTCACAACCGTTTGATGTGTCCCAGTTCAAGAAAAAAACGTTCCCCAACACGAAGGCCTCGTTGAAAGCGATTCAGGCTCCATTTCTCCAACTGGATGTCAATGGAGATGAATGGGTTTTTAAAGTCGAAGCGACACCAGAAAATATTTTCTACACCGCGACTGCCAGCAAGGATTGGTTGCGACCGGGCATGTTGCTGAGGTACACCGGTGCCGATGAGACTGGCAACCACAAGGATCCGCTTACGGAGCTGACCGTGTTTTCACTCCGACCCGGGTATGGGCTGGGAATCATGGATGAAGGTGATGGGACGTTTTTCGTGGCAGGAGTCCTGCGCAGTGTCAAAAAAGACAGGTTCTTTGTGAATGCCGGAGGCCGTAAAACCAGGATCCAGCTCGCCGAAGATGTGACGATCCATGTCGACCTGAATACGTTGGAATTCGTGCAGCCCGGGGACCAGGTCCAAGTCGAGGGCTGGTATTTTCAGAAAGGAAAGGCGGTTGGTAGCAAGATCATCGTCGCGGCCAGCCAACCCCTGCAGGCCCAGGGAAAAAAGAGAAGAAAAAGCCGGCGGCGACGCAAGGATTCTTCCGGTCAATAGCAAACCGCATTGCTGGGATTGGTGTCAGGGAGTGACGGGCCGATTGTTTCCAGCTGCCACGTGCTCGCTGGCGAGCTTCAGCTGGAACGGGGCTTACCTACTGCGAGAACTCTTCCAGACCGGATCCTGGTGGGAGTCGGCGGCAGATTGGAACCAGCGAGTGAGTGTCATCTTCTGCCGCGTGTAGAACATGATGCTCTCCTTGCCTTGGATATGCAGGTCGCCAAAAAACGAGCGATTCCAGCCGGTGAAGGGGAACCACGCCATCGGGGCGGGGACGCCCACATTGATGCCGATCATGCCCGCGTTGAAGTGTTGCTTGAATTCACGGGCCGCATACCCACTGCTAGTGAAAATCGACGCTCCATTTCCGAATTCACAGTGGCGACCGACCTCCAAAGCTGCCGGCAGATCGGGAACCCGTATCACCGACAGCACGGGCCCGAAGACTTCTTCGCGGGCGATACGCATCGGTGGCTCCACCTGATCGACAACACAGGGCCCGAGCAAGAAACCATCTCCCTCAAACTGCCTTCGGCCGTCCAGGGCAACCTGGGCACCGTCTTCCACGGCGATGTCCAGGTAGCCTGCCACTCGCTCCAGGTGGTCCCGGCGGATCAGGGGACCCATGTCGACGTCTTCCTTGCCATCGGAAGGCCCGACTCGCATGGAACCGGCGTGTTGACAAAGAGCATCGACCAGGGGATCACCCGCGTTCCCTACCGCCACGGCGACGCTACCGGCCATGCACCGCTGTCCGGCGCAACCGTAAGCCGATGCTGCCAGCGCCTTGACGGACTGGTCCAGGTCGGCATCGGGCATGATCACTAAATGGTTTTTCGCTCCTCCGGCGGCTTGCACCCGTTTCCCGTGACTTGTCCCGGTGTCGTAGATGTGTTTGGCAACAGGTGTCGAACCGACAAAAGAAATCGCGTCAACTTGTGGATGGCGGATCAGCGTGTCGACGCAGGTCCGATTACCGTGCACAATGTTCAGCACTCCTTCGGGAAGGCCCGCTTCCAGGAGAAGTTCTCCGAGACGCACGACAGAAAGTGGTACCTTTTCTGACGGTTTTAAGACGAAAGTGTTGCCACAGACCAGCGCCACCGGAAACATCCATAACGGAACCATAATGGGGAAATTGTAGGGTGTGATTCCAACACAGACACCGGCGGGGTGACGAACGGTTTCGGCATCCACGTGGGGAGCAATATTGGCCAGCGTCTCACCGGTCATCAGGCTGGGAACGCCGGATGCAAATTCAATCATCTCGACTCCTCGCTGGACTTCGGCTCTCGATTCGCCCAGCGTCTTGCCATGTTCCCGGGTCACCAGCGCGGACAGTTCTTCGAAGTGCTGTTCCATCAGGGCCAGGAAGCGGAACATCAGCCTGGCCCGTTCCACGACGGGGGTAGCACTCCAGGCGGGTAGCGCACTTGCGGCTGATTCGACCGCACTGGCGGTTTGTTCGGCGGTGCACAAGGGAGCCTGGGCGATGACTTGGCCAGTGGACGGGTTGTAGACCTGCGCCTGGGACTCGGATTGTCCCGGCTGCCATTCTCCATGAATCAGGGAAGGTATTGAGTCAAAAGAGGCGGAAGATTGCATCGGTAGAGTCCTTCAACAGGCGTTCGGTTTCACGAGAACCAACTCGGGAAGATCAAGGTCACAATTTATCACATTGCAGTTTTGTAGAACAGGAAGGTACATCACAGGCGGCGTTGGAAGGGTGCAGGGCGGGCTGCTTCGGCCCCATCCGTAGACTACAAAAGAAGGCCATGCGGGGCCGGCGCGTCGGACGCTGGTCCCGCGCATGGACAATTTATTCGGCTGGCGTCGTGGAATTTCGAGAAAACGTATTTTCTATGATCCGCAGGGTCGGATAGAATTTAATCAGAGAATAATCTGGAAAACAGCGAACCAGATGCGGATCTCGACGAAGTAAGTCATGTTGACCTTGTTTGTGATTCCACTACCTCGAAGGGAGACCGATTGATGCGAAAGTTTACGTTCCTCGCGGGAGCACTCATCCTGTTGATGGGTTGTAGTCAAGGGTTCCCGCGGGCGGGTGATACGGTGATGCCGCGGCTGGTAAAGTCACCCAGTCTGGCGGCGGGCCAAAAGAGCGAATTGTGGGTGGAATTGATTGCGCAGGCAGATTCCAGTCCGAGCCGTCGTCTGGCATTTTCCGCCTCTCCCAATGAAGACCCCATTGCGACGCTCACTTTTTACAACGCTCAAGGGAGTCTGGTGGGGAAGGAAGAAGTACGTCTTTCTCAACGATGCTGAGGGGGCCTGTATCACAACCTGGTACAGGTTGCCGCTGATGCTGTCAAAGCTGACATGACGATTCGTATCGCCATGCAGGAAATGGGGTTTTCTGTGGTCGCCCTGGAAGAGAAAGGCCTGGAAGTGAGCCACGCGCTAACCACGGGGCAGGCGTCGCCCGGTTAGGGTGACGTTCGTCACCCGGCGTCCACACGTTTTGGTTTGGGCAGTACGGGATTAATTCGAGTGGAGCTCGGGATTTTCAAGAGCGTCGATGCTGAAACGGTAGAACGCAATGTCCCCATAGGCAAAGCCGGTTTCGCCGGCGGTCTCGACGAACAGGCCGATCGTGCCATCCGCCAGGCGCAGGATGACTGAATAAGCTGACATCTCGTAGTTGATACGGACGGGATGGATAAACGTCTTGCCTTCATCGTAACTGATCCAGACCGTGATGTTGTTTCGGGTCAGTCCTTTGTCGGCAGCATCACCAGCCCGTGCCAGGATGCGCCCTGCGCCTTGCGGCAGGGAGAACAGGATGCGGTCACGATCGTGGCCGGAGCGCTTGGCCGAATAGCGGGCCAGGGAACCATCGACCCGAGTCGTGCGAATCGTGTCGGGAACATCAGGGCCCCACGTCTGGCCTCCGTCACGACTCAGGTGCCGTCGACGGTAGAGTCCCGAATTCTGACGTCCGTCCAGTAGCAATTGGCCGTTGGTCAGTTCGACGACTTCGTCTTCGTTACTGCCGGGCCCCCAGATTGGTTTTCCAACCTGCCAGGTCTTTCCGTGGTCGTCGGAATAGAAGGTGAATAGGTCCTGCTCGAGCGGGCCGTCGGGTGTCTTCGACGCGTTCCGTTTCGCGGGTATCACCAATCGACCATTGAGGGCCTGGTTGTGGTCCTGCCACTGTAGCTGGATCCCGTTGCCCGGCCCCGGGTGGGCAATGCGCCAATAAAGACCGTCACTGGTTTCATGAGGTTCGTCAGGGTAGATGATCTGTTTGCGCTGGGACCACGTTTTGCCGTTGTCGGTGCTGGCGCGGACCCAGACCACGTGGTGGCCGTCGGCCGCCCGTGGACTTTGTCCGGGGGGTGGGGAATCCGAACCGATGTCCGCAAATTGACCGTAGAGCAGAAACACGGTTTCTGTTTCCGCGTCGAAAACGGGGGTCGGATCGCCGAAATCGACTTTCTCTCCGTTAGGCCGGAAACCGGGGTCGATCACGACCAGTGGTTCCCAGGTCTGTCCGTTGTCTGTACTGCGTCTCATCACCATGTCGATCGGCGCGTTTTCTTCAGTACGCGGGTCGTTTCCCAACCCACGACGGCCCTCGGCGAAGGCCAGGATTGTACCGTCCTGGGAGACAACAGCTCCGGGAATGCGGTACCGATGATAGCGATCCTGGCGGGTGACATAGGTCTTGGTGTTGATTTCTCCGTTGGGAATGCTGTTGGGGGAAACAAAGGGAACGGAGATAGAGACGACCGGAGCCTCGCCTGCACAGTGCGTTTTACCCGAGAGGAGCAGGACAAAAAAAGACAAAAGCAGGAGACGGAAAGCGGGTAACAACATGGACTCTCCTCAGGCGTAGAAAGCGGTCGTGGATGGAAAAGGGTAGGAAGAAAAACTGGTGGAACCGGCATCCTAGCAGAGGAACTCCGTGAAATCCAGCAAGCCGCGGATGGGGCCACTAGGCGGTGCATTTAAAGTTTTGTTATGCTGCGTTCGCTGTTGTTGTTCTGTCCCGTCGCTTCAAATGAGTTCGTTATCATGAGTAATCCGAGGATCGATTCGCCTGATTCACTTCCTGACTGGGTTTTGCCCTGGCCCTCATTCGAGGTGGATTGGAGTCGCGCGGGCTTGCTGGTGATCGATTACCAGAACTACAGTTCCAGTACCCATCTCGGCATGGTCCCGATGCTGTCCCAGAGGTACCCGGAGGTGGCGGACTACTACGTCGGACGAATTCAAAAAACGATTCCCAACACGCGTCGATTGCTGGACGCGTTCCGGAAAATGCAGAGAGAAGTGATTTTCACGCGGCACGGTTGTTTGCTGGCTGATGGTCGAGATCTGGTCTTGCGCCGGCAACGCCGGGACAGTGACGCCCGGGAGCAGAGCGATCAGCCGACGTTGTGGTCGAAGGGAAGTCCGGAACACGAAATCGTGGCGGAGTTGGCGGCCCTCGATGATGAATTGGTGATCGACAAGAACGCGAGCAGCCCGTTTAACGCCACAGGGATCGATCAGCTGGTGCGCAATATGGGCCTCGAGACACTGGTGTTGACGGGAATGGCGACTGACATGTGCGTGGAAACGACGGCGCGGGATGCGGCGGATCGGGGTTACAATGTGATTGTTGTGGAGGATGCGGTCGCGACATTCTTTGAGGAACATCACCGCGCGGCGCTTTCTGCTTTGGGGCGCGTCTATGCACAAGTGTGGAGCACGGATCGCGTGTTGAGCGCGCTGGAAGACTGATGCAAACCTGAACAAGGTGTACGCACCCCTGTTCCGGATTCTTGAAGCCGTTGTTGCGGGCGTAACAGAGTTCGCGCCGTCTCGATGGATGAAATCCAAATCAAACCGGCCAGCGGGCCGGCCGGCGTCATTGGTATCCGTTCTGCTGGGGATACATGAGGGCGGCTGGCAGTACGAAGATCAAAAATCGCATGACGGGTGCTGGAACCGTTTGGGCAGACTTTGTGTCGGCCTCGTTGCACACCCAGTGGTTGCGCCTGCCTGCAGTCCATCCCGTCGTGTTCGAGGAGGGAATTCGGAACGTCGAGGTTACCAGTGCATCCCGGGGATGGTGGTGACTAGCTTGAGTACAGCGATGAGGTTCGAGGTATCACGAGCGACTTCTGCGCCGGAAAAAAATATCGTGGGCAGAATAATCGTCTAATTTCCGGAATGGGTCACCCGGGGGGGACCCACTTGGCAGCACTGGTCGCGCCGGGAGGGTAAGATAAGTGCCTGGATTAGGGATTCCAAGAAATCCGACGGTGAAACATGATGTGTATGCAGTTTAAAAGAACGTGCCACCGGTGGAACCCGTTTCCTATCAGGTTGTCCTGCCAACACCTGCTGACCGCGTCGGTAGCGTTGACCTGTGTCTTGGTTATGCCGCTGGGTGTCGGGGCCGGAACCATCATCTTGGAGGACACGCTACACGGATCAACAAGCGGCACCAGCGAGGGTGGGGAATTCCTGGGGAACGGCTGGCGCGTCACGGACCAGTATGACTCCATCTACTGGCATATTCCGAGCACCTCCATGGGGGCTGTGGAATGGGATGTTCGTGGTCTGTATCCGGATGAGAGTCGTCCGGAGTTGGGCGATGCGTCCGACTTGTTCCATATGTATGACTACACGTTTCACAATTCGGATTCAAATTACAGCCCGGGTTACCGGGGAAACCCTTATAAGCATCTGGTGCGAAAACAAGGAAATCTGGACCTGGCTCCCAATCGCATGAAGGTGGTTTACAAAATTGGTGAAGCATTCTTTGAGGAAGGGACAGCACCGCTTGATTGGGATCCCAACACGACCTACCGCTTCCGCGAAGAATGGGGACCCGACGGAGCAGGCAATAGCCTGTTGACGCTCTACCGTAACGGTGCACAACTCATCAGCCAGAGTTTGCCGGGTGAATATGCCCCCACCGGTCACAGTATCCGCATTGGCGCCAGCACGCGGCGCGCGCCCGATTCGGGTGCGCCGATCGACGCAATCTTCAGCAACCTCAAGGTTTGGGATCTCTCGAGTGATATCGGTCCGGTGGTGCCACCGTCAGGAATGGTATCCCTGCAGGGCAATTCTCTGCAGGACGAGGGTGGGCGGTTCCTCGGTCTGGGCGCAACCTACATGCAGGCACTGCGCCGGACCAAGTTTGATCGGCCCCGATACCGCAGTGACCTGGCCACGCTCTCTTCTGCAGGCTTTAACTACATCCGTGCGCTTTCCATGGTGGGCTGGTACGACTACTGGGACGGGTTGGAAATTGCACCGCAGAATTTCCAAGATGAACAGGGTCACACGATTGCTGGTTGGACCGATTACTGGCAGCAGTTCCGCGACATGATTGATATCGCCTACGACGAATACGGGTTACGAACCCAACTGACGATCTTTGCCGATGCTCAACTCATGCCGGCCGAGAGCGACCGCATCCAGCACATGCAACGGGTTCTGGACAACCTGCAGGGCCGGGAACACAAGGTGATGCTGCTCGAGGTAGCCAATGAAGCCTGGCAAAACGGATTTTCCGGCGCCGGTGGCAGCGCCCAGGTGCGGCAGTTTGGACGCTACCTGGCTGACAGGACAGAGATTCCCGTGGCGCTCACTTCGCCGTCCGACACCTCCAACGCCGGAATCGAAGCCCTTTACCAGGGTAGTGCGGCAGATATCGCGACGGTCCACTTCGAGCGCGACCGGTCGACCTTGGAGGGTGGCTGGTTTCCCGTGCGGGACGCCTGGAGGGTCAATGCGACCGAGGGGATTCCACCGGTCAGTAGCAACGAACCGATCGGGCCGGGCTCGTCGGTCGATACCGAAACGGACCCCATCAAGCTGGTGTCCGCGGCGGCTTTTGCCTGGATGGCCGGCCTGCCCATGTATGTCTACCATACTGCTGCCGGGGTGAAGGGAACCGCTTCGTTTGAAAGCATGGCCGGTATCAATCATTTCAGTCACCTCGAAAAGATCCTGCCGGGTGACATCGCCAGTTGGGAGCGATTCGATGGCAAACAGGCGGCCGCGCCGTTTGTCACCTTCGCCAACGGCCAACCGAACAAATGGTGGACAGAAGTCAGTGACCCGTCAAGCGGAGTGGTTCAGCACATCGCCAATATCAGGGGCGACGAGTTCTATACCTTGCCGATCGGGATCCGTGACGATGGAGTCGAACTGGAAGCCAGGACCAACATGACCCTGCAGGTGTTCGACCCGCTGTCCGGCGAACGGGTCATGGCTGCTACGCCCAGCGCCGGCGAGCGGTTCACCCTTCCACAGGGTCCCGAGGCGTACCTTGTGAAAGGCTCGTTTGCGGACAGCGGAACGGCCAGGATTGATCTTGGGGAATTTAATTCGCCCCGCGGAATGATTCATCAGGTAGGCGGCGATGGCCATACCCTGGCGTTGACGATCGGAGGTCGCGAGGCCCGGCGTAACACGGATCCGAACGAAGACTTCTACTTTTATTTTTCTGTTGCGGATTGGTTTGCGCTGGAGGGTGATCAGAAAAATCTGGCCATCACGCTTGAGTATTTCGACACGGATCATGGTTCGATCAGTTTGCAATATGACTCCACTGCCGGTGATCAACTGTCTGACTTTTATCAGCACGGCGGAGATGTCGAAATGACGGGAACGGAAACCTGGCTGCAACACACCTTTCACGTCACAGATGCTTATTTTGGAAATCGCCAGAATCACGGTGCCGACTTCCGGTTTTTCGGGGGCGTGGGAAACGTCTACTATTTGGATAACATTCAAGTGACACCGGGCTGGACCTGTGATTTCAATGTCGATTCTGTCTGCGACGTCGCTGATCTGAACACGATGTACGCGGAGACAGGATACGACCTGGTCAACGGGGTGTCTGCTACGGGCTTGTGGAAATATGATCTCAATGCAGACGATGTCGTTAACAACCTGGACATCGACGAGTGGCTTGCCAGGGCGGCTGTCAAAAACGGTTACAATTCACCCTATGTGCGCGGAGATGTCAACTCATTAGGTGGCACGTTTCCTGCTGCCAGGAACGTCAGCCTGTTTGACTACAACGTGCTGGCCGGCTTCTTCGATCCTTCCGGCAGCCATGGACCGCACGGGTGGTCGGAGGGGAATTTTGATGGCGATTCGGACATCGACCTGAGCGACTACAATATCCTGACAGCTCATTTCAGCTTTTTAGTCGGCTATGGCCCGGACTCTCATGCCGTACCCGAAACGAGCGGGATTTTGTTGCTGGGACCGGGAATCCTGATGGTTTTATCCCGCCGATGGTGGGCGAGGTAGTCACCCGTCACTTCCACGTGACGGACTGGTGAAGTGAATCATCGGTTGGCCCTCATTTCGTCCCGCCGGTAACGGCTTGAAATCCGTGGAGGGTCTTGATGAAGGCGTTTCGTTTGAGAGTAATGTCCACGCCCGTAAAAAAAATACGAACTCCCAAGTCGAAATATGCCTGCGCGTCAGCAGGGCTGGAAACCGCCATGACCGGGATTTTTCCGGAATTTCTGGTTGCCGTGAGGACCTGTTTGATTTTTGGAGCCAGGTGGTCATTCGCCTGGGGGTCGGCCAGTCCGAGCGTCGTGGACCAGTCCATGGGGCCGACCGACACGAGGTCGATACCCGGGGTTGCAATGATCTGTTCCCGCTTGGCATAGCCCTCGTCACTTTCAAAAATAACCATCAGGTGCGTCGACTCATTGGCCTGCTGAAAGGTTTGCAGTCGGTCGGGTCCTAATTGGAAATTGTTACTGGCGGTCGTGGTGGAAACACCGCGTGATCCAAGTGGTGGAAATTTTCCGTGTTGTACGAACGTTGCGGCCTGGTCTGCACTGCGAACATCCGGCAAGGCGAGAATCTGTACGCCACCGTCTAAAAGCGGTTGGATGTGGGTGCGCAGCAATTCGGGGATGCGCACCAGCGGAATCATTCCCAGGTGAGTGATGGTGCGGGTGAACTGAACAGCCTCGGAAATGGTGAGCGGGCTGTGTTCGAGATCGATCCAGACGATGTGATAACCGGCCATTGCCATCAGTTCAATATCCGTGAATGTGATGTCCCGGCAGATCATCCCGTACAAGCACGGATGCTGGCTTAATAATTTCTCTAGGTGGTCGGAGTCGGGTGACAGGGGATATTTCTCCATGCTAATCCTGCGCAAAACCGTGTAATCCGGCCTGCTCATACCATTTGGTTCCCGGGGTGGGCGGGGCCTCCATCACAAGCGGCCGTAGGAACTCGAACGATTTTTTCAAGCCATCAGTGACTTCCAGGTAGTCCACCTCCATTTCGACAGAAAGCGCACCCGAATAACCAACGAAACGCAAGTTGGTGATGAAGTCCCGCCAGAACTTTTCGTCGTGGCCCCAGCCGACCAATCCAAAAGTCCAGGCACGATCCTCGGGACTGGTCATCGGTGTGGTCGTGTCCAGTAGGCCCCTGATTCCGAGGTTTCGTTCGTCGATGCGTGTGTCCTTCATGTGGACATGTAGCAACGCA
>Ga0310123_10000376_pt1 | contig 40310 bp, 31 predicted proteins | sample CB6_AW_1057_MG_FD_203505 | JGI IMG/M metagenome (GOLD analysis project Ga0310123, IMG submission 203505) | Marine microbial communities from Western Arctic Ocean, Canada - CB6_AW_1057 | ecosystem: Environmental > Aquatic > Marine > Oceanic | place: Canada: Western Arctic Ocean | collected... | reverse complement strand
GCTCGTCCAGGATATACAGCGTCTTCCCCGTGCTGCGGCGAGAGAGCTCTTTGGCCAGCTTCACGCGTTGCGCCTCACCCCCACTCAAGGTGGTGGCTGCCTGTCCGAGAGCTAGGTAGCCGAGGCCAACGTCCTGCAGGGTGCGCAATTTTGTGGCGATTTGGGGAAAGTGCTCGAGCAACGGCAGCGCTTGGTCCACCGTCAGCTCGAGCACGTCGCCGATCGATACGCCCCGATACCGGATATCGAGCGTTTCGCGATTGTATCGGCGGCCCTTGCACTGCTCGCACGTCACATACACGTCGGGCAGGAAGTGCATCTCGATGGCTATGACCCCGCCCCCCTGACAGGCTTCGCACCGCCCCCCCTTAACGTTGAACGAAAAACGGCCCGGCTTGTAGCCACGGGCGCGTGCATCCGGCAACATGGCAAACAATTCGCGGATGAATGTAAAAATTCCCGTATACGTCGCAGGATTCGAGCGGGGTGTCCGACCGATCGGCGACTGATCGATCTGAATCACTTTGTCGACCAGATCGAGGCCATCTATCCCGTCGTGAGCGCCTGGATCGGCGGTCGACCGATAGATCGACCGCGCCAATGCCCGATAGAGGATGTCGTTCACCAATGTCGACTTGCCAGACCCGCTGACCCCGGTGACGGCCGTCAAGACACCCAATGGAAGACGCACATCAATACGCTTTAAGTTGTTCGCGCGAGCCCCGCGCACGGTGAGCTCTCCCTTTGTAGAGGCTCGCCGTGTCGCGGGAGTCACAATCGTGCGCTCGGACCTCAGATACTGACCCGTGAGGGAACCATTCGCTTGAGCGAGCAGGGCCGATGGCTCTCCTTGAAAGGTCACCTCGCCGCCATGCTCTCCCGCGCCTGGCCCGAGGTCGACAACATAGTCGGCCGACCGAATCGTCTCCTCGTCGTGTTCCACAACCACGACAGTGTTGCCCATGTCCCGCAAACGACGCAGGGTGCTCAACAGGAGCCGGTTGTCTCGCTGGTGCAACCCAATCGATGGCTCATCCAGCACATACAGCACCCCCGTCAAGCGCGAACCGATTTGAGTCGCCAGGCGAATACGTTGAGCTTCCCCACCGGATAGGGTCGCCGCACCGCGACCGAGAGTCAGATAGCCGACGCCAACATCCGTCAAGAACTCCAACCGCTCGCAAATCTCCTGCAGCACCCGGTCGGCCACCAAGGCCTCTCGAGACGAAAGCTCCATCGTCTCAAATGCCACCCGGGCGTCGGAGATTGGGAGGCTGACATAGTCGGATACCGTACGGCCCTTTACCCGAACCGACCGACTCTCTGGTCGGAGCCGCTGACCGCCGCACTCCGGACAGGAACCCATGGCTCGAAACGGCTCTAGTTTCTCCTGTTGCTCCCAGGTCCCTTCCTCGAATCGCCGGCGAAGATTTGGGATCACGCCTTCAAAATCTCGTCCGAACGGCTCCAGCCGGGCGCGGGTCGGGCGAGAAGACGACTTACCCGCCACGCTGCGCGCTCCCTTCCGCGGACCGGGTCCATACAGCACCAAGTCCCGCAGCTTCTGCGGAAGCTGGACAAAGGGCACAGACCCGTCGATCTCGTAGTGGGCAGTTAGACGTTTGATTGCGTCCCTCACCAGTTTCTGGTTCGGTGGCCCCCACGGTCGAATCGCCCCGCCCGACAAAGACTCTGTCTCATCAATCACGCGCCCAGGGTCAAAGTCCTCGACCGCCCCTAGCCCCTGGCACTGACTGCAAGCACCGTGCATCGAATTGAACGAAAACACCCGGGGCGTCAGCTCGGGAACGTTTATCCCGCAATCCACACAGGCCAACTGGCTCGAAAACAGCCGGTCCCCGGTCGACATCGTGTTGACCACTACGACATCATTGGCCAGGGATAGCGCGAGCGCGAGAGACTCGGTCAGGCGACGAGTGGGCTTTGACCGAAGGAGCAATCGATCGACCACGACCTCGATCCAATGGTTCCGCCGACGGTCCAGCTTCAGGTCATCCTCGAGTGACCGTATCTCACCGTCCACTCGAACCTTTAGAAATCCTTTGGCTCGCAGCGCGGCAAGATCTTTCTTGAATTCGCCTTTGCGACCACGAACCACCGGCGCGAGCACATTGATCCGCTCGTCTGTCGGGCCGGCCGTCACCGCCGCCACAATCTGGTCCACGGTTTGCGATGTCACTTCGCGGTCACACGACGGACAATGCGGCACACCGACATGAGCAAAAAGAAGCCGGAGATAGTCATACACCTCGGTGACGGTGCCAACGGTCGAGCGAGGGTTCGACCCGGTGGTGCGTTGCTCGATCGAGATGGCCGGAGACAGGCCATCAATCTGGTCGACATCCGGCTTTTCGACTTGCTCCAGGAACTGACGGGCATATGCCGACAGGGATTCGACGTATCGCCGCTGCCCCTCGGCGTACACGGTGTCGAATGCCAGTGACGATTTGCCGGACCCGGAGAGACCGGTAATCACGACCAGCTTGTCGCGTGGGAATCGGACGTCGATGTTCTTGAGGTTGTGTACGCGTGCGCCGCGCACATCGATCCAAGCCTGACGCATGAGGCTAGTGTCCGGCATCAACGATTCGTTGCATAGGTCGCGGCGCCCGGGTGGCCAGGCGCGACGAAGGAGAAGATTGGGCATATTCGACTGAGAAGCAACACCGCCAGGCGGGATGCCGCGCCCGGAACCTAGTCCACCGCCAGGCGGGATGCCGCGCCCGGAACCTAGTCCACCGCCAGGCGGGATGCCGCGCCCGGAACCTAGTCCACCGCCGTCGAGATGACGCGGGACACTAGTACGCCGTATCGGAAACAGGAAAAGGCTCTCGTATGAAACCCAAGTCGCAATCGTAGCACGGAGCCGGTGGCAACTCGTCCCGCGCGGCGTCACCGAAAGTCCGGCGTCACGAAGCGCAGCGGCCTCAGGCGGAGCGCCGCGTCATCGCTGGCGGGGCCGGCGGGGCCGACGGTCTCGTCGACCGTGCGGCCTGCGGCCGAAAGCTGCCCTACGGAGCATGCGGTGTCAAAGGGACATCCACACGATACGCGGTATCGCTCGATACAACGACGAGCCCGCCCGTTGGGTCAAACGCGACGCCAATCGCGCGACCTGCCAACACTCGGGTCGCCGTGCCGTTCTGGTCGACCTGATAGAGACCACCGGCACCGGCAAGCGCCTCGACAACATACAAACTACCGTGCGCATCAAATGCGAGTCCCTGAGGACGCCCAAAACCTGAGCACAACACATCGACCGATCCGGTGTGGTCCAGACGATACACGGCGTCGGACGATGACAAAGTCGGGGCCGTCACATACACGGCGTCGTCCGGCCCCCAGGCCAGATGAAACGCGGCCATACTCGACGGGAGGGTCGCAAAAGCGGTCGCGTGACCGGCGGTCCCCACACGAAACACAGTCCCGGACCGGTCGCCCACATACATCGTGCCGTCAGGGCTGAAGGCCAGACCACAGGCTACGCCAAGGTCGGATACCACCGGCTCGAACGTCCCGTCTGGCTCAACTCGATACACGGTACCCGCAAATCGACTGGACACGTAGAGACGTCCGTCAGGAGAGAAAGCGGTCGAGGTCGCGTTTGTAATGCCGGTGACAAACGGCTCGCGAAAACCGTCGCGCCGGACTCGAAACAAAGACACCGGCGACTCTTCACCACGACTTCCGCTATAGGTGACATACATCGACCCCTCTGAATCGATGGCCGGGCTGTCCACCTGGTGCAGCCCGGTTGCGACGGGGGCGCCGATGTCGAGGAACGCCGTCTCGCCCGGGACACTGTCGACTCGAACGGGCGCATGGGTCTTGTCGACCCCGGCCGGAACCAGGACAGTACATGCTCGAGGCGATGCGCTCACAATACGGGCCGGCTGGTCACCAATCGTCACCGTCGGAAGGCGGTTGGGGTCTACCACCAAGCCGGTGCCTTCGATAGTCACGCGCGCGCCGGGTAGGGTCCACGACGGACGAATCGCGGACACACTGGAGTGATCTACGGCGGTCACCACGGGGCGGACTATAGCTGGATCTCACGACCACGGCGACGTATCGACCACCGATACGGGCCGCCGTGTTGTGTTGTATGTCGAACCCAAACTCCCGGCATTCTGTCTCCTCACGACCGGCGAGCCCGACGCGTAGCTCGACAGGTCAACTTCGTCGCACGACGACGCTACGGCTCGAGCTCGACGTTCCAATACAGGTAGTCTCGCCAACTCTCGGGCGCACTGTCGATGCTGATCGTCAATCGGACGGCTGGGGCCCGAGTCGGACGGCGAGGCGCGCGAATGATACGCATACCTGCTTGAGCGGGCGTCCGACCGCCCTTCCTTCGATTACAGCTGACGCACGAAGTCACGATGTTTTCCCATACCTTGCGGCCACCCTGGGACGCTGGCACAACGTGGTCAAAGGTGAGCTCGGTGAGCGCAAACCCCCGGCCGCAATACTGGCACTCGTGGTTGTCCCGCGCGTAGATATTCGCTCGGGAAAACGGAACATGATTGAATCGACGTCGAATCCGAATATACCGAAACAAGCGGATGACCGACGGCAATCGGAAACTGACCGAGACTGACCGTATCTCTCGGTCGTAGACGGAAATCACTTCGACCTTGCCCTGGCACCACAGGGTGATGGCCTTCTGCCAGTCAACAACCTTGAGCGGCTCGTATGTGGCGTTCAGCAGCAGGGTCTGTTCCACGACGCACCTGTGGTGTGTCCTTAGAGTATCCTGTGGCGTCCCTGAGCCGACCATTCCGGCCCATGACGTTGCTCGTCTGCCTACGACCATCAACCGTCAGGCGCGGTCCAAGAGATGTCGAAGACAGCCGAGAACGACTCTATTCTGGGATCAGGCTTCAGCGACTGTCAAGGCGAGAACGCGTGTAAAACATTGTGGCACATGGGTTTAGTGCATCCGCTCCGGGATCGGTCGCATTGCGACGCAACTCGCGCGGCAAGCCCCATGGCGGTAAGAGGCCTCTCTTGATATGACCGGAGCGAAACTGGACTGGCTCGTGGGCAGGAAAAAACCTCGGGGCATCATCCTCGTCATGGCTGTTGTGGCGTCGGGTGCCGGCGGCTGCGTCGCCGACAGAGCCCCCAATCCGCGCCTAGCACCAACCCTCCCTACGGTCGAAGACAAAGACGTAGCCTTCAGCGAGGACGGAGACGTCCCGCTCGCCGGGGATGAAATATCCAGACCTGATGCTCTGGGGCAGACCGTGACAGAGGAGGCCCTCGCGCTCACCGGTACACCCTACCGCTTGAGCGGAGAGACCCCGACCGGCTTTGATTGCAGTGGTTTTACCCGATATCTCTATGGTCGGCAGGGCATTGATCTACCGCGCCTGGCCCGCGACCAATATGAAGCCGGCCGCAGCGTCGAGCCGGTCACCGACATACGCCCGGGAGACCTGGTGTTCTTCTCGACCGTCGGCCCCGGTCCCACCCACGTCGGTGTGGTCGTGGACCACGACCAGTTTATTCACGCACCCAGTGCACGAGGCGTAGTTCGAGTCGAGCGACTCGACACCAGCTATTGGGCGCGTCGGTATGTCGGCGCACGCAGACTGACAGGCGGCGACCGCGCGCCCAGTGCCCTGGATCAGTAAACTCCTGCGACCAGTCGCGACACCGATCCCCCACACGAAAATCCGCGACAGGGGACTAGATACAATTGGACTGTCCACTAGTCCCCTGTAACCGGACGGCCCTCAACGACGACCTGAGGACATCGCCGGTCCTGGGCTGCTCGCTGACCGGGTAGCCGTTCATGATGGCGAGCGTGCGCGATCGCCTGCCACGTGTCGCCGGACTCGGCTGTATAGAGTGCAATCTCGTTTGGCCGAACGCTCTCGGCTTCGTCGGGGCTGAGCTCTCGAAACGACCGAATGCTCGTATTTATCATCTCCTCGACTTGCCGGAACGGCTCGACGGGCGCAAGACCCGCAAAGGCATAACTCGACTGACCGTTTTCGATATACGCAACCCGAGCCACAACCTCACCCACGTCGTCCACTTGCTGGCTGTAACTGGCGCTATACGCGTCGAGACCATTGATGTCGGTCTCCCCGCCAGAGACCACGCGGTAGCCAGATCCTTCGATCGATCGATCCGCCAACTGGGCCAGGCTCTCGCCCGGCTGTCGCTCGGCGAGCTGAAACAGCATGTACACTATCGGTGCCCGATTGCCTCGCAACAACAGCCTGCGGCGTGTTCAGCACCTCCCATCCCTCAGGGAAGACCATCGAGAACCGAAGGACTGGGTGCAGGAACGAGTTGCCTCGTACGACGCCATCCTCGGGATTGTCCCCAAAGCGCATACCGTCAATATGCTCGAGGTAACGTGCCCGATTGACCGTCCACGCGGTGTCCGTCTCGGCGAGCAAACGCTCGACGAGAGGCGTGACCTCGACAACGCGGGCCGCGGACTCTGGATGAGTGGACATCCAATTCGGCACGCCACGTCTATCCGCGCCCTCACTAATCCGACCGAGGGTCGACAGCATGTCTGCCACCCCCTCCGGGTGCCAACCCCCTTCGGCGGAGTATTCGGCACCCAGACTGTCGGCTTGCATCTCGTCGTCACGACCGAAACGCGCGGGTCTTCACGACAAACGGGCCCGAGACCCGGGACACATGATTTTCGTGGCCGAAGTCGGCTCTTCTCATATTCACACCTCTTCAAACCTTGATGCGTGCCCAGCCCTCCGCGGTCTGGTCGCGCTCTGTGCCGCCCCCGAAAAATGACGAGACCGTCGGTTAGACGACCTGCGAGGTCGGCTGCCGGAGCGTAGCAAGGGCAGCGGTCAACGTGTCGATCGCTTCGGGTGGGGCGGGCAACAGAGGCGGACGCGGTGGACCCCCAATATACCCCAGGAGGCCGAGCGCAGCTTTCAAACCCGGCACTCCATAGCGACGCGTGACAAGTCGGGCCAGCGGGGTCACTCGCCACTGGAGGAGGCGGGCATCGTCGATGCGACCCCCACGGACGAGGTCGTAGATCGAAACACACTCATCGGGCGCGACGCATGCAAGCGCCATAATCGCGCCATCGGCGCCACACAACAAGCTGGAAAAAAATGTCGGTGCGGAACCAACAAGCACCTGGAAGCCGGGAGCCGTTTCGTTCACCAACGACGAGACAAACCCGGCGTCGCCGCCGGACTCTTTCATACCAACAATGTTTGGATGTTCCGACAATCGAGACACCACCGAGACCGAAAGCGTCACCCCGGTCAGAGCGGTGAAGTTGTACAAAATCACCGGTACGGGCGACGCGTCAGCGACGGCGGCATAGTGACGGAGAAAAGCGTCCTCCGTCATCTGCGGTTTGAAAAAGCTTGGCGTCCGCACGAGCACCGCGTCGGCGCCACGAGCCGCCGCTCGCCGGGAGGCGTCAATAGTGGCGGGAGTCGATTCTCGCCCGGTTCCGACAATGAGTAACCGCTCGGAGGGAACCGCATCTCGCACCGTCTCGACAAACCGATCGGCTTCGGATTCTTCGACCAGCGCCGACTCGCCGTTTGACCCCAGCGCCACCAGACCCCGGAGACCTGTGGTCATCCAGCGTTCAACATTCCGCTTGGTGCCGACGATATCGAGGGTCCGCCCGTCATCGAGAAAGGGCGTCGTGATCGGTGGGTACACGCCTGACAGATCCATGGGGAAATTGTAGCCCCGAACTGGACCCAGCACCCTGTGGTGCAAACCGTGAGTGGTATCGAGACCGGCGAGGCGCCCGCCCGTAGGTCCCAAGGAGCGAACACGCACGCATCTGTGACCGACGGGCGACGCTGACAGACGAGATGCCGGACGTGCCCAGTAGTGACGTCACTTCTGGTTCAGGGGACGAGTAGACTCACTGACTCTGCGGTTAGTGGACCAGATCGGTTTCGGGCATCGCCACATACAGTAGCAGCCACTCGCATGTTGCGTGGTCGAGCACGCGCTTCGCGAAGGCGTCTGCGTCATCAACCTGACGGAGCGTTTCAACGACCGGACCCGGTGTCGTTGATTCTCCCCCTGGCCACTCGCGGCTGCTGTCGCCGGCCTGCTCCGAGAGTGCTTCCCCGCTCTCGATCGTCATTTTTCGGGGTCGCGACGACACACGGTCGATCAGATATATCAACCGCAGGTTATGCATCGCTTCGGCTCCCTTTGCCATATCTGTCCAAAACAAGGGCAATCCGCCGGCCAAGTACACTGGTCGACAGCACCGAATACGGATCCGTATTCAACCCGCACCGTCTTGGCAATCACGAGGCACCCGACCAGAGGTAGACAGCATTGTGCTCGACGACCCGTGGTTTTACGCGGCCGCCATAGTCGCGGTCCTCATCGTTGGCGTAGCAAAGGGGGGGCTGGGCGGTGGTATCGGCGTGGTGGCAGTCCCGCTGATGGCGATGGCGGTCAGCCCAATCGCGGCCGCCGCAATCATGTTGCCCATCTTGATGGTGATGGATGCGCTGGCCTTGCGCGCGTATTGGGGTCAGTGGGACCGACCCAACCTTCGCGTCCTCTTGCCTGCCTCGCTGCTTGGCACCGCGCTGGGGTCGCTGACCTTCGGGTATCTGTCCGCAGATGGGCTCCGAGCGATGGTCGGAGCCGTGTCCCTACTCTACGGCATTCGTTGGTTCACATCGACGCCGCCGGATGCCGCGCCGAAACCCTCGACGAGAGCGGGAGTGTTCTGGGGTGCGGCGGCCGCGTTCACCAGTTTCGCCGTGCACGCGGGTGGGCCGCCCCTCCAGGCCTATCTGCTGCCACAGCAGATGGGACGAACCGCGTTTCAAGCCACCAGCGTCGTCTTTTTCTTTGTGGTGAACTGGTCAAAAGTCGGACCGTATGCGTGGTTCGGCCTGTGGAATACGGACAACCTCCTGACGTCACTTTTGCTCATGCCACTTGCCCCAATCGGTATCGCGATAGGACGTCGACTGCATGACCGAGTCAACGACAAGATCTTCTTTGCGGTGGTTCACACGTCGCTTGTCCTCATCGGCGCCAAGCTGCTCTATGACGCCAGCGGTCTGTAGCCCACAATAACGCGCAGGGTCGGCGTGGACCCTCGAATGAAGAAGGTCTCTAGCGCTATTGCGGCTTGAGGAAAAGTAATAGCGCCGGCACGGCCAAAAACAGCGCATATTTCGTAAACTTTTCGCGTTTGGGCCTCCGGTCCACCCAGCGGAGTGCCTGTGTTTTCACACCGCGCGGCCAGCGTCCTGGAGAGCCGCTGAGGCTCCCGCCCGCCCCAGCGTCGGAACTACCTCCTGTTGAGCCCGTGGATGTCCGTCGCTCACACGCCGGTCGTCGGCGGTTGCTTCTGGTGTGGCAAGGGGTGGTTCAAGACCAAACAGTCCGCGACCGGCTCCCCGCCGATCACATGCTCTTGAATGATCCGCTCGAGGACCGGTGGATCACATTCACGATACCAGGAGCCTTCCGGATACACGACCGCGACGGGACCACCTTCACACAGACGGAGGCAATTTGCCTTTGTGCGAAGTACACCACCCCGCTCCGAGAGACCGAGCTCTTTGAGACGACGCTTCAGATAGGCCCACGCCAGAAGCCCGCGCTCTTTCTCACAACACTTCGGGACAGTCTGGTCGCAACACAGCAGGATGTGACGCTGCGCCACATCGATACCGAGAGCGGTTGCTACCTCCTGTTGACTGCCGAGGCTCCCTTTCTCGGCCGTTGTCAAACGGGTCATCACGGCGCCCACCGTCGAGGGGACATCAGCGCCAGGCATTTCTTCGACACGGGCGTCGGGGGGAGCCAAAACCGAGTCGCCGTGATACGGCGCAGGTGCGAGGCGAGGTCACCATCATTGCTTGGGATGTATGGGGCACGTAGGATAGCACGCACCCCATGCCCGCACGCCTCTCACGTCTCGGCGATTGGACGTCGGTTTTCCTCGGCACGATCGAACGCGTCGGCAACGCGTTGCCCCATCCGGCGACGCTCTTCGCGATCCTCGCGCTCGTGATTGTCATCGTCTCCGGCCTCGCGGCTGGCGCGGGCCTCGAAGTCGTGCACCCCGGCACGGGCGATGTCGTGCGCCCCGTCAGCTTGATGACCGTCGACGGCCTGCACCGAATCCTTACGGAAATGGTGACCAACTTCACGGGATTTGCGCCATTGGGGGTCGTGCTCGTCGCGATGCTTGGCATCGGGGTCATGGAGGCCAGCGGACTGATTGGCGGGGCACTACGTCTGCTCGTCCTGTCTGCGCCACCGCGCCTACTGACCTTTGTCATCGTTTTTGCCGGCGTCCTCTCGAACACCGCGAGCGAGATCGGCTATGTCTTGCTCGTACCGCTTGGCGGAATTATTTTCCTCGGCGCGGGTCGGCACCCAATCGCCGGACTCGCCGCGGCGTTTGCGGGTGTCTCGGGCGGATACAGCGCCAACCTCCTTCTCGGGACCGTCGACCCGCTCCTGGCGGGTCTCTCGGAGGAAGCGGCCCGAATCATTGACGACAGCTATCGCGTCAACCCGGCGGCGAATTACTTCTTTATGCTGGCCTCGACATTCATCGTCGCCGGCACCGGCACCTGGGTCACCGAGCGCATCATCATTCCCCGTCTCGGGGAATACGACGGACCAGAAAAAGATACTCGTCCCCCGATCGAGGGGTTGTCAGAGCCCGAACGCCGCGGTCTCAAGTTCGCCTTGGTCGCCGCGGGCGTGTTTGGCGCGTGGGTGCTATGGGGCACCCTCCCCGCAGACGGGTTTCTCCGGAACCCGGAGACCGGAAGCCTGCTCCGTTCTCCATTTTTGTCGGGTATCGTCGCCTTCATCTTTCTGGGGGGAACCGCGGTCGGCGTCGCCTTTGGAGTCGGGTCCGGAGCATTCAAGAGCGACAAGGACGTGATGGAGGGAATGGGTAAGACGATCAGCACCCTGGGCACCTATCTCGTCCTGGTGTTCTTTGCCGCGCAGTTTGTCGCCTATTTCAACTGGACGAACCTCGGGCTGATCTTCGCGGTCAAGGGAGCCGAGACACTCCAAGCCTCGGGACTAGGTGGGGTGCCCTTGATGCTCGCATTCGTGGTCCTGTCCTCGATCATCAATCTCTTCATGGGCAGCGCGTCGGCCAAGTGGGCGGTGATGGCCCCAGTCTTCGTCCCCATGTTCATGCTGCTGGGCTATACCCCGGAACTGACACAAACAGCCTATCGGATCGGCGACAGCGCCTCAAACATCATCTCGCCGATGATGTCGTATTTCGCCCTTATCGTGGCGTTCTTCGAGCGGTATGACAAACGGGCGGGGATTGGGACCGTGATCGCGACCATGCTGCCATACACACTAGCGTTCATGGTCGTCTGGTCGATACTCCTGGTCGGCTGGATGCTCCTCGGTCTACCCGTCGGCCCCGGAGCTGGTTTGACGCTCTGACGAACACGATCCGCGAAGGACCGATCTCTGGTACACGCCACTTTCGTCAGCGGACGGGCATTCTAGGGTCCGCCGACAGTGATTCATTGCCTACCTCAGTCGCGGCGCGCGGCGGCCTGGCCAGGGCGCGACGACCGAGAATACTGGGCATATTCGACCAAGAAGCAACGCCGCCAGACGGGATGCCGCCGGGGGACTTCGGCAATGAATCGCTAACGCGGAACACTAGGAATCGGACGACTGTCCCTTACGGAGCGGTGCGGCCGCTGCCATCGAGCTGCGCCAGACGCGCGCGAGCACGGGGCGCTACCCACGGACCGTCGTTGTGCCACAATCGGGCGGCGGGGTCCTGGGCGGCCTGTTCGAAGCTCCGCCGCGCCTGACCGCTAAACCGCGGACCCGCCTGGAGGTAGGCAAGACCAAGCCAGTACTGCACCGCCGCTCTTCCCACTCCTGGTCCTCCGCTGGGTATCCGCTCGATCTGACGTAATACATCCAGCGCACCGTCGAGGTCGCCCGCTTCGAGCAGGGTGGCGGCGTCGTTCAACTCCCATACCCAGGCTGGCTGGCCATACGCTGCTCGATCGAGGGTCGAAAATAGCCTCGCGGACGCTACCGGATATGCGATGGATTGGTCTCGCAGAGCCACGACGAAAGGACCCGCAGCCGGAGTAAGGGCCACCTCCTGGGCGCCCCCCGCTCTCGTGAACGCGATGGTGACTGATGCGCTCGCCGCCGATGAGACGACGGCGGCGTTTACCTCCGCGGCCTGAGTTACCGAGACGCCATTGACCGAGAGGATGACGTCGCCGACCTGCAGACCGGCGGTCTGCGCCGGGCCACCGTCGGTCACGTCTGCCACAAATGGACCTGACTCTGCGGCCGTATCGATCAGCAGGGCCCCTAGCCAAGGCCGAACTACGGGTATCTCTGCGAACCCTTGCCGCACAATTGAGGCCACGCCGGCAGCATCGCCAGTGGTCAACGAGACACGAAGCCGAGCGGGCAGCGATGTGCCAGGGGCTGAACGCCAGATCCACAAGTCCGCGTAACTCGCGGACAAATCATTATCCAGAACGCCAAGGACATATACCGCACTCGACACATCGCGGTCGGCTGCCACCTGGACCCCGGCCCAATCGATGAGGTCTACACGCGCACTGAACGGGTTGACCAACCCCCGCAGTGTGTCTGCATCAAGACCGGCCCCGGCGACGAGGGCCATACCCGCCTCGGTCTCGTTCTGAAATGTCCATTCCTCGAGCGCACCGAACACCTCGGTCAGCTCCCGCACCAATAGACGGGCCCCGACATCATCGCCGCCAAGCACCCCGAGTAGGGCAACCGTTGGCCGAAGACGCACGTCCACCGAGTACTCTTCTCGGTCCACGATGGTGAGCGCGCGCTCGAAGTAGCCGGCCACCGGGTGGGTCACCACCAAATCGTAGACACCGACGGGAAGGGTTACCCGCTCCTCGTTCACACTGATCGGCGGCGGCCCGGATGACGCGAGCGGCCCACCTCGGCGGTTGGCTTCGACGATTGCCCCCTCTGGCAAGCCTGGCATAACGACGGTCCCTTGGGCCCGCTCCAGCGCAAATTCAGTCGCGTAATCGGCCGCGCGTGCCAATGTCAGCTCTTGTCTGACCGTGCGATATCCGTCCATTGTCACCACGATGGTGACCACCCCTGGACTCAGGTTAGGCACGATAAGGTCGGCAGAGTATTCGCGACGGGGGTACCCGTCGATGATGCGTGAACGAGTGGGGTCAAACGAGGCGGAACCCACCGTTGGTCCGTGCTCCACCGTGTCGACATGAAGAGTCGCGCCGGGCGGGCGGGTAATCACCCGCAGCACCGCGCTGACGCGCTCGAGCGTAACCTCATACAAGGTAGGCACGTCCGTGCCGGCCGATACCTCGACTGACGCGCTGTGACCAGCGTATCCCGGCCGATTGACTGACAAGAGGTGCGAGCCGGCAGCGATCGGGACTGACCCCCGGCCGAGATCGACGATTCGGCCATCGATCTCGACCTCGGCGTCTCCGGCTTCCGGCGGGAGCACTCGTAGTTCCAACAGACCGACGAGCTGGGACCGCAGCGCGATGCATCGCTCGGCGAGCGGCGGCGACACCAGAGAAACGCCACATTCAAATCCGGGGTCCAAACGGATCGCGGTATCAAGACCGCCGTTCACTACGTCGTTCAGACCGAGATTGAATGCCGCACGCGTTCTCAGAGAGAGACTATCGAAGAACGCGGCGCGTTCTCCGTCGGTCATCTCACCGGACTCGGCGGCCGGTCCCAACCACTCAAGTATTTCGGTGAACTGGGCGATGGCCTCAACCTGCTGTACGTTTTCAAACAATGCACGCCCCTGCGCCAGCGCCTCACGAATCGCAGGGTCAACATCGGCTGCCGTCTGGGCGGCCGGGGCGCGGCCGTTCGCCACAACGAGCGCGAGAACCACAAGAAAGACGAATCTCCTCCCACGCACTCTCATGTACTACTCCAAGATGAAGACGGTATCCGCGTCACGGTCCGCCACATACAATAGGCCCGCCCCATCGACACCGATATCGCGCGGACTGCGTAGCTCGGTGCCGTCGGGCAACCGGGGGCCGACCGTCCCTTTCGAAATGCCGTCGGGGCCAAACACATCGACGGTCTTCCGGTCACGATCCAGCACATACACATTGCCAAGAGCATCGACCGTCAGCGCCTCGGGCCGTCGCCACTGACCAGACACGACGGGGCCTTCGGCCGTCCCATCCGACGCAACTCGTAGCACGCGCTTGTTCTCCCGGTCGAGCATCCAGATCCGCCCTCGAACATCGACTTCCACGTCGACAATTTCCATATCGCCGCGGCGATCGATCAGTGTTTCCAGGTATCCACCATGCCGGTCAAAACGGACCACTTGTCGTCGGTCAGTGTCGAGCATGATCCAGTGGCCAAAAGGGGCGCGAGCTCCCGCCCGAAGGTCCTCCAGCCGGTCGAGTTCGTCATCATCTGGAATGTCGAATACCACGGACCTCGATTCGCCAAACGGCTGCTGCACCGTCCGACGGCCCAAGACATATGCCTCTCCGTCCGGAGCCCACCAGGGCAGCCTGAGATCGTCCGTGGCGGTCGTCGCAACCAACGCTCCCGCCGGGTCGAACGCCAGCGCGAGATCCGATCCCTCATCAGCGACCACGAGTCTCCCGTCATCGGCCACCGCCACTCCAATCGGATCGCGAAACCCGCGACCGGGGGCCTGGACACGGCGCACGGTCGTCCACGGGTTCTGGCCGACGAGCGGACGAAACACGCTGCGATGCAAGAGACTCAGGCGTCGTCGGGCGCGCTCTCGGGCGGGCGCCTCCCCGTCCCCCAGCGGCGCTCTTTCCACGACTCGCTGAAGAATCTCGGCGGCGGACGTCCACTGTTCCTGGAGTGCGAATACATTCGCGAGCTCGACCTGAGCGTCGGTGGTAGTCCCGCTCCGGGTCTCATCCTCGACGATGGCCAGAAATTCGGCCGCCGCCAGATCGAGATCGCCCAGCGACAACGCGATGCGGCCGCGTCGCATCGCCGACGCGTGACGCCAGGTCGAATCCGGATAGGCGTTGCGGTCGAACAGCGCCGGGACCCGGCTCAGCGTGGCCCGCACGTCCCTGAGGTCTTCGGGACCTTCGGCTTCGGCGAGCCGGAGACGCGCCTCGAGCAGGTAGGTGCCGGCCGCGCTCGGAGAATTTCCGTATTCTTCGCGTAGCTGGCCAACGGCGAGGAGGGCCCCGTCGGCGTTGCCTAGTCCCCATCGTCCTTCGGCCAGCCGCAGGAGAGCCACCGGCGCCCGCTCGTCACGAGGAAACTGCCGAACGACATCCTCAAAAACCCTGAGGGTCGCGACCTCGTCTCCACGGCCTTGAAGCTGGTCCGCGCGTTCGAGCAACCGCAGCACGGCGAGATCCTGGGCGTGCGGCCAAGCCCCAACCGCGAACCACACCGCCGCGACTGAGATAACGTTCGTGATACGAAGTCGAGCGCCGCAACGACGCCAGCGAATACTCATCATGGGCGGCCCGGGTATCTAGGGGTGACGGCTTGTCACCTGTCGGGTATTTCCGTCGACCCGGACGGTTTGGGTCGTCGACTGACCGCTGGGCCATTCGAAGACAAACCGGTGGGTGCCGACGGCGATCGTCTTCGGACCCGCGACTTGAAACGGGAGGAAGTCATCTATACGCACGATCGCGTCGCCGCCAACGTCGTAGACGGGAATGGTGACGGTGCGTGGCATCTCACGTAACGGCACGGCTTCACCTTCTCTCAAGGTCGCGTCTGTCGTGTATCCCCAGAAAATGTCCGGGGCGGTGACCGTGATGGTATACCGCCCCGGAGACAGATCAAGCCGCGGATTGCGCCCTTGGGCTCGGCGAGCACGTCCACCACCCGCCGGCTGGGCGACAAGGGTGACAGAAGAGGCGAAGGACCCTCGAACGCGAGCGGGACGAATCAATCGTCGGAGCGAAAAATCGAGCGGCGTCTCACCGGGCTCCACGGTGGCAGGGTCTATCGTGGCGGTAACGGATTCATACCCCTCGAGCACGACCCCGATCTCATAGGACTGTCCGGGAAAGAGATCAACTTCGACCGGTGTCGGACGAGCGATATCACGACCGTCGATGCTCACACGAGCGCCGGCAGGGTCGGTTGTCACGTCGAATCGTGTCGCGAGGATTGGCACCTCGACCTCCGGCACCCACTCGCTGGACAGTTCTTCGCCCAGCGTCATCGCGGTCGAAACAACCACCTCATCGTCCCGAAACAACTGCACCCGTACGACCTGTCCTTCTGGCCCTTGGAGTGGGATGACGGCTGGGGTCAAGAGGCCCAGTGGTGCGTCATCCACCCATATGGCGAGTCCCTGCCCAGGCGGGTTCGAATCGACAGCCACGGTGGTCTCCACGATCACCGGACCCATGACCCCTGACGTCCACACCAGACCCGCCGCGCCCAACACGACAATGAAACCGGCGACGGCGGCCCACGACGTCGCGCGCGGCGGCCACCCAGTGGTCGCCTCTGGTAGTGGGTTATGTCCGGTCGCCGGCTTGTTTAGCGCCTCGTCCGCCCAGGCGTCGTCGGATGACGACGAGGTGCGCGCGACCGGCACGGTCGCCTGATAGGGGCTCCCCTCCGTCACGACCGTCTTCAAGGCACGCGCAAAGTCCCGACAGTTTGGAAAACGGTCCTGCGGATTTTTCGCGAGAGAGCGCATCACCACGTCACTCAGTTCCGCGGAGAGCATCGGATTGAGCTCTGACGGTTTTGGCGGCTCTATCTCCGAGATCTGATACATGATGGAACTCATCGACTCGCCATCGAACGCCCTCTGGCCGGTCAAGAGACGATAGGCGATCAGCCCCAACGAGAACTGGTCCGACGCACCCGCCACACGCTTGCCGAGTACCTGCTCCGGAGACATGAACGACGGTGTTCCAATCTGAGTATTTTCGACGGTCAGCGTGTCCTCGTTGAGCGTGGCGATCCCAAAGTCGGCCAGCTTGAAACGTCCGTCGCTCGCCGACATGATATTCGCGGGCTTGACGTCCCTGTGGACGACGCCTTGGCTATGCGCATAGTCGAGCGCCGCGCCCACTTCGTCGATCAGGTCCACGACCCGCTCCAGAGAAAGTCCGGCGGCCGACTTCATCTGATCGTCCAGGCTCTCGCCAGCCAGATATTCCATGGCGATGAAGGCGTTCTCACCCTCGTGCCCGACATCGTAGACGGTGACGATCCCCGGATGGGACAAGGTGCCATTCGCACGGAACTCGCGCTCAAAGCGACGCTGCAGATCGGCGAGATCTTCATCCGTCGACCCGGGGAAGGCCTTGATGACTTTGATGGCGACTTCGCGAGAGATGACTGGATCCTCTGCGTGATACACCACTCCCATGGCGCCTCGCCCGAGCACCCTCGTCACGGTGTATCGCCCGAATCGGATGGGATCAGTCATCGGTGCGCGCTCCGATCCTACCGTTCACGGCGGCGGCTAGAACACGGCAATAGGATTCAGGGGCGACCCGGTTCCGCCTTGGACCGGGATCGGGCCGGCCGTCAGCATGAATTCCCAGCGGTTTTCTTCGCCGGCGGTCTCGGCGAGCGCCTCCAGGTCCATATTGTCAAAAATATTGATGCCCAGACCAGCAATCAACATCGTGTGCACGGGTTGAGTCACGCCTTCGACCAACGATGGCATCACGTCGGTCGCCGCATCGCTGCCGACAAACGCAACACCCCGCTGCTTGATCCAAGGGAGCACTGACGCGTGGAGCCCAGCGCTGTTACCGGAGACCTGCCAGGGACCGAGCACCGCCCGACGCGCCCACCGTCCCGTTCGCACAAAGATGACATCACCGGGTGACACGGTGATTCCGGCCTGCGCCTCCCAAGCCTCGATGTCCTCGACGAAGATCGGAGTCTGCGGCTCCAGATACGGTACCCCTTTTAGTCGCGGAATATCGAGCAGAATGCCACGGGTGATGATGCCACTCTTCAGATTCTGAATTCCGTTTTTGCCGCACCCAGCCGACGTGCTCGCAGAGGGCGGGACATCGTTGTACAGACGGTCATTCCACAGAAAGTGACACAGCGAGTCGATGTGACTGACCCCATAGCCGTGATAGGTAAACTCGTACGTGTCGCTCCGCAGGCTCTGCCCCATCGTATGATTGAATGCGGCGTCGGGGTTGTCTAGAGCCTCATCGGGCATGGGGTTGTGCGCAAGCGACACGGTGATTCCGCTCTTCACCAACGCCGCGGCCTCCCGCGTCTTCTCGGGCGTGACCAAGTTCATCGCGCCGAGCTCATCGTCGGCACCCCAGCGACCCCAGTTGTTGAGCTCTTGAAACATCGCCTCGAACTCTGCGAGGTTGCGCGGGGACCGGGACTCTTGCGTGTCAACGGTTGCAGAGGTCACACCCGCTACCACTGCGATAACGGCGCCCAGCCGGGCGATGGTGGACAAACAAGGCATCGACGTCAGAGACGTCAGTCTGGTTGGGATCATCGTATGCACTCCTATCTCTAGACTTGCCACTGCCGGCCACGTCGGCCAGGCTCCTTTGGGAGCCGAAGAGTCCCGCCACGTTTGACTGAGGCAGCACCGGCGCCGCGTTGCCCGCTTCTCGCCTTGTTCGGCCGGCCCAGCGGCGGTCTTGGTGGGACGCGGGACTTTCACCACGGGCTACTAGTCTGATATGGAATGACCTCTTGTCAAGCCCTCATCTTGAAATGGGGGCCTGGTCCTTGCCGGCCAGCGTCAGCGGGCTGGTAGTTGCCTCGCTCAGATTCGGACCGCGGGGTCCAGGGGCGCCGGAGGCGCCGCCCGCAGGGCGTGAAGCCCTGGAGGCCGTGGTCCGCATCTGCGACTGATGTCCGGGTCCGGGTGAGACCGCCCAGACGACGAATGATCGAGGGCGCTTCGACGACGAGTCACCCTGATATTCGGTGGTTACCACGACGAGTCGCGGCAGAGCACGCATGACCATGCTTCGTCGAGAGGACGTGCCGTCTAGGAGCGCGAGTTGGGACCGTGGTCCGTATCGCATAGCTAGTTCGCCGATCCTCAAAATCGTGCCTCTGATCATTCGCCGTCTGGGCGGCCCGTCCCCGGTCCCCGCGCTGCCTCCTCTGATAAATCCGGGCGTTCTCTAAATTTGGCGGGCCTCGTTGGGGCCCGACCGCTACGCGGCCGGAGCGGTCTGGAGGGCCGCCCACAGAAAGCCCGCCAAGTCGTGCAGCTCGGCCAGCTTGCGAGCGTCTCGCCGATCCGTCTTGATCCGCTCGCCGGGCTTCCGCGGAATCAACGCCGGGGCGATGACCTGACACCGCACCCGGCCCTGCGTCAACCGCCGCTCCATCACATAGCCACACGGGTCCGCTTCATAGCAGCACTCGACGGCCCCCGGCGCCGCGCGCTCCACCTTCCGTCGCAATCGATCAATGGCCCGCGCTTCGTTCACCACCTTCCACGCGACCGGCGTCTCCGCGGCGCCGACCAGCATCGCGACATGCAACTCTTTTCTTATGCGCATCGATTCCCACGTAAGTGATAGGCTCGTCCACGATCGGCTCCTTTCGACTGCGGCTCTGACACCGCAAGGGTTAACCCGCGATCTCGGTGGTCACGACCACCTTCTCGAGTGCACCAGCACTACGACGGTACGATAGCGAGCCGGTCATTCCATATTGTCTAGATGGCGTCAACAATCGCGTTGAGCGTCGAGCTGGGTCGCATTACCCGCTCCACCTTGTCCGGGTCCGGATGAAAGTAGCCTCCGATATCAACCGGCTCCCCCTGCGCCGCGAGCAGTTGGTCGATGATTGCGGCCTCGTTGTCGGCGAGCGACCGAGCTACACCTTGAAAACGTTGCTTGACCTCGTCATCCTCGTCTTGGCTCGCCAAAGTCTGTGCCCAGTACAGCGTAAGGTAGAATGTACTGCCTCGATTGTCGATCTCGTTCACCTTACGGGACGGATACCTGGCGTGCTCAAGATAGAGGCCAATGGCCTGGTCAAGCGTCTTGGCCAAGAGCGCGGCCTTGGCGTTCCCGGTCTTGGCCGCCGCCAACTCCAGCGACGGCACCAGAGCGCAGTACTCGCCAAGCGAGTCCCATCGCAGGTGCCCCTCTTTCAGCATCTGCTGCACATGCTTCGGGGCCGACCCCCCGGCACCAGTTTCAAAGAGCCCGCCGCCATTGAGCAACGGTACGATCGAAAGCATCCTTGCGCTTGTGCCTAGCTCCAAGATGGGAAAGAGATCCGTCAAGTAGTCCCGTAGCACATTGCCGGTGACGGCAATGGTGTCCTCTCCGCGCCGAATCCGCTCGAGAGAGAACCGCATGGCGTCGACGGGGTTCATGACGCGAATATCGAGCCCCGCGGTGTCGTGCTCACGCAGATAACGATTCACCTTTTCGATGACCTCTGTGTCGTGGGCGCGGTCCTCGTCCAGCCAAAACAGCGCGGGTGACCCCGACGTCCGCGCCCGTGCGACGGACAACCGAACCCAGTCCCGGATAGCGTCGTCTTTCGTTTGGCACATCCTGAAGATGTCACCTGGTTCGACGGCTTGCTCGAGTAAGCTCGCTCCGGACGACGTGACGACTCGTATCGTGCCGCTCGTCGGCGCCATGAACGTCTTGTCGTGCGAGCCATACTCCTCGGCCTTCTTTGCCATGAGACCAACATTCGACACGCTACCCATCGTCGCCGGGTCAAACTGACCGTGGATCTGGCAATCTTCGATGACCGCCTGATACATCGTCGCATAGCACCGATCCGGCACCATCGCAATCGTGTCTTGAAGCGCGTCGTCGTTATTCCACATCCGCCCCCCATCCCGGACGACGTTTGGCATCGACGCGTCGACAATAACGTCGTTTGGCACGTGGAGATTGGTGATCCCGCGCCGCGAGTCGACCATTGCGAGCGGCGGCCGACTCGCGTAGACCGCAGCAATGTCGGCTTCTACCGCCGCCTTCTTGTCCGGGGTCAGTTTGTCGAGCTTTTCGAGCACACCGGCCAAGCCATTGTTGACATTGGCACCGACCTCCTGGAGCGTCGCGTGGTGCCGGGTAAGGGCTGCCTTAAAGTAGACCTCGACGCAGTGTCCAAACATCACGGGGTCGGACACCTTCATCATCGTAGCTTTGAGGTGCAGCGATAACAGGGCGCCCTTCTGGGTCGCCTCGTCAATGACGCGAGCAAAGAACGCCCGCAACGCCTTGACCCTCATGACGGCGGTGTCGATGACCTCACCCGGCAGTAGCGATACCTTCTCTTTGAGGAGAGTGACCGCGCCGTCGGCGGCCACCAGCTCAATTCTCACGTCCGAGACCTCGTCCAGGGTGGTAGACGTCTCACTCCCATAGAAGTCGCCGTCATCCATGTGGGCGACCCGCGCCACTGAGCCAGAGGCAGGCCAGTCCTTCATCATTCGATGCGGGTTCTGTTTTGCAAACGCCTTCACCGACGCCGCGGGGCGACGATCGGAATTGCCCTCTCGGAGCACGGGATTCACCGCTGAGCCGAGTACCTTTGCGAACCGCGCCCGAAGGGCCTGCTCGGCCTCATCGCCAGGCTCTTCCGGGTAGTCAGGAATGGCGTAGCCGTGGGCTTGGAGCTCTTGAATCGCAGCTTTCAACTGAGGAATCGACGCGCTGATGTTGGGGAGTTTGATGATGTTGGCGGCCGGGGTCTTGGCCAACTCGCCGAGCGACTGGAGCGCATCCGGCAGTCGCTGCTCGTCTTTCAGAGCCTCTGGGAAGTTCGCCACAATCCGACCCGCGAGGGAAATATCCCGCGTCGTCACCTCGACCCCCGTTCCCTTTGTAAACGCCCGCACGACAGGCAGCAACGCGTGGGTCGCCAGTGCGGGCGCTTCATCAATTCTTGTCCACACGATCTCAGATGACATGGTGATTCTCAGTGCTCTGCCGGAAAGGCAGAGGCGGCCGCATAGCGTACTGCATCCGACCTATTGCGCGCTCTCCGGCGCAGGGGTCGGGAGTCGGAGATCTATTCGCAGGGCGCCGGTCACGTCAGTGACGGTGTGGACGTCGACATACAACATGCCCTCGCGGAGCAACCGGACTTCGCGTCCCGTCATCACAAAACGACCCGTCGCCCGGGCTCGGTGCCGACCGATCCGGCGAAGGGAAGGACCGCGAGCGGGGCTGGTAGCCCCCCCCTCACTCGTGTGCACATCGATCGCCAGCACATCGTCATCCCGGACCCCATAGGCCGAAATGGAGTACTCGAGTCGCCTGGTCGCCGGGTCGAAACGGAACCGCGCCCGCCCCGACATGGTGTCGGCCGGAGACGACGTGACGACAATGTCGAGGTCGACGGGGACTACTGGCGTCACCAGGCTAGGTGTGAACTCTGGCGGAGTCCGGTGACCGGTCGCCTGCTCGAAGGCGTAGGCCAGACCGATCAGACGCGACTCGGAAAACGCCCGGCCGAGCAGCTCGACACCCACGGGCATCCCGTCGTCGGCAAACCCACCCGGCATCGTGATGGCCGGCAACCCAGACAGCGCGCTGAGCGCACAGTTGCTCCCGGGTTGCGGCTGTCCCACCGGTCTGGCCGTCTGCCGAATCGTCGGATACAGCAGGGCGTCGAGCTGATGCTCGTCCATGACCGCGAGCACAGCCGCTCTGACGTCGTCCCGCTTGGCAATCCGCGTTCGGTAGTCATCGGTATCGAGACTCTCCACCTCCAGCGACCGTCGGACACCCTGGTCGATAATGTCGTGGTAGAGACCTAGCTCGACCAGCTGCCGGAGCGAACGTATTGCCGCATCTGGCGTCCGGGACAGATAGGCGTCAAAGTCAAACGAGAACTCCTGCACGATCACTGACACATCCTCGAGCATCTCGCTCAGATCCGGCTCTTCGATCTCGACGACCACCGCTCCCAATCCGGTCATTGCTTCGATTGCCAGCGCGACTACGTCGCGCACGGGCTGCTCCGCCCCCGCGGTGCCCATCAGTGCGACCACGACACCCAGCCGAGCCGTCTGCAGACTGTCGGGGTCGAGCGATTCGGTGTAGGTCGAGGGAATGTTTCCGCCACTGAGCTCGGTCACCGGATCGGCCGGGTCGTATCCGACGGTGGCATCCAATGTGACGGCAAGGTCCTCGACCGTACGGGCAAGCGGTCCGCCGATATCCTGGGTCGTGGAAAGGGGGATGATGCCATCACCGCTGGCGAGACCCCGTGTCCCGCGTAACCCGACTAGCGCGTGATGAGCGGAAGGAATTCGGATAGACCCACATGTGTCGCTCCCCATACCTACGGCGGCAAAGCTCGCCCCAATCGCGGCACCAGTGCCGCCGCTCGAGCCTCCGGGATTGCGGCTGGGGTCATACGGATTCCGGGTTTGTCCCGTAAGCGAGGAGACAGTCGTAATCCCCCGCGCGAGCTCGTGCATATTGGTTTTGCCGAGAATAATCGCACCGGCCTCTCGCAGCTTTCGAACCTGAAACGCATCATCCGGCGGCATCGAGGTCGCGAGACCAACCGTGCCGGCCGTCGTCGGCATGTTGGCCGTATCGTAATTGTCCTTCACCAGGACCGGAATCCCGTGGAGTGGTCCACGGACGCGACCCTCCCCTCGCTCGATATCCAACTGGGCGGCCTCCGCGATCGCATCGGGGCTTACCGCGATGACCGCGTTGAGCGATGGACCGGCTTGGTCAAACGCGGCGATCCGCTGCAAATACAGCCGCACCAATGCCTCCGATGTCACCTCCCCGGATTCGAGGGCCAGGTTCAGCTGCGCAATAGACGTTTCCATCACCTCAAATCCACTCGGCGCCGGTGGTGGCTCGCCGCAGCCGGCCACCAGAGTGCAGACGCACGTCACGAGAATGACACGACCGCGCGACAGCGTTCTACGCAGGACACGACGGGTGGATTGGCGGATACGGCTACGGTTTGAGAGAGGCGACATACGTGGACTGTAACCGGAGAGCACTTGAGAAAGCACAACGGTTCAGATGGAAAGAGGCACGCTCACAGAGTTGCGAAGAGATACAAAATAACCGTTTTAAAGAGATAAAATTCTCTAAAATCATACTTATCAACCATAAGATAGAAACAACTTCTCCACAACGAAGCTAATGAGGCGATACGCGCGACCCTCCCAAGAAGCTGATCCCGAGCAACGCCCCTATGTGCTTTTGGTTCGACACACTCCCCAGCGGCGATTCGGTCAAAGTGTTTATCTGGCCACGAGCACTCAACCCCGCGGTCGTCTTGCATTTGAACGGTCGTCTACACTTTGCCGAAACCCGTCTCACTACCCGGGCCGCTGAACGGCGGGGCTGGGCCTTATGGGGCGAGATCGCGGGCGGAGCGTCTGCCTAGCCGCGCCGATCGTCGGTCACATATGCGTACGATGCTCACTCCTCGCGTTTTGCCGGGGGGTAACGGATTCAGAGGACGAGAAAAAGCGGACGCCACTACAATCAGCTGATGTGGCACACGTTGCGGGTCACTCTGTTCCCGATCGCTCTCGCCCTTGCCCTCGCAACCCGGATTGGTTCTGGCGCCGAGCCCGCCCCGCAGCTGGCATCCATAAATTCTTCTGACCTGCGCGCCGATGTGTTGGCATTGACGTCTGAGGAGATGTCCGGGCGACTGCTGGGCACAGCGGGAAATCAACGTGCCGTCGAGCTCATCGCGACACGCTTTGAGGCACTCGGCCTCTCACCGCGTGGCGACAACGGGAGCTTTCTTCGCCAATTCGGCCTAGTGACCACCACCCTTGGCAACCAGAACGAGCTGATGCTGACAGTCGCGGACAGCTCTCAGGCAGGCAGGCTGGGCACCGACTTCTACCCGGTCAGTCATAGTGGCACCAGTCGCGCGACGGGGTCCGTCGTTTTTGTGGGATTCGGTCTCGTCGCGCCACCTTTGGAACACGATGACTATCGCGATATAGACGTCGAGGGTCGAGTGGTGGTGATGCTCGAACACGAACCCGCCGAATATGACCCGGACAGCCGATTCGCCGGGGTCGCCCGCTCTGAGTATGCGCGCGACGTCAGAAAAACGCTTGAAGCGCAGCGTCGGGGCGCGGCGGCCGTCATTCTTGTCCCCGACGTACATAGCCATGGGACAGACTCATCGCTTGAGGCGGCCATGCAGCGAACCTGGCCCACGTCCCCGCCCGCGGTACCGCGGACTGAACTGTCGGCGTGGGTCAGCCAGGTAAAAATTCCGGTCGTCCGAGTCTCGACCGATTTCGCCGAGCGACTGTTGGGGGTCGATGACGGCGAATCACTCGCGCTGACGACCGAGCGGGCTGAGAACCCGGGCGGCGTCCATCCGTTCGAGCGATCCGACGTTCACGTCGAGCTGGTGACGGACGTCAGGCGTCAGACGGCGCCTCACCCCAACGTCGTCGGTGCCGTGGAAGGCTCCGACCCTTCGGCTCGCAGCGAATGGGTACTCGTGTGCGCCCATCTCGATCACGACGGCGTCACGCCGAGCGGTCTGTTCCCCGGCGCTGATGACAATGCCTCTGGAATTGCCGGTCTCATGGCGGTGGCCAAGGCGTTCACAGACGCCGCACGCGTTGGGCAGACCCCTCGACGCTCGGTTCTCTTCGCAGCATGGAATGGTGAGGAACGTGGGCTGCTCGGCTCGTGGGCCTATGCGGAACACCCGGTTGTTTCGCTGGAACGAACAGTCGCCGTCCTCAACATGGACATGATCGGACGTCACGAAGAAGTCCCCGAGCGCGGCGGCCGCCGTTTTCGAGGTCTCGAGCCCCAGACCAGCGCATCGAACACCCATGCGGTGAACCTTCTGGGCTACAGCTATAGCCCCGACCTGCGGCGTGTGGCCGAGGCCGCTGACCAGGTCGCCGAGACGGAATTGGCTCTACGGTTCCGCTACGACGACAACCCATCCGACCTCCTGCGACGAAGCGACCACTGGCCGTTTCTCTTCAGCGGCGTCCCCGCCCTGTTTGTCCACACCGGACTCCACCCGGACTACCACACCGAACGCGATACGGCGGACCTACTCGACTACGACAAAATGACTCGCATCGTCCGGCTCGTTCATCAAATGACCTGGGACCTCGCCGAGGCTCCCACCCGACCGGACATCCTCGATCGCCCGTAGCTCACAGCTCCAGGTTCAGGGCGAGCAGCGCCGCTTCGCCGATACCAGTGATGGACTCGCCCGAAGGCCTCCGTGTTCTACCGCACATGGAATAGTGTCTCGGGTTGCAACGTGGCGACTTCAACGTCCTAGCCGAGCACCACGCGGCGGCCCAGCTATGCAAAAACGCACTCCACGCTCAACCCGGTCTCGAGACGTCGGAGATACTCGGTCCTCGACAACTCGATCGCCCCGAAACGAGCCAGGTGTGGCGTCACCCACTGGAGATCAAGGAGGCGATATTTCCGATCGCGAAGTCGGTCAACAAGCCAACACAACGCAACCTTGGATGCGTCTGTTTCTGCATGAAACATTGACTCCCCAAAGAACACGCCGCCCAAGCTCACCCCATACAAGCCTCCGGCCAGCGAGCCTTCGCGCCATACCTCGAGGGAGTGCGCGAACCCCGCGTCGTGGAGCGCGGAGTAGCTTCCGATGATCTCAGTGTCGATCCAGTTCCCAGCATCATCGGGTCGCGAGGCACACGCGGCGATGACGCGCCGGAAGTCTCGGTTGACTGTGACCTCGAACCGGTCGCCACGTACCACTCGGGCCAAACGCCGTGACAGGTGAAACGCATCAAGCGGCAGGACGCCCCGATATCGCGGAGAAAACCAGGTGAGCCCTTCCGTCGTCGCCATCGGAAAGTAGCCGGTGCAGTAGGCACCAATTAGCGTGTTGATGGGGATCATCGGGTCGTCGTATTATCAGGCTAGTGAACAGCGACACTCATAAAGTCGATACGCAGACATCCGAAGCCGTCACCCGTGGCGTGCGGGTCAACGTCACCGCCCGTTACGCACCGGAGCGATCGGCGCCCGCCCGCGGGGAGTGGTTCTTCCTTTATACGATCGAGATCACCAACGAGGGTGCGGAGACCGTGCAACTGGTGAGCCGCCATTGGACGATCAAGGACAGCGACAGCAATACCAAGGACGTCCGCGGTCTTGGTGTCGTCGGTAAACAGCCAGTCCTCCAGCCGGGTGAATCGTTCGAATACACCTCGGGATGCCCTCTAAGCACCGCCTTCGGCACGATGGAGGGCACGTATCAAATGGTGACATCTGACGGGGACGAGTTCAACGTCGAAGTCGCGACGTTCACACTCAGCGAGCCGTATACGGTGCACTAACGGGATTTTCACGACGGGCTGCTAGGGAGCCGCGAGCCTCAGCGCTTCGACCGAAACGCCGGACGCCTCCAGTCGAGTCCGAATACCGGCGGCCAGATTGACGGCGCCCAACGTGTCGCCATGCACACACAGCGTGTCGGGCGTCAGATGGATGGTCTCACCAGTCAACGCCGTCACCCGTCCATCCAATACCATCTCCGTCGCCCGCGCGACGACGGCCGCGGGGTCGTCGATCACGGCTCCGACCACAGAGCGTTCGACGAGACACCCTTCGGCGTCGTAAGCACGGTCGGCAAAGACCTCCGCGGCGACCCGCAATCCCACGTCACGACCGGCGTCAAGGAGGTGCGAACCCGCCAGCCCGAACAGGATGAGCTGGCGGTCAAAACTCGCGACTGCCCGAGCGACCGCATCCGCGCGCACGCGGTCGGCCGCCGCCATGTTGTACAGCGCGCCGTGAGGTTTGACGTGCGCGAGGCGTCCTCCCTCCGCGGCGACGATGCCGGCCAGCGCTCCTACCTGATACAGCACCAAGTCCTCGACCTCGCTGGCCGACGCGCCGAGCGACCGCCGTCCAAATCCGACGAGGTCGGGGAACCCCGGGTGCGCACCCACCACGACACCATGCTCGAGGGCGAGTCGTACGGTACGGCGCATCACGGCTGGGTCGCCCGCGTGAAACCCGCAGGCCACGTTGACAGAGCTCAGACTCGGAATAATTCGCTCATCGTGCCCGAGCGTGTAGACGCCATACGATTCGCCGACGTCGCCGTTCAAGTCGATGCGCGGGCGGGTCATGTGAGCGGATCGTAATGCCTCCCGGTCCGGTGCGGTCCTGTAAGATTCGTGGCGGCCTATGGATATTCGCGCGGCTAGACATCTGCGGAGGCTTGTGTCGTCCGCTCCTCCGGTAGCTCTCCCCACGCTGGCACTGGTCTTGGCGGTCGTGCTCGCCACGGCAACACCGGTGGCTGCCCAAGCGGGGCGGTATCCCACCGCCCGTCACGGTGGCAACTACATGTTCAACTTTTACTTTCCCCCCGCCCCCAGCTCGACACCGTGGGGCCCCACCTGGTCACCGTCGGGTGATGCGCTGGCAGTGGGAATGAGCGGGTCGATCTGGCGTGTGGACCTGGCCTCGGCGATTGCCACCGAGCTTACGGCGGATACGGCGTATCACGCGTTGCCGGACTGGTCGCCCGACGGCCGCTGGATAATCTATGTCGCTGACAACGACGGCACGACGGTCCAGCTCGAGATTCTCAATGTGGAAACTGGCGAAAGCCGCCGGTTGACCGACGACGAGTTCATCTACAGCGACCCGACGTTCTCTCCGGATGGCAGCCGGGTAGCCTACGTCTCGACGCGACCAAACGGCTACTTCAACGTCTACGTGCGGTCGATTCGCGATGGTCGATGGTCGGGTGAGGAAATCGCGGTTAGCCGCGACAATGGTTTCGGACGGAACCGTCTCTACTTTGGCCGGTGGGACATGCACATCACGCCGGCCTGGCTGCCCAGTGGAGACGAGCTGCTGCTTGTGTCGAACCGTGACGTGCCGCTGGGGTCGGGCAATGTTCTCCGGGTGCCCGCAGTCGACGGGGGGATCGCAGATGCGCGATCGGTGTTGACCGAGCAAACGCTCTATCGCACCCGGCCGGACGTTGCCAGCGATGGTCGACGCTTCGTCTACTCCTCCACGCGGGGGGCGGCGGACCAGTTCAACAATCTCTACGTCCAGCCGACCGTTGGGGGTGAACCCTACAAACTCACGCTCTTTGACCACGACGCGTTTCATCCGCGGTGGTCTCCCGATGACGAGCAGATCGCGTTCGTGACGAACCGGGATGGACTCCCACAACTGGCGCTGCTCCAAACGCACGGCGGCGCGCTCAGGACGGTCACCATTCGTGACCGACGCTGGAAACGGCCGACTGGCATTTTGACGGTTCGGACACGCGACCGGGCGACACACGCCCTCACCGGGTCTCGTGTCCACCTCTTCGCGGCCGACGGCAAAGCCTACGCGCCGGCAAACGCCTACGCCCGGGTTGGGGCGCAGGCGGACCATCTCTTTCACCATCCGGGTGAATTCACCGTGGAATTGCCGGCCGGTCAGGCCGAGCTCGACATCGTCAAAGGATTCGAATATTGGCCGCAAACGCTTGCGGTGGACGTCGTCCCGGATGCCGTCACCGAGATAACGGTTGAGCTTGAGCGCATGACCGACATGGCCGCCCAGGGCTGGTATAGCGGGTCGACCCATGTCCACATGAACTATGGGGGCAACCTCCACAACACGCTCGACAATCTAATTATGATGTCGGAGGCGGAAGATCAAGACCTGGTTCTCGACCAAGTGGCCAACAAGGACAATCGGATTCTCGACCATCAGTTTTTTGTGCCGGGAGGCGGAAAACATCCAGCGTCGACCCCGGACCATCTCGTGGTCGTCGGACAAGAGTATCGGCCGCCGTTCTACGGACACGTCTTCATGTTCGGGATGCGGACTCACCTCATCTCGCCCTTCACCATGGGATACGAAGGGACAGCCATCGAAAGTCTGTATCCCAGCAACACCGATATGCTTCGACTGGCCAGAGCCCAAGGCGCGACAGTGGGCTATGTCCATGCGTTCACGGGAGAAAGCGACCCGCTCGAGGGCACCTTGGGCGGGGGGAAGGGATTTATGGTCGACGCCGCCTTGGCTACGACCGATGCCGTCGAATGGTCCGACGCGGCGCGGGCGGGGTTCTACCCGCTCTACGCCGTATGGAACAACGGCCTGCGAGTGACCGCAACCGGCGGGGAAGATTCAATCAGCAATCTGCAGCGGTCAAAGCTGATCGCCTCGTTCCGAACGTATGTGCATACGGGTGGCGCCGGGATGGATATGGAGGCGTGGTTTACGGCTTTACGGGAAGGACGCGCATTTGTCTCGTCCGGCCCGCTGGTCCAACTGACCATCAACGGTCAGCAACCGGGGGAAGCGGTGGCACTGCCGATAGACGGCGGCGAGCTGCTGTTGCGTGGGCGGGTGCAGTCGATCACGCCGCTGGAAACGGTCTTTGTCGTATGCAACGGCGACACAGTGTTTGAAGCGGAGCTGAGCGATGACCGGCGAGCCGCCGCGTTCACTCACTCGCTACCGGTCGCCGAGAGCGGGTGGTGTCATTTGCGCGCTGAAGGCGCTCGCTCCGAGCGGTTTCCGCTCGACGTTGCCTACGCGCAGGCATTTACCAACCCGACCTGGGTCACTGCCGGTGGCCGACCTCCCCGCAATGCGGCTGCGGCCGACTACGGCATCCAGTGGGTCGACACACTCGAAGAAATGGCCAATGACTGGCCGGGTTGGCGATCGGCGGGCGAGAAAGCCCATGTCTTTGGTCAGTTCGAGGAGGCTCGTGAGGTCTATCGCGGATTCATCCGAGACACGCAAACTCCGTGACGCGAAGGGAGAGCGCGGACGCTTCTCCCACGTAGTCCAAAACGACCGACACGGTAGAATCACACAGAATAACGGCCGCGCCGACGACAAGGCGCCGACAGCGACACGGTCGAAAGACCACGCACCGTAAAAGTAGGAGAGGGAATGACGGATCGGATCGAGGCGGCGGGACTCCAAGTCGACAAGAGACTGTATGACTTCATCAACTATGAGGCGCTGCCGGGTACTGGGGTAGACCGCGCAGCGTTCTGGTCAGGGCTCGCCAACCTTGTCCACGGTCTTGCGCCGCGAAACCGCGAGCTACTCGCCAAACGTGACGACCTTCAACGTCGCATCGATGCTTGGTATCGAGAAAATCACGACCAGCCTATCGACTTGGCGAAATACACGGCGGTGCTACGAGAGATCGGCTACTTGGTCCCCGAAGGCGACGACTTCACGGTACGCACCGCCAACGTCGATCCGGAAATTTCCACGATTGCGGGACCGCAGCTCGTGGTACCCGTCACAAACGCCCGCTACGCGCTGAACGCCGCGAATGCCCGCTGGGGCAGTCTCTACGACGCGCTTTATGGAACCGACGTGATTTCAGAGGACAGCGGCGCGGAACGGACCGGTGACTACAACCCAGTGCGTGGCGCCCGGGTGATCGCCCGGGGTCGAGAGTTTCTCGACAGCGCCGTGCCGCTCGCGGGTCGGAGTCACGGGGATGCGGCTGCGTATGCGGTCGTCGACGGAGCCTTGGCGGTCACGCTTGGTGACAACGAGGGCACCGTGGTCGGACTCGCCGACGCATCACAGCTGGCGGGTCATCGGGGAAACGCCGACGCGCCCTCGTCCGTTCTCCTGCGGAACAATGGGCTTCATGTCGATATCTTGCTCGACCGCAACCATCCAGTGGGACAGGGGGACGCCGCGGGTGTGAAGGACATCGTGGTCGAGGCCGCGATCACTACCATCATGGACCTTGAGGACTCAGTCTCGACGGTCGACGCCGACGACAAGGTCGTCGCCTATCGCAACTGGCTCGGGTTGAATAGGGGCGACCTCGTCGACCGGTTCGAAAAAGCGGGTCGGATGGTCGACCGCGCCCTGAACCCCACTCGCACCTATACGGCGCCCGATGGGTCGGACCTGACGCTACCGGGCATCAGCCTGATGCTGATCCGAAATGTTGGGCACCTGATGACCAACCCCGCCGTACTCGATTCCGATGGCAATGAGGCACCGGAGGGCATCATCGACGCGATGATCTCGTCGATGATCGCCATCCACGACCTCAAAGGCTGTCGGAACAGTCGGGCCGGCTCTGTCTACATTGTGAAGCCGAAAATGCACGGACCAGAGGAAGTGGCGTTTACTGACCAGACCCTGAGCCAGGTCGAGGATACGCTCGGGCTCAAACGACACACCCTCAAGATCGGCATCATGGACGAGGAAAGACGGACCACCGTCAACCTGAAGGAATGCATCCGGGCGGCGAAAGACCGCGTGTTCTTTATCAACACCGGCTTCTTGGACCGCACCGGTGATGAGATGCATACGGCAATGGAAGCCGGCCCGATGATACGGAAAAAGGACATGAAATCCGCCGACTGGATGGTGACATACGAAGACTGGAACGTCGACATCGGTCTCGCCTGCGGTCTTCCGGGCCATGCCCAGATCGGAAAGGGCATGTGGGCCATGCCAGACCTGATGGCCGACATGCTCGACGCGAAGATCGGGCACCCCAAGGCTGGCGCGAATACCGCCTGGGTACCGTCGCCGACCGCCGCGACGTTACACGCCACGCACTATCACCAAGTGGACGTCTCGGCCCGGCAGGCTGAACTGCAAGCGCGGCCGCGGGCCGACCTCGACAAGATCCTTACGATTCCGCGCGCCGAACGACCGGACTGGTCACCAGAAGAAATTCAACAGGAGCTGGACAACAACGCTCAGGGCATTTTGGGCTACGTCGTCCGCTGGATCGATCAAGGCGTCGGCTGCTCCAAGGTGCCCGACATCGACAACGTCGGACTCATGGAGGACCGTGCGACACTACGGATCTCCAGTCAACACATCGCCAACTGGCTATATCACGGCATCTGCACCGAACCGCAGGTACGCGAGACGTTGCAACGAATGGCAGCGGTCGTCGACGGACAGAACGCGGGTGACGCGAAGTATCGGCCAATGGCTGGAAACTTCGACACCAGCATCGCGTTTCAGGCGGCCTGCGATTTGGTCTTCAAGGGTCGCGAACAACCCAGCGGTTACACCGAGCCAATTCTTCACGCCCGGCGACAGGAGGCAAAGGCAGAGTTCGGCGAGCTTGACTAATGTCAGACCTCTCTCACATCGCCAGTCGCTACCCCCGGCATGTCACCCTTTCCGGTGGACGCGCCGCCGAGCTCCGGCTGATGACCCCAGCCGACGCCGCCGCCGTGCTGGCGTTTGCCGGCACCCTCCCCCCGGAAGAGGTCATGTACTTGGCGGTCAATTTCACCGAGCCGGCCGTCGTTCGACATTGGCTAGAGACCATCAAGTCGGGTCGGGCGATGACCGTGCTCGCCCGTATTGGTGACGAGGTCGTCGGGGAGGGGACGTTGCTACACAACGTGACGACCTGGACCCGACACCTCGGAGAAATCCGGATTCAGGTGGCTCCCGCGGCCCGGCGGGACGGGTTGGGCCGAGTGCTCGCAGACGAGCTCGAGGCCATCGCCAAAGGCTTGGGACTACAAATGTTGACGGCGCGTATGATTCTCGACCAGGTCGCTGCTCAATCCGTATTCAAGCGCCTCGGCTTTCAACGCGAGGCTGTGCTGTGGGACTATGCTATGACGCCAGACGGCGAAACGAGAACCGTCGTCGTGGCAACTAAGATCCTCGAGGACGAAACACGTGGCTGACGACAAGATCGCGCAAGGGCTTGACTCTCTGCTCAAAGAAGACCGGGTCTTCGACCCCCCGGAAGCCTTCGCCCGGCAGGCAAACATCAACGACCCAAACATCTACGCCAAGGCGGATGCTGACCCCGAAGGGTTCTGGGCTGACTTCGCAAAGGAGCTGGACTGGTCCAAACCCTGGGACCGCGTGCTGGAGTGGAATCCCCCAGACGCGAAATGGTTTATCGGAGGCAAGCTCAACGCGAGCGTGAACTGTGTCGACCGGCATGCGCTGGGGAGCCGCCGAGACAAGCCAGCCATCGTGTGGGAGGGCGAGCCCGGGGACACAAAGACGCTGACCTACGGCGACCTTCATGTCGAGGTGCAGAAGTTTGCCAACGTCCTGCTCGGTCTGGGAGTCGGATACGGCGACCGAGTGGCGATCTACTTGCCGATGATTCCGGAGCTCGCGATCGCGATGCTGGCGTGTGCGCGGATCGGTGCGGTTCACAGCGTCGTCTTTGGCGGCTTTAGCGCCGAGTCGCTGCGCGACCGAATCAACGACATGACGGCAAAAATGCTTATCACCGCCGACGGTGGGTACCGGCGGGGTGGCGTCGTGCCGCTCAAGCAGATTTCGGACGATGCGCTGGAGGGTTCGCCCAGTATCGAGAGCGTGGTCCTGATAAAGCGAGCCGGCCTCGAAACGCCGATCATGGTCCGCGAGGGGCGTGACCACTGGTATCACGAGCTGATGAGCCAGGCGTCACCGACCTGCCCGGCCCGCGAGAACGATGCCGAGGACTTGCTCTTTACGCTGTACACGTCGGGCACGACCGGCAAGCCAAAGGGCATTGCTCACACGACCGGCGGGTATCTCGTTGGCACCTACGCAACGACAAAATGGGTGTTCGACCTGAAGGAAGACGACGTGTATTGGTGCACGGCCGACATCGGCTGGGTCACCGGTCACAGCTATCTGGTCTATGGACCACTGGCGAACGGCGCGACCTGCGTCATGTATGAGGGCGCGCCCGACTCGCCGGGACGAGACCGGCTCTGGGAAATGGTCGCGAAGTACAAAGTGACGATCTTTTACACCGCGCCAACGGCTATACGCGCGTTTATGAAGTGGGGGCCCCAACATCTCGAAAAGCACGACCTCAGCTCGCTCCGCCTTATTGGCTCGGTGGGCGAACCCATCAACCCCGAAGCGTGGATGTGGTACTACCATCACGTTGGCGGCGAGAGGTGTCCGGTCGTCGACACGTGGTGGCAAACCGAGACCGGCAGCATCCTCATCACGCCTCTGCCGGGGATCACTCGTCTCAAGCCAGGTTCGGCGTCGCGGCCGTTTCCGGGTCTCAAGCCCGCGATCGTCAACGAAAGCGGCGACCCAGTGAGCGTCGGCGGCGGCTACCTCGTGCAGACCCGACCCTGGCCTTCGATGCTTCGCACGATCTACGGCGACCACGACCGCTTTCTGAGCACGTACTGGGGCCGCTGGGGACGAGACGTCTTTGTCACGGGTGACGGCGCCAAGGTCGACGAAGACGGCGATTTCTGGCTCCTGGGTCGGGTCGACGACGTGCTGAACGTGTCAGGGCATCGGGTCGGCACCATGGAAGTCGAAAGCGCGCTCGTCGACCATCAAGACGTAGCCGAGGCGGCGGTCGTTGGCAAGGCGCACGAAATCAAGGGGCAGGCTATCGCCGCGTTTGTCACGCTCAAGGACGGTATCGAGGCCACGGACGCGAAACTCGCCGAGCTCAAACAGCATGTCGCAAAAAAGATCGGCGTGGTGGCCCGACCCGATGAAATCCTGTGGAGCCCGGACCTCCCGAAGACCCGGTCTGGAAAGATCATGCGCCGACTGCTCCGCGACATCGCCGACCGCAAGGCTTTGGGCGATGTGACGACGCTGGCCGACCCTGCGGTGGTTGCCAAGTTGCGGACGCAATACGAGGAAAAGGAAGGCTAGTTGCCAATGGCAAGATGGTGTGCGCTCGTTGCGGCGGCCGTCGTCATCCTGACCGCCGACGCCTCGGCGTTTGCCCAGACGGCGTTGTATGCATGCAGTGGTGACACTGCGACCGCGGAACGCGTTGGCGTTACCTTGTGCAATGCCGGACCAACAGATGCTCTGACGAGTCGCGTTGAGGACGACAACCTACAGTTGCGCGACGGAGCCTTGATCGTCGAACTTGACGAGAGCGGAGTGTCAGCGAGCGCCGGACTGCACCCGGGCGATGTGATCTACCGGGTGGGGGGGGTCGATGTCGCGAACGCGGGGTTGGCCATCGACAGGCTCAATGCTATCGGCAGCACGAGCGACACCGTCGTCAACTTCTTGCGGGGTGGTCGGCCGTATCGGGTCAAGCTGAGACGCGAATGAATATGGTGCACACCGATCCCGCCCGTCCGCCGCTACTGCGGCACGGCGTTCCTCTGATGCTTCTCCTCGCTGTCACGGTCGGGATTGGCGCGCAGTCTTGGATCGATCAGTTCCGTCAGGTTGACACCCAGAAACGGCATCTTGAATCGGTCTTGCCGGATGCCGACCGATACGAATTCGTCGACGGAACGCTGCCTCATTTTCGCGCGTACACCGGCGGCGCCCTCACCGGTCTCGCGTTTTTTACAAACGAACTCGATCCAAAAGTCTACGGGTACAAGACGCAGTTCTGGATGATGGTAGGGGTGCGGACCAGCGGAGTCATCTCTGGCGTCTCGATTGACTATCACGCGGAGCCCTTCGGGTATTTCTCGGTCGACCCTCCCGAGTATGTCGAGCAATTCAAGGGAAAAAGCATCATGGACCCGCTTGAGGTCGGAAACGACATCGACGCCGTCTCACGCGCGACGATTACCACCGAAAGCGCCACCCGGGCCATTCGACAGGGATCACGCCAGCTGCTTCGTCAGTATCTGTCGGAACGCCGCAAATGAGCCTTCGACGGTTCAGCGGGTGGCTGGTGGCGGGTCTGCTCGTCGCGTCCGCCACTGCTACGGTCATTGGGCAAGCTGGCGACCCACCCCTTTCGCTAGACGATCTGGATTCACTAAACGCGCTGGAAGCCCTCGACGCGCTGATCGAGGAAGAGGCCGAGACCGCGTCCTCGGCCATCGACGAACGCACCCTGGTCGACGTTGGTGTGCTCACGCTGGTGCTGTCGTTTGCACTGGTGAGCTTCTTTCGAAAAAGCGACCAGCTGAAAGTCGTGAGCCTCGTGATATCGGTCGCGTATCTGGGATTTTACAAAGCGAGCCTGGTGTCGATCGTCGACATCTTTGGCGCGCTGCAGCTTAGCCTCCCGACCTTCGCCACGTCCGTCGCGTATTACGCGCTCATCGCCTTCACCGTTGTGTCGACGGTGTTTTGGGGGCGGCTCTACTGCGGTCGCATTTGTGCGTTTGGGGCCCTCACTCAGCTCATGGACCGGGTCATACCGTCACGCTTTCGGGTCGAACTGCCCCCGTGGCTCGACCGGCGTGCCATCTACATAAAGTACGTCGTCCTAACCGGCGCCGTCCTCTATGTGCTCGGCGGAGGCAGTACGTTGGTCTATCGCTTCATCGAGCCATTCTGGATGTTTACCCTGAGCGGGAATACGGTGATGTGGACACTGCTGGGTTGTCTCCTGCTGACGACCGTCTTTATCCGCAACTTCTACTGCCGCTATCTCTGTTCGGTCGGCGCCGGATTGGGTCTACTTTCAGCGCTGACGGTATTCCAAATCAAACGCTGGCGCGAATGCCAGACCTGCAAAATCTGCGAAAAGACCTGCGAATGGGGTGCGATTCGAGGTCCGGAGATCATCAAGAGCGAATGCGTCCGCTGCGACGATTGTGAACGGGTCTACGCCGACACCGCCAAATGCCCCCACTGGTTGATTCTCGCGCGTGGCAAGCGACGTATCCCAGTGGTGACGACCAGCTAGTGGAGAGCCGCGTCAATCCGCTGTCCCAAGGACTCGTGTAAGGATGCGTCGCGCCTAGATCTGTCACCTTTGCCCCTTTCCGCCCGACGGACCCGATATGGACGCGATGCGGAGGTTTTTTCGCCTTGACGCGCTCGGAACAACCGTTGCCACCGAGCTGAGAGCCGGTCTGGTCACTTTCCTCAGCCTGTCCTACATCCTCGTCGTCAACCCGCAGATCCTCTCAGAGGCCGGGATGCCAGCCACCGATGTCGCGGTGGCGACGGCGGTCGCGTCCGCAATCGCCTGTCTCGTGATGGGTCTGTACGCCAACTACCCGTTCGCGCTCGCGCCAGGAATGGGGATGAACGCCTACTTTACGTATGGCGTCGTCACTGGATTGGACATCCACTGGACAGTCGCGCTCGGGGCCGTGTTTGTCGAGGGATTGCTCTTCCTCCTACTGACGGTCACTGGGATCCGAGGCGCGTTGACCCGCGCCATTCCGCTATCGATCAAGACCGCGGCGATGAGCGGGGTCGGTCTGATGCTGGCGATCATCGGGTTCCAGGCAGCCGGGCTCATCGTGGCCCATCCGGTGACCCTGGTCACCCTCGGAGATCTACATGCAGTGTCGGCGCTCTTAGGACTGGCGGGGCTGCTGCTCACCGGCGCGCTTCTTGCGCGCCGCGTCCCCGGCGCCATTCTGGTAGGCATATTGGCCATTACCGCGGTGAGTTGGGGTTTGGGCTTGGCCCCGAGCCCGGAGCGGGTGCTCGCAGCGCCCGCTTTTCCCAAAGACACTTTTCTGGCGTTCGGGCTGGCGGACCTGTTGTCTGCGCCGCTGCTCTCGGTCATCGCGGCCTTCCTGTTTGTCGACCTCTTTGATACGGCGGGGACGTTGATGGGCCTCGGCATGTTGACCCGCCGGGTCGACTCGAACGGCGAGCTCGACCGGGCCACGCAGGCATATACGGCGGATGCCGTCGGGACGGTCGCGGGCGCGGTCCTCGGCACCAGCCCGGTGACCAGCTTTGTCGAGTCCGCCACCGGGGTCGAAGAAGGCGGACGGAGCGGACTGACCGCGGTCACTGTGGCGGGGTTGTTTCTCCTATCGCTGTTCTTTGTACCACTCATCGTGGCCGTCCCCCGGGTAGCCAGCGCCCCCGCCCTGGTGGTCGTCGGCGCCCTCATGATGCAGGGGGCTCGCCGGATCGATTGGTCTCGTGCCGACGAGTCGCTTCCGGCGTTTCTGACCGTCGTGACGATGCCGTTTACGTATTCGATCGCCAACGGAATCAGCGTCGGGATTGTCTCGTGGGTGGGGATCAGACTGCTTGCGGGACGAATGCACGAGGTAAGCCCGCTCATGTATGCCCTGGCAGGACTTGTCGTGGCGTTCTACGGTCTTGGACTCGCCGGATAGTCTGATTCATGATGTCGCGAACAATAAGGCTCGCTCTCAGAGAATACCTGACGCACCGGAGCGGGTGGGACACGGGGCGGGGCCGGGCGACGGTCGCCGCCCTCCTCTGGGTTGCGTGTCTTTCGGGTGTGGCGACGCATCAGCTTGCGTTTACGGAAACCACGCTGACCCTCCAGACCGACGACCGCTTCGAAGTGGACCTCATCGTCGACCTCGACGCCCTGGCTCTTGGGGCGCCCCAGGACTCCGACGACGCCGCGCTCGTGGACGCATTGACCGCGCTGTCAGCGGCGGAGTTCGACGGAACCATCGATCGCTTGGTCAGACTTTTTCAGCGACGAGTCAGGATACGCTTTGACAACCGGCCCGCCCCGTTCACCGTACGCTTTCCCGACCAGGACACACCACGGGCCACGGAGTCAGAGATACCGACCATCCTGGGGCTTACCGCACGCTTGACGGGTGACGTCCCTCCCGACGCTACAAATCTAGAATTCTTTGCCTCCCGAGCCTTCTCCGATGTCCACCTCACCGTCGTCGACGAACTCCGCGGCACGACCGTACGGATGGTCCTCGAGCGGGGAGCACGGAGCGACCTGGTCGACCTCACAGGCCCCATCCAACGCCCCTCGGTCGTCACAACCGCACGACGCTATCTTCGTCTGGGCTTTATCCACATCATCCCAGCCGGCCTGGACCACATCCTTTTCGTGCTCGGCATCTTTCTCCTGAACCCGCGGTTTCGGAGACTTATAGGACAGGTGACCGCGTTTACGGTCGCCCATGCGCTCACCTTAGCCCTCAACACTTTCGATGTGTTCACGCTGGCGCCGAGCGTCGTCGAGCCGCTCATCGCACTGTCAATTGCGTGGGTGGGGGTAGAGAACGTCCGGCAATGCACGCGCGATACGACTGTCGTGTCCCGCAGCGACCGCTGGCGCTATGCCGTCGTTTTCTCGTGCGGCCTGCTCCATGGACTCGGGTTCGCCGGAGTTCTGCGTGAGCTCGGTCTACCGGCCGAAGAGCGCGTGCTCGGTCTGGTCTCGTTCAATGTCGGCATCGAGCTCGGGCAACTGGCGGTCATCGCGACGGCGGCGCTGGTCTGCGGATGGTATCGCGACCGGCCATGGTTCGGCCGACGCATCGTCGCTCCCACGTCCGCGCTCATCTCCCTCGTAGGAATCGCGTGGACCATCGAGCGACTGTTCGTGTGAGCCACCGACGAGCCGACCTCGGCCCTGTTTTACCAGCAAAGCAGCGTGATATCATCACGTTTTTTATGGGTTGGTTGGGGTTGCTGACCTTTTTGCGCCTGGGCAAC
>Ga0310123_10000375_pt1 | contig 40338 bp, 30 predicted proteins | sample CB6_AW_1057_MG_FD_203505 | JGI IMG/M metagenome (GOLD analysis project Ga0310123, IMG submission 203505) | Marine microbial communities from Western Arctic Ocean, Canada - CB6_AW_1057 | ecosystem: Environmental > Aquatic > Marine > Oceanic | place: Canada: Western Arctic Ocean | collected... | reverse complement strand
TCACACGGTGCGCTCCAGAGCGACTTGCGGGTGGGGAGGTCCGAGGCGACGAGTTCGTCGTCGGTGAGCATGTAGCTGCGGCGGCCGACGACGACCAGCGCGTTACCGCGACCGTAGCCGGCGACCATTTCGAGTGTCTTGCCGGTGCCCTCGGAGGTGGCCGCTCCGCTGCCGGTGCTTTTGAAGGCCCCCTTGCGGGTATCGGCGGCGGGGCCATGGAAGATCCGCGAGTCGAGCGCGACCACGACCACCGATCCGCCGCCACTCTTCTTCAACGGCCCCAGGTCCTTGCCGTCGCTGCGGCGAAACACCTGCGGTGCGACTCGGCCCTGCGGAAAGATCAGCAGCTTCGATGAGGCGGCCGGTGGGGCTTCGAGCGTGTTGCCCGAGAGCTGGTGGACGAAGCGGCCGGGTCCCTCGGGACGACCGGTCACCGCATCGACGGCACACAGCCAGGCCGTGTTCCACGGCAGCATGGCACAGCCGAAGTAGGCGGTGCCACCGTCGACCATCACCCCGGTGCGGCAGGGCGCCGTGGGGATCAGGCGGCCGTTGTTGAGCAGCAATTCGCCCGCTTCGGGATGGGCCGCGGCCGGCGAGAACTTCCAGGCCAGGCGACCGGTGACGGCGTCCAGGCAGTAGGCGTGGCCGTCATCGGAACCGAAGTAGACTCGGGACCCGGCGATGGTCGGAGCCAGGCGGACGGGGCCGTCGGTGGTGAATTGCCACAGCACTCGGCCGGTCTTCAGGTCGAGGCAGCGGACGGTGTCGTCGGTGGACGAGCCGAAGTAGGCTCGAGAGGCCGCGGCGGTGACGTGGAAGACCGGGTCGTAGTTCCGCATCGATGGCAGGTTGCGGACCCCGGCGTAGGCGTCCCAGCGGGCCGGGCCGGTCCAGGCCGGCAGTGGAGGCTCGGGGCTCTGCCAGTTCCAGGCAGGGACCAGCCGTCGCGTGTCGAGCTGTTCTGAGGAGGCTCCGCTGCGACGGTTGTCGTGGAGCTGGGTCGGCCAGTCGGCGGCGATCAGCCCGGTGCAACTCGAGACCAGCCAGGCCAACACAACCAGGTAGCGTGCCATCATCTTGGACTCTCACCTCTGGAGGATTCGATGCCCCGGCCGTGGTCGCCGAATTCGGCTGCGAGCCTTGGCGATGATCAGCCGAGTTAGCCGAGTTAGCCGAGTCAGCCGAGTCAGCCGAGTCAGCCGACCAGTTCGCGGATGGGTGCGGCGTGGGCGTGGAGGATCGGCATCGGTCGCTCGCCGACGTCGCGGACCACGTCGTGCGAGTCGATGCCGAGGTTGTGGTAGAGCGTCGAGAGGACATCGCGGTAGTGCACGGGCCGCGTGGCGGCGTGGCCGCCGGTCTTGTCGGTGGTGCCGATCATCTGGCCGGTCTTCATGCCTCCACCGGCCAGCAGTGCGTAATTGACCGGGGCCCAGTGGTCGCGTCCGGCGTTCTTGTTGATCTTGGGCGTCCGGCCGAACTCGTCCCAGACGCAGACGGTCACGTCCTGGTCGAGGCCCCGGGCGTAGATGTCCTGGATCAGGGCACTGATGCCGGTGTCCCACAGCGGGAGGTGGCTCTTGAGGTGACCGAAGTTGTTGCCGTGCGTGTCCCAGAATCCGTAGGCGACGGTGACGACCCGTACCCCGGCTTCGACCAGTCGGCGTGCGATCAGCAGCTGGTCGTTCCACATCGGGGCGCCGTCGCCGAGGTGCTTGGGTGAGCCCTTGCCGTAGCGCTGGCGGACGGCGGGGTCTTCCTTGGTGACGTCCAGGGCGTCGACGAGTTGGGAGGAGGTGAGCACATCGAAGGCCCGGGCGTAGTTCTCGTCGACCTCGATGACCGACTTGTTGATCTGGGTGTCGACGGACTTGCGGAGGCTGTCGAATTGCCGCAGCAGTGCCTGTCGGTTGCCGAAGCGGGTGCTGTCGATGTAGCGGAGTTTCATGCTGGCGAGGTTTTCGCCGCCGGCGCGGATCTGGTTGAAGCCGGGTCCGAGGTACCCGGCGTCGCCGCTGTTGTAGGGTCGGTGCTTCATCGTGGGGAACAGGTCGATGAAGGCGGGCGCGACGGGGTTGGTCGGTCCCTGCAGCCGCGAGACGACCGAGCCGAAGTTGGGTCGGCCTTCCCGCTGGGCCTGGCCCATCGGGTACCCGGTCAGGTTCTGCCAGCTGGTGTGCTCGTCGCGCTGTCCGACGACGCTGCGGATCACCGTGCACTTGTCCATGCTCTGCGCCATCAGAGGCAGCAGTTCGCAGATCTGAGTGCCGGGCACGTTGGTCGAGATCGGATTGAACTCCCCACGGATCTCCTTGGGGGCCTGTGTCTTGAGGTCGAATGTGTCCTGGTGGGACTGGCCGCCGGACATGTACACGACGATGACCGACTTCTGGATCTTGCCGGGTTTGCTGGCGTCGTTGGCCAGCAACTGCGGCAGCGTGAGCGGCACCGAGGCGGCGCCGAGCGAGAGGCTGCCGATCTTGAGGAACGAGCGTCTTGAGACGCCATCGCAGTAGCGATGCCTGTCACCGAGCAGAGTCAGCATCGAGCGGCTCCTGGTGTTTCGTGTCGTTGGCGGCCACCGGAGGTTTCGTCCCGACAGTCGGAGGTCGCGTCCGGGCAGATCAACCGCTGCCAGTGTAATCGGTTCCCCGTGGCGTTCTCAACAGAGGAATGAGCCGAGGGATGAGCGGCGTGCGCCGCAGGTTCGTAAGCGGGGTTGTTGTCGCCTTGACGACTTGGACAATGGAAGCCTCACGAGGGCGGCCAACTCACCTGGATGGGGGTGGCCCGCCCACCGTGTTCGACGACGAAGTCGATCTCTCCGTCGCCACGCCAGTAGTAGACCTCTTGAAATCGGGATCTCAGCTTCAGGTAGACGGCGCATTCGAGTGCCTTGCCAAGATCTTCGCCCGTTCGCGTGATGCAGGCCTGGCGCAGGCCGGGACCGATCTTCACGAACGCTTTGGTAGCGGCGAGTTGCACGCGGGAACCGCAGGGATGTCAGGCACAGCCTGACCTACATCATGGTTTGTAGACCCGGCCCTGTGCTTGTTCGGTTCTGGCTCTCACCCGGCCAGCATCGCGGCGGGGTTTTCCAGGGCGCGGACCAAATCGGAGAGGAAGTCGGCGGCGGGGGCTCCGTCGAGGACTCGGTGGTCGAAGGTCAGCGACAGAGAGATCTGCTGGCCGGGTACGATCTCCTCGCCCTTTACAACCGGGATCGCTCGGACTCGGCCGATGCCCAGGATCGCGGCCTGGGGCAGGTTCAGGATCGGGGTGAAGGCGTCGATGCCCTGTGCCCCGAGATTGGTGATCGTGAACACGCCGCCGGACATCTCGTTGGCAGCAAGCGTCCGCGAGCGAGCTCGATCGGCCAGGTCGGTGACAGTTTGGACGAGCGCCTTGAGCGTCGCGGAGGCAGGGTTTCTGACCACCGGCACCATCAGTCCTCTTTCGGTGTCGACGGCCAGGCCGATGTCGATCGCGGCGTCGGCGGCGGGCGGCTGTGGCCCCGACTCGGCCCACTGCGAGCGGATCTGCGGGTGGTCGGCCAGCACGATCGCCGTCAGCTTCAGCAGGATCTCGTTGTAACCAGGCGCCGGCTCGTCGCCGGCGGTGGCCAGGAACTGCTGCCTGAGACTGACCAGTGCCGCGGCGTCGGCGGTGGTGGTCAGAGTGACCGCGGCGGTGCTCTGCGACGCGGTGAGCATCCGCTGGGCGATCACTCTGCGAACCGATGCCGCCGGAGCCACCTTTGCGGCCGTGCCCGCATCGGCCGCGGCGCGAATGTCGCACTCGCGGATCCGGCCTCCTCGGCCACTGCCGCTGAGTCGCGTCCAGTCGATGCCGAGTTCGGCGGCGACACGCCGGGCGCGAGGACTGGATGCCGGTCGCCGTGCCGGCGGTGCGGCTGCAGTGGCGATAGCGGCCGGGGCTGTCGCACTCGGAGCACGAGGGGCACCCGGAGGAGCGGCCGCGGCGGTTGCGAGGTCGACGGCGGGCAATTCGTCCGGCGGCTCTTCGTCCTCGGCACACAACCAGCCGATCACCTGTCCGACCAGCACGGCGTCGCCCTCGGCGGGCGCGTCGTCGGGGATCCTCAGCACCCCCTCGTCGATCGACTCGATCTCCTGGATCGCCTTTTCCCCTTCGAGGTTGAACAGCACATCGCCGGGTTCGATCGTGTCGCCGTCGGCCTTCAGCCACTCGACAAACACGCCCTCTTCCATGCTCCAGCCGAGCCGGGGGATCTGGATCGGATGTGCCATCGGGGGGCTACTCCGCCACCAGGTCGCGAACCGCGGCGGCGACTGTTTCGGGATGAGGCACCACGGCGGCTTCCAGGCTGGGGCTGTAGGGAATGGGGGTGAACGCGCCGTGGATCCTTTTGATCGGAGCGTCGAGGTCATCGAATCCCCTGTCGGCCTGGATCGCGGCGATCTGGGCCCCGATGCTCGCCGGGGCGAAGGCTTCGTCGACCACCAGCAGCCGTCCGGTCTTGGCCACGCTGGCGATGATCGTGTCGGTGTCCAGCGGCAGCACGGTGCGAGGATCAATCAACTCGACACTGATCCCCTCGGCGGCCAGCTCATCGATCACCTCCAGGACGTGGTGCACCATCCGGGCGATGGCGACCACGGTGACGTCTGTCCCTTCCCGGACCACCTTGGCACGGCCGAATTCGATCTCGTAGTCCTGCTCGGGCACCGCCGTCTTTTCGTTGAGGATCTCGCGGTGTTCCAGGAACATGACCGGGTCGTTGCAGGTCAGGGCTCGCCGAAACAGGCCCTTGGCGTCGTAGGCATTGGAAGGCACGACGACGCGGAAGCCGGGGAAGTGGGCATACAGCGGGTAGTAGTTGCCCGAGTGGTGTGTGGCGGCCGAGTGTCCGATGCCGATGCAGCCACGCAGCAGGATCGGCATCTTCAGCCGTCCGCTGCTCATGTACTGCATCTTCGCGACCTGGTTCACCAGTTCCCCGACGGCGTCCATGATGAAGTCGCCGAACATGAAGTCGATCACCGGCCGGCTGCCGGTCATCGCCGCACCGCAGCCCAGGCCGACGAACCCCCGCTCGCAGATCGGCGTGTCGACCAGCCGGGTGGGTCCGTGGATCTCAAACAGCCCGGCTGTGGTATTGAAGTTGCCTCCCCGCACCCCGATCCCTTCGCCCATCACGAAGATGCCCGGGTTGCGTTCCATTTCGACAGCCAGTGCTTCGTGAGTCGCCTCGACAAATGTCAATTCCCGCTCGCCGGGATCGGGTTCGTCGCCGGCTTCGGGAGCATCGGCGGGGTCGGCGTAGACGTGCAGCGTGGCCGATGCGGGTTCCGGCCATGGGCTGTCCTCGGCGAAGTCGCGAGACTCCCCGATCAGTTGCTTGACCTCGTCGTCGATCGTGTCGAGTTCTTCGGCGTCGACGAGTCCCACTTCGATCGCTCGTTGTCTGAGGCTGCCGATCGGGCAGCGCTGCTTCCAGTCCTCAACGTCTTCGCGGGTGCGGTAGCTGAAGTCGCCCATGCCTTCGGCGTGAGCCCGTGTGCGGTAGGTCTTGCATTCGATCAGCGTCGGGCCACTCCCGCTGCGGGCCCGGGCAATCGCCTCACCAGCCTGCTCGTGGATCGAGAGCACGTCGTTGCCATCAAGTTCCAGGCCCGGCATGCCGTAGTTCTCGGCCCGTCGGCCCACGTCGGGGATGGCACTGGATTCATGGAAGGGCACCTCGGTGGCGAACTGGTTGTTCTCGCAGACGAAGATCACCGGCAGGTTCCAGATCTTGGCCATGTTCAGGCCTTCGTGGAACGCACCGTTGTTGACCGCTCCGTCGCCGAAGAAGCAGACCGAGACGCGATCGCGGTCAAAGAGTTTCGAGGTGTAGCCGCCACCGGTGGACTGCAGGATGCAGCTGGCGACGATGCCGCTGGTGCCCATCAGCCCGATCTCGGGGCTGAACAGGTGCATGCTGCCGCCACGTCCGCCCGAGCAGCCGGTCTCGCGACCGAAGAGCTCGGCGATCAGCTTGCCAGGCTCGAGACCCTTGGCCAGGGCGTGGCCGTGGCCGCGGTGAGTGCTGAAGATGACGTCGTCGTGGTCGAGGTGGGCACAGACTCCCGCTGCGATGGCCTCCTGGCCGACATAGGTGTGGCAGGCTCCGTGGACCAGGCCACGCTGGTGGCAGCGGGCGAGCTCTTCTTCGCACTGCCGGATCGTCTGCATCGTGCGGTACAGGCCCAGCAGCGTGTCCTTGTCCGGCAGAGTGGTGATTTCACTGGTCATCGGGTGTGTCCGGACGAAGGGGAGAGTAGAGAGTAGAAAGGGGAGAGGAGACAGGGGAGAGTAGAGAGTAGAAAGGAGAAAGGAAAAAGGAGACAGGGGAGAGGAGAGAGGGTCAGTCGGCGGCGGCGAAGAAGTCGAGGATCATGGGGAGTTGTTTCTGGTAGAAGACCAGGGCGGCGAAGCCCAAGTAGAAGACACCGCAGAAGGAAATGCCAATCCGGGCGATCCATCCGGGGCGGAGCGGTTTGGGGAGGTAGACGAGGTTGTTGCGGAGTACGAAGAAGGCGGTGAAGCCCAGGCCGATGTTGTTGAGGTTGGCCACGACGAGCACCATCATTTTCGGCTGTCCAAAGGTCTGGAACAGGTAGGCGCCGAAGAAGGTCCAGGCGACGTAGACGAACAGGATCGAGTAGTAGATCTTGCGCACCTCGTGTGGCTGCATGTTTTCACGAACGCGTCGCACTCCCGACCAGATCACGTCGGTCCAGCGTCGGCTGAAGTGCTCGACGATCGACATCTGGCTGGGCAGCAGGACCAGCAGTCCGATTAGCAGAGTGCTGACCCAGAGCAGTTTCTGTGTTCCCGCCGAGAGTCCCGGCGCGTGTCTCATGCCGTCGGCGGTCATGATGGCCTGGGCGTAGTCGGGCCGGTCGGGGTCGCCGAACATCGGTGAGAATTCTGCGAACTGGATCGAGAGCAGTGCCGGCAGTGCCATGCCCATCACGCAGCCGGGTGCCCAGATCAGGATCTGGTCGCAGAGGATGTAGCGCCACCAGCCCTTCCAGCGTTCCATGTTTTTGGGTGTGAGCGCGAAGACCTTGCCGATGTGCGAGAGCGTGATGTTACGGCCGCCGACGGCACTGGGGATGGCTCCGACCTGGCTGCCCACTCCCCAGCCCTTGTCCCGCACGTAGTTGGAATAAGTCGAGTTGCCCAGCCCGCCGCCTCCGGCAAACCCTGCAAAAGCGCCCAGCAGTGCGATTTGTGCCAGGAAGATCACCGGGAAGCCGCCATCTGGTCCTTCATCGAAGAAGAGGTTTCCGACCGCTTCGCCGTCCCAGTGGCCATCGCCGTCGAGGTCTTCGTAGCTCTCGACGCTGCCGTCGCTGCTGAGCGTGTAGGGTTCGACGACGTCGGCGTGCCCGTCCTTGTCGAAGTCGGTCTCGTCGGGGTCGAGCACTCCGTTGCCGTTGGTATCTTCGGGGGCCACAACCGGCACGTTGCCGATCTTGAAGAGGCCACCGAAGACGTCGCCCCATTTCTCGGCCCCGACCATCGCCACGCCGATCACGACGCAGAACCCGAGTACGACGACGATCTTGGTCGTCATCACCCATTGCATGGTGTTGTAGATCTTGCCGCCCACCAGTATCGGCAGGGTGACTCCGCCCAGCAGCAGGTAGCCGAGCGTATTGACCAGGTCCTTGTCATCGGGTCCGGGGGCGCGATCGAGGTAGAGTGCGGCGATGACGGTGGCGGCTGTGGTCGAGAGTGCCGGGATGAAGGCTCCGACGCTCAGCAGCATCAGCACGCCGATCCAGAAGCTGGGCCCCGGCCGCGCCCGCATGAAGCCGGTGAAGACCGGTTCGCCGCAATACAGGGCATAACGGCCGCATTCGATGTTGTAGAACATCTGGCCGATGATCGAGACCAGTGCGATCCACATCAGCCCGCCGCCGTACTTGGCGGTGATCTCGGCACCCAGCAGCCACTCGCCTCCGGCCAGTTGCACTCCACACATCACAATCCCGGGACCGATGAACCCGGCCAGGTTCTTCAGACCCAGTCGCTTCGGTTCGGGCAACTCGGCATCGCCCCAGGCCGGCAGGCAGGTCTCGGGCCGAAACCGCTCGCCGTCGCCCTGTGCGGCGTCGTCGTCCGAATCGAGGGGCTTGATGTCGCTCATCGCCTGCCCGCCACAATCAGGTCACCGGCCCGGCCGGCGTGTCGCAATGACGTCGAAGGTGCCGGGCGGCTGTGATGGTCCGAGGCTAGCTCAGCCCGCAAGCTGCCACAAGCGGCCGCAGCGTTCGTGTGGGCGAGAAGCCGCGGATGACCGAGACCTTGCCCCGTCCTGGTCCGGTGAGGATCAGGAAGTGATGCCTGCCGAAGTCTCCTGGACCGTGTTCGGAGGCTGGGGCTCGACAACGTTTTCCGGCAGGCGGATGACGAACTCGGTTCCCTGCCCGGGAGTGCTCTCGAGACGGATCTCTCCACCCATCAGTTCGCACAGGTCCAACGAGAGCGGCAGGCCCAGTCCGGTCCCGCCGTAGTCACGGGTGGTCGATGCAGCCGCCTGTCGGTATCTCGCGAAGACCTCAGCCTGCTGCTGCTCGTCCATGCCGATCCCGGTATCGGCGACCGTGAATTCGATCGTCTCACCGGTTGCTCCGAATTCGTCGTCGAGCCGGGGTCGGCAAGTCCCATCTTGTACAGTCCGACGACTCCAGAACTCTCGGCATCCGGCTCGACCCTCTCGGCCCTCGATCTTCGCTGCAGGCGACCGGTCTCTCGGGGGTGCGGTCGCGCCGGTTATTCGATCCGTAGCATCCGTGCGGGTGGGACCGATCGAAAAGCCGGACTGCGCGGCACCGCCGTTCTAACCCACCGGAGGTCGCCAATTGTCGAACCTGCGGGGGTGATTCTCGCCCTGCCGTTGGGTTTTGCTGACGATGTTGTAGGTGCAGCCGATACCCCTCACCTTTCCTCTTCGGCTGCATGAGGACTTTTTGCTGCCTTCCCTCCGTCGAGAAGCCACACCGGCTTCTCGACGGTCCTCACACAACTGAGATCGGCACCTGTGAGTAGAGCCCTGCCGGCCACTTGGCCGGCAGGGCTCGTTTTCATAGGGGACTGGCTCCGCAGCCTTTGGCGCAGGTGCCTGTCCCGCGCTGGTCCGCGTTGTCCCGTCAGGAACGCGGCGAGATTGACCGGGACAGGCACCTGCGCCACGGGCTGCGGAGCCAGTCCCTGGGGGCTACGGTGGCCGCGCCCGCCCCGCGTCAGTATCCTCAGCCTCCTGCCTCCCAGTCACAGCACTCATAGGGCCCTCCATCGTGAAGATCGAACACCTGGCCTGGAATGTCGAGGATCCGATCAGCGTAGCCCGCTGGTACGTCGAGAATCTCGGCTTCACCATCAAGCGTCAGATCGACGCTCCGCCCTGGATCCACTTCCTGGCCGACGAGAGCGGCTCGGTGATGCTGGAACTCTATGGCAACACGGCCGTCGAGGTGCACCGCTTCGCCGAGATCCCGGCGATGGGTCTGCACCTCGCGTTTGTGACCGACGACATCGAAGCGGACATGTCGAAGCTGACCGAAGCGGGAGGCGTGCCCGACGGCGAGATCAACACCAACGAGAGTGGTGACCGGCTGGGCATGATCCGCGACCCGTGGGGTTTCTGCCTGCAGCTGGTCCAGCGGGCGGTGCCGATGGTCTGATTTTGTTCGATACTCTCGATCTTCCACGACTCAACCCCAGGCATCTGAAACGAGGCGATGATGAGCGAGAGCGACTTTGCGGGCCGTCACGTGTTGATTACCGGCGGCACCCGCGGCATCGGTAAGGCGTTGGCGGTGATGCTGGCCGGGGAGGGTGCGAAGTTGTCGTTGAACTACGTATCCCGAGCCGAGGATGCGGCGGCGGCGGTGGGCGAGGTCGAAGCGGCTGGAGGCCAGGCGGTGGCGGTGGCCGGGGACGTTTCGACTCCCCAGGGGGCTGCCGCGATTGTGGCAGCCGCCCGCGAGGCACTCGGGCCGATCGACATGCTGGTCTGCTCGGCGGGGACCAGCAGCCCGACACCGGCTGATGAGGTCACCTGGGAGCTGTGGAAGCACGAGTTGAGCGTGAACCTCGACGGCACCTTCACGATGATCTATGCCGTCAAGGACGAGATGATCGAGCGAGGCTTCGGGCGGATTGTCACGGTCAGCTCGATCGCCGGGCTTCGGGAACGCATGAACCAGGTGTCCTACTCGACGTCGAAGGCCGGCGTGATTGCGCTGACCCGCTGTACGGCTCACGCCTGGGCCGGAAAAAACGTGCGGGTCAACTGCCTGTGTCCGGGCCTGACCGAGACCGAGATGGCTCATACGCTCGGCGACGAGGCCATGGCTCACATCATCGAGAACACACCGATCGGCCGGATCGGCCAGCCCGAGGAGCTGGCATCGGTGGCCCGCTTTCTGCTTTCCGAAGAGTCCAGCTACATGACCGGCCAGACGATCGTCGCCAGCGGCGGTCGCTGCATGCTGCCGGGCTAGCCCGCCTGCGGCGGGTTGAAAAACACAAGTTTGGGGATGGGACGGGGTCAGACGCCGCCCACAGAAAGTCTCGCTCCACCCAGAACGGCACGCAGGCGGGGCCTGACCCTCTTTTCAACCAGCACTCGTTGCAACTCGAAGAAGGGGTCAGGCCCCGCCTGTGAAACGCGACAGGTGGAGCAAACCCCGTTGTGGGCGGCGTCTGACCCCAGGGTCCGAGTTCTTCAACAGCCTGTTAGCCAGGGAATAGCGTGATGCCAGGCACCACGGCAGAGGAGCAACTGCAGGTCCTCTACCAGCCCGACAGGCCCGAGCTGGGTTATCTGCCCGAGGGTCCCTTCGACTGCGGTTCCGGCCAGATCAGCTGGGTGGCCATTCAGCACGGACCCGACACCAGGGTGGGTTCGCTGTGCCTGCTCGACCCACTCAGCGAGTTCAACCGCGAGGTGCCGCTAGGGGGTCGGCCGGGGTTTGCCTTCCCGACCGATGACCCGGACCTGTTCCTGGTCGGGATCGAGCGTCACGTCTGCCGCGTGCGGCTGAGCACCGGTGAGTGTGAACGGATCAGCGACGAGGTGGATGTCGGAGTCGAGAATACGATCATCAACGACGGGGTCGAGATCGACCAGGGGCTGGTCTTCGGCTGCAAGGACCTGGCGTTTGCCGAGCACAAGGCCGGTCTGTATTTCTGGCGAAGCGGTGATCAACGGCTGTTTCAGCTGCGTGATGACCAGCTGTGCTCCAATGGCAAGGTTGTTAGGCGCGAAGGAGGCGGCTGGAGAATCTGGGACATTGACACTCCGACCAGGCAGGTCGTTGCCTACTACCTCGACCCGGACACCGGGACGCTGGGTGAGGCCGAGACGGTGCTCGACCTGACCCATCTTTCGTTCTTTCCCGATGGCATGGTGGCGGGTCGGTCGCCGGGCAGCGTGATCATCGCGTTCTACAATCCCGAGTCGGTCGCAGCCGGCGAGGTCCATGAGTACGACGTCGCCAGCGGTGAACGTGTGGCGCGTTGGCTGGTGCCGGGGTCTCCGCAGGTGACATGTCCATTGATCTGGAAGTCTCCCGAAGGGGACCGGCTGGTGGTCACGACCGCTGCTGAGAACATGTCGGCCGAGAAGCAGGCACAGTATCCGCGGGCCGGGTCGATGTTCGTGTCAGACCCATTCGAGTGACAGGAGAAGGAGCAGGGTATGTCGAGTGAGTTGTGTTTCAAGACGGCCGTCGAACTGAGCGGCCTGGTCCGGTCCCGAGAACTCTCGGCCCGCGAACTTCTCGATGCCCATCTCGAGCAGATCGAGCGGGTCAATCCGCGGGTCAACGCGATCGTGACATTGACCGACGAGTTGGCTTTGGAGCAGGCGGCCGCGGCTGATGAGTCACAGGCTCGAGGCGATGAGCTGGGTCCGCTGCACGGCCTGCCGGTGGCTCACAAGGACCTGATCGCCACGGCGGGAATCCGCACGACGTGGGGCTCGCCGATCTATGCCGATTTCGTTCCGACAAAGGACGCGTTGATCATCGAGCGGCTGAAATCGGCCGGTGTCATCCAGGTGGGCAAGACCAACGTGCCGGAGTTCGGTGCGGGGTCCCAGACGTTCAACCCGGTCTTCGGGGCCTGTCTGAACCCCTACGACACGTCGCGGACGTGCGGCGGCAGCAGTGGTGGTGCCGCGGTGGCGTTGGCGTGCGGGATGGTGCCGATCGCCGACGGGTCCGACACGGGCGGCTCGTTGCGCAACCCGGCCAACTTCTGCAACGTCGTCGGCTTCCGCACCTCGCCGGGTCGCGTGCCGGTGTATCCGACCGATCTGGGCTGGTTCCCGATTTCGGTGCAGGGTCCGATGGCGCGAACGGTCGAGGACACCGCGTTGATGCTCAGCGCGCTGGCCGGCCCCGACCCTCGAGTGCCGATCTCACTGGCCGAACCGGGCTCGAGTTTCCGCGGATCACTGGAGCGGGACTTCAGCGGGGTGAACGTGGCCTGGAGCCGGGACCTGGGCATGTTCCCGGTCGACGATGCGGTGGCCGGGGCGCTCGAGTCGCAACTGGACGCGTTTGCCACGATCGGCTGTTCGCTGGATCACGCACACCCGGACTTCCGCGACGCGGATTTCTGTTTCAAGACGCTGCGGGCGTGGGCGTTTGAGAGCAAGTTCACTCCGTTGCTCGAAGAACATCGCGACAAGATCAAGGAGACAATCATCTGGAATGCCGAGGAGGGTCAGCGGCAGAGTGGTCCGGATGTGGCTCGGGCCGAGCGATTGCGGACTGCGTTGTTTCACCGGGTCCGGGAGTTCATGGAGGAGTACGAGTTCCTGATCTTGCCGGTCAGCCAGGTGGCTCCGTTTGATGTCGAGACTCCCTACATCACCGAGATCAATGGTCAGGAGATGGAGACCTACATCGACTGGATGATGTCGTGCTACTTCATCACGGTGACGGGGTTGCCGGCGTTGAGCCTGCCATTGGGCTTTACCGACGGCGGCTTGCCGGTGGGGCTGCAGATTGTCGGCCGTCACCAGGATGATTTCGGCGTTCTGCAACTGGCGTACGCGATCCAGCAGGCGACGGGCACGTGGCAGAGGCGACCGGAGGCAGTGGCTGGGGTGTGATCGTCCGTGGGCGTCGAGTGCTTGAGGCGGCCCGGCACCGTGGGGACCGGGCCTCAGGTTGAGGCGGTTCAGACCAGTTCGGGGATCGGCTGGGTCTTTTCGAGCAGGTTGATCAGCTCGGTCGGCACGCCCCGGGTCACTCGGACCTCGCCGACGTCGAACAGCGAGTAGAGCACCGTGGCGAGCAGGTCTCGAGGTGCGTAGGGGGTGGAGATCGGCCTAGTGGCGTGGTTGTCGGAGCGTCCGATCACCTGTCCTGACGGCACGCCGCCTCCGGCCACCAGCAGGCTGGTCAGCCCTCCGTAGTGGTCTCGGCCCCCGTTCTTGTTCTTGCGAGGTGTCCGCCCCATTTCGCCGGTCACCACCAGCATGATTTTTTCGGAGAGTCCGCGTTGGTGGACATCCTCGAGGAAGGCTGCGACGGCGTGGTCGACCTGGGGTCCAAGCCAGTTCATGCCGCCGAGGTTCTTGGGGCTGTTGCTGTTGCTGTGGAAGTCCCAGCCGCAGTCGCTGACGGTAACAAACCCGCAGCCGGCCTCGCAGAGCCTGCGGGCCATCAGCATCTGCTTGCCCAGCAGGTTCGACGCGCGGCTCATGTCGTACCAGCGGTGGACGTCCGAGTTCTTGAACAGGTGCGAGGTATCGTATTGGGCGACGGTTGCGCTGCGTTCACTCGAGAGGTCAAAGGCGTGGGCCACCCCGCGGGTGATCACCTCGAAGGCCTGCTGCTGGTACTTGTCGGTCTGGTCGACGAGTGACTGGTCGTCGAAGCGTCGCTTGAGTTTGTCGAGACCTCTCAGCAGCAGCCGGCGGTTCTCGAAGCGGTTCCGCGGCAGCTTGAGCTGCATGTTGTCCTTCAACTGGCCGCCACCTTGGGGATTGAAGGCGACGTAGTTGGGTCCGAGATCTCCGGCGGCCGTCAGCGTGGGCAGCGCCTTGGTCTCGAAGTTCGACTTCAGCTTCAGTCCCGGCTCGATCGCCTCGGGCACCACCAGCACGTTGGTCGGCATGCCGGTGTCGGGTGAATTCGAGCCGGCGACGCGGGCGTACAGCGCGCCCATGGTCGCCTTGAGCGGGTTGTTGCCGCTGGCGACCTTCTGGTAGGTGTGACCCGAGTTGTTCGAGCGGTACGAGCGGACGATGCTGAAGCGGTCGGTCATCTGCGAGAGCTTCTCGAAGTGACCTCCGAAGGTGATCCCCGGGATGCGGGTCTGGACTTCCCCCGAGCAGCTGTGGATCTCTGACGGGGCGGACATCTTGGGGTCGAACATCTCGATGTGCGGTGGTCCTCCCGAGAGGAACAGCAGCACGACTGACTTGTCACGAACCGGGTGCCCGGCGGCAGCCAGTGCCTGGCGGACCGAGAGCATCTGGGCGAGTCCCATGCCTCCCAGTGCCAGGGAGCCGACGCCGAGAAAATCGCGGCGGACCAAGCCCTCGCAGTGGCGACTCGGTCGAGTGTCAGAGAGTGTCAGCATTATCGGACCCGATATCGATCGACGGGGAACCGTCCGCTGTGTCTACCTGAAGGATACATCAGGATTGGCCGATGAGAAACCCGCATCTGCCATTGATGGTCATCGTCGAGGGTTCGCGTCAATCGTGGGAGAATTTATAAATTGATGATGCGCTCCCTGTCATCCCGAGCGGAGCGAGGGATCTCAAGCGTTGAGATTCCTCGCTCCGCTCGGAATGACATGTCTGCTCACACATCCAACTCGGCCTGCACTTCGCCGAGCACTTCGCTGATCCCCTCGACGATCTCATCGAGGTCATCCCTGGTGGTGCACAGAGGTGGCGAGAGGTTGATGAGGTGACCGGAGTGGGCCTTGATCAGCAGTCGTCGGTCCTTGAACTTAGCGTTGATCTGATCGACCAGTTTCACATCGGCCGGGTAGATCTCGCGGGTATCGCGGTCGGCGACCAGGTCGAGTGCCTGCATGAACCCGACCCCGCGGACGTCACCGATGATGGAGTGCTGTTGCTGAAGATCGCGGAGTTTCTCGGCGAGGTATTCGCCATTGCTGGCGGCCTGATCGACCAGCCCTTCGTTCTGGATCAGTTCGATATTCTTGAGTCCTGCGGCGGCGGCGGCGGGGTGTCCGGCGAAGGTGAAGACGTGTTTGAGGTGTTTGCCGGGCGCGGCGAATTCGGCGGCGACTTCGTCGGTGGCCAGCGTGGCACCCAGCGGCAGGTAGCTGCTGGAGATCCCCTTGGCGAGGGTCATGATGTCGGGCACGACTCCGAAGTGTTCCATGGCGAACAGCTTGCCGGTGCGTCCGAATCCGGTGATCACCTCATCGGCGATCAGCAGCACGTCGTGTCGGGTACAGATTTCACGGAGCATCTGCCAGTAGACCGGGTCGGGCATCACGGCACCGGGTCCGCTGGCGAGTGGTTCGGCGATCACCGCCGCGACGGTATCGGCGCCGTGGAACTCGATCAGCGTCTCGATCGCCTCGGCACACTTCACAGCACACTCCTCGGGTGAGCTGCTGTGGAGTTCACAGCGGTAGGCGTTGGGTTGTGGTGCGTAGACCATTCCCGGCGGTGCGGGTTCATAGTCGGTGCGGGGCGAGGAGGGCACCGAGCCCAGGAACAGCACTCCGCCGGTGGCTCCGTGATAGGAGCCTCGGCGGCTGATCAGCCGGAACCGTCCCTCGTGTCCTCGCCGCTTGTGGTAGGCCCGGGCGATTTTCAGAGCGGTCTCGTTGGCGAGCGATCCGCCGCTGACGGGGAAGGCCCGGTTGAGTGTCCCGGGGGCCAATTCGGCCAGCTTGGCGGCCAGTCGGATCGTGGGTGGGTTGGCCGAGCCCTGGGGGAAGTAGGGGATTTGCTTGAGTTGTTCGAAGGCGGCCTCGGCAATCTCGGTCCGTCCATAACCGATGTTGACCGACGAATAGCCTCCGTTGACGTCGATCCAGGTCTCACCATCGCTGTCGGTCACCCGGATCCCCTCGCCGGAAACGAAGATCAGCGGCTCGTTGTCACGCGCGGCCGATTCCCAGTCCCGGTTGTGTTGCCAGAGGTGATCGAGTGCGGCCTGCCGGAGTTCGCTGGTGAGGGCGGTGTTGGCTGCGGTGGTGGTGTCGATGCTCATAGATCACCGGTCAAGTGAGGAGTCGGGTTGTGGCAGGTCGTAGGAGACGAAGCGTTTGCCGAGAGTCTGACCTGCGGTGTGGAACAGGTCACGGATGTGGTCATCCATGGTGAAGTAGAGCACCTGCCACCCCGCTTCGACCAGCGTGAGCACCTCTTTGACGAGCCGTTCTCGTCGTGTCCAGTCGGAATGCTGGAAGGCGTCGTCGAGGACCAGGAAGGCGGGCAGGTCATCAAGTGCTCTGCGGGCGAAACCGAGTCGGGCTCCGAGGAAGACCTGTTCGCGGGCTCCGGTGCTGAGGTCCTTGACGGCAAACTCGTTGTCGTCTCCATCGGTGACCACAAGCCCTTCCTCGGTGGATCTCAGCGACTGGTACCTCGGGCACATCAACCGGATCGACTCACCGATCGCAGCACTCTGGAGCCCCTCCTCGATCATCCGTGCCTCTTCGAGGCCGACCTGTTCGAGCACCGTGTGGACGGCGAATTGGGCGATCATCCGAGCCGTTATGTTGCGGTATTGTTTCTGGAGGTCAGCCATCCTCGATTCCATCCCGGCCAGCAGCGATTCCCAATCGGCTGCGGCGCTCTCGCCGGCGGAGCGGTGGGCGTCTTCGAGCAATTGCGACTGGGCTTGTGTCTCCTCGTTGAGCTCTGCTTCGGCCTGCCGATGCTGCTCGAGTAGCCGATCGTAGTGCTCAGGATCCCATTCCTGATCAGGCTGATCGGGCGGCCCATCCGCATCGCGGAGGGGAGCAACGCCCAGCCGATCCAGTTTCGACTGTGTGTCTCGGATCTGCTGATCGAGTACTTGCCGCTGGTTTCGGGTCGATTCGATCAGCGAGTCCCAATCGGTTTCGGGCAGGTCGTCCTTGGCCCAGCCGGTGAGCAGTCGGCCGATCCGATCGGCTTCGCTCCGCGCCAGTCCCGTTTCGGTTCCCAGTTGTGCTTCGAGCACCTCGGCCTCGTTGCCCAGTTTCTTGAGAGCCTCGATCTTCTGCTCCAGTGAAGCCCGGTCGCCGAGTGGTTGATCGAATCGGCGTTGGAACTCGGAGCCGATCCTCTCGAGTTCAACCGGGTCGTCGGGTTCGGGCAGCTGGGGCTGTCGCGTTCGCCAGAGGTGTGCGGCGGCCAGGCCACCTGCGACCAGGGCCAGCACTCCCAGCGCCAGCCGTTGTTCGAGGAGTCCGGCGATGACTGCGGCGATCAGGACACCCACGGCGGCGATCGCCAGCCAGGGTGTGGCGGCCGGTTGAGGTCGAGCCGAGACGATGCGGTCGTAGTGTTCCAGTGCCGAGGTGGTCCACTCGAGGTGGTCCTGCTGCCGGGCCAGTTCTTGATGGCGTTCCCGTTTGGTGTCGCTTTCGATCCGTATCCGTCTGAGTGTCCTCAGATCCGCCGAGACGCTTTCGATCTCCTCGGTCGAGGGCAGTGCGGCGAGTTGGCCGGTTCTGGAGGTGAGTTGCTGATCGAGCCGATTGGCGTGTTGCTGCCGGCCGGCCTGGAGTTGGCCGAGTTGTTCGACCAGCCGGTCACGGTTGACGGTCAGTGAGGCGATGGCGCCGTGGGAGATCTGGTCGTTGAACCGTCCGAGCAGTTCCTCGACCGCCTGGATCTGATCGAGAACACTCTCGCGCTGGGCCTTGTCGCTCCATTGGCCGCTTCCGCTGATGGTCCCCGCTTCGAGGGATGCCGTCGCGGCACTCTTGGGCAGTGCCTTGCTGTTGCGGATCGACTCGATGAGGTGTTCACCCGAGAAGAAGTCTCGGAGCATGCTGTCGTCGATGCCGTCGGAGGATTCTGCGACCGAGAGGCGGGAATTGCCCTGGGTGACGACCAGCAGCCGGCAGAGGTCCTGGGGCAGGCCTCGCGGGTCCTCCTCCCAGACCTCGTCGAGTTTCGGGCGTTTCGAGACGCTCATCTTGACCGGTTTGTCCTGGGTTCCCGAGAGGGTCACGCTGCCGCCGCCGGGAAGGTCTCTGAGCGACCAGCCGCTGCCCTTGCGTGCTCCGGTTCGAAACAGGCACCTGACCAGGAACTCGACCACGTAGCTCTTGCCGGTCTCGTTTCCGCCGTAGGCCACTGTCAGGTCGCCGCAGTACCAGTCGAGTGGCTGTTCGAGCGGCCCGCCCGGCTTGACCTCGATCCTCTCGATACGAACGCTCACGAGGCCGGCTCCGTCCCGTAGACAATCGCCAGGGCCTGCAGCAGCACGTCGGCCGGTTCGGGTTCCCCGTCGCCCCAGTTCCAGTCCAGCTCATCGATCTGCTGGCGGACTCGGTCGGCCAGGGTGATCAGCTGGGGGTGTGCGTCGACCCGGAGGTCGTCCAGCAGTGGGCCGTTGTCGTAGCAGGTAAAGTCCGAGAAGCCCTGCTGCAGCACGTCCCGGATCGCTTCTCGGCTGGTGCAGAATCCCGCCGCTTCGATCCGCACGCTCACGGTGTCCCGGTTCTCGTCGGTGATCGGCCAGGCATCAATCCGCCGGGCGATTTCCTCCTTCAGACGCTCGATCTCGTTGTCGGAGGGCAGCACGACAAAGCGTTCCTCGACGAAGATGACCTCGGTGCGGATCGATTGCGAGAGGACCGTGGCGTTGTCGGTATCGAGGACCAGGAAGCTCCGTGGCCCGGTTTCGCTGATGTCCAGTCCGCAGGGTGAGCCGGGGTAATGGACCGGTGGTTGTGAGGTCGGGACGTGGATATGGCCCAGCAGTACGAGTGCCGGTTCGGAGTGGTCGATGTCGCGTCGCGAGAGCGGCATGTAGACGCCGGGTTCGTGGGGATGGGGCGTACTGAGGCCGCCTCCGTAGTTCCCGTGTCCGACCAGGATCCAGCGACCCGCTGCCAGCCGGTCCCGGAATCTCTCGATCACCTCCCCCATCCTGGTCCCCAGTGCGTAGGGCACAAACAGCACCTGCCGCTGGTCGAATTCGACCAGTTGAGGCTCTGCGTACACCGTGACGTTGTCGGCCAGCAGGTGATCGGGCGCGAGGCTTGGGTCGTGGTTGCCCGGGATGATCTCGATCGAGATCTCTGGGAATTCGCCGCAGAGTGCTTCGAATTCTCCGTATCCTTGGAGGTCCTTGTCGAAGAGGTCTCCGCCGATGACCAGGCGATCGATGTCGAGGGCGGGCAGTTGTTCGAGGACATCGCGGAGCGCGGCGAGCCGCTGGGGGTGCAGGGCGTTCCCGGGCACGAGGTGCACGTCGGCGGTGACCGCGATCTTCATCTCGACTCCGTTCGCTTCGCTCTCGGCTCCCCGGCGCTCGACTCAGTGTACCTCCGCAGCCGTGGCTGACCAGAGTCGTGGGGCCGAGGAATCGGTGCCGGAATTGATTCGGGGTTGAGATCCGGTTGTCGAGAGTCGAGAATCGATCGTCTCGAACACTTGGCGAGGGCCAACCATGGCGACGGACTCGGTGCACGGCAACAACCGCGCCTTCTGGGCGATTCTCACGCTGGTCCTGTTGATCGTGATGCTGGTCGTGATCCGCACGATCGACTGGAGCGAGCCATCGGGGCTGGGGACGGTCCCGGTTTCTGTGGCCGTGCGTCAGAACGGTGAGCTGATCCCCGACGTGATGGTCACGCTGTTTCCCCTGCCCCACGATGCTCCGATGCGGGCGGCGGCCGGGACGACCGGTTCCAACGGTCGCTGCGACCTGACCACGATTCGCTTCGACGATGGAGCGATGCCGGGTCCCTACGCGGTGGGCGTGGAGAAGGTGCCGGCGTGGTCCCTGAGATTCCACGACGTCTCACTCCTGGACGTCGACCCCGGTTCGCCTCCGGCGAGAACCGGGCCCAGCCAGGCCGATCCCACCGCGATGTACCGGATGGCGCGTGAGCAAGAGTCCAAGCCCCAGCCGGGGGCTCTGCCGGCCGACCTGATCGACCCGAAGAAGTCGGGGCTGAGGGTCCACGTGAACCCCAGGGGCCCCAACGACTTCATCTTCGACGTCGACAAGTGATCGAAGCGGCGTCGCGGTGGCCGCCGGACCCTTGAGTGAGGCCGAAGGTCAGTTGGCCCGGATCGTCTCGAGCGTGGGATTGTCTTCGGTGATCCGCACGTGACGATCGGCCGCAATGTCCTGTAGCACCTGCGTGGTGCCACTGGGCCAGTGAATGGTCAGGGTCTTGATCCGTTCCGATTTTCCCAGCCCCAGGTGTATCATCGCCGGGCTCTGAGAGAGGAAATTGATGTGCGGGTAGAGTTCTCGCCGGACCACTCGCTGGTCGGTCTCACACACCACCTTGGCACCGATCCCCAGCCGGTTGCTGGCGGTGCCTCGCAGTGAAATCTTCAGCCAGTGACCTCCGGGGAACCCGTTCTCGTAGACGACCAGTGCTCCGCCCCCGGCCTGCCTCACGAACAGCTCGGGGCGTGCGTCGCCGGTGATGTCCCAGGCACAGACGCTGCGGCCGTCTCCGCTGTTGTCGGCTCCGGAGAGGAACCCGATGTCGTGGAAGGTGGTCTTGGTTCCTGAGAGGCCATTGAGGAAGACGCCATTGCGTTCATAGGCGCTGAGGTTCTGGCCACTCTTTGAGAACTCCCAGAGGTTGCGGACCCAGAACTCACCGTTTTCTCCGTCGAGCACTCTGAGGTTGTCGACCTTGGCCATGCAGTCAAACGGCTGCGTCACGGCAGCCAGCCAGACGCAGCGTCATCCATCGGGCCTGTTGGTCGTGACACTCTGGAAGCCGACTGGTGCGTAGAGGTCCAGCAGTCCGTCGTTGTTGAGATCGACGTAGCTGGGTCCGTAGGCCCAGCCGACGTCGGCGACACCGATCGTACGTCCCAGCCTGCGGAAGGTTCCCTTGCCGGTGTTGTGGTACAGCTCACTGCCGGTCACGAAGTCGCGAATCTTCGCATCGATCCTGGGGTCGTAGGCGTCGGTTCTGAGGTTGGCCACGATCCGCTCGCCCGCCTTCGAGTACATGTTGGCCACGTAGGGATCGGGCCGGCCGTCGTTGTCGAAGTCGCCGACGGTGATCCCCATCGAGAATCCTCAGAAGCCTTCGGGCAGCTTCACCTCGCGGAATGTCCCGTCACCGTTGTTGATCAGGAAGGCGTTCATTCCCAGTTCGCAGGCGGTCATCATGTCGGGCCAACCGTCCTGGTTGGCGTCGAACCAGACCGCGGCGAACGTCCAGGCCCCGTTGCCCTTTGACCCCGAGGCCTTGGTCACGTCCTGGAACTTCCAGTCTCCGGTGTTGCGCCACAGCTGGTTGCGGTCGATGTCGTTGTCACCGAGCCAGCCGACGTGTCGGGCCATGGGCTGGGGGAGTCCGACGGCGTAGAGGTCGAGTTTTCCGTCGCGGTCGAAGTCGACCACGCTGTAGGCGGTGCACTGTTCGAGTTTCAGCGTGGTGTCGCGGCCGGGCTCGAGCACCACGAATTTCTTGCCCGCATCGTTGCGGTAGATGATCTCGCCCAGCAGCAGGTCTTCGAACCCGTCGCCATCGAAATCGGCGAAGGAAGATGGCCCGGATGCCCGGCGCCTTGGGGTCGATGCCCATCTCGGCCGTGACGTCGCTGAAGCGACCGCCCCCCTCGCCGCGGTACAGCTGGTGGCCGCTAACGTCGGTCAGCAGCAGATCGAGATGCCCGTCCTGGTTGAAATCGGGCAGGAAGACGCCTCCGGTGATCCGCCCCGGCTCGTTGTGTGCTCTCGCGTTGCCAGATGGGTCCCCTTCATCGTAGCTCGGCCGTTTTTCTCCGTGCAATCACCCTCTGGAGTTCCCGGCTGGCAATTCTCATGATCGTCAGGCAATCTAGAGCGCTTGACCTGCTGAGTGGGATCCCAAGCGAGGAGACCGACACGATGTCGATCGAACGGCGCAACCGGCAGATCGGGCTGGGTCTGTTTGTTTTTTACCTGCTGCTGTACGGCGGATTCGTGCTGCTGATGGCCTTTGATGCCCAGCGGCTGCAGGTGTTGGGTCCGGCGGGGGTCAACCTGGCGGTCTGGTCGGGATTTGGCCTGATCGTGCTGGCCCTGGTCCTGGCGTTGATCTACGGCTGGATTTGCCGAAGTGGCTCGTCTGCGGATTCCTCCGACACCGAGGGCCAGGCATGATCTATGAAGCCTCGCCGATTGCGGTGGCCTGCTTCTTGGGCTTCGTGGGTGTGACACTGGGCCTGAGTTTCTTCCTGGGCCGCAAGGCCAAGTCGTCGGCCGGCTACTTTGCCGCTCACGGGCAGATCCCCTGGTTCGTCAACGGAGTCGCCTTCGCCGGCGATTATCTCTCGGCCGCCAGCTTCCTGGGCATCTGCGGCATGATTGCCTTCTACGGCTACGACGGCTTCCTGTACTCGATCGGTTACCTGGCTGGTTGGATCGTGGCGTTGTTCGTGGTGGCCGAGCCGATGAAGCGGCTGGGCAAGTTCACGTTTGCCGACGCGCTGGACGCGAGGTTTCAGAGCAAGGGGATCAAGCTGGCCGCCGGCATCAGCACCCTGGCCGTCAGCGTGTTCTACCTGATCCCCCAGATGGTTGGTGCCGGAGTGCTGGTTCAGCCTCTGCTGGGGTTCCCACACTGGGTCGGCGTGGTGCTGGTCGGGACGACGGTGATCCTGATCGTGGTGATGGCCGGGATGGTCTCGACCACCTGGGTTCAGTTCCTGAAGGGTTCGTTGCTGGTCGTCTTCAGCACGATTCTGACCGTGATGATCCTGTTCCGCGGTCTGACGGAGGAGGAGGGCGGTGCCGACGGGCACCACTTTGTCACGATCGGTCCCCTGAAGCAGACCGACCCGGTTTCGGGAACCGAGGCCTTCGAGGCCGAACTGGCAGAATCGTGGGGGATCGCCGTGGCGAAGGTCGTGCCGGCCGAGGGTGCCTGGACCGACAAGCCCTTTGTGCGGATTGCCGGATCGAGTGGGGATCCCGATGCGGTCTGGCACATCGACACCCGCGACGACGGAGTCTATCTCAGCGAAACCCAGACCCTGCACAAGGCCGCCGACGGGACCGTGCTGGTCAACGGAAGGCCGAAGGGGTCGAAGAAGGGTGAACCGGAGTTGTTCCAGGTGGGTCACCTGAGTGATCTGCCGGGCGAGATGACCGAGACCGGGCCGCTGGGTCCGCTGGAGTTCTTCAGCACGCTGGAGGAGAGCGAGGTCGTGTTGTGGGGCAACCAGAAGTTGGCTCACGAGGACGGCAGCACCACGACGGTCTACTTCCAGAAGCCGACCCCCGGCAGCCGGATCCTGCAACCGGGCACCCATCCCCGTTTCCAGGGCATTCACAGCGACAACCTGCTCGACAAGATCAACCTGTTGTCATTGATGCTGGCACTGTTCTGCGGCACCGCCTCGCTGCCTCACATCCTGATCCGCTACTACACGGTCAAGGACGAGGCGAGTGCCCGCAAGAGCACGATCGTGGGGATTGCCACGATCGGTTTCTTCTACGTCTTGACGCTGTACATGGGCCTGGGCGCGATGACCAGCGGGACACTCGACGTGACCAACAGCAACATGTCCGCCCCTCTGCTGGCCTACAGCGAAGGCGAGTGGTTGTTCGCGGCCATCTCGGCGATCGCGTTCACCACGGTGCTGGGCACCGTCGCCGGGCTGATCCTGGCCTCGGCCGGCGCCGTGACACACGATCTGCTTGGCTCTGCGATGGGCATACAGATGACCGATCAGCAGCAGGTGCTGGTGGCCAAGATCGCCTCGGTCGTTGTCGGCATCATCGCGATCGTGCTGGGGATCGTGTTCCAGGAACTCAACGTCAGCTACCTGGTCGGCTGGGCCTTCAGTGTCGCCGCCAGTGCCAACCTGCCGTCGCTGGTGATGTGCCTGTTCTGGAACCGGACCACCCGCCAGGGCGTGATCACCTCGATGGCCGTGGGGATGACCAGTTCGCTGGGCTGGATCCTGCTGAGTGCCGACACGTTCGAGAAGGTCTATGGACTGGATCCCGCGCTGGCGATTGCCCCGTTCACCCAACCGGGCATCGTGACCATTCCGCTGGGGTTCCTGACCCTGGTGGCCGTGTCGCTGAAGACCCAGGCCACGGGTCTGCCCGCTCGAGATCCGGCTCCGCTGGAGAACGGCTAGCCCGCCTGCGGCGGGTTGAAAAACACAAGTTTGGGGATGGGACGGGGTCAGACGCCGCCCACAGAAAGTCCCGCTCCACGCAGAACGGCACGCAGGCGGGGCCTGACCCCTTTTCAACCAGCACTCGTTGCAACTCGAAGAAGGGGTCAGGCCCCGCCTGTGAAACGCGACAGGTGGAGCAAACCCCGTTGTGGACGGCGTCAGACCCCAGGGTCCGAGTTCTTTCTCATGAGCGGGCTGCTAGCGCTGCCCGTTGAAGAACGCAGGTTCGGCGTTTTGCACGGCGTCAGCGGACCCGGGTGGCCTGCTGCAGCTTGACGGTGGGCGGCTTGTCCATCACCAGGGCCGCGTGCGAGTAGTAGGGGTAGACGCTCCACTCGACACACGCGATTAGGTCGGGCAGTCCATCGCCGTTGTAGTCACCGATCCAGGGATGGGGTCCGTGGTTGGTGATGCGGATCGGTCGGCCATAGCACTTCATGGTGCGGGGGGCGTCAAAGAGCGGTCTGGTACGGGTGCCGACGTTACGGAGCAGGTAGATGCTGCCCCCCTCGAGCGTGCCGTGGTGCGAACCGCCGGTGCTGTAGACGAGATCGAGCAGCCCGTCGCGGTCCCAGTCGACCGCCCGGAACGACTCGGTCCAGATCGCACGTCGCTTGGCCACGGCTCCGGTCAATTCGCGACCGTCGCGGAGCCTGACGATCGAGTCGCGTTTGAGTTTCAGGTTGCCGCGTCCGTCGCGGTACTGTGTGAACAGCGCGGCCCTTAGCACCGAACCCTCGCAGGTGATCACATCGAGCAGTCCGTCGCCGTTGAAGTCGGCCACCGCGGCACCGGTTCGCCAGAAGAACGGGCGGTTGGGTTCCCTGGGATAGATGCCGTTGTTTGAGCGTGGCGAGGCGGCTCGGGTGGCCGAGAGCGTCTTGAGTTCCGCCGAGTCGGGGAATCCATCGCAGAGGACCTGTTGCCGAGGTCCGAACTTCGGAGGCTGGCCCCGCTGGGCGACGTTGCGGAACCAGAAGATGCGGTTGGTCTCGTTGGGGCAGAACAGGTCGGGCCGACCGTCGGCGTCCCAATCGACCAGCACCGGATAGGGGTAGCCCATGTTGTGTCCGCTGAGGGGTGAGCCGAGGATTGGGTTCCGGAGCAGCTGCAGCGGGGTACCCACCGATGTGATCCGGCGGGCGTTTTCGTAACGAGGAGACTCGTCGCTGCCGCTGTTGATCACGATTTGAGGCCAGCCGTAGCCGCCACCGACCAGCAGGTCCTGGTCGCCGTCGTTGTCCCAGTCACAAAGCGATGGCCAGGCCTGGTCCGAGAGAGCCAGCACCGCATCGGGCGACTCGGCCCGGCCCATCCGCCGGAAGCGGGGAGCCGATGGGTTGTCTGTTTGCGAGGCCTGCCGGTAGAGCACCAGGTGCTGGTAGGCGTTGTGCTGGATGACCAGCACGGTCTGGTGCCTGGCCTGTTCGCCGCCCCCATGGGACTCGTGCTGCTGTTTCCTGGTGGGGGCGGGGCTGAGGATTCGCGAGGCGGAGACCATCGTGATGCCGGTCTCTGAGACTCCGGCCAGCCGCTGCGGATCTGCGAACCTCAGCGAGCCGGTCTTGCTCTGGAGTCGTTTTCTCCAGACGAGGTGTCCGCCGAGTGTGTCACCTGCTGAGGGGGTGCGGTGGATGACGTCGAGGCGTCCATCGGAGTCGAGATCGGCAAAGGCACAGCCTGCGGGCAGGCCCAGGGGCCTGGCGGGTGCGAGTTTCAGGGGCCAGCCGGTGGCCGAGATGTTTTCGAGCCACTGACGACCGAACACGAGGTCGAGGTCGCCGTCGCCGTCGAGGTCGACTGCCTGGCAGGTGTTGCCGCGGGGGGCCGCAAACTCGAAGTCGCCCCGAAAGATCGGGGCGCCACCGGGTTGGCGATCGGAGGTCGCAAGCAGGATGCGGGCCCGGCTTGTGTTGGCATTGAGGTACAGCAGGTCGGTGCGGCCGTCGGAGTCGAAGTCGGCACAGTCGAGGGCACTGTAGGCGGTGTGCAGGTCCTTGATCGTCCCGGGTGACTTCGGTTCGAAGTACCGCAGTCTCTGCAGGTCTCCGAATTGGGTCGGGCGAAGCGGGTCGATCGACGGGTAGAGGATCGGAGCCGCCCAGGGGTCGCCGTCGCGGTAGGCGTAGTTCCAGTTACCGACCAAATCGGGCTGGCCGTCGCCGGTCAGGTCATGCAACTCGGCCTGGAAATACGACGTGATCGGTCGATGCGGGCCAGCATTGTACCTCAGCAGGTCCCCCACTCCGATGGCCGGCACGTGGCCTTGGGGCCGGATGCGGAGGCGGGTCTCGGTGGTGCGGAACTGGATCCGCCAGGTCGTGTGCCGGGGATCTGTGATCACCCATTCGATGCGACCTCGATCCGAGTAGGCAAAGTCCTCGGTGCGGGCCGATGGGACCCTCTGGCCGGTCGTCGCGTTGATGACCCGGATCGAGTTGGCATCGAGCACTCCGGGGTTCCGGTTCTGGCGGATCTGGCCGGCGAAGTCGATCGTGACCGACATCGGCGTGTTGGGATGGGTCAGCCGGGAGGTGACTTCCAGGCCGATCTGGAAGTCGGCCCCGAGTGCGGCACTCTGCAAGAGCAGCGTGAGCGCGGCGAGGCGTGTCGCAAATGAGTGGGGGTGGCAGCCGTTCATCGGGGCCTCACGCGTTTCTTGTCTTGACCACACAACCGGGCCATCATTACAAGTCCGCGTCGATTCTGTCGACCACGGGCAGATTCTGCTGATTTCTGGAAGCGAGCGAGAGTCGAGATGATTCGCGGGCGGACTGGGTTGCTGCTGGTTGTCGGATTGAGCGTAGCGGGACTGTCGGGGTGCAGTTCCGCCCGGTACGTGCTCCGCGAATCGGAACGCGGCATCGTGGCGATTCCGTCCAACACGAACATGTGGCCCTGGAAGCACCGCGACGACGCCGACAAGCTGATGCAGGGGCACTTCCCCAATGGCTACCGGATCGATCGCGAGTTCGAAGAGGTGGTGGGCAAGACGACGACTACCGGCGAGGACGCCGACGGCCAGACTGTGCAATTGGCCGGCGGGCTGGTGACCCTGGACACCGGTCAGCGTCGCAGTTCTTCGACGACGACCGATGTGACCGAGTATCGCATCGAGTACAGTCGGGTTGAGATCAAGTACTAGCAGCCCCGGAGTCCGGGGTCAGATCCGCCTTCGGCGGACCCGCAAAGGGGATTGCTCCACCTGCCGCGGTCCGCAGGCGGGGCCAGACCCCTTCCTCGTGTTGCAGCGTGTGCTGGTTGAAAAGGGGTCAGGCCCCGCCATTGGGCCGTTTCGTTTGGAGCAGGACTCTTTGTGGGCGGCGTCTGACCCCGGGCTCAGGAGTCATTCAACCGGCCGAGGACGTCTGAACTCAAGCTCAAGGATCAGCACATGATTCGCACAATCTCGATGTCCTTGGTCGTGGTGTCATGGTGCAGCGGCGTCGCGCATCCGGCCGGCCCGGTCACCGCCGAGGAGTTCATCTACAAGAAGGCCGAGTTTGCCCAGTGCCACGCCTCGACGATCGTCGAGGCCCGCGACGGAACGCTGGTCTCGGCCTGGTTCGGTGGCACCCGCGAGGGCCGTAAGGATGTCTCGATCTGGGTCTCGCGTCGCGGCAAGGACGGCTGGAGCGACCCGGTCAAGGTTGCCGACGGAGTGCAATCGGAGTCACTGCGTCACCCGTGCTGGAACCCCGTCCTGTTTCAGCCTCGCAAGGGACCGCTGATGCTGTTCTTCAAGGTCGGACCCAACCCGCGGCAATGGTGGGGCGAGTGGATGACTTCGGAGGATTCGGGACGGACCTGGAAGAACCGGCGTCGACTACCCGAACAGGGGATCGGGCCGGTCAAGAACAAGCCGATCCAGTTGGCCGACGGGTCGATCTGGTGTGGTTCGAGCACCGAGCACAACGGCTGGCAGGTGCACCTGGAGACCACCTCCGATGGGGGTCGGACCTGGAAGCGTCTGGGCCCGTTCTGCGACGGGCAGAAGATCGCTGCGATTCAGCCGAGCCTGCTGCTGTACGACTCGGGACGTCGCTGGCAGATGCTGTGCCGCAACCGCAATGGCCAGGGTGAGGTGTGGTCGACCTGGAGCAGCGATCGGGGGAAAACCTGGAGCGGGTTCGAGCCGACCGGGTTGCCCAATCCCAACGCCGGCACCGATGCGGTGACACTAAGCGACGGGACCCAGCTGCTGGTCTACAACCACACCAACCGCCGCGGCCCGTTCCCCAGTGGCCGCAACATGCTGAATGTCGCCACCAGCCGAAACGGACGCGACTGGACGGCCGCGTTGCTGCTGGAACGCGACAAGGGCGAGTACTCGTATCCGGCGGTGATCCAAGACAAGGCCGGACGAGTACACATCACCTATACCTGGCGTCGGCTGCGTGTCCGCCACGTGGTGCTCGACCACCGCAAGCTCAAGGGCCGGCCGATCCGTGACGGGAAGTGGCCCGAGGGGGTCGATCGGCTGTAGGACCCGCCGTGCAGCCGGGGAGTGCTCACGACGGGATCACCGGCAGGATGATGTGCGAGAGGTGGCTGGCGTCGTGAAGAACGGTGTTGTCGGCGGCGGCTTTCAGGCGGTCGCGGCCGATCGGTTCGCCCGTGTTCGGGTTGACGTCAAAGCGAGGGAAGTTGCTGCTGGAAATGTCCAACCTCAGTCGGTGTCCCCGGGCGAAGAGGTTGCTGGTGGGGTAGAGCGTGATGGTGACGAGGTCGATCTCGCCGGGCTCGAGGAACTCCGCCCGCTCGGGCCCCTTGCGATACCGCAGTCGCATGATCGAGTCGCTGAGGTTCAGCGCGTAGCCCTGGGGGTACCAGCGGCTGGGGGGATAGAGATCGATCAGCTTGGCGGTGAAGTCGGTGTCGACGGCCGAGGACTGGACCCAGAGCTTGACCTCGATCGGCCCGGTCACCTCGAGATCCTCCTCGAGCGGATCGGTCTGAAACACGAGCACATCGGGTCGTGATCCCAGTGGCAGATAGGGAGCCTGGCAGCCGAACAGGCCCTCGCGTTCGACCTGGTTGAAGCCTCCGGGTTCGAGGATCTGGTGGATGCGGCTGTCTCGAGACGCCGAGGCCGAGTCGGCGATGCCCACCGGCAGCGGGCCCAGTTCAGCCAGCGACGAGACGTTGCCGCCGTTGGAGGGCACGGGGTTTGAGGGGTCGAAGCGGTAGGTGGTCGAGGACTCCTCGAGCGTGGGAGGCTGTTCGGCCAGTGTCCCATCCTCGTGCAGGTAGAACGGCGTGAAGCGAGTCCGCTGGAGAGGCCATTCCTGCTCGTCGCGCCAGCGTCCTCCGTGCTGCAGCCGGCCCCCGGTGGAACACTGCCCCGATCCTCCGCCCATCACGAAGATCTTGACCGGGGCTTCGCCGTGGGTCTCTTGGCTGCCGTCGCCCTTGACGTAGCGGTCGAACCAATCGAGGTGGACGTCTCGGAAGCTGTCCAGCGCGGCGTCGGGTCCGAAGTCAACGTCTCCGGCATACGTCAACTCGGGCTTCACTGACCCGTGGGTCCAGGGCCCGACCAGCACTCTCACCCGGTGGTCTCGTTCGGCCAGCCCGATGTAGTTGTCGAAGGTGCCCCGGGTGTAGGAGTCGTACCAGCCACCGACGATCAGCGTGGCGGAGTCGGGGAAGTTGTCCCAGTGTTCGCGGGGACAGACGCTGGGGTGCTTCCAGAATTCGTCGCGGTCCGAGTGGGCCAGGATTTCCAGCGCCCATTTTTCGTAGGCGGGGACCAGGGCCAGTTGAGTCTGGCCGCGGCGGATCGGCATCCGGGTCAGCCAGTCGTGGAACGCGGCGGCTCCGAGGTTGAGTGCCGGGTCGACCCAGGGGTCGGACTTGAGCCGGGCCTGGGTGTTGGTGGCCGAGTGCCAGAAGGCCCAGGCGATGAACCTCAGCTCCATCGCTCCGCCCTGGCGGACGGTGCACTGGTGGGCATCGGCACCGCTCATGTTGGGCACCATCGCTACGAGGTTCTTCGGGCCCAGGGCGGCAGCGGCGGTTTGCGTCCAACCCATCCAGGAGGTGCCCCAGGTGCCGACCCTGCCGTTGGACCAGGCTTGAGTGTCGATCCATTCGAGCGTATCGAAGCCGTCCTCGGCCTCGGGGAACAGGAAGTTGACGTCTCCGCCGGACTCGTAGCAGCCTCGGCAGTCCTGGATCACGCAGGCGTAGCCGCGTGCGGCGAAAAAGCGGTTGTAGCCCATCGACGCCTCGACCTCGTCCTTGTTGTAGGGCGTCCGCAACAGCAGCGTGGGCAGGGGCTCTTCGATCCTCTGGCCGTCACGGGCGGGGCGAAAGATGTCGGTGGCCAGCAAGACGCCATCGCGGGCCTCGACCATCACGTTCCGCTCGACAATCACCTCAAATGGCGTACGTGGCGGGACGACGTGCAGGGGGTCGGTCATGGTCGAATTCCGGTGCCTGGGACGGAGTCGTGGTGGTGAGAGATTCTGGCAGAACGGTTGATACAATGTCACGCCCTCGCGGGATCGCTCGCCCGCTGCACACCCGTGTCCTTCAACCGGAGCCAGCCTTCGATGATCGCCCAACCGCCACCTCGCCCAGTCTGCTTCGGTTCTCTTCCTCGACTGGTGTCGCTGCTGTTGATCGCGGTGCTCGCAGCCGCGATGCCGAACCGTGCCGAAGCCCAGCTACTCAAGGCGGGGGTCGGGCGGATGGACATCACGCATCGAGGTGGGCGGGTCAATGATCCCATGTATGCCCGGGCGCTGATGATCGAGGGGAACGGGACCACCGTGGTCATCGTCACGCTCGACGTCGTGGCGATCGAGGAGATCGGAGCCATCACGGCGACGTTCTTGCCGGCGCTGCGGGCGAAGCTCAAGAAGGAGATCGGGCTCGATCCCGGATCTCTGATCGTCAATTGCAGTCATTGTCACGGTGTGCCGTGTGCCGACGTACTCGAGCGGACGGCCGAGGCGGTCAAGCAGGCGGCGAGGTCGCTGACGCCGGTTCGCGTGGGCGTGGGAATCGGATTCGAGAACCGCGTGCAGGAGAATCGCCGTCTGAAGCTCAAGGACGGTCGAGAGCTCGACGTGCGGCGGGCCTATGCCTTGCCACCGGATGCCGAGGTGGTGGGAGCGGGGCCGATCGATCCGGAGATCGGGATCCTGAGAGTCGATCGCATGGATGGCCGGCCGCTGGCGGTGGTCTACAACTTTGCCATGCATCCGATCATGGGTGCCTCGGCGGGGGGCAACACCGCCGATATCACCGGGTTCTCGTCGAAGGTCATCGAGGATGCGTTGGGGCACGGTGCGATGGCTCTGTTCATGCAGGGGTGCGGGGGCGATATCAACCCGGCGTTCTACAAGGACCTCGACAGCCCCCGCGATGCCGAGCCGCAGGGGAACCGGCTGGGGCTGAGCGTCGTGCGGGCCCTGGCCAGGATTCCGGCAAAGGACGGCGGAATCCTGAGGCGGATCAACCAGAAGCTGACCCTGCCGCGGGCCGATCATGCGGAGCGGATCGCGGCGCTGGAGGCCAAGAAGGGCCGGCTCGTCAGGTCACTGCACTCGACGTATTTGAACTTCGACCAGTTCCTGAAACTCAATGGCAAGTACCGCCTCTCGCCCAGGTTCCCCTCGACCAACTCGCTGAGTTACCTCAACGAAAAGGCGATCGGCCGTGAGGACTACGCGAGGCTCGACGCGAACAATCTCGCGAGGATGCGGCGGTACGTTGAAAACGTGCTTGCGATGGAGAACATCACGCGGATCGAGACGAACCTGCGTCTGTTGCGGAAGCACCAGGCCAACGGCCTGAAGCTCGGCAAGCGGACGTTCGAGGTCGAGGTGGCCGGGTTGCGTGTGGGAGACTTCGTGATGGTGACGTTTCCCGGCGAGGTGGTTTGCCAGGTGGGGCTGAACATCAAGAAGGCCTCGAAGCACAAGCACACCTTCGTGGCGGCCTACACCAACGGCTACATCTACTACTGTCCCACGGTCGAGCAGATGAAGTCGGCCGGTGCGGCTCAGGAGGACAGCGAGTGCATCGTGGCTCCCGGCTGGCAAAAGCTCTGGGAAACTCGTGCGGCGGAGTTGATCGGGCAATTGCTGGCCGAGTGAACCTCGGGCCATTGAGACCCGGGGTTGGCACCCCGGGCCATGCGCTGCAGCCCGCCTGCGGCGGGCTGGGCCTCGAGGCGGCGAAGACCGTTTTTCCACCCGCCGCAGGCGGGCTAGCAGGCGGCTGGCTGGCTGGTCGAGAATCCCAGGCCGTCGGGGTCGAGGTACTTGGCCAGTCGGACGCCGACTTCGTCGCTCGGCGGCCGCACGCAGGTCACCCCCGCAGCGATCAACCGCTCGTGCGTCTCATCGACGTCGTCAACCTGAAACCCTAGTTGGCAGCACCCGGCTGGGCTGTGATCGAGGTCGGATGGGGCCGAGGCGGGGGCATCGGTCCGGTGCAACGCGGCCGTCACCCCCTCGGTCGCCAATTCGGTCCACTCGGGCGATTCGAATTTCAGCGGCAGCCCCAGCGTGTCGCGGTAGAAAGCCAGCGAACGCTGCATGTCGCTGACGAACACGATGGCATAGCCGGGCTGCATGAACGAATGAGTCTCAGGCGAGGATCGGCTGGATCGGTCGGCCACCATGAGCAATCTCGATCGGCCGGCCCAGGTGATCGGGCACTCGCATCGAAGGATTGATGCCCAGGCAGTGGTAGATCGACGCACAGATGTCGCCGGTGCTGACGGGGTCCGCGGCGATGTAGGCGGCGTGGCCGTCGGAGGCTCCGTGGACGGTGCCGCCACGGATGCCGGCCCCGCTGAAGAGAACCGAGTAGCAGTAGGTCCAGTGGTCGCGGCCGGCGTTGGAGTTGTGCTTGGGCGTGCGGCCGAAGTCGCTCATCACCACGACCAGCGTCTCATCGAGCAGGCCCGATTGCTCGAGATCCTGCATCAGGGCGTTGTAGGTGGCGTCGAGCACAGGCAGGTTGTAGTTGCGGAGAATGCCTTCGTTGCGTTTGTGAGTGTCCCAGCACTCGTACTGCAGCTTCAGCCGTTCGTAGTAGCAGTCCCAGGTCACGTTGACGAACCTCACACCGCTTTCGACCAGCCGGCGGGCCACCAGGGCACTCGAGCCGAACAGCGTGCGGCCGTAGTTGTCGCGGAGGCCGGGGTCGACCTGATCGAGATCGAAGGCGTCGCGGACGGCCGAGGAGGTCAGGATGCTCCAGGCCCGCTGCGACTGCTTGCCGAAACTGACGGTTGCCGGTGAGCGGCCGACGCGGCGACGCTGGTCGTCGAGTTGATCGAGCAGGCTTTTGCGAAGATTCAGACGATCGACGGTCATGCCGTCTCTGAGCTTGCTGTTGGGGATCTTCGGTTCGCCGCGGAGCACCTGCGAGTGGTACGGCTTGTCGGGCGGGTTGTCGACGAAGGGTGAGCAGACGGTGTACAGCGGATCGTACTGCTTGCCCAGGAAGCCTCCGTAGGGACCCGGGCGATGGATCGACTGGCCCCAGCCGAGGTAGCAGGGCATGTAGATGTAATCGGGCGAGGCCGGTTCGGGATTCAGGTACTCGCAGATCGACCCCATGCTCGGCGGATAGAAATCCTCGGTCAGGGAAATATTGGGGAGCTTGCGTTCGTAGCCGGTGTAGCTGGGCAGGGTGTTGTGGCATCCGGAGTCATGTCCAACGGAGCGGACAATCGCCGAGCGATCCATCCACTTGGCCGAGAGCGGCATCATCTCGGAAATCTCGATCCCGGGCACGTTGGTGGCGATCGGCTGAAACGGGCCGCGGATGTTCTCCGGCGCGCCCGGTTTCAGGTCGTACATGTCCTGGGTGGGAGCCCCACCGAGCAGGTAGAGCAGGATCACGTTCTTGGCTTTCCCGCTTCCAGACAGCGCCTCGTCGGTGGCCTCTTCGGCAGCCATCAGTCCCGGCAGCGAGAACCCTCCGCCAAGAGTGGTCAGGGCTCCGGCGGCGAGCGTCTCACGACGAGTGATCCCGTCGCAGCAGCGTCGCGGACTTCCCAGCATCCTCAACATCAACCCACCTCCGGATCGGTTTTCCTATGGCAAAGATCGTCATGCTCGGGATGCTCAGGATGAACGGCGAGATGACTTTTGCCTCCCCGAGTTGTACTCCAGCGGCACGGGGTGGTTCAACACCGTTGCTGTCAGAAGTAGTTCCGGTCACACCGGGGACGGGGACGGTTTCAGCAGCAACGAGAGCGGGATCGCGATGAGCGCGACGGCGGCCACGACCTTCAGCGCGGTTTCCAGTGAGGTCAGATCCGAGAGGACTCCGCAGGCGACCGGCGAGACGGCTCCCGAGGCGATCACGACGGTGTAGAAGATGCCAAAGCCGCGGGCCTGCTGCTCGGGAGCGACGTAATCGGCGACGCTACCGTAGAGCACCGAGGAGGTGCCGTTGAGAGCGGCTCCGATCAGAGGCAGCAGCACCAGCGTCCACTGCTGAGGGATGATCACCAGTGCGATGATGCCGCCGGCGGTGACGAGTTCGGTGATCCACACTGTGGGCAGCACTCCGAGTCGCTGGGCGGCGACCCCGCAGAGGAACTTGCCCAGGGCGCCGCCTGCGAAGAGCAACCCCAGGGCCAGGCCGACGCCGGACTCGGACACCCCCTGCTCGATCAACAGGAACGGCAGCAGTGTCAGCAGCCCGTAACGGGTGATCGTGTCGAAGACGGCGATGGCCGAAAGCACCGTAAAGCGGCGGCGGTCGTGGATCCCGGTGAGGCGGTCCGGGTCGGGGTCAGTTTCTTCGGCAGCCGGGGAGGGTGCCCCACCGATTTGCATCCGACGAAGCAGGACCAGGAAGGCAAGAGCCGAGACGATCGTCAGGATGCCCAGCACGGTCGTGATGGCCTGCCAGGCGAAGCCGGCCAGCGCCAGGCCGCACAGGACCGGAAACAGCATCTTGCCCACGTCTCCCGAGAAGTTGTAGGTGCCGATGGCGATCCGACGACGCTCTGGTCCGTAGGCACGGGCGACCAGGGTTGATCCCAGTGGGTGCTGGACCGAGGAGCCCAGTCCGGCCACGACCAGTGTCACCGCCAGCATCGCCGGACCCCCTGTCAGTCCCATCACCAGAAAGCCCAGCCCGGCCACCGCAGTGCCGCAAATCAGCAGAGATCTCTCGCCGGTGCGTTCGGCGAGGATCCCGGTGGGCACCTGCAGAACGGCCAGGGCGATGAAGTACACGGTGATCAGGAGTCCCAGCTGCGAGCGGGACATGTCGAGGGCGGTCTGCCAGACCGGCAGCAGGACATAGAGCACGTCGGCCAGTCCGTCGTGAAGCAGGTGGCAGGCACAGACGGACAGCAGCACGCCGGTCCGCCCCCTCAGTGGGGTCGTGATCGAGCCGTCGGGTTGCTGATCCGAGACTATCACGAGAATGCCCGGGAAGGCATGGGAAGGTATGGGAAGGGCCGCGATCCGCAGGCGATGTGCTGCGGATCGCCGTCTTCAGGACAGCGACCACCCCTTGCGGTAGCTACGTCGGATATACCGCTCGGCGTCGGCCACGTTGGTGACCGTCATCGACGGAGCATCCCATTCAAGCGTCTCGCCGACGCGGTAGGCCACGTTGCCCAGGTGGTTCGCCTCGGTCAACCAACCCGCGTACTCGAAGTTGCACGTCGTCGGTGCACCGGTCTTGCACGCGTGGATCCACTCGGCATGGTGACCTCGCGAACGAGGGATCGACGGTTCGGGCCGCTTGTAGTCACGGAACTCGTCCTCGGGCAGCAGCAGGTGCTTGCCGTAATCGGAGAGCAACTGACCGCGACTGCCGACAAACAGTACGCCGCTGTTGAAGCGAGGGATCGTGTTGGCCGTCCATGCGGGTGGCTTGTTCGTGCCCTGGTACCACGACAGCGACAGGGCGGGCTGCTCACCCTGCTTCTTGTACTCGTAGGTGACTTGCATCGACGCGGGTGCGATCTCGGGATGCACCGTGGGCCCCTGGGCACTGATGACCGAGGGGGCCTTGAGTTTCAGAGCCCAGAAGGGCAGGTCGATCCAGTGGCTGCCCAGGTCCGACATCGTGCCGTTGCCAAAGTCCCACCAGCGGTACCACTTGGGGCCGGGGACATAGACCGAGTGGAACGGTCGGCGAGGGGCTGGGCCGAGCCAGAGGTCCCAGTCGAGGCCGGCAGGGACCGGTTGCGTCTGAGCGGGGCGGTTGGGCACGAACGCACGGTCGCCGTGCCGAGCCGCCTGCTGGGCGTCCTGGTGCCAGCCCCAGGCTCGACCGACCCAGACGTGCACTTCACTGACACTCCCGATCGCCCCGGCCTGGATCAACTCGACCACGCGGCGGTAGTTCTCACCGGCATGTATCTGGGTGCCCATCTGGGTGGCGACCTTGGCCTCGGCGGCCGCCTGCCGGATCGCGCGAGATTCCTCGATGTTGTACGTCAGAGGTTTCTCACAGTAGACATGCTTGCCCAGCTTCAGGGCTGGCATCGTGGCGAATGCGTGGGTGTGTTCGCAGCAACTGATGACGACGGCGTCGAATCGTCCGGGTTTTTCATAGAGCTTGCGAAAGTCGCTGAACCGCCTGGCGGCCGGGTGCTTGGTCGCGGCACGGTTGAGGTTGTTGGCGTTGACGTCGCACAGGGCGACGATGTTTTCGGACGAGACACTGCCGGTGTTGGACGCACCACGACCGCCGGCTCCGATGATTGCGATGTTCAGCTTCTCGTTGAGGTTGCGTCCCGAGACGATCGCCGGTGCGGCCAGCAGGCTGGAGCCAGCCACAACCGCGCTCGACTTGAGGAATTGCCTGCGTGAAGTGGGGGCTACCGGGTTCGAGTCGGACGTCATGGAATGGGCTCCAGTGATGTGATGGGCTCCCCATAACCTAATGTCCCTGGACAGTGGTTTACCACCGGATGCCACTGAATTCCGCCGGCTAATTGCACGGGTGGTGGGTCGGAAACCTCCACGGTCTTTGCGTTATACTGGCCGAGCCTGGAAGCCTTCGAAATCGTCTCACGAGATAGAGCCATGTCAGAGACCCGACGGACATTCCTTAAACACACGTCACGATTCTCGGTGGCAGCAGTCGGACTGCTGGCCGGGGAGGCCTTTGTCGCTGCCGAGGAGAGAAAAACCGGCCTGTTGCACGAGGCCCTGGTGATTTCGCCTCGACGAGGCGTCCAGGAAGTGACCACGGTCAATGTGCCCGGTGGTGAGTACTGGATGTTCCTGGGCGAGAAGAACCAGCTCCTGAGAAAGGACTCGGGGGATGGTGGCCGCACCTGGAGCAAGCCGGTTCCGCAGACGACCGCAGGGGGTGATGCCATTCTCTTGGCCCGCGACAACCCGCACCTGACGCTTTTGACACTGAAGTCCGGTCGCCTGGCGATTGTCTACGGAGGGCCGGTGGCCCGTCCCGGGCGGGATGGCACCACGCTGTTCCGGACGTCCGGTGACGGAGGAAAAACCTGGTCGAAGCCCACGGCGGTGGATGCCCTGTTTGCCGTCTGCCGGACTCAGGCCGCCCGTGTTCTGTCGTCGGGTCGGATCGTCGTCCCGGTCATGAAGTGGATCAGCCCCTTCACCGGTGGGGATTCCGAGGGGGCCAACAAGAACCTGACCTACAGCTGGGTGTACTACAGTGACGACGAGGGCAAGACCTGGAAGCGGAGTTTCAGCGAACTGTTTGTGGCACTCGACGAGGGACGTCGGGGGGTGACGCACTTCGAGGAGACGGTGCTCGAGGAGTTGCCCGACGGGCGGCTGTTCATGCTGGGCCGCACCGAACTGGGACAGTTCTACAAGACGTATTCGTCCGACCAGGGCGTGTCGTGGAAGCATCCCGTGCCGACCGGACTGGCCAGTTCGTACGCTCCGGGCACGCTGATCCGTGTTCCAGGAACCAGCGATATGATGCTGGTCTGGAACCAGGCCTCGGAAAAGGAAATCCTGACCGGCTTGCATCGTCACCGGCTGTCGACGGCCGTCTCTCGGGACCACGGTGAGACCTGGACTCACTTCCGCAATCTCGAATCGCTCGACGATCGAGCCCGGATTGCCGTTCCGAAGGGCCGGCCCCGGGTGATTCGCATGACGAATTACGGGTACCGGTCGCCCAGCAAGACGGACTACCCACACGCACCCGGTTGCATGAGAATCTGCTACGCGACGGTGGCCTTTTCGAAACAGGAAGTGGCCGTGACCTACGACTACGGGTACGGCCCGGACGAGTTCGAGAAGAAGTCGGCCACGAAGATCAAGGTGTTCACGCGAGACTGGCTGTACGGTCGCGCGTGAGTCCGCGCGATCCCGCGTCGCCGGGGGATCCTAGGCGTCAAACAGCGACGTCAGCGGGAAGCCCTGGTCGAGCAGGTGGTAGGGACGCTGCTGGTTGTCGTGGGCGACCAGGTCCCTGATGCCCATGGCGTGGTAGATGGTGTGAGCGATGTGTTCGGGGCCGACCGGCTTGTCCTTGGGATAGGCGCCGATGCGGTCGCTACTGCCGTAGACCTGGCCGCCGCGGATCCCTCCACCGGCCATCAGGGCTGTCTGGCAGTGGGTCCAGTGATCGCGACCCGGCTCTGCGGCACCGCGTCCGCCCGAGCGGGGGTCACCAATTTTCGGCGTGCGGCCCATCTCGCTGGAGACCATCACCAGGGTCTCGTCGAGCAGGCCGCGGTCCGCGAGGTCCTCGAGCAGGGCCGAGAATGGTTGGTCGAACAACGGCACCAGGTAGTCCTTCAGGCAACTGAAGTTCTTCCAGTGCGTGTCCCAGGCACCTCCCAGGCACCCGCGTCGTTTGTCTTCCTCGTAGTCGTGGTACCAGTAGATGGTGACCAGGGGCACGCCGGCCGCGACCAGCCGTCGGGCCATCAGCATGCTCATCGCGTTGACCGTGTTGCCGTAACGTGCCCGGACGGATTTCGGTTCGCTGGAAACATCGAATGCGTTCTTGGTGTTCGAGTTGGCCAGCAGCGAAAAGGCTTTTTGTTCCAGGGTGCTGTAGTTGCCGGCCGAGATGCCGCGGTCGAAGATCCGGTGGCCAGCATCGATGGCCCGGAGCAGCTGGCGACGGTCGGTCAGCCGGTCGACGGTGATGTCGCCCTCGAGAGTCAGGAACGGAGCCTGGAAGTCCAGCGGCGCCTTGTGCTTGCCGTGGACGTAGATCGGGTCGTGCTGGATGCCCAGACGACCGGCGTAGGCTCCCGGCAGTGACGCATTGTCGGAGCCCGAACGGGTGGGCAGCCAGAGTTGAGACGGGAGCGACGGGTGGGGCGGTCGCTTGGCGGCGACCACCGAACCGATGTAGGGCCAATCGTCCGGTTCGGACTTCCGCGTGTTGGGGAACGACGGGCCAGTGGCGTGACCGGTCATGTTGTAGAAGCGGCCCGCGTGGTGGTCGTTGGGGCCGCGACCATGCTGTCCCAGCGACCGGACCAGGGCCAGGTGGTGCGCCTGGCGGGCGGTGTGGGGCAGGTGCTGGCACAGGCGGATGCCCGGTGCCGAGGTGGGGACCGGCTGGAACGGACCGCGAATCTCCGCCGGCGCGTCGGGTTTCATGTCCCACAGGTCAACATGCGAGGGGCCCCCGTTGAGCCAGATCAGGATGGTCGACTTGGCCTGTCCGCCGCTGCCACTCGAGGCCGGCGCAGCCGACAGGCCACCACCGGCCAGTCCGGCGAGACCGAGTGTCGAGGCGGTGATCAGTTGGCGTCGGTCCATCGTCTGGCAAGACCTGTTTTCTGGGCAACTCCAAGACCATTCTATTGACATTTTTCGCTGATGGAACCGCGATTCGGGGTGATGGCTACCGGGCGACTCTGGTCGTTAGGGGCATGGGGTTTCCGTCAGCCGGTCCCGGAAGGAAACCGATTCTCTTCGAGAGGAATCATGAGCTCTTCAACGCGTGCCCTTCGGCTTCTCGGCGTGAATGGTCGCGAAGGGGATAATCGTTTGGGGCCG
>Ga0310123_10000374_pt1 | contig 40391 bp, 29 predicted proteins | sample CB6_AW_1057_MG_FD_203505 | JGI IMG/M metagenome (GOLD analysis project Ga0310123, IMG submission 203505) | Marine microbial communities from Western Arctic Ocean, Canada - CB6_AW_1057 | ecosystem: Environmental > Aquatic > Marine > Oceanic | place: Canada: Western Arctic Ocean | collected... | reverse complement strand
TGCCCGCAGCCCCGATGATGCCCGGCATGCCTGCAGCCCCGATGATGCCCGGCATGCCCGCGGCACCGATGATGCCCGGCATGCCCGCGGCACCGATGATGCCCGGCATGCCCGCGACACCGATGATGCCCGGCATGCCCGCGACACCGATGATGCCCGGCATGCCCGCGGCACCGATGATGCCCGGCATGCCCGGGGCTCCGATGATGCCCGGCATGCCCGGGGCTCCGATGATGCCCGGGGCTCCGATGCCGGGCCTGCCCGGACCCGGAATGCCCATGCCGGGACCACCCGGTGGGGCAGGGGGGACGTTGCCCGTCCCCGGCCAGCCACCCGCCCCAGTTCCCGCTCAGCCTGGAACGCCCACTCCGGCCCCGCTGCCCGGACAACCGCCCCCAGCCGCGCCGCCCGCGCAACAACCTCAGTTGCCACCCGCCAGCAACACGCCACCAGAGGCCGACGATGGCGATCTGCCGCTGATGGAGGAGTTGCCCGAGATCGAGTGAACCGGCAGCAGGTCGGCCGACCTGCCGGTCCGTCTCGCCTCTCTACCGACCCTCTCACGCCCCTTATCGCTCATGCCACCCCGCAACCAACTGGTGTTCGAACGCCCGATCTACGAGCTCGAGGATCGCCTTGCTGATCTCGAGCAAAAGGACGATCCGTCGCCGGAGACCCGCGCGGAAATCCGAGACCTGAGACTCGAGATCACTCAGAAACGCCGCGAGATCTTCGCCAACCTGGATGCATGGCAGATCACCCAGGTCGCCAGGCACCCGGAACGCCCCCAGACTCTCGACTACCTTGAGCTGATTTTTGACGAGTTTGTCGAGTTGCACGGCGATCGAGCCTTTCGCGACGACCCGTCGATACTCACGGGATTTGTCACCCTTGATTCACTCAAGGTGCTCTTCGTCGGTCAGCACAAGGGCCGCGATATCAAGGAGCAAAAAAAACACAACTACGGGATGGCCCATCCTGAAGGGTATCGCAAGGCGCTGGGCAAGATGCAGATGGCCGCCAAATTCGGACTGCCGATTGTCTGCTTCATCGATACCAAGGGCGCCTACCCGGGGATCGAAGCCGAACAACGCGGCCAGGCCTACGCCATCGCCATCAATCTCCGCGAGATCTCGAAGCTCAAGACCCCCATCATCTGCGTGGTGATCGGGGAAGGGGGGTCCGGCGGAGCATTGGGGATCGGCATCGGCGACCACATCGCCATGCTGCAATACTCCTACTACTCGGTCATCAGCCCCGAAGGCTGTGCCGGGATACTCTGGAAACACGTTGAGTTTCGCGAGGAAGCAGCCAAGGCGCTGAAATTCACCTCCGACAACCTGTTGCGTCTTGGTGTCGTCGACGAGGTGATTCCCGAACCGCTGGGAGCGGCCCATCGCGATCATCGCCAGATGGCGATGACACTCAAGGCATCTCTGGTCGAGGCGATCCGTGGCCTCACTGAACTTCCCACTGACGAACTGCTCGATCGGCGATACGAGAAATTCCGCCGGTTGGGCATCTTCGATGAATCGGTCATTTCCGATTCAGGTTCCGATTCAGGTTCCGATTCAGGTTCCGATTCAGGTTCCGATTCAGGTTCCGATTCAGGTTCCGATTCAGGTTCCGATCCGGATTCCGGTCCCGGTTCCTAGCGCAAGATTCAGCGGGGGCCGTTTTCGTGTTCGCCGCCAGTCTCACAATCGAACGAGATTCCGCTCGAGTCGATCCTGGGCGTCGTCGCCGGGGAATTGGTCGGGAAAATCCAGCGCGTGCCGTTTTTGTGTGCGTCGGTTGTCTCGGTGCTGATTCTCATCGACGGGAACGTCCGATAATGTCTGTTATGTTAACTTATCCATAGAAACCCGCGGTTGGTGCCATTCGCCGTTCTTCCCGCAGTTTCCCCCAGTTTTCGGACGGTCCACAGCCATCAGCCACCCCGCCGAGAGTCCGAGCCGCCGCACCGAGATCGTCCTGGCGATCCTAGTCGTCGTGGTGCCGCTGGCCACCTGGATCGTCTTGCCACGGCTTCCGGCAAGCGGCTCGCTGCCGCAGACCCCTCACAATCCCGGTTCGATCTACCCGCCGAGCGAAATTCCGTTCCGGAGGCAGTCGCCGGGACCGTCGATCGAGATCCCGCCTCGGATCAGCCACGTCCAGATCGTCGATCTCGACGGTGACTCGAAACCCGAAATCCTCGCCTGCGACGCCCTCGCCCACCGGCTGGTCTCCTACCGCCGAGGCAACGGCGGCAAATGGAGCGAGCACCCGATCCAGGCCCGCATGGCTGCTCCGTCCCATGCCACGGTCGTCGATATCGAGGGTGATGGTGACCTCGACATCCTGGTCGCCATCCTCGGAAACGCATTCCCGGACGACAGTCACGTGGGTCGCATCCTCTTATTGGAGCGAAACGGCGACCGCTACGACCGTCACGTCCTGCTCGACGGCACCCGCCGGATCGCCGACATCCAGGCCGGCGATCTCGACGGCGATGGCGACCTGGACCTGGCCGTAGCCGAATTCGGCTACGCCCGTGGCCGTGTGCTGTGGCTCGAGAACATCGGCCAGCGGCGGTTCAGGGACCACCAACTGCTTCATGCACCCGGCACCATCAACGTTCCCCTGGCCGACCTGGACGGTGACGGAGATCTCGACATTGCGGCCAATGTCTCGCAGGACGACGAGGAGATCTGGGCATTCGAGAACCAGGGCGAAGGGCGTTTTCGGAAACGACTGCTGCACAAGTGGCTGAATTTCGACATCGGCGGTTCGGGGATGATCACTTCCGACCTCGACAACGACGGCGATGTCGATCTGCTGGTCACCGTCGGTGACAACCTCGAGTACGCCTACACCTACCCTCAGCCCTACCACGGTTGTTTCTGGTTCGAAAACACCGGCGACTGGTCATTCGCGGTGCACCGCATCAGCAGCCTGGGTGGCGCTCACGCCGCCTCGGTTGCCGATCTCGACGGCGATGGCGACAACGATGTCGTTCTGGTCAGCATGTTCAATGCCTGGTACCGCGATGGCACCGCCAGCCTGGTCTGGCTCGAAAACGACGGCCACCAGCAATTCACCCACCAGCAGATCGCCTCCAGCCCGACACACCTGGTCACCGTCGCCACCGGTGACATCAACGGCGACCGGCAACCCGACATCGTCGCCGGTGGCTGGCACGTGATTCCGCCGTTTCGACGCCTGGGTGGAGTAACAACCTGGATCAACGGAAACCGGAAATGAGCCGGCTCCACCCGAAATTGCTGCTGACCGTCGTACTCGTGATCGAGTCGGTCGTCTCGGGATGGGCCGTTTCCGGAAAACTCAGTCGCCCCGTCCCGCCCCGACCGCCGGTGGCTCTTCTGGTCGACACCGAGACGGCAAGAGATTTCCGGAAACTCCGGGCTGCCGCAGACACCCCCGGACAAAGCGACGACTGGCTGGCCCTCGGACAGGCATTCGCCGTCTACGGGTTCTTTCCCGAGGCCGATCGGTGCCTGGGCCGGGCCACGCAACTCGATCCCCAGTCGGCAAACAACTTGTTCTGGTGGGGACTGGTGCTGAACCGCCTGGGGCAAACGACCAGGTCGACCGCTCAACTGTCCCCGGTCGCCGGACTGGATACGAAGAGACGCGACGACTGCCGCTACATCTCGGCCCGGAATCACCTGCGGGGCGACAGGCCCGACTCGGTGGCCGACACGAAGAGCGCCGAGGCCGAACTCCGGCAAATCGGCCCGAATCATCTCGCGGGACAGTACCTGTTGTCTTACCTGCTGGTCCATTCGGACCGGTCCGCCGAAGCGATGCCGATCCTCGACCGGCTGATCGCCGACCACGCCGACGTCCACCGGCTGTACCAGTTGCGTGCCAGGGCCGCCGAGCACCTGGGCGAGTTCAACAAGGCCCACCGTGATCGCGAGTTGGCCGAGCGAATGCCCGAGACGATTGCGACCGACGCCGTCGCTGACCGGCTCGGTGACCGGTCCCACGAATTCGGCCTCGACAACCGCATCTTCCGAGCCGGTCGCCTGGCCTCACCGCGGAATCTCGATGCGGTCGTCAAGGAACTCACCGAGATCCTCGGGATCGCGTACCGGCCCCGAGTCGCCCGGCTGCTGGCTTCAATCGAACTGCGACGCGGCCGGGCGGCTTCAGCCGTGAAGCTGATCGAGACGCTCATCCGTCGTGATGGAGCGACCGCCGAAACGCTGATCGAACTCGGACTCGCCCGGCAGGCCGCCGGAGAAGATCCGGCCGATGTGTTCAGCACCTTCCAGCGGGCGCTGCGGTACCGGCTCGATCCGAAGATCTGCCGATTGATGGCCCGGTTGATCACGAAGAACGGCAAGCCGGGGGAAATCGAACGGCTCGAGGCACTGTGCAAACACGCCGAAGGCCTGCAGGCCTTTCGCGAGAATCGGCTCGAGCAGGCCGTCCCGCTGTTCAAGCAGGCCACGGCCGTCGATCACCAGGAACAGGCCGACTCGTTCTTCTTTCTCGGCGAGTGCCACAGGCACCAGGGCCGACGACAACCAGCCATCGACGCCTACCGTCGCTGCCTGGAACTGCGGCCTCATCACGGACGGGCAGCCGACGCCGTCGATCGTCTCGGGCAAGGGTGATCAGCGGCGGTTGCGGCTGTCGACCTGCAGCGTCACCGGTCCGTCGTTGACCAGTTCGACGTCCATCTGCTGCTGGAACCGCCCCTCCTGCACCTCGACCCCCTGCCCCGTCACCTCGGCCACGAAGCTGCGGTACAGGCCGTTGGCCTCCTCGGGCGCTGCGGCCGCCACGAAACTGGGGCGCCGCCCCTTGCGACAATCACCCAACAACGTGAACTGGCTGACCGCCAGGATCGCGCCCCCCACCTCGCCGACATCCAGGTTCATCTTCCCCTCGTCATCCTCGAACACCCGCAGGCCCACCACCTTGTTGGCCATCCAGATCACGTCGTCCTGCGTGTCACCCTGTTCGACACCCAACAGCACCAGCAGCCCGCGATCGATCCGGCCCACCACCTCGTCGTCCACCGTCACGCTCGCCCGCGACACCCTCTGGATCACAGCCCGCATTTCTGCCTCGCCTTGATTGACCACTGACCGCCCGCACCCGGACACTGGAGAAGACAGCCCATTATGACATCAACCCCGCCCCGGGAACCAACTCATGCCCAGGTCCCTGCTGCTCGTCGCCGCCTTGTCGTTGACGGCGTGTGCCGCCGAGAAGAACGGGTCCGACCTGTACTTTCCGCCCAGTGGTGAGAAGTGGGAACGCATCGACCCCCGGCGTGCCGGCTGGGACCCGGCGAAGCTGAAGACCGCACTGACCTTTGCCGGGCAGAACAATTCTTCGGCAGTCGTCCTCGTCTATCGAGGCAGACTGCTGGCCGAGCAGTACTGGCAACTGAAGCCCACGGAAAAAACCCGCGACGGAAAGCCGAACCCGTACTTCCACATGTTGCTCGGCAAGGATGCCAAGGGCCGGCCGATTGAGGACATCGCATCAGCCCAGAAGAGCGTGACGGCGATGCTGGTGGGTATCGCACAACACCAGAAACTCCTGGCACTGGACGACCCGGTGCACAGGCACCTGGGACCTGGCTGGTCACGGGCGGCGGCCGCCTTCGAGAAACGGATCACGATTCGCCACCTGATCACGATGACCAGCGGACTGGACACGCGGCTGCGGTACGCGGCTCCGGCCGGCACCAGGTGGTCCTACAACACCGCCGCCTACTCACGATCGCTGGCCTGCGTGGCGAAGGCCAGCAAGATGAAACCCGATGAACTGACCCGGAAGTGGCTCACCGGTCCACTGGGCATGCAGAATTCCCGCTGGGCAACCCGGGCATGGCTTCGCCTGCGACCGGACGTCAATCACCTGGGTTTTGCCACGACGGCCCGCGACCTGGCCCGCTTCGGGCTGTTGATGCTCGCCCGGGGGAACTGGGACGGAAAAAACGTGCTGGCCGACAAGGACTACCTCCAGGCCGCCACCTCACCGTCGCAGAAGCTCAACCCGTCCTACGGCTTCCTCTGGTGGCTCAACGGCGGCCCCTTCCTGATCCGCGGAGCCGGGACACGCAAGACCGGGCGGCTGCTGCCGGCGGCGCCGCGCGACATGTTCGCCGCCCAGGGAAAACTCAACCGGCGGCTGTATGTCCTGCCCAGCCAGCAACTGGTCGTCACCCGACTCGGTGACCAGCCCAAACGGTCGTTTGATTCCGAGTTCTTCAGGCGACTGCGGCTGGCTCGCAGAAACACATCGCAAAAGTGACCGGCCGGACCGGGATCAATACCGCCCGCGACGCCGTTCCCGCGACGGCAGGACTTCCAGGCACGTCGTCCACCACCCCGACTCGATCGTCGTCACGAACTCACCAGGCAACCCCTCCTGCCGCATCTCGTCGGACAGCCTGCCGAAATCGTATTCCACGGGCACGAATTCCACTTCCACCCCCGGCCCCGCCCCCGCCCGGTGCTCGGACAGGTCGACCAGCGTGTACCACACATTGGTCCGCCCGTCGTTGGCCGGTCGGCCCAGCACTCCGACGTTGACGAACCGTCGACCGCGTGGCGTCGTGCGTGTCCAGTGCAGACCGGTGTGAGTCCCCAAAACCACCTCGGCACCGGTCGGCTCGATCAACCGGTCCAGGAACGCGTCACTCGCCGTCGATTCCCACAGGAACTCGTTGGTCCGACGTGGGCTGCCGTGACACAGGTGCATCCGGACGCCCGACCGTTCGAGATCCAGTGACGCGGGCAACTCCCGCAGCCAGCGTCGATGGTCCGGGCTGGTCTTCTCCAGCGTGTAGTCGTAACTGATCTGGGCAAACAGGTTGTCGCGGGGGTCGGTGTACCCGCACTGGCAGTCGGCCAGTTCGTTCCCGATGCTGTCGTCGTAGTTGCCCTGGACACACGTCACATCGGCATCGCGGAGCAGGGACACGACCCGGTCGGGATGCGGCCCGAACGCGCCCATGTCGCCCAGGCAGAACACTTTCTGCACGTCCCGTCGCTTCGCGTCGGCGATGGCCGCCTCCAGTGCCAGGTAGTTGCTGTACAGGCCCCCGAAAAACGCTAGCCTCACGTCGCCACCCCCCCTGCCCCGCCCCCCATCTGCTCGTAGGACTGGCCCGACGGGTTTGTGCAGATGGCGCCGTACTGGTAACAGGTCACACACGCTCCGTGGTCGAGCGTGAAGGACCGGTCGGCTTCGGCCAACGTCCCGCCCAACCGCGCCGACGGCTCATCCAGCAGGATCGGACAGACAAATACCCCGCTGTCGGTTACCGTCCGGCTGTGGCTACAGATCAACTGGTCGCTGTCGTAACCGTCGAGCATCCGGGCCGACACGCGATCGGTTTTGCCGTACCCGCAGGTCCGGATCGCCTCGGCCCCGATCAACAACCGTGGCAGGACCTTCAGCCTGGGTCGATCGCACCCGTGCTGAGCCAGCACGTCGCGAAAGCGACTCAACACACGCTGGTCATCGGCTTCGGCCCATGTCCGCGTCATCGTGATGATCGGCAGCACGCCGTGCCGCACCAGCCTCTCGACACCGCACATCGCCCGGTCGAATGTCCCCTCGCCCCGGATCGGGTCGTTGGTCGCCGCGTCGGGTCCGTCGATCGACACCCGGAACTCCAGGCTGTACCGTCCCTGCTCCTCGGCACCGCGCAGACGCTCCAGCCACTCGTCCTTCAACACCGTCGCGTTGGTCAGCACCGTCGCCGGCCCGTACTCCAGGGCCAGCACCAGCATCTCGACCAGATCGGGATTCAGAAACGGTTCGCCGCCGGTGAAGTAGTACTCGCGAACTCCCCACCCGACCGACTCGATCAACGACTTCCTGACAACCTCCATCGAAAGAAACCCGAACGAATCGTTGTGAGGGCTGCAGCTGATGAAGCAGTGCGTGCAGGCCAGGTTGCAGCGCGTGCCGGCAACCTGGAACCAGAGTTCATCGAGGCCGGCCAGGCTCACCTGCCCCGGATCGGTCGACGCGATGCTCATGGCGACACCCGCCCGGGATCGTGCGTCGCCACCAGGTGGGTAACCACCAGGCCGATCTGCTCAAGCCCCGCTCGCAGCAGGAACCGGGGATCACGACCGTAACTCTTTGCCCCCAGGATGAAGAAGTCCGGCTCGGGCGATTGAAGAGTTTCGATGCCACCGGCCGGCTGGACCAGGCAATCGCCGGACGTCTCGCCCAGCAACTCGGCGGCCAGTCGAATCGGCCCGCCCGTCGCGTAGCACTCGTGGACCTGCAACTCGCCGTACAGTGACCGGTCGGGCCGGCACCCGGCCAGCCCCAGCACGGCGTCGGCAGCAATCACCCGCCGCTGGTGGTCCCGATCTTCGACGGCCACCGAAAGCCGGCCGGGCTGTCCGTCGATGGCCAATACCAGCACTCCGGGCATCCAGTCGACCGGCGACGAATCATCGATGGCCAGCCGGTTTGCCGCGTCAACCAGTTCGGCCCGGGCCGGCAGGGGATCGTCGGCCATCTCTTCCAACGGCCGATCTCGTTCACCGCGAGTGATCCACGTCACCCCTGTCTCGGACGACTCGGCAGCCAGCCCCGCCAGGGCCACGACCGCGGTCGCTGCCGAGTGGCCACTGCCGACGACCAGCGTTTGACGTCCGGCAAACCGTCCGGCCTCCTCACCACCGATGTCGGGGATCTGGTAGTCCACCGGCTCCATCACCCGTCGCTCACCCGGGCAGAAGATGCCCCCTGCCCCGATCGGGTTGTGGTTCCCCCAGGTGCCCGAACAATCCAATACCACGTCGGCCACTTCGACACTCTCGCCGGCCGCAGACTCGATCAGCAGTTGAAACCGATCGGCCGCCTCGCCCCGTCGGCCCACCAGGTGGTGCTTCCAGGTTGCCTGCCGACTGATCGCCACCACCTGCGATTGCTCGTGGATCTCCGCCTCGAGTCCGACAGCCCGAGCCAGGGGCTCGAGATACTCGCTCGCGAACGCGTTCCCACTCAACAGCGACTCGTCACCGGGCCGTCCCGCTCCAACCGCCAACCGTCCGACCTCCGACGAGTTCATCACAAACGGGCTGAACAGGCCGACGTGGCCCCACCGCTTCACGTTGGCAGCCACCGTGTCACGTTCGTGGACAACCGTGTCGAACCCGGCGGCGGTCATCTGCAGTGCCGCCTCCACCCCGACCGGGCCGGCGCCGATCACCGCCACCCGTGTCCGTTCGTCGCCACCGGGTTCTTTCGACACGCCCAAGCTCCCAGGCCAGTCGCGATTCTCTCAGCCGAACACGCCGGCAGTCGGCCGGTAACGCGACCTCGATCAATGAGCCGACGGGATGGAACCTGTGACCTGGTCGACCCGATCACACCTGAACGGGTCCAACGAAACCAACGGGTCCTGGCCGAGCACCAACTGCCGAACCAGAACGGCCGTCGCCGGCGACAGCTGCAACCCGGCCCGAAAGTGCCCGGCGGCGACCAGCAGGTTGTCGTGACCGGGAACCGGACCCAGGTACGGCATCCCGTCGGCAGAACCGGGTCGCAACCCCGACCAGCAACGTTCGAAACCGGCGCCGGCCAAGCCCGGCACCAATTCCTCGGCGAACCGGATCAGCCCGGCCACGCCCTCAGCCGTGTTCTCCTTCTGAAACCCCACCCACTCCTCGGTCGATCCCACCAGGATCCGTCCGTCGGGGCGAGGCACCAGGTATCGGGCGCCGAGTCCGATGATCCGCGTGAACGGCAGCGGCCGCGCCGCCAATTGCACGATCTGACCTCGCACCGGCTCGATCGCCACATCGGTGCCGCAGTCGACCAGCAGGCGACGGGTCCAGGCGCCGGCAGCCACGACAAACTGGCCGCCGACATGCTCGGCATCCATTGTCCGGGCCGCCACCACGTGTCCGTTCTCTCGAACCAGCTCGACCACCGGAGCACCGGCCACCAGTTCGACACCCGCAGTCGACGCCGCCGCCATCAACGCCTTGAGATGACGCGGGTTGCGAACCTGGCACTTCTCGGGCAGATGCAATCCGACAACCGTCGATGGATTCAACGCCGGTTCCAGCTGCAACAACTCATCCCGCCCCAACACCTCGGCCGTCACGGCCTCCTCACCCCAGGCCTCGGCCAGGTCGTCCAACTGGTCGGTCGGACCGGCCAGCCGAATTTCCAGGCCACCGCAATTCCGGAAGCCGTTGTCGATCCCGGTCAGTTCCCTCAGCTCGGCAGACCACCCGGGCCACAACCGACAACTTTCGCCCCTCAGGCGATCGTACGGATGCGTCGCCACATCGGCGTTGCCCGGCGGCAGAATTCCGGCTCCGGCCCACGACGCCTCCCGGCCGAACACCGACTGATCGAGCACCTTGACCGACACACCGTGCCGCGACAGTTCCCAGGCGATCGACATCCCGATCACGCCGCCGCCAATCACGACCACGTCCGCCATGCTGCCATCCCTGTGCATCGACCCGATGGCAGGCCCCCCTGCCGGTCCCGCCCGGCCAACTCGGCCCAAACAGCGGGGGTCCTGGTTCGTGTTGGCTTGTTACCGTTTCTTACCCGTGAGGCTCCGGACGTAGGCGGTGGCCAGTCGCTTCAGGTCCGTCGGCGCGTAGATCGCCTTGACCGATCCGGCCACTCCGGTTCCGTTCTGGAGATTGCCGACGAACTTCACGAACCGGCCGCCTCCACCGGCCTTGATCATGAACGTCACCAGCGTGTACCCGACGGCTCCGACCTGCCGGGGCGAGAAGGTCCCGTCGGCAAACAGGTCCTCGGGTTTCGAGAGTCCCTGCAGCGCGTCGACCGCAGCGCCCTTCAGTCCCGCAATGTGCTCGTTCTTGGCATCGGCCTTGGCGGCCAGCGACAGGCCCACGCCACGGACGATCCACTGGGGCAACTGGCTGCCCTTGCGCTTCAGAAAGGCTCCGGTCACGTGATCGATCAGTTGGATCCGCATCCCGGCCGAATCCGTCGACACCACGTCACCGACGTCCTGCAACACGATGTAAGCGTCTTCGAACGACGGCGAGACGACCGAGTGTCCGGTCATTGCCCGAGGAGTCTGGCGGTTGTGGATCACCTGGTTCCACTCGGTGTAACCGAACCGTTCCTTGAAGACGACCACCGCCAGTCGTCCCTTGAACAACTGGCCGCTCTTCTCACCGAACATCGCCCGCAGCTGTTTTCCATGGTCGTCGGCCCACTCGGCCACCTGCTGCAGCCGGGTTGCCGGGACATCGCCGTAGACGAAGAAATCGGCCGTCTTGACGAACCGGGGCCGGTCGTCGTTCGAAACCCGCTCCCAGAGCTGGTCAATCCGCTGTTCCCGAAAGTCGTTGAATTCGTCGGGTGACAGCTTGCCCAGCATCGCGGCCTTTTTGTCCTGGTCGGTCGGAACCAACGACCGCATCGCGACCGTCGCCGATTCGCCGTCGAACTTGGCCCCCTCCTGGATCCATGTCCGCAGGCTGTTGAAGAACTCGCGGGTGATCCGGCGGTTGCCCGGCGGCATCTTCTGTTTGTCCTTGTCCAGTGCCGCCACCCGCCGCCAGATGATGCTGCTGTCCAGGTTGCCCGGCAACACGACCCGGCCGCTGTCACTGCCTCGCATCAGCGACTCGAAGGTCACCAGCGAAAACCCGCCGCGGGGATTGCGGCCACCATGACAGGTGGCACACAGCGTGGTCAGCGTCGGGGCCACGTCCTTGACGAACGAGACCTTCTCCTTGCCGGTCGCCTTGACGATCTTGACCGTCCCCGGCTTGGGCTTGTTCTTGGGTGCCCCCGCACCGGCCGCCTTCAGGTTCTTCAGCGGCGTGTTCATTCCGTCTCCGTCGAACTTCGCGCCCTGGCTGACCCAGGCGGCGATCGTGGTGATCTGCTCGCGGGTCAGGGCGGCACCGTTCTTGGGCATCCTCTGAGCGGCGTTGGGGGCGGCGATCCGCAACAACAGCGGGCTGGCCTTGAGGTTGCCTGCCTTGACGGCCGGCCCACTGCGTCCACCGCGGGCCAGGCCGGCAAACGTATCAAGCCGCAGTCGGCCCGAAGCGCGATTGCCGTGGCAGGTGCCGCAACGCGACGCCAGGATCGGAGCCACGTCCTTGACGAAGCTGACCGCCTTGGCCGAAGCCGGCTTGGGCTTGTCACCTCGCTTCAACGCCAGTTGCCGCTTCTGGAGTGCAAGAAACTTCAACAGGCCCGCAACCGAGCGGTCGTTCGGCTTCAACTCGGCCGCTTCGATCACCTTCTTGATCGCCGCCTCGGCCTCGCCCAGCAACTTCTCCGCTTCCTTGAATTTCTTGCGACGGATCAGGCCCGTAGCCCGGGTAATCGTACGCCGCGCGACGATCAATTGCCGCCGCTGCGCGGCGGTCGTCGCGGCATTGGCCTGTTCGGTCACGCCCAACGCCAACAGCGTGGCCGCCACCAGGAACACCTGGAAACCGGTCGCTCGTCCTGCCTTCATGGCACAGCAGCCCCGTATGCCCCGTTGACCAGCAACGGCACCCGTCTCGACGGATGCCGTCATTGCAATTCAGCCACCCGACCGTCCCTGTCGGTGACTTCAGTATAGGCGATCACCGAGACCGGTAAAGACCGGCCCGGTGTCGCAGGCCGAATCAGGAGCTCCTGGCCGGGGAACTCGTTGAGACCGCCAACGGAACTGTGCTAGCATCGGGGCAGGCCGGATGTCATCTTGTACCGACGCGACTCCTCCACCGATGACGGTTTCCCTCCCCCCTGCCCTCCACGAGAAGCTCGAGACGTTGCTGTCCACGCTGGCCGGCTACGGCCGCGTCGCGGTGGCGTTTTCGGCCGGCGTCGACAGCACCGTGGTGGCCCGCGCCGCCCACGAGGCCTGCGGTGACAACGCGGTGGCGGTGACGGCCGTCAGCCCCAGCCTGGCCAGTGGCGAGCGGGAGCAGGCCGAAAACCTGGCCCGGCAGATCGGGATTCGCCACGTCGTCATCGAAACCGACGAGTTCGACAACCCCGACTACCTGAAGAACGAACCCAACCGCTGCTACTTCTGCAAGACCGAGCTCTACACCCGTCTCGAGAACATCCTTCCTCAACTCGACGTCGACGTCATCGTCAACGGCGCCAACGTCGACGACCAGGGCGACCACCGGCCCGGGATGGTCGCCGCCGGAGAGCATGCCGTCAGAAGCCCGCTGCTGGATGTCGGGCTGACCAAGCAGGACGTCCGCGACCTGGCCCGCCACTGGGACCTGCCGGTCTGGGACAAACCGGCGATGCCGTGCCTGTCGAGTCGCATCGCCTACGGCGTCGGAGTGACGACCGATCGAGTCCGTCGAGTGGACGAAGCCGAGCGATACCTCCGCGAGGAGTTCGGCCTGGTTGAGTTCCGGGTCCGGCACGAAGCCAACGAGTTGGCTCGCATCGAGGTTCCCGTCGACGAGTTGCCCCGACTGCTCGACACGTCCAATCGCCAGGCCATCACCGCGAAGCTCCGCGAACTGGGTTTCGCCTTCGTGACCATCGACCTCGAAGGCTTCCGCTCGGGCAGCCTCAACTCGGTCGTCGCCATCGACGACCTGCAGGTGCTGGGCGACTGAGTCGGCCGGTCACGAGATTCCCGGAACCGGGAAATCGGTGCAGAACGTCGCGATCTCACCCCGCACCTTTTCGCCGACCGACTCGTCGTCAGCCGCCCCGAGCACCTCGAGAATCCAGGCGGCGACCCGCTTCATCTCGTCGGTTCCCATTCCCCGGGTGGTCAACGCCGCGGTACCGATCCGCACTCCGCTGGGATCCAGCGGCTTGCGCTGGTCGAAGGGAATCATGTTCTTGTTGACCGTGATGCCGGCCCGGTCGAGTGACTCCTCGGCGATCTTCCCGGTCAGCCCGACCGCGGTCACGTCGGCCAGCATCAGGTGGTTGTCGGTGCCCCCGCTGGCCAGCTGCAATCCACCGGCCAGCAGCGTCTCGGCCAGCACCTGGGCGTTGTCGACGACCGACTGGGCATAGTCGCGGAAGGACGGTTCCAGCGCCTCGCCAAAACACACGGCCTTGCCGGCCACGATGTGACACAACGGGCCACCCTGCATGCCGGGAAAAATCGACCGATCCAGCTTCCTCGCGTTCTCCTCTCGGGTCAACACGAACCCCGCACGCGGCCCGCGGAGGGTCTTGTGCGAGGTCGAGGTCACGTAGTCGGCCACCTCGACCGGGTTGTTGTGCAGACCGGCGGCGACCAGTCCGGCGTAATGAGCCATGTCGACCATCAACAGGGCGCCCACTTCGCGGGCGATCTCGGCAAACTTCGGGTGGTCGATCTCGCGGGGATACGCACTGGCACCGGCCACGATCATCTTGGGTTTCAACTCGCGGGCCATCGAGGCGACCTGGTCGTAGTCGATGCGGTGGTCGTCCTCATGAACACCGTAGTGCGCCACGTTGTAGAGCTGACCCGAGAAATTCAGGTGCATGCCGTGAGTCAGGTGTCCGCCGTGGGCCAGGTCCATCGCCAGGTAGGTGTCGCCGGGTTCGAGTTCGGCCAGGTAGACCGACATGTTGGCCTGGCTGCCCGAGTGAGGCTGGACATTGGCGTGTTCGGCACCGAACAACTCGCACGCCCGTTCCCGAGCCAGGCTCTCGACATCGTCGACGTGCTCGCAACCGCCGTAGTACCTCCGCCCGGGATATCCCTCGGCGTACTTGTTGGTCAGCACACTGCCGGCGGCCTCGAGCACCGCGGCACTGGTGTAGTTCTCCGAAGCGATCAACTCGAGCCCGTCGGTCTGCCGGACGCGCTCGGCCTGAATCGCATCCCAGACCGCCGGATCCAGATTCTGGAGATCACTCATCGCTCGCCGGACTCCCTTCCTCGGCGGCCCTCACGTGAACCGGTCCGATCAACTTGAATTGCCGTGCCGGATCTGCGAGCCTCGTCTCGCCCGCCCCGACTCCGGCACCCCGCGACTCCATCCCCCCACTCGAGACGGACTGTTTATAGACCTCGCGGTGACGTTTTGCCACCATCGTCCCACTCAACTCCTGGCTCCCCTTCCTCCGCTCCAGCAGTGACCGACAAAACACCAGAACCCGCCCGCACGTCCTCCCCCACCCCGCTGGCCGGCTCGCCCTGCCTTCAGGCCGAGCGTGTGGCATTCACCGGGACCCTGGCGTCGATGACGCATCGCGAAGCGATGGAGATGGTCGCTGACCATGGCGGCACCTCGACTCAACACGTCCACCGCCAGACCACGATGCTGGTCGTCGGTGAAGAGGGCTGGCCGCTGGACGCCAACGGTCAGCCGTCGGTCAAGTGGCAGGACGCCAACGAACTGGCCCGACAGGGGCTGCCGCTGAGGACGATCACCGAGTCCGAGTGGCTGCACCTGCTGGGCCTGGACGAGGCGCGGACCGAGATCCACAAGGCCTACACGCCGGCGATGCTCAGCAACCTGCTGGGGGTCTCGGTTCATCTGATCCGCCGCTGGGACCGTGCCGGGCTGATCACGCCCCTCCGCCGGGTGTACCGCCTGCCATACTTTTCGTTCCAGGACGTCGCCAGCGCCAGGCGGCTCAGCGAACTGCTGGCCCAGGGAGTCCCGCGAAAGGAGATCGAGAAGAGCCTCGGACAACTCGCCCCGCTTTTTCGCAAGGGCGACAGGCCGATCGACCAGCTCGAAATGCTCGCCCACGACTCGCGGATCGTCTTTCGTGATGAACGCGGGTTGATCGAGCCGGCCAGCGGACAAAGACTGCTGGGATTCGATGACGACCGGCAGCCGGCAACCGAACACGCAAACGACGCCCGCGATCGGCTGCCGATGACCGCCTGGACGCCACGGCGACCGCACGAGTACTGGGGGTTCCGTGACTGGTTCGACCAGGGTCGAGAACTGCTCGAGCAGGATGCGGCCGAGGAATCGATCGAGGCGTTCCGGATGTGCCTGATGGAGCGTCCCGACGAAGCGGAGGCTCACTTTCACCTTGCCGAGGCACTCTTTCGCTGCGGCCGGCCACGGGCGGCACTGGAACGCTACCACGCCGCCGTCGAACACGATCAGGATTACATCGAGGCGTGGACCCAACTGGGCTGCCTGCATGCGGAACTGGGTGAACCCGAATCGGCACTCGAAGCGTTCGAGGTGGCCCTGGAAGTGCACCCGGACTTTCCCGACGCGCACTGGCACAAGGGCGAGATCCTGCACGGACTGGGTCGAACCGACGAGGCGATCCCTCATTGGGAACGCTATCTCACGTTCGACATTCGCGGCCCCTGGGCCGAAACGGCAAGGCAGAGAATCGTCGGGGCAGAATCCACTCGCGACATGGTCGCCGCCGACGAGGCCTAGTTGGGCTTCGGCGGCGTTTCATGCCCCGCCTTGCCGTGCGCACCGTCGTCGACCTTGACCCGCGTTTCGTCGCCCCCCTCGTCCTTTGACGACGCCGACGTCGTGGTGCCGACCCCCAACCAGAAACTGAGCATCAGGGGGACAAACAGGCTGAACAGGATGGCCAGCATCACGCCGATCGCCTTCCCCACGCCCTTATCGTCCTCTTCAAACGCCTTCACCTCGGCCGCGCTGAAGATCGGGTCGGCGGCGGTGGCGTCGTCGGTCATCGTTGCTGCGCTCCATCCAAATCGGTCGTCCAGCCGGCTCGTCGGCCTCCGACTTCGGCCCGATTCTGACCCATCACGCCGCCGTTGTCGAGGTCACTGAGCCGCCGTCGACAGCAGTTGCCCCAATCGGTCGTCGCCGGGATATGGATGACCACAATGCTGCCGGAACGCCTCGCCGTAGGCCACGCCAATCTCGGCACCCCGCTCGCCACCCCACCTGCGACAACTTTCCAGGTACTCGTCCATGCCATGCTGTTTCAGCAGCCAGCCCCGCTGAGATTCGTGACACGCCAGCATCTGGAGCTTTCGTTCAAACACCTCACTGACATCGACGATGAACCCGGCCGGCTGCGGATCGCCGTACCAGTCCATCCCCTCGATCGCATCGACGTAGTACAGGTGAGGGATCGCGTCGAGCGGATCGGCGGGGTCGTCGGCACCGGTCGAGTAGTTGGGGATCGGGGCATTGAAACAGGCGTCGCGGACCAGCAGGCTGGTCACCTCGTGATCGGGCATGTAATCGACCGGCGGAGCCGTCAGCACGATGTCCGGTCGCACGCGACGCAGGCACTCGGCCACCCGTTTCCGCGAGGGGTTGTCGAAGCAGATCGAGAGATCCCGGAACTCCAGGCAACGGTATTCGGCGCCCAGCAGCGAGGCCGCTCGAGACGCCTCGGCCCGTCTCACCTCGGCGATCTCGTCGGCCGACATCTCGGCGCTGCCACAGTCGCCGGGTGTCATCGTCGCCACGTGGACCTCGGCGCCTCGCTCGACCAGCCTCAGCAGCGTGCCGGCACACTGGAACTCGATGTCATCGGGATGAGCGTGGATCGCCAAGACGGTCGTCATCGTCGGGCACTCGTTGTGGTCCGGCGTCAGTCGGTCGAAACGACTTCCGGCGACTCGTCGACGGCGGTGGCGTTGTACTGGTTCAACTTGTTGTACATCGTCTTCAGCGCGATGCCGAGTTCCGCGGCCGCCAGTCGCTTGTCGCCATTGTACTTTTCAAGCACGCCGAGCACGATCTGACGTTCGACCTCGCGCAAGGTCATTGCCCCGCTCGGCATGGTCAACGTCGAGACGATCCCCGGGCGACTGGTGGCGAGTTGTTGAGGCAGATGCTCGACGGCAATCGGGCGGTCGCCGGCCATGATCACCGCATGCTCGATGGCGTTGGCCAGTTCGCGGACATTGCCCGGCCAGTCATGTTCTGCCAGCCCGGCCAGCACCTCGGCCGACAACCCCTCATCGTCGCCCACCCGTCGTTTCCTGGCCCGTGCCAACAGCGTTGCGGCCAACAGCGGCAGGTCCGGCTTGCGTTCCCGTAACGGCGGCAGAGGAATCTCAAACGTGTTGACCCGGAAATAGAGGTCCTCACGGAACCTGCCCGCCGCGACCATCTCGACCAGGTCGCCGTTGGTCGCGCAGACGATTCGCACATCGACGTGGATCGGCTCGTTCTCGCCCACCCGCCGGATTTCGCCCGACTCGAGAAACCTCAGCAGCTTGACCTGCATCGGCCTGTAGAGTTCTCCGAGTTCGTCGAGGAACAACGTGCCACCGTGGGCGACCTCGAACAGCCCCGTCCGCGATCGGTCGGCGCCGGTGAAGGCTCCCTTGCGGTGTCCGAAGAACTCACTCTCAACCAGGTGCTCGGGCAACGCGCCGCAGTTGACCGGCACGAACGGCATCTCGCTCCGCGGGCTCAATTCGTGCAATCGGCGGGCGACCAGTTCCTTGCCGGTTCCGGTCTCGCCCAGCACCAGCACACTCGAATCGGTCGGTGCCACGCGTTCGATCAGCGTGGCCACGTGTTGCATCGACGGGGTCCGGCCCACCAGTTCGGTCGAGCCCTCGATCGCCTTCAGCCGGGTCTCCAGCGCCAGCGCCTTGCGACTCTGCTGCCGCCACTCGGCAGCACGGGCCAGGGCCCGCTGGATATCGACCAGCTTGCAGGGCTTGTTGAGAAAATCGTTGGCGCGGTGGCGGACGGCTTCGATCGCCTGGTGCATGTCTCCGTGACCGGTGTGGATGATCACGAACGTCTCGGGTGCCACCTGCTTGACGTGGTCGGTGACCTCCCAGCCCGAGATTCCGGGCATCTTCAGGTCGACGATCGCCGCGTCAAAATGATGCTCGGCCAGCGCCTCGAGAGCCGTCTCACCATCCTCGCAGACGGTCACCTCGTGACCCATCCGCGGCAACTCGATCCGCATCACCGCGCGGATCGGCGCCTCGTCATCGACAAACAGCACCCGCAACGGGTTCGTCACTGCCTGTTCACCAGCGTCCCTGCTGTCCACGCCGTCGCCCGCTCCCTGGTTTCGTGGAGACCGATGCTCGAGGTCCACCGTGACCTCGCCAAGGCATTCCTCTTACCAGATTTCTCCATCGGTCTCAATTGTTCTTGTCTGCGGTTTCTCGCCCGCCTCTCTCGCCGGAGCTCCCACCCAGTCCGACTCGACGCCCTCCGAGCGACGAGGCAACTGCAGCCGGAACTGGCTGCCCAGGTCCGGACCGTCACTTGTCGCCTCGATCGTCCCACCGTGATCGCTGATAATCCGGTGGCTGATCGAGAGACCCAGGCCGGTCCCCTGCCCCGTCGACTTCGTCGTGAAGAACGGTTCGAACAGGTTCTCGATGGTCTCGGCCGTCATCCCGCACCCGTCGTCGGAGAAGTTCAACACGATGTGATCGGTCTGGTTGACCAGGTCGATGTCCAGTCGTCCGGTCTCGCCGGTCGATTCCAGTGCGTTTGCGACCAGGTTGAGCACCACCTGCTTGATCTGCGGTCCGTTGATCTCCAGCGGGCACGGTCCCCGGGCATTGAAGGCGATCGTGCGGTTGCGGAAACGGCTCATGTGCCCCACCAAGGCCAGCACCTCGTTGACCAGATTGACCAGGTCGTGAGGAGCCCTGGCGGTGTCCTGCCCTCTCGAGAAATCCAGCAACCGGGCGGTGATCTCCTGGCACCGGAACGCCTCACGACCGATCATCTCGGCGTACTGCCGGATCACGGACTGCTCGTCCGGAGCCACCTGCCCCAGCAGTGCCTCGAGTCGCTCCTGCAGGCTCTCCCCGGCCATCGCGATCGCTGCCAGCGGGTTGTTGATCTCGTGAGCCACACCTGCCGCCAGGAAACCGACCCCGGCGAGCCGTTCCGAGCGGACCAGTTGCCGTGAACGGTCGCGGACCTGTCCGTCGAGGTCGTCTCGAATATCGCGGAACCGGTCGGTCATCTGGTTGAAGGACTCGGCCAGTTCGGCCATCTCGTCCCGTGTCGACAACTCGACCCGGTAATCCAAATCGCCCTGGGCCACCCGCCGCGCCCCTTCGTGCAACGCCCGAATCGGCTGGAAGACCCAGCGGTATCCGGCGTGGACAAACGTGACGAACATCAGCACCGCGGCGATGGTCGAACCGACCAGCCAGCGAGTCCGCGACGCCAGTGCCCGGTCGGCCTCGCGCAACCGACCTGTCAAACCCGTCCGCGGATCCGGCAGCGACCTGGCCGTCCGCAGGCTCGCAGCCACGCGAACCTGGAGGTCGTGTCGTAACGTCGCGTCCAGCCGCCCGGTTCCCGCCAATGCCTGGCCGAGCCCCTCGAGCTGACGCTGCAGTTGGGCGAGCAGCTGCTGCGACACCGACCGGTTGGCCAGTGTCGTCCGCGACGGAGCCAACCGCCCCCACCGCGCCCGGTATTCGGACAACGCCTCGGCCGCCCCGCGATGACGATCCACGAGTGTCTGGCGTGAGACCGGCGAGCTGTCATCGAGCAGCGGGGTCGCCAGCACCGCGAGCTCGGCCTCGAGCCGTTCACGGTCGGGGGCCTCGAAGACACTGAAGTTCAGTTCGCGAACCGCCTGTCGGTAGGACCACAGGCCGCCCAGCCCGCTGATCGACAGCGTGGCCATCATCACCAGCACCAGCACGAGCCCCACGATCAGCTTGCGCCGAATCGATCGAGCCGGGACCATCGTGACCTCCTTGTTCACGGGCGGCGGGCGGAATTGCCGGGCGAGTCTATCATCCCGTTTCAGGCGGCGGCAAGAGGACAGCCACACCCGGTGAACGGTCTTGCCGTCTCCGAGGGTCCCACACTATCATTCCGCCCCGCTGTGACACGCTGGAGCCCGGCTTGTGACGCCGTTCTGCCGCAATATCCTGCTGCTTGCCTCGCTGGTGATCGTCGCGTCGACCGGATGCGTTCACCGGCGACTGACGATCCGCAGCCAGCCGGTCGGGGCGCAGGTGTTTGTTGACGGCAAGGAGGCCGGGTTCACCCCGACATCGGTCGACTTCACCTACTACGCCACCCGCGAGGTCCGGCTGGTCAAACCGGGTTTCGAGACGCAGACGTTCAAGGTCCCCCTGGCACCGCCGTGGTACCAGCTGCCCCCGCTCGACTTCTTCTCCGACAACCTCTCGCCCGGCAGCGTCTCGGATCGTCGCGAGGTGAGGTTCACGCTGCAGCCACAGGTGTTGGTGCCCCAGAACGAACTCATCGACCGGGCCAACGCGCTGCGGAACGAGGCGCGGATCGGGAACTAGCTCACCGCCTCGGTCGGGGCGTCTGCTGTTTTGCTGAACGGGGCACTTCCTTCACCCCGGCAGAGCCCGTCAACGCCCCCCGCACGCCCAGCAACTCGGGGTGACGAGCCACCTTGTCACTGAAGATCCTCAGGTCACGGATGACCGGCTCGAGGTTCTTCAGCAACAGCGACATCGAACTGGCCGACTCGTTGAGGTTGCGGTACAGCGCCGGGTCGCGGGCCAGTTGGGTCAGCGAACCGTCGGGAGTGTTGACCGTCCGGGCGAACCTCGACAGGTCGGTGGTGAGCCGTTCGAGGTTGCCGAGGGTCTTGTCGAGCCGGCCGACGATCGAGCCGCCCCGCCGTGCCAGCGGCTCGGTCACCCCCTGCAGGTTCTCGAGATTCGTGTTGACCGTCAGCACGGTCTTGCGGACCGCTTTCAACGTCATCTCCGTCTCGCCGACCAGCCGCGGCAACGCGTCGAGTGAGCGGCGGAGATTCTGTTGCTGCCGCGGGTCGCCGAGCACCTGGTTGGCGTTGGAGAACAGGTCGTTGGCCGTGGACATGGTCCGGGAGAACTGCTGGAGCGCCTCGGCCGACTGGCTGACCGCCCGCTCCAACTCGCCCCGCCGCCCCCCGATCAACCCGTTGATGTTGTTGGCCACCTCCGACCACTGGCTGCTGGTCGCCTCGAACGAGGCCATCGTCGTCCGGAGTTGTTCGTCGAGCTTCGAGATCATCTGCATGGGATCGATCGGGAGGTCGCCGTCGAGCCGGTCACCGGAACGGATCGGCCGTCCCCGCCCGCCGGCGGTGAATTCCACCGTCGTGTCTCCGAACAACGACCGGACCAGCCGCGGCCGCGCATCGGTACGAATATCGAATTTCGGGTCGAGGTCCACGACGACCCGTGCCCCGCGCCGCCTGCGATCGATCGACACGTTTCGGACCGAACCGATCGTCACGCCGTTCATTTCGACCGGTCCGCCCGGCTGCACGCCTGTCGCCGAACTGAAGTGCACCGCCACGGTGACCGGTTTCCGCCAGAACGCTCCGAATTCGCCGAACTGGAGGATCATCACCGCGGCACAAACGCCCGCGATGACCACCACCATCCCAACCCGAAACTGCAGCTGTCGCTCGGTCATCCCGCCTCCCTTTCCAACGACGCTCCACCACCCTGCATGAAGGCCGCCACCCGCGGGTCATTCGACGCGAGGGCCTCGGCAACGGTTCCCGAGAAGATGGCCTGTGGTTCGTCGGCGGCCAGCCTCGAGATCGGCTCGAGCATCACCACCCGATCGGCCACGGCCCGCACCGTCGAGAGGTCGTGGGTCACGACGACGCTGGTCACCGGACGACGCCGGCGGACCTGGCAGATCAGGCGGTTGATCACGCCGGTCATCACCGGATCGAGCCCGGTGGTCGGTTCGTCGTAGAGCATCACCGCCGGCTCCAGCGCCAGCGCGCGGGCCAGCGCCACGCGCTTCCGCATTCCGCCGGAGAGCTCGGCCGGCTTCTTCGAACAGATCTCGGCCTCCAGGCCCACTTCTTCAAGCCGCTCGACCACCACCTCCCGGATGTCCGCTTCGCCCCGGTCGCCCGCCTCCCGCAACCCGAAGGCGACGTTCTCGAAAACGTCAAAACTGTCGAAGAGGGCCGAGTTCTGGAAGAGGTATCCGAACCGCAGACGATGACGATCGCGTTCGGCCCGGGACAACTCGGCCACCCGGCGGCCCTCCCAGTAAACGTTGCCGGAGGTCGAATCCAGCAGCGAGATCATCAGCTTCAGCGTGACGCTTTTCCCGCAGCCACTCTCGCCGATCATTACCAGCGTCTCGCCGCGTCGCACACTCAGCGACAGGTTTCGCAACACCTCGTGGTCCCCGAATCGACGCCCGACCGTACGCAACGACACCGGTTCGGTGGCCGTCGGCGGGGCGGTGCCTGAATCGGGGATCACGTCGAGGGTCGACACCGGGTGATTCTCATGAAAAACGGTCGGTCCGGCCGGCGGTCACAGCAGCGACGGCAACTGTGGGTAGGCGAGTCGATAGGTGGTGTTGAGCAACAGGCCGAGAAAGAAATCCAGGGCCAGGATCGCGACAAACGAGACGACAAACGACACGGTCGCCGCCCGGCCGACGCCCTTGGCACCGGCCCGACAGTGAAAGCCGTGGTAGCAGGCGACCAGCGCGATCGCCCCACCGAAAAAGACACTCTTGATCAACCCGGCGAACACGTCGAAGGCGGTCACGAATGCACGGCTGTGAGCCCAGTAGAAGTGGCTGTTGACATCCAGGGCCTGGGTCGAGAACACCCAGCCGCCGACGATCCCCACCGTGTCGGCCACGATCGTCAACACGGGGATCAACAGGAAGCAGGCCAGGAAACGCGGCACGACGAGTTGGCCAACCGGGTTGGCCCCCAGGGCGCGGATCGCATCGATCTGCTCGGTCACGCGCATCGTGCCCAGTTCGGCGGCCATCGCGCTGCCCACCCGACCGGCCAGCATCGTCGCCGCCAGTACCGGACCCAGTTCCTTGACCAGCGAGACGTTGATCACCGAACCGATCCGGGTCTCCATGCCCAGGTGATGGAACGAGTCGTAGCCCTGGACCGCCAGGACCATGCCGATGAACACGCCGGTGACGACCACCACCGGGATACTGCCCACCCCGACGACGTACATCGTCTCCAGCAGCACGCGGCGACGCGGCCGACCCGATACCAGTTGGCCCAGGACACCGAAGGCAAACATCGAAAAATCACCGACCGATTCGACCCGGTCCAACACCAGGGCCCCCAGCCGGTGAATCGGCGAGAACGTTGTTCGAGAAACTGAAACCGTCGACATCGGGCGAGCTCGCAACGACCGCGGGAAGCGGAAACGTAGTCGATTGGCCAAACGGGAGCGAGGCCAGATCTGGGCCGGCCGCGGTGGCCGCTTGCTTCCCGAACCGGTCGCCGTGGTGGTACAATTCAACGCGTCGCCGCGAACCACTTTCGGGCCACGCCCGTCGGCGATCGACTCACGGAAACAACGCAACACCTTCGGGATGATCGTGGAGGAAACTGGCATGCGTAGCTTGATCGCATTCTTGACGCTGACGATTCTAATCGGCGGACCGCTGTCTGCAGTGGCCCAGGCCGAGAAGAAGGCCGAGAAGAAGGCCGAGAAGAAGGCCGAGAAGAAGGCCGAGAAGAAGGCCGAGAAGAAGGCCGAGAAGAAGGCCGAGAAGAAGGAAGAAAAGGCCCCGCCGAAAGTCGTGCTCAGTGCCGCCGAAAAGGCTGCCGTCGCCGCAATCAAGAAGCTGGGCGGCTCGGTGCTCGAGGTCGCTCAGAACGACGGCCGACTCGACGTCGCCTACCATCTCGCCGACGGCAAGATTGGTGACAAACAGCTCGAACCCCTCAAGAAGATCAAGCACATCCACTCGCTGAACCTGCGAGGGACCGAGGTGACCGACGCGGGCCTGGCGGCGATCGCCGGCCTGAGCAGCCTCGAACGACTGCACCTCGAGAAGACCAAGGTCACCGACGCAGGGCTGGCCCACCTCAAGGGACTCGCCAACCTCAAGTATCTCAACGTCTACGGCACCGCCGTCACCGACGCCGGACTCAAGCACCTCGCGGGGCTCAAGAAGCTCAAGAAGCTCTACGTCTGGGAAACCAAGATCAGCGAGAGCGGGATCAAGACGATCAAGACCGCCGTGGCCGGTCTGCGAGTGATCCCGGATCCCGAGATCGAGAAGCGACGTGCGGCGATCGACGCCAAGAGAGCTCTCGCGGCGTTGAAGACCGAAGTCGAGACCACGGCCAAGAAGGTGCCCGACGCCAAGAAGGCTGCCGACACCGCCGCCAAGGCCGCTGCCGATACCAAGACCAAGGCCGACGCCGCCAAGAAGGTCGCCGACACCACGGCCAAGGCCGCCGCCGAAGCCAAGACCAAGGCCGCCGCCGCCGCCAAGGCACTGACCGACGCCCAGGCCAAGGCCAAGGATGCCAAGACCGACGACGACAAGAAGAAGACGGCCGAGGCGGTGAAGAAGGCCACCACGGCCAAGGCGGCTGCCGACAAGACCAACGGCGAGGCCAAGAAGAAGGGCGACGACGCCAAGAAGGCCTCCGACGCCGCCGCCAAGGCTGCAGCTGACGCCAAGAAGAAGGGCGACGATTCGAAGAAGGCCGTCGACGCCGCCACCAAGGCTGCTGCTGATGCCAAGGCCAAGTTCGAGAAGGCCAGTAAGCCGCCGGAAAAGAAGAAGGCTGCCAAGAAGGACGACAAGAAGAAGAAGGACGACAAGAAGAAGAAGAAGAAGAAGAAGGACAAGAAGAAGAAGAAGGACGACAAGAAGAAGAAAAAGAAGAAGTAGCCCCACGGCCGCTTCTCGACTCGTCCACCACGACGTGTTTTCCGGCCCGGCGGTCACATCGACCGCCGGGCCGTTTTTCTGACTCCAAACGCCCTCCCCCCGTGCCATCCAGACCAGGGACCCTCACGATGTCGACAACCACCCTGCTGTCCCGGACGCTCGTCCCGGTCCTGATCGTCGCCACCACGCTCGTTCCCCGATCGGCCTGTGCCGCGGAGCTGGTTCGACTGAACCCCGGCGACCACATCGCGATCATCGGCAACAACCTGGCCGACCGCATGCAGCACCACGGGTGGCTGGAAACCTATCTCCAGGCCGAATTCCCCCAGCACCGCCTGTCGATCAGGAACCTCGGCTTCACCGGTGACGAGGTGAAGACCCGCCCGCGGTCGGCCAACTTCGGCAGCACCGACCAGTGGCTGACCAAGATCAAGGCCGACGTCGTGTTCTGCTTCTTCGGCTACAACGAGGCGCTTCGCGGTGAACCGGGCCTTGCCGGATTCCGCAAGGATCTCGGTGAGATGCTCTCGGGCATGAAGGGCCAGAAATACAACGGCAAGTCGGCACCGCGGATCATCGTCTTCTCGCCGATCACCCACGAGAACCTCAACAGCCCCAACCTCCCCGACGGCAGCCGCAACAACCAGAACCTGGCCATGTACACGAAGGTGATGAAGGAGGTCTGCGCCGCCGGCAAGACTCCCTTCGTCGATCTCTTCGGCCCCTCGCAGAAGCTCTACCGGGAAAACGCCACCTCGCTGACACTCAACGGCATCCACCTGCTCGACCACGGCAATCGCCTGCTGGCCGACGTGATCATGCAGCAGGTCTTCGGGAACACGAAGAGCGCGCTGCGTGAAAGTGCCGAGATCGGACAACTGCGGACGGCGGTTCTCGAGAAGAATTACTACTGGTTCAGCCGCTACCGGGTCGTCGACGGCTACAACGTCTTCGGGGGACGCTCGCGACTGGCCTGGTTCGGCCAGTCCAACGCCGACGTGATGCAGCGCGAGATGCAGATCTTCGACGTGATGACCGGCAACCGGGACGAGAAGATCTGGGCGGTCACCGCCGGTCGGGAGCACAAGGTCGTCGACAACAACATTCCCGGGCTGCTGATGGTCAAGACGAACAAGCCCGGACCGCTGTCCGGCGGCCGGCATCCCTACCTCGGCGGCCGCAGGGCGATCGAGCGGATGCGGGTGGCCAAGGGGATGGAGGTCAACCTGTTCGCCTCCGAGGAGAAGTTCCCCGAGCTGATCAACCCGGTGCAGATGGCCGTCGACACCGATGGCCGCCTGTTCGCCTCGGTCTGGCCCTCCTACCCCCACTGGAACCCCACCAGGCCCCGCACCGACCGGATCCTCTGCCTGCCCGATGACAACCGCGACGGCGTGGCCGACCGCTGTATCGTCTTCGCCGACAAGCTCAACAGCGTGACCGGGTTCGAGTTCTGGGGTGGCGGCATGCTGGTGGCAGCAGCGCCGGAGATCTGGTTCCTCAAGGACACCGACGGCGACGACAAGGCCGACGTGAAGATCCGCATGCTCCAGGGCATCTCCAGCGCCGACACCCACCACTCGGCCAACGCCCTGGTCGTCGGACCCGACGGCTGGCTGTACTGGTCGCGCGGCATCTTCAACATCGCCAACATGGAAACTCCCACGCGGACCTACCGGTCGGGCCAGTCGGGCGTGCACCGCTTCAACCCGCGGACGTTCGAGGTCGAGTTCCACTTCCCGATCGGACCCAACCCGCACGGCGACGCCTTCGACCGCTGGGGATTCCAGTTCGCCAACGACGGAACCGGGGGCACCGGCAGCTACGTCAACATCGGCAAGGGCAGAGGGAACAAGAAGTGGTTCCCCAAGCGCGTCCGCCCGGTCGCCGCCACCGGATTCCTCTCCAGTTCCCACTTCCCCGAGAACACCAACGGCAACTTCCTGATCTGCAACACGATCGGGTTCCAGGGCGTGCTGCAGCACGAGGTCAGCTTCAACGGAGCCGACATCACCGCGAAAGAGATCGAGCCGATCCTGGTCTCGTCGGACCCCAACTTCCGGCCGACCGACATCGAGATCGGCAGCGACGGTGCCCTGTACGTCTCCGACTGGTGCAACGTCCTGATCGGCCACATGCAGCACAACATGCGTGACCCCAACCGGGATGCGGCCCACGGACGAATCTACCGCGTCAGCTACCCGGGACGACCCCTGATGCCACTGGCCAGGATGAAGGGCAAGCCGATCGCCCAGGTCTGCGAGAACTTCTTTTCGACGGCCAACAGCGTCCGCTACCGCGCCCGGCTGGAACTCAGCGGCCGCGAGACCAATGACGTGGTGGCCCGGGTCGGCGCCTTCGCCAAGACACTCGACATCAACAAGGTCTCCCCGAAACGGGACGAGGCCCAGGCCCTGCTCGAATGCCTGTGGGTCTTCGAAGAGCACCGCGTCGCCAACGAGGCCCTGTTGAAGCGGGTCCTGGAAGCCGATGAACGGAGGATCCGCGCGGCGGCAATCCGCACGCTCGGACACTGGGGCGAGAAGGTCCCCGGGTGGCAGAAACTGCTGGTCGCCGGTTCACGCGACAAGTCGGCGCTGGTCCGCGCCGAAGCGGTCAAAGCCGCGGTGTCGTTCGAACGCCTGGCCGCCGCCGAGGTGGTCTTCGAAGCGGCCACCCGTCCCACCGACGCCGAACTCAACGCGGTCCTCAACTTCGCCCGCAGCCAACTGGCCGTCGACAAGATCGTCCAGGAAGCCATCTCCTCCGGCAAACAACTCTCCAAGGCCGCCCAGGCCTACGTACTCCGCAACGCCAGCGTCGCCGACCTGTTGAAACTCAAGCCGACCGAGGCCGTGCACGAGGCGATCCTCTCGCGGCCCAACGCCCCGGCCGCCAGTCTCAGAAAATCGCTGGTCGCCCTGGCTTCCATCCGCAAGACGGCTCCGATCGGGCTGCTGCTGGACCTGCTCGAGGAACGCGACGGAACCAAGTCGGCCGGACTGGCAACGATCGGATCACTGCTGGCCGCTCAACCGAAAAAGGACCTGGCAACGGTGATCGACAGGATCGAGAAACTCGCCGTCTCGGCCAAGAACGACTCGGTCCGACGCCAGGCCCTCGTCGCCTGGATCACCTCCGACGGCGACGGCGACAACGCCCTGCTGGCCGCATCGACCAGCAAGGACCGGCTGCGGGACTTCCTTTCAGCCGTCCCGGCGATCACCGACACAAAACTCCGCAACCAGCTCTACGAGAAGGTCCAGCCGCTGACGGTCGACCTGCCGAGTGCGCTCAAGGCCGAACAATCCGGCTCGGGACTTGAACAACAGGGCATCAAGGTCGACTACTTCTTTCCCAGTGCCGCCAACGTCGCGATCGAAACGCTCGCCGCCATGACACCCAAGGCCAGCGGCGTGGTCCCGGCCATCATCAAGAATGTGCCGCAGAAAAAGCAGAACGACAAGTTCGCGCTGCGGTTCACCGGCTCGATCCACATCCCCAAGTCGGGTCGCTACACCTTCTTTGCCGCTTCGGATGACGGCTCGCGGATCTACATCGGCAAGAAGCTGGTCGTCAACAACGACGGCCTGCACGGCATGGTCGAGAAATCCGGAGCCATCAACCTGCCGGCCGGAGCCCACCCGCTGGTGGTCACCTACTTCGACAACGGCGGAGGCGACGGGCTGCGGATCAACTGGCGGGGTCCGGGTTTCGGAAAGCGGCCGATCCCCACAAAATCGCTGTCGGTCGGTGGCGGGGAGACGCTGCACGACGTGGCTATCGCCGCCCTGGCATCGATCCCCGGACATGACGCCCGGAAGGTCACCGACCTCGCGGCGCTGGTCAAGGCCGGTCGCAACCGGCCCGCAGCCATCCGCGCCCTGCGGGGCGTGCCGGTCAAGAACTGGCCGGCTACCGATGTCGGCCCGGTCGTCGACAACATGGTCGGCTACCTCAGCAGCATGCCCGCCAGTCTCCGCACCGGCCCGGCCGCGACCGACGCCATGGCGCTGGCTCGGGCCCTCTCAGCACGACTCAAACCCGACCAGGCCAAGGCGCTCGACCTCCGGCTCAAGAACCTCAACGTCCGCGTGATCGCCATCGGCACCGTGCCGCACCGGATGATCTTCGACAAGGAGCGGATTGCCGTGCAGGCGGGCAAGCCGGTCGAGTTCCGGTTCACCAACACCGACAACATGCCGCACAACTTCGCCATCGGACGGCCCGGCTCGCTCGAGGAACTCGGGCTGCTGGCCGAAAAGACCGCCCGCGACCCCGATGCGATGGCACGCCACTACATTCCCGAGAGCGACAAGGTGATGCTGGGCAGCCGGCTGCTGCAGACCGGTCAGACCCAGGCCCTGAGCTTCGAGGCACCCACCGAACCGGGCGTCTACCCCTATGTCTGCACCTACCCGGGACACTGGCGACGCATGTACGGCACGCTCTATGTCGTGGCCAACCTCGCCGAATACCAGGCCAATCCCGGCTCCTACCTCGCCCGGGCCAAGCTGCCGATCCAGGACGAACTGCTGAAGTTCAGCACGCGGGGCCGCGAGTGGAAGCTGTCGGAACTGGTCTCGGCCGTACAGCCGCTGCCCGAAGGCCGTGCCTTCATGGTCGGCAAACAGTTGTTCAAGGTCGCCAACTGCGTGGGCTGCCACAAGCTGAACAACGAGGGCCGCGTCTTCGGCCCCGACCTGGTCAAGCTCGGCTCGATCGACAAGAAGAAACACACGCCCCAGTACATCCTCGAATCGATCCTCAACCCGTCCAAGGACATCGACAAGAAGTTCCAGTCCCAGGTCTTCGCCCTCGATTCGGGCAAGGTGATCACCGGGATGATCATCAAGGAAACGCCCGACACGATCGAGATCGTGATCGATCCGCTCTCCAAGGGACGCCCCACGGTGATCAAGAAATCCTCGATCGATGACCGGGTCGTCTCCAAGACGTCGATCATGCCGCTGGGACTGCTCAACAAACTCTCTCGCGAGGAGATCCTCGACCTGATCGCCTACGTCTACGCCAGGGGCGACAAGTCGAACCCGCTGTTCATGCACGAGCACGCCGAGAAGAAGTGAGACGCGTGATCACGGTCGCAGCCGGACCACGCAATAGACCAGGAACCCCGGGATCTCAAACCGTACCCGGTCCCCGGTCCGCTGGAACTTCACCGCCACCGGTTCGTCCCGCTCGGGCACCAGCACTTCCACCCGCCCCACCGGCATTCCCGCCGGCAACAGCACGTCCGCCTTCACGCCGGCCACTGCGATCGGCTTCTCGTCCTTCAACCCACCGCCGGCACTCGGCTTGCCGTCGGCACCCCTGGGTGGCTCGATCCGGTTGTAGTTGACCAGGTGCAGATCCAACTCGCCCCCGCCAGCCGGCCTGCTGGCCGAAACACGCACCGTGTAGGGGGCCTCGAACCGACTCGGCTTCACGTTCGAAGTCGACGAATCGGCACCCACCCGCAACACCCGCCCGTACGGCTTCAGCATTTCCGGCTTTGACGCGGCCAGGTCGTCGGGCAGCACGTCGAACAGCACGTGATCATCCAGCAGTTTCCGTCCCAGCCGCCGGAAGGTCTCGACCGCCTCGACCCGGCCCCGCTGAACGGCCTGCCGGGGAAACAGCAGCACGGCCTCGGCGTGCGAGCGGTTGCCGCGAAACAACGCGTCGTGTTTTCCCAGGAACCGGTAGTAACGCACGATCTCGCTGCGGGCCGCCGAATCGGTGAACCGCGTGTAGAACCCCATCGGGGCACCACCGTTGGCCGCCAACTCGGCAATCGCCACGCGGATCCGGGTGCTCTCGTACTTCCCCAGTGTAAACGGCTTGTCGTCAAACGCTCCGCGTATGTAACGCGCCTGCAGAGTGGCTTCACCCAGAAACCTCTTCTCCAGGTCGGTGAAGAACGCCGCCGCGCCGGTGCTGTACCACAGGTAGGTCTCGTCCCGCCCCCACAACTCGCCCGGCAGCAGGCAGCGTTCATCGCCCGAGATCTGGCCGAAGTCGCCCAGGTGGTTCCACTGGGCGGTGATCAGGTCGGGTTTCAGAGAACGACCGTACCGGTGGAACACCTCGTCGAAGACCTGCTTGTTGGAGACCTGCGACCACCTCAGCATCTCCCGCCGCAACGGGGTGCTCTTGGCCGGATCGTGCCAGCTGACGATCTCGTCAAACCGGTGCCCGGCCACATCGTCGATGCCCAGTCCCTTGAGTTGTTCCTTCGAGAAGCGACCGGCCAGGTACTTGCGGAAACCCGACTGGCAGTGCCGGCACAGGCAGTTGTGGCGATAGAAGTAGTTGGCGATGAACCCGTCCAGCCCCTGCCGGATGCCCTGGCGGACCCAGGCCTTGAGCACCTTCTGCCAACCCGGGTTCCTCAGGCAGGCCCAGTACTCGCGCATTCCACCGATGCCATAGCCCTTCTGCGAGATCGGCTTCCCGTCGGGGCCTCGCTCGAGCAGCTCGAGCGGGTCCTTGACCGGACGCGGCCCCAGTTGCTTCTCGTCCCACAGTTCCTCGTAGAACCTGAAGAATCCCGTCGGCCCCTTGCCGGTCTTCTTGTCGCGCGGGTCTCCGACCAGGAACTCGACGTTGAAGTGGCCCACGACCCTGGCATCGATCTCGTGGATCAGCCGGTTCCGCTCGGTGAACCACCTGCCGCAGGCGTCGTGACCTTGGACGGGGAAGTGAGCCGGGTAGCCGCCGTAGGCCTTGGTGTGGACCAGGCTCCAGAAGTGGGCTCCGTAGAATCCCAACTGCACCACGTCGGGCCGGGCTTCGCGAAGAAACGGCAGGTAGTCGGGATGGTCGTATCGGTGCCAGTGAGCGACCAGGCGAGTGAACTCGAAACGTCGCGCCGGCTCGGCCGCGGCGGCATCACCGGCCATCGCGATGACCAACAGAAACGCCAACCCAACCGCAATGCGTCTTGGAACTCGTCGCCAGGTCACGGTGATGCCCATCGTTCTCAGGTTGCTGTAGACTACTCCCCTCAGACTATCCGGCCGACTCACCGGATCCCAGCACGGTAGACCCCGCGATGAGCACATCCCCCCTGGACACAGAGGTCCGCGACCGGGGCTTCTGCATTCTGCCGGACATCGTTCCGTTGAATCGGTGCGAACAGATTGCCGACAGCGTCCGGGGAACCGTCGAACGACTCCGCGAGACCTACCCCTGTCCCGAGCAGGTCGGTTTCGTTCCGGGCCTGGTCAACCACGACCAGTCGTTCGCCGAGTACCTGGCCGCACCGCCGCTGCTTGACCTGTGCCACGAACTGCTGGGCCACAACATCCGCATCACGTTCACCTCCGCCATCATCAACCACCCGGGCAATCTCCGCGGCGACTGGCACGCCGACTGGCCGTTCAACCAGACCAACGCCGGACACGTGCCGGCCCCCTACCCCGACCGGATCATGCACCTGACCACCCTGTGGATGATCACCGAGTTCACCACCGAGAACGGTGCCACGCTGGTCGTCCCCCGCTCACACCTGGAACCCACCAACCCGACCGCTGCCGACTGGAACGGTCCGACCGACCAGCCATTCGACAACGAACACCGCGCCTGCGGGCCGGCCGGATCGGTGCTGGTGATGGACAGCCGAATGTGGCACGCCACTTCACCCAATTCGACCGACACCGATCGGGTGGCCCTGGCCGTCCGCTACGGACCGTGGTGGCTCAATTCCGAGGTCCTGAGGCCCGGTTCCGAAACCCGGCGGCAGATGGTCGACGAACCCGGCCTGGCCGACAACCAAGTTCCCCCCGTCCCCCGAGATGTCTACGATCGACTCCCTCGAGACGTGCAGCCCTTATATAGACACTGGATCGAACCATGATGCTCCGCCGCCGCTTCCAGGTCATCACCGTGCTGTCGCTCGTACTGCTCGGCTCACCCCCCCCCACCGCAGCCACCGCAGCCACCGCAGCCACCGCAGCCACCGCAGCCACCGCAGCCACCGCAGCCACCCCCCGGCCCAACGTGATCCTGATCATGACCGACGACCAGGGCTACGGAGACCTGGCCTGTCACGGCAACAAGATTCTCAAGACGCCGGCCCTGGACCGGCTGCATGGCCAGAGTGTCCGGCTGACCAACTACCACGTCGACCCGACCTGCTCACCCACCCGCTCGGCGCTGTTGACCGGCCGGTACTCGACCCGTACCGGTGTCTGGCACACCATCATGGGCCGGTCGATGATGCACACCGACGAGGTGACCCTGGCCGAGGTGTTTGCCGCGAGCAGCTACCGGACCGGCTGCTTCGGCAAGTGGCACCTGGGTGACAACTACCCGTTGCGACCGCAGGACCAGGGCTTCCACGAGGTGCTGGTGCATGGCGGCGGCGGGGTCGGCCAGACACCCGACTTCTTCGGCAACGACTACTTCGACGACACCTACTGGCACAACGGCCGTACGGTGAAACAGAAGGGCTACTGCACCGACGTCTTCTTCGACGCGGCGCTGAAGTTCATCGCCGACACGTCCCGTCCAACCGTGGGCAAACGTCAGCCGTTCTTCTGCTACATCCCGACCAACGCCGCTCACGGCCCGTTCCTGGTCGCCGAGAAGTACAGCAAGCCCTATCGGGACGCCGGCGTGCCCGCCCGGCGGGCGGCTTTCTACGGGATGATCACCAACATCGACGAGAACGTGGCGAAGCTCAGGAAGAAACTGGCCGAGTGGGGATTGGACAAGGACACGCTGCTGATCTTCACCACCGACAACGGCACTGCGGCCGGCGCCGGCCGCGACGGCGGATTCAACGCCGGCCTGAGGGGGACCAAGGGATCCGAGTTCGACGGCGGACACCGGGTGCCGTGCTTCTGGCACTGGCCGGCCGGCGGCCTGGCCGGTGGACGCGACGTGTCACAGGTCACCGCCCACGTCGACATGCTGCCGACACTCTCGGCCATCTGCGGACTCAAGCCACCCACCGACCGCACGATCGACGGCACCAGCCTGGTGCCACTGCTCTCGGGCAACGCCGACAAGTGGCCTGCGCGGACACTGTTCGTTCATTCGCAGCGAATCGAGTTCCCACGCAAGCTCCGCAAGTGCGCCGTGATGACCGACCGCTGGCGCCTGGTCAACGGCAAGCAACTGTTCGATCTCGACGCCGACTACGGCCAGAAAACCAACATCGCCGCCAAGCACCCCGACGTGGTCAAGCAACTCTCGGGCTCCTACGACAGGTGGTGGACCAGCATCAGCACCCGGTTCGACGGCTACGTCCACATCGGCCTGGGCCACAAGTCCGACAACCCGACCCTGCTGACCTGCCACGACTGGCACACCAACAACTCCGCGGTCCCCTGGAACCAGAACCACATTCGCAGAGGACTGAAGGCCAACGGGTTCTGGGCGGTCAAGGTGACCCGGGCCGGCGACTACCGCATCACCCTGCGAACCCGGCCGCCGGGGATGGATCACCCGATCGGAGCCACCAAAGCCGAGCTGTCAATCGGCGGCATCAAGAAGCAGCAGGATGTCGACGCCGACGCCAGGATGGTCACCTTCAGCGTGAAACTGAAGGCCGGCGATTCTCGATTGAAGACCACCTTGACCGACAAGGACGGCAAGACGCGGGGCGCCTACTTCGTCGAGGTCGAGGCGCTGTAGCCCGACGGTCATTCCACCGGCAGCTCGAAACACGCCATCTCGCCCGCGTTGCGAACCAGCAACCGGTTGCCGGCCAGCACCGGGTGGTTCCAGGTCTTGGACGTCAACGCCGTGAACTTCCCGAGTTCACGGAACTTCTCGGGAGTCGCCTCGACCAACGCCACGTGGCCCTTCTCGGCCTGGACCACAATCAGGTCGCCCACCAGCAGCAACTGGCCGTACCCGTAGCGGCCCCGCTTCCATTTCCGCTTTCCGGTCTCCAGTTCCAGGCAGACCAGGATCCCCTCGTCCAGCCCGTAGACGAATCCGTCGCGAACCACCGGGTCGTTGAACTTGCACTTCAACAGCCGGTTCTGCCAGGCGATCGAGGGCTGCTGCGACTCGCCGCCGATCTTCAGCAACGCGCTCCCCTGGCCGTAGCCGCTGGAGATGAACACCCGGTCCGGGTCGACCAGGATCGGCAGTGCCGCGTTGACCTGCGGGCCATTCGTCCACGGCTGATGCCACAGTTCAGCACCGTCTTCGAGCTGGTAAGCCGTCAGCCCGTCGCCACCGAAGCACAGCAGCGTGGGCTGACCGTTGATCTCGACCACCCGAGGCGCCGCGTAACTCGCCGGGCGACTGCCACTCGCCCAGCTCAACTCCCCCGTCTCGGCATCGAAGGCCGCCACCCCGCCCTTTGCTCCCCCCGGGATCACGATCACCCGGCCGTCAACCACCAGCGGGGAACCCGACATGGCCCAGTCGAGATTCACGCCCGAGGTGGCCTCGAGCACGTCCTGCGACTTCGCCCAGACCGGTTTCCCGGTGGCGGCGTCCAGGCAGTTCAACCGACCGGCGGCCCCCAGGGCGTAGATCCGCGACTTGTCGAACGTCGGTGTGGCTCGGGGCCCGAGTCCTCCCATCGCTTCACTGAAGCGATCGTCGTCCCGGTGAGCCCACACGGGGTCACCCGTCGTGATGTTCCAGCAACTGACCACCTCGACCCGGCCACGTTGCTCCTGGGTGAATGCGAGATCGCCGACCACCGCGAACGAACTCCACCCCTGTCCGACCGGGTGACGCCACAACTCCCGCGGCGATTGGCTCTTCCAGTCTCGCGACAAGCTCACGGAGGTCACTTCACCGTCACGTCGCGGACCGCGGAACTGCGGCCAGTCACCGTCGGCAGCCTCCAGCGACCGTGTCTCGGGCGGGGTGACCGGATCGGGGACCGATGCGAAGTAGTCCAGGGCCTGCTGCTCGCGCGTCGGCTGCCAGCGAAGGCGGACCACCGGCAACATGTCGCCCTCGTAATCCTCCAGCCTCAGCGTGCCCAGCCCGACGACGACCGCCAACACGCCCAGCCCCTTGGCTCGCCAACCCAGGCCACTGGCAAACAACCACCACAGCAACAACGCGAACACCGTCGCCAGCACCAGCACCCACAGCGAGAAGACCTGGTAGGTACGATCCAGCCCCATGACGAACCATGCCACCAGCATGGCTCCGCCACCCAGCACCAGGATCACCGCGGCCGGCCACCAGCGGAAGCGGACACGACAGCCGGGCTCGGACTCGATCACCGAATCAACGGGACCGTCTTGGGCCGGGTTGGACTGGTTCACTTGGCTGCCTTCTTCTTCCTGGCCTTCCGCTTCGTCTTGCGGCGAACCCCCTTCAACCGATCGCCCGTCTCGCGGTCGAACTCGTCGGCCCGCCGCTTTTTCGGCACATGGTCATCGGTCTCGATCTCCCACGCCACCAACGCCTCACGCATCTGCTTCAGCACCGGAGCGTACTTGGCCACCTCGGCCAGGTTCAGCAACTCGAACGGATCGTTCTCGACGTCGTAGAGTTCCTCGCGGGGACGCGGCTTGATGAAGCAGCTCTTCTGGTTGTCGTTCAGCCGATCGGCATCGCGCAATCGCCGCATGGCCTGGTAGGTGATGCTGCGGACGGCGTCGGCGGGCGGTGTTCCCGGAATGTCGGTGTAGTAGTTTCGGATGTAGTTGAAGCGGACCGAGTGGACACTGCGGCCGTGGTCATCGAAGTCGTGCCAGTTGTGCTCGGCGTAGGCGTACCGGCGAATCGTCTTGGACGGCCTGGACAACAGCGGCGAGAAGCTGCGGCCCTGGAACGTCTTGGGTGCTCTCACTCCACAGATGTCCAGGATCGTCGGGGCCAGGTCAACCGAGCTGACGACCGAGCGGCAGGTTGATCCGGGTACGACGACGCCGGGAAAACGAACCAGCAACGGCGTCTTGATGCCACTGTCGTACAGAGTGGTCTTGCAGCGAGGAAACGGGCGACCGTTGTCCGAAAGAAACAGCACCATCGTGTTGTCGGTCTCGCCCTGCTCGTCCAGTTCGTCCAGCACGCGACCGATCACGCCGTCCATCCGGGCGATCTCGTCGTAGTACAACGCCAGGTCCTTCCGCGTCTCGGGCAGATCGGGCAGGAACGGCGGCACGACGGCATCCTCGGCGGTGTGCGGCTTCGGGATCGCGCCGGGGCGGTACGGCCGGTGCGGATCGACGAAGGCAAACCACATGAAGAACGGCTTGTCGCGAGGCCGGTCCTTGAGAGTCTGGAGCCAGGTGTTGATCTTCGGCCGCACCGTGTCGAACTTCTTGATCGCCGCCTGGCCCAGGTGCCACTTGCCGGCCGCGGCGGTGTAATAACCACCGGCCTTCAGACGCTCGGCCATCGTCACCTGGCTGCCCGGCAGCGGCAGGTGCAACTGGTGGCCGCCGGTGGCATGAGGGTAGCGACCGGTCAGGATGCTGCAGCGGCTGGGGCTGCACGAACTGGTCGTCAGGAATGCGTTGGTAAACGTCATGCCCGCCCCGGCCAGCGAGTCGATGTTCGGCGTACGGATTTTCGGGTGTCCGTAGGCTCCACAGTCGTCAACCGCCATGTCGTCGGCGATGAAAATGATGACGTTGGGGGGATCGGCGGCAAGCTGGCCGTTCAGTCCACCGCCGATGATCACCGCGAGCAACAATCCGAACCGTGTCACTGTCTGTTCCTTGGCGGGTGGTCCGCGGCCAGGTTGCGGGTCGTGCCGATTGTAGGCATGTGGGCAGGTGGGGACGAGCGCAGCCGGGTCGTCATCCCGCATGTCGCCAGCAATGACAACCAACATCACCCGCATCTCCCCGGTGTCCGGATTCACTTGGACGGCCAGCCATCGAGGTGTTAACCTGAGGTTGTAGGCGGGCCGGCCGGAACGACGATCCAGTTCGAGGACACGGCGGAGAAGCGGTTTGAAGACTCGTCTGCTCGAAATGATCGGTGCCCCACTGACTCGCCCCTGGTGGCGGGACAGGCGGAGCGAATTGCGTGACAGCTGGTCGTATTCGTTCGCACTCTCGACGCTGTTTCACGTCGCGGTGATCATCGGCGTCGGCAGCCTGTGGTTCTTCGCCAACCACGACTCGGGCATCTCGCCGCTGGATACCCGCTGGACCGACACGGTCGAGACGCCGGTGCTCGAGGACTCGGTCGAGATGGCCTGGGCGAAGCCCGAACCCGACAAGATGTCCGGAGGCAGCCAGACCCAGTCGACGGCCGCCCTCTCGTCCCCGCCGACCCCTCGCGAGTTCACTCCGGCCAAGTCTCTCAACGGCGCCCTGCCGCCCAGCATGTTCCACGACACGGTCTCCAGCGATGACCTGGGGGCCGAGTTGTCCGACCTCGACGGCTGGCAATCGCGGCTCTCGAAGATCGGCACCGGACAGGGATTCGGCAACGGACCGGGCAACGGCCGTGGCGGGGCCTTTTTCGGCATGAAGTCGGATGGCCAGAGCGTGGTCTACGTGGTGGATTGCTCGGCGAGCATGAATGCCAGGCACACCTCGGTGTCCACCAGGTTCCACCGTCTGAAGCTCGAACTGCTCAACTCGGTCGCCTCGATGAAGCCCAACCAGTCGTTCTACATCATCTTCTTCAACGACCAGCCGATCCCGATGCCGGCCCGCTCGCTGCAGCCGGCCCGGCCGGCACTGCAGCGGCAGTACCTCGAGTGGATGGCCCGGATGCGGGCCAACGGAACGACCAACCCGTTGAGCTCGATGCACATGGCTCTCCGGCTGAGGCCCGACGTGATCTACTTCCTCACCGACGGCAACTTCAACTTCAAGACCGCCCTGGCACTCTCGCGGATCCGCCAGCCACGCAGCGTGATCCACACGATCACCTTCGGCGAACGCGAGGCCGAGCCGCTGATGAAGTCGCTCGCCGTGGCCAACCGCGGTGTCTATCGCTTCATCCCCTGAGTTGAGCCGCGTCCCGCGACGATTCCGCGTGACATTTCCCAACCGGTCACGCCGCGATAGGATGCACCTTCACGTTCCCCCAGCGCGGACTCACGGCGGATGACGGCGGGCCAGACGGATTCCAGCGGACGAGGCACCGGAGGCCTGCGGTCCCGATCCTTCCTGGCGCTGCTGGTCACGCAGGGCTTCGGATCGCTCAACGACAACGTCTTCCGGTGGTTCTGCGTCCTGCAGGGGATGAAGATCGACGAGTTGAAGACGTCGACGATGTCGCTGGGGCTGATCTGCTTCACGACCCCCTACCTGCTGCTCGCCTCGCACTCGGCCTACGTCAGCGATCGCTTCAGCAAGCGGAAGACGATCGTCGCCTGCAAGATCGCCGAGATCGTGATCATGGCGATCGCCGTCGGCGCGATGGCCCTGGGTGGCGTCGACGAGATGCTGGGCATCTGCCTGGTCTTCGTCGCGGTCTTCCTGATGGGCGCCCAGAGTGCCATGTTCGGACCGGCCAAGTTCGGGGCGATCCCCGAGATCGTCTGTTCCGAGAAGATCTCGTCAGCCAACGGCATGATGCAGATGGTCACGACGGCCGCCTCGGCACTGGGTATGTTCGCGGGTTTTGTCGTCTCGGAAATGGCCGATCTCGCACCCGGCGACCCCACCATGGTCGGCCTGCTGTGGCCGGCCGGAGTGCTGATCTCGATCGCCACCCTGGGCATGCTGGCCAGCCTGGGGATCGAACCTCTGACGCCGGCCGATCCGACACGGCAGCCGCCCAACCCGCTCAAGGAAACCGGATCGAATCTCGCCCTGCTCTACCAGAGACGCCCGCTGTTCCGCGCGGCACTGGGCGAGGCGTTCTTCTGGTTCCTGGCCAGCCTGGCCACCTCGGCGATCACGTTGCTGGGATCCGAGGTGCTGGGGCTGTCGCAGATCACCACCGGCATGCTGGCCATCGCCCTGGTCGTCGGCG
>Ga0310123_10000373_pt1 | contig 40461 bp, 49 predicted proteins | sample CB6_AW_1057_MG_FD_203505 | JGI IMG/M metagenome (GOLD analysis project Ga0310123, IMG submission 203505) | Marine microbial communities from Western Arctic Ocean, Canada - CB6_AW_1057 | ecosystem: Environmental > Aquatic > Marine > Oceanic | place: Canada: Western Arctic Ocean | collected... | reverse complement strand
CGAATAAGTTCCTTATTCAATTTGGCATGAACCTGTTCAATCATCAAGGTTTTACCATTACCAGAAAGACCAGTAACGAAAATCGGATAGAACAGACCAGATTTTACAACCTTCTCTATTGTACCGAAATGACCCCAAGAAACAAACCCATCAAAGAGAGAAGGAATAAGATTCTGATGATCCATATTAGTAGCAACCAGATTTATTGTAGAAGTATCAGGAACAGCATTAGCAACATTAGCAACAACTGGTGCAACAGAACCACCCTCAGAAGGGAGTTTATACACACCATAAGCATGTTTGAAATCTGGTTTCATAAACCAAGTTGGGAACGGAACCCCTGCTTTCTCAGCAGCCTCCCGAACATTCTGTTTGGAAATAACCGCACCATCACCAAACATTTCGGTGGCGGAATCAACAAACAACTTTTTCCGTGGACTAAGATACATAATTAACCTCTCTCTTTTTCATCATATTTACAGAATAGCATATGGAGCAACTTTTGTCAACACTTCATTTCACTTCTGAAGTCGAATTTTGCCGAATATGGCAAAATGTGACATTTTTATCACTATGCCACCATTGCTACAAATTTGTTTAACAGTGGGCGACTGAGGATTTTACCCTTTGCCATTTTACCGAAAGCAGCCTTGAGTTTTGCTTTTGAAGCACCGACTAACTCATCACCCAAAGTTTCGTTCTCGATAGCAAGAGCATTACCACCTGGGAGAACATAATATTCATCATAACCTAACTGTTTTAAAGCAAGAAATTTATTCTTATTTACAAATTTAACCATATCCATGATCTTATCACGACCATCAGAAGGCAAAAGATAATAAAGAGTCCGTTTATCAACTCGACCAGAACGACCAGTACCAGCAATAAAGAAACCAACTACATTCATTCCATAAACTCGATTCTTGAGCATTTTAAGAAGATCATTAGTCATATTGCCATCTTCAATTTCATAAGTCTTATTGATTACAGGATCTGTTATAATCACTTTAGGACCGTGACTATACCAACCTGGATTCCAATGAGTAATCGTTTTATGATGCTCACCAGTTTCCTCGTCTAACCGATAATCATGAACACCTTCGATGCGATGCGACTGACCATCTGTCAAGAAAATTGTATTAATCTTCTGAACACCAGTTGACTTTTTATATTTGGGAACAAAATCCATCATTGCGATAATCGCATCATTTAATGGAGTTCCACCCAAATTAAGATTTTTATGAGGAGAGTAAGGATATCCATCAACAGACCAATCACGATATCCACCATAACGATTAGCATACATCCAAAGAGTATGCATCATTGACATTTCATCAGCAGTGTTCATATCACTAGAAAAGAAATTTAAGAGTTTAAATCCTGATATTGCCAAATCACCACATTTGAAAGTATCAGCATCAGCTTCATTACGTTCATAACGAGATATACGTGCATAAGCATCAGAAAATGCGAAAACTTCAAAAGGAATTTTAATTCGACGGCAGAACCAAACCAAGTTATACAACTGTGATAAAGTACCTTTTAGATTATCATTCATTGACCCAGACCAATCCAGAACAAGAACCATACCATGATTAGTTGCACCTGGAATTGTAGTAACTTTTTTAAACAAATCTTCATTATATTTGTAAGTGTGAAGTTTGCCCATATCCAAAGAACCAGTTTTGGAAGTTGCGGCACGTGCATACTGATCGGCAGCTTTTTTCATTTCAAATTCTTTAACCATATATGCAACAGACTTTTTTGACTCACTCTTGAGATTTTCAAGTTCTTTGAGGCATGAATCCCAATAAGTAGTTTTATTCATTTTTGCCTCTTCAAGATAATGAGGAACAAACTCATCCAAAAGAGTTTTGGGAGAAACTATAATTTTATCTAAATCAACTTTAGGGATATTTCCATAAATATTATTTTCTGCAACCTTATCTCGAAGTTCATCCATTGCTTTACCGAAAGCAGAGTCGGTAGTTGGTAAGGAATGAGAACCAACACCATCGGTATCTTTTCCACCCTCTATATCATCGTTTTTGGTATCACCATCACTGTCTTCAGTTTCATCATCAGACTCGTCATCACCAGAACCAGATTTTTCAGAATCAGATTCTTCATCGGCATTTTCCTCATCAGATTCTTCATCACCAGAAGATGAACCTTTATCTTCTCCATCAGTTTTTTCATCACTAGGAACACCAGAAGCAGAACCTTCTGAACCATCTTCAGATTCTCCATCACCATCAGGAGTATCAGCAGTTTCACCTTCACCAGACTCTCCACCAACCATTGGCATACCATCTTCATGAGTATCAGTTTCTGGTGAATTTTCATCCATCCAAGCATAAAGTTCTTCAGCAAGATCGAGAACATCAGCAGGAGTTTTAGTGGAAGCAGTGCGATCAACCCAAACTTTTTCCTCATCAGAAAAAGGGATTGTTGTATCAGCAGATTTGAAAAATACATTAATTCGATCAATCAAGTTCATCGAAGCAATATTTTTCTTAGCAGTACCAAAGAAATCTTTTTTTACGAGATCAACATAACCCCGATTGAAAACACCAACAGAACCAGCATACTTGCCTTTTACCATCTTCTCAATCCGAGCATCCTCAAGAATGTTCACGAAAGAATGATTGATTTTCCGAATCCTTGCTTTTTCAAGCATATCAAGAGGAGTCCACAACGCATGACCAATCTCATGGCAAACCATAAGATCATATATATCATTAGTCATTTCCTCATCTTTCCAGATGGGAAGTCCTAATTCTCTTTTTTTGGAATCGAAGTATGCCGTAGGCATCTGCTTATGGACAACATAAACATCTTCTTCGGCAAGAAGTTTAGCAAGGGTGCTTTTGTTTTTCATCATATTTATATAATACACTATCTAAGAGGTTTTGTCAAACAAAAAATGAAGGATTAAAAATGAGTGTGACCGATTTTGTCACGGAATTGGATGCCCCCCAAGGTATCGAACCTCGATCTTCTGATTCAGAGTCAGATATCCTACCGTTAGACGACAGGGCAGTAATGTTTCCTTTATTTCTTATCATATATACAGAATAGCATATAAAGTAACTTTTGTCAATAAAGGATTGGTCGATTATTGAAGATTAATTAAAAGTGTGACATTTATGCAACTTTACTATCATGGAATCCCATCAGCCTATTACCTTTTTTTCTCTGTTTTAGCATTCTTCTTGTTGCCATATCTAATCTTAATTTTGATACTTTTTGAGTAAAATCTGTCCCGTCCATATGATCCATCTCATGTTGAAACACTCTTGAGGCCACATCTTTTAACGGAATTTCTTTTTTATCACCTTTGATATCCTCAAACTCAACAAGAATATTATGTGCTCTCTTCACTTTCAACCACAAACCTGGGTAAGATAAACACCCTTCATCCATTATAACTTCTTCTTTGCTGTAATCTAATATCTTAGGATTAAAACAAGCAGTTGCTTCTCTCTTCTCAAAATCAGAGTACATCACAAACACCCGTTCCATAATCCCACACTGATTTGCTGATAACCCAAGACCTTTAAAGTTCTTCATAGTCTCTATCAAGTCTTCCTGTAATTTCTTTCTATCGCAGTCTTCACTGACTCCTGATAATGATACTCGTAAAATTGAATTATCACTATTAATTAATTTATAAATTGCCATGTTCTTCCTTTATTTTTTTATACAAGAAATCACACATTACCTCATGTCCTTCTTCATTTGGATGTGAATCTCTTTCACTTATTCTTAATTTCTTTCTATCAGGATCAATTTCGTCTAATACTTGATCCATACTTGTACCTCCAAGTTCTGCCATGATTGGCCATCCGATAAACGTATTTTCATTCATCTTATCTACCAAATTTCCACGAAGCAAATGTTTCATAAGAACAGGTTTGCTTTCAAAAGTACAAGGACTGCATCCTTGTATCTGTAAATAAGGAATGTTATGTATCTCCATCATTGTTTGAAAAGTATAAAATATCTTTACACCTTTGTAAGTCATAGCTGGTAATGTCCCTACATTTTCATTCTGAAAAATGTCCTTTATCTCATCTCTCCATTTCGCAGTTGGGGTGTTTGTTCCAATCATATTAACCGTTGCCCATCCTTTTCGATAATTATGAAACGACCAAGGTTCAAATCCCGAAAAAATTTGAAAATCCATTCTTGGAAATTCACTCCACATTGCAATCATTAATCCAATATCTTTTTCAAACATCATCTCCATAAGAGAAGACAATATATACTCATTTCCACCACCACATGCACCTAAATTTATACATTCCATTCCAAGTTTTTTCGCAAGCAGTTCAGACCAGACAGGAAACCCCTGTCCTTGAGTCCAAAAATCATCTGTCCAACTACAACCAGACACAATTAGTTTAGACATTTTCTACATCCTAAAATCATTTTAGGGTGCATCCTAAAAAATCTACCGATTTAATTTCTCTAAATCTAGCGTGATCTGACCTTTGAAAACAATTTTTCTTTTCAGAATAATAAAAATATTTCCTTATAATTTCAGTCCATGCATTCGCCTTAATACTATTTAAATAAGAAACAGGAAAACGCCTCCCATAATCTTCTTCTATATAATGTCGAAAACCTCCAGAATGGTCTGTTAGATCTATATGAAACTGCCCAATACTCGTATGTTTAATTTTATTTTTTAGACCTTGTAACTCTTCATGAATTTCATCTTCTAACATATGTTCTAATACAGAACCGCAAATCCATTCATCTGCTTTGGGAATATTAAATTCGTCACTAATTTTTCCAATATACGTTTCATCTACAATTAATTTCCAATGTTCACTCTTCATAAACGAATATTTTTTTTGATCAATAGCAATAGTATAAAATCCACGTAACTTTGCTTTTTTCATTTGACTGAAATTTCTCTCACCAGTTCCAAAATCAATAAAAACCTTATTAGACATCTAATTCTATGCCCTTACGTTGAGCAACACAAATAGTATCATTATGGATACCACCATGAGATACCATTAAAATTTCAAGATGTTCTAACTCCTTTCCTACCCCCATACTATTCCAACCAAAGGACAAAACAATTCCTTCAGATTTCACCAAGGGACGAATCCTGTCTTTAATTTTTGTATAAAAAGATGCCTGTGTATCTTCCTGAGTTACTTCAAGACCAACCCCCTTATAACATTCACTTACCTGTCTGACACTATAAGGTGGATCGTATAACACAACATCTGCTTTAACCCCTTTATTTATAAGCATATCAATAAATTCTTCTGCCCTCATATGATACTGTGCTTCTGTGTCTGGATTGAGATCGTTTGTGATCGTTCCTATTTTAGAATTCCTGGCAAAAGGATCAACTATAACCTCTCGATTATTGATATATTTGTGAACAAATTTCTTGATGGGTTTAATCGAGAATGTATCTGCACTTGGCATGGCAAATTCTCTAGAATACTTTAACATTATATATCCTCATAAACTCTTCTGCATCTGCCCAGGTATTCACCATAGGCATCCCTTTAATATTAAGAGAAGTATTTAATAACATAGGACAGCCTGTTTTTTCATACCACTGTTCTAAAATCTGTCGTATTACAGATTCACAATCTTTCTTCACTATCTGTACTCTGGCAGTACCATCTACATGAGTTACAGAACTATAGTCATGTTTTGCTTTTGCCACAAATTGCATATACTCATTCATTGGTCCTTCGAAATATTCATCAGCATACTCTTCTAAAATTGCTGGTGCAAAGGGACGAAATTTCTCTCTACGTTTTATATCATTCACCGTATCTTTTATATCATACCGTGGATCACCAAGCAGAGAACGATTTCCCAATGCTCTAGGACCAAACTCTGCTCGACCATTTGCTACACCACAAACTTTAGTTCTTAACAACTCCCTAACAACGTCCTTCGCATTGCGCCAACGGCCGTTGGGAGAAATCTCCCGATCTATATTATGTCCCAAATAAGGATGTTTCCATTCTAATTTTTTCTTATGCACCAATGCTGCTGCACCCAATGCACTACCAGCATCACCAGGTGAAGGCATAACCCAGATATTCTTATTCTTGATTTTACTGTTAGCAACACAATTCAATGCACAACCACCCATAATAATCAAATTTTCCTTGGGACATTTTTCTACTAATTCTAAGAGTCTTCTCTCATATAATGCTTGCACAGATGCGGCAAGGTCTTGATATCTCAGTCCAGTGGGTAGAATCTCTTTAAGTCCTCTATGATTATTTTCTAACAAACAAGGTTCTAAATCATAAATGGGTTCTCCATATGCTGCCATACCCATTGTAATATATTCATCCTGATTAGGATTAAGACCAATGCGTTTTGTAATTGCTGAATATAAAAGACCTAAAGAATAAGGATAGTTCCAAGTCTTTATCTTTTTCATATTGTCCCAGATAGAAACAGTGTTCCACTCACCTATGGCATCAATAACTAATATATTACAATCGTCAAATGGTGCTGTGTAATATCCAGCAGCAGCATGAGATTCATGATGACCAAAATACAAATCATATTTCAGTCTGGGAGTTTGCCATTTCTGACCAGCATATAATCTTCGAAGATTTTTTAGAAAAGGTTTCTCATAATATGCAACTGTATTTTTACATTCTTTACAACTAAAATGTTTTAACAGATCATCATGTAACCATTTGTCATTTTTAACTTTACTATATCTTTCAGAGTGTGATGCAAATCTGATTTCTGTATCATTAAGAATACATATACCAGCATCATGAAACCCCTCAGAAAATCCTATTGTCTCTGTCACTCTTCATTCTCATATATAAATTCATGGTCTGGTTGTCGTTTTGTTCTTTTAAATTTCGACAAAAAATATCTCCACCTATATTTCAGTATCTTAAAACTTGGTAGTTTCATTGCCCCAATTATCCCATCCTTCTTTAGTAGTCCTCGCAAAAAGTTCTATATAAGGGCCATCTAACAGTTGCTCAATATATGTATACATCTCATCTGGTTTTCTGCTATGTTCTCTTCTAGGAGAAATGACTAGTTGCTTTACTGATTTCAACAATCTCTTCGGTTTTCCTTTTGTCGCAAGAAGACACATTTCTGGATTAGATCGAGTCCAATACCCAAGACCAGTTGAAAACCCTAATGATTTTTGGTTTGTTTTTGCCCATGTAAACCCCACCGTTTTATATTTGAAACCCCATGCTTCAATAACTCTGAAAGCCTCTTGTAGAAGGGGATCAACAACCCACATAAGAAGAACACAATCTCTTTCACTAATATCAGCAATGCGAAGATTGCAAATATCACCAATAGACATACAGCCGTAATGCTGATTAGGATTACGTCCTTCACCCCTGCTACTGTAATTTTTGAAATACCACGGTGGGTCTGCATATATCACTCCATACTTTTTATTGGGTAAAGACATTCCCAGCATACCTATTTAATAAGTTTAATTTTTGAAATTTTACATGATCTTGAAATTCCTGGGGATCTGCTGTTTTAAGAATTTCTTTCCATTTAAATCCTCCGTTCAATAAAGACATTGGCAAATTTGCAGATCGTAAGGTGTGTGTTAAGCAGTCTGTTGCACTTTCATTAAAACGGGACTTCCACATTTCTGCAAATTCTTGAGCACTTCTTTGCGTCCAAAATTCATTTCTCCAACCATCTTTCTCTCTAATGTAACCGTACTGTTCAGCATTAATATCAAATTCACTATGAAAAACTCTTGAGGTAGATATTCGACGTAATTTTTGGTTTGGAAAAATACGCAATGCATTCATAGATATACTGTCGAGTAAAATTTCACGTCTATCTAATAATTCACACCACTCTGTTGCTGTTTCTGGAGTTTCATGTGGTAATCCTATCATAAATGCCCCATGTAAAAGAACTTCATCCCCCCACGAATCTTTCATCCTTTTTACCATCTCTATAGTGTTTTCTCTACCAAACCCCTTACCTACTAATTTTGCAGATGGATCATATAAACTTTCGATACCAAGAAAAGCACCTCTAATTCCAATATCTCTAAGAATTTCTAATTGTTCTGGATGGGCGTGTATAAGGTCCATTCTAAGATAGGCCCAAAAATTAATATCAATACCTATTCTATCAATTGCTCTCTTCACAGATAATAATTTTTCTGTAGTCTCATTAAAGGTATCGCACATAATCATATATTGTGTTGTACCAAAATTAGTATAATTCCATAAAAATTCTTTATAAAGACTTTCTTCACTTCTAATATATTTGTCAGAGGGTTTTCTGCCTAATAATGGATATGAACAAAACTTACATTTAAATCTACACCCTCGACTTATCTCTATGGGCAACACTTCATTTTGAAATACATTATCTTGAAGACCAAACATAGGGATACTTTCCCTAAAGTTATACTCAGATGCAAGAAAATTATCCTCTATTATACGTGGTTGTTTTATTCCTGATTTTAATTTTGTAATAAATTCAAGAATATTATCTTCTGCTAAACCCTTAATCCAATAATCAATTTCCTTATACAAATCAAAAATCATTCCTGTCTGAACACCTTGACCTCCTAAAACAATTTTTACTTGTGGATGTTGTGTCTTCAGAATCCTCATAATGGCTGAAAAATTTTCAACTGAATCTTCTTTTTTAGTTTGTCCCCTAGTTTTTTTAAATTTATCCATTTTGAATGGTGACATAAAAGTAGTACTAAATCCTACAAACAATGTAGTTGTCCCTATGCGTTCTTGTAAATATTTAAATAAACTCTCTTTATGATTTTTAAGTATCCAAACAAAATTATCTATTACCTTAACAGAATAACCATAATGACGCAAATGACTTGCTATCTTATATGCACCAGATGTTTTAATGGGAATAGAATAGTCTGTCATATCAGTAAATATTATAGCATCATACTTATTCTGTGACATGACTAAAGTTTTTTATCTTTTCAAATTTAATAGTACTCTTAAACTTATCTACAAGCATATCTTGTTTATGACTTATTACAAATATATTTTCATCACCAAGAGTATTTAATATTTTTAAAAATTCATCTGTTCCTGCTCCATCTAAAGAACTGTCAAATATTTCATCCAACATTAAGAGATTGGTGTTTGCACTGTTCTTCATTTTTGCAACTGCTCTCCAAGTAAAAAGTAATGCAAGATCAATACGCATCTTTTCACCTTCACTAAATGAATCATACGTAAACTCATCTCTATATCGTGATTTAATAGTTTCCTCAAAATTCTCATTAAGAGTAAAATTGACATAAAATTCCATTGACGATAGATAAGAATTTATCAATTTATTCATGATAGGAAGATACTTCTTAATAATCTTAGTTTTAATACCTGTATCCTGTAACATATTACGTACTGCTTCGGCATAGGTTTGATCTTCACGTAGTTTTGTAGTTTGTCCTTTCAATGCAGTTAAATGTTTCTTTAATTTATCTAACTCAGATAAATCTGTCTCAGCAACATCTCCAGTTTCCAATTGATTTATCTCAGCAAGAAGTGTTGCATTAAATTTTTCTAGTTGAGTTACAGAACTATTCTCTGTAGCAATATAAACTTCATTCTCTCGTATTCTATCTGCTATTTTACCAATTTCTCCTTGGCGAAGGATAGATACTCTTAATGCTTGCTCAAGTTCTACCAAGGCATTTGTAAATTTATCTACTTCTTTCTGTTTAGATTTGACCATTTTAGAAGCATTACGAAGAGGTTGTTCGCAAGCAGGGCAATCATTATTGTCTTTAAAGAATTTAACCATACGAAAACGGTTATTTTTCTTCTCTGTTAAAGTACTCTTTATGTCTTTTAGTTTAGCAAAATCCTTATTTACTTTAATACTGTCTTTTATAGCAAGTAAAAGTTCTTCATTATTCTTTGTATGAAAGTCTATATCTGCTTTCTTCTTAAATACTTCTTCCTCATTACCTGACATAACATTATTTTTTTCTTCAATCAACTTATCTTTATTTGTTTTTACATCATCAATATACTTTTCCTGTAAGGTAATTTTCTCATCAGTAAGATCATGGTTATAATTCACATCTCTCTGATTTTCTGAAATACCTTTAAGTCTTTGTTTTAAAATCATATTCATAAGAGAAAAGATTTGTATGTCCAAAATATCCTCGACTACATCCCTACGATGCCTTGCCTTCAACTGCATAAATGGAACAAACGTAGAAGATCCAAGAATCACAACTTGAGTAAAACTACGATAATTCAGTTTAAGGATTTGTTGTTCCAGATATTTCTGATAATCTCTCTGATTTGCGTCCTGATTATATAATTTCTTGTTAATATAAATTTCAAACACATTCGGTTTTATACCACGGACCACTTTAATTTTCTTGGTCCCAATGACAAATTCTATCTCCACCACACATTCAGTCATATTAATAGAATTAAGCAATTGCGGTTTATTAATATTACGAAATGGTTTACCAAACAAACCAAAGCAGAGAGCATCAAGAACAGTAGACTTACCAGCACCATTCTCTCCTATAATAAGGGTAGAAGAATTTCGATCCAAATCTATTTCTATAAAGGTATTACCTGTAGAAAGAAAATTCTTCCATCTTACTTTCTTAAAAGTTATCACGTCCACATTTCCTGCTGGGCGGGTGAAGTCCACTTAGCTTGTCTAGTAATTCCTGTAGATTGAGAACAAAATTTCTTACAATCAGATAAACAGGTGTCACTATCATTCCATGATTCTTGGATTGTATCATAAAATTCATTTTCCATAATTTTATCAAATGTTTTATAAACCAAAGAATTAGTCATATCATCATTATATTTTGCGTACCATTCATGTTGCCGTCCAAACTGTGCTTTATTAGGAATATAACAACACACCCATACTCTTTTAAGATAATCCACATAAAATGAATTTGTTTCTTTATATTTACACTGAATATCTAAAATCTCTGATGAATTACGATTTTTGTCAACTTCATCATTCCATTCTGATGATATATCCTGATTTTCTAATATTCGTTTTTTGCCTCTATATTCATATACTTCATTCATATGATGCCGGCGTTGGGTTTGTATAGAAATAAATTCCCAAAATCCAAGTGACTCTGCTAGTGCTCTTGCCTCTTCAATTTGATGCTGATTGTGTTTAAATATAATCATTCTCCAAATTGCCTTACCACCACCTTCTATAAATGCTTTAGCATTTTTCATAATCTTATCGAAATTAGCACCTATTCTATAATTCTGTAGGGATTCATTTCCAACACCATCAATCGAAAAAAATATAATATTTTTAGGATTGCCATTAAATATCTTCCCCAATCTTCTCCAATAATCAGAAGTTCTCACTGACCCATGTGTACTTACTTGAAAAGCAGTATCTGTTTCTGTTTTAAGAAATTCACATATAGGAAGAAAATCTTTACTTAAAACAGGTTCTGATAAATTACCAATAAATCTAATATGACTTACAGGATGTCGAATATTTTTATATGCTGCTCTAAATGTTATTAAAGAAGTATCAACTTTATTTAAATCATCATATTTCCATTGTAATTTACCATCCTTAATTTCATTACGACCACACTGAGGACACATAAGATTACAAATATTATTCAATTCCCACTGAATACTTAATGGTTTAGTTAAGTCATACATCTACAATTCTAAATCTTGTGCTTCATTATATAAGGACTTCATAGTATTCTTTAACCTTCTCTTACTAAGAGTTACATCTAATTCATCTATATATTTCTCAAGGAGACTTAAAGTATCCTCTGTATTTTCAACAATATCATCAGATACATTCCCTGCATCCAGTTCCGAAAAATCCTCGATAATCTTTACTTCATAAGCATCTACTTTTAAAAGTCGATCTACAAATTGATCAAATCCATAAAGGTCTTTCTTATTCACTACAATCAATTTTACATAACATTCCTTATATTGATCAACATCATGTTTATTATAATCTGCATTAGAATCATCATAAAATATCTTCTTAAACAACTTATATGGATTAACTATACGTTCTAGTTCTCTTGTTGCTGTATCATAAATATGAAACCCCTTCGGATCGTCATAATCATTCCACATAATTTCATAAGGAGTTCCTAGATAAAATATATGACCATCATCTGATTTATGGTGATAATGTCCACTAAAGACAGTATCAAATCGTCTAAAAAGTTCACTGTCATAATTTCCGTCTGCTATTTGTCCTTTATGCATCTCAAAACCATTAATCTCTAAATGACCCATAAGAAGGTCTGCTTTGCTTTTAGATAATGCTTGCATAGATGAATCATAGTTACCACTATTAATCCAAGGCATAAACAAAATAGGAGTACCATCAAACTCTACAACATCTGGAAAAGTATAAATTTTAAATCTATCCTGTCCTACAAGTTCTTCCATAGAATTTACTTCACTGGTATTCTTATAATATGTGTCATGATTTCCAACAATAATATGTAAATCAATACCAAGTTCTGTAAATCGATTTATAAATCGTTTTCGAAAATCTGTAGCAGTTTTATACGATACATACTTACGCCTATCCATAACATCACCCATATGGATGCACGTAGTAATTTCCCTCTCTATCAAAGTAGGAAAAAATATATCGTCATAAAATTTGAAAAAATAGTCGTTGAAGTTTTGATTATCGTTTCTAGCACCGAAATGTGTATCAGTGATAATTGCTATCTTCAATCTTGGGCCTCCATAAAATTTTCTAAACCTTTAGTTTTCTTCACAATTTTCTTTTTTGGTTTATACACATCTTCATCTGGTAGCATAATATTAGGATCAAACCCTTGTACAGAATATCCCCTATCATCACCCTCCATCACAGTATAAGAAGTAAATTCATTCTTCTCTATCATTTTATTCTTAACGTGGGTTTGCTTCTTTTCCTTTGCTATCCTTCGCAGAAAGGCATAATAGATAATCTGTGTAAAATATGCAAAGGGATTTGTCGATTTTTCTGGATTAAAATTCCTCACATACTGAAGACAATTTTCTATGCCATCAGATATCATCTCATCTCTGTAAGTATAATTAATAAAGTTAGGTCTATATGAAAGGTGAGTTGCGATCTTTAAAAAACACTCTCCAATATAATCTGTAACAGGTGGTTGTTCATCTTCTGTACATCGTTCTTTCCATTCTACCATTGCGTGTAAAAATTTCTTATTATCCACATAATGAATACTTTTTGCTTTTGCCATGACCACTCCTCTGTAGTAATCTTTCTTTTAATCATACATTAGTTGTTCTTAAATGTCAAGGGATAATTGGAAATTAATGAATAGAATCGGAATCTGGATCCATTTCCTCTAACAATTCGTTATAAACTTCTTCATCACTCATGTCTTCCTCATGAATTTCTTCATCTATAGTTTCTACAAAACCATCCATCTTTTTTAAAACAAATTCGTAATATTTTGATAGACCTGGAGAAACATCTGCCACCATTATAATGCTTGTTGAAGGAATATCGAAAATAGTTGTTTCTGTAGCAGGATGTACCCAATGACTTAAATTTAAAGATTCAACAACTCTATCTTTTTGCATCCTTGGTGCAACTTGCATCTTTAAAGGAAACTCAACTCTAATATGCTTATCACAATCTATTGGAGTAATTGAACAAATGATATCCTCACCATTTATTAATTTAACAATCTTATAGGGTGATGGGGTCATTTTAGTTTTACCTTGCTAATTTCGTAGTCGAATTGTTCTTCATTATAGATATTTAGTCGTTCAGTGAAGTGTGTGAGTGTGAAGTTGCGTCTTTCTTTATAGGATATATCGTCTGCTATATCAAATATTAAAATGGAATCTTTAACCTCACTACGCCTAAGCCCTCTCCCAATCGATTGGAGTACTCGAATTTTGGACTTACTTGGACTTGCGAGCACGATATTGTTAATGTTGCGAATATTAATACCAGTGCTAAAAGTGCCATAAGAGGCAATCGTGATCGAGTGCTTCTCTCCATCAACAATTTCTCGTATGTCTTCCCTTTCAGTCGCCCCTGTCGCACCATATACAAAAAATATGGGAGTCCCATTTGCTTTCTCCTTTACCTTATCATATAAAATTTTACCATGTTTCTCTACCAATTGAAATAAACAAAGACTATTGCCAGTAAGGTGTACCAAGAGATTAGCAATAAAATCGTTTCTTTTGTTATTTCCTGTAATGTATGTAAGTTCTTCTGCATAGGACATCTTCTCTCTTATGTTAGGGTGTCTTATTATTATACACTTTATTTTCAAATTAGCAAGGGTCTTTTTGTCCATCAACTCTTTAGTAGATACTACCTTTTCTACTGCACCAAATAGTCCCTCTAGTACAAGTCTATGCGTCTGTGTGCCGTCTAACGTCCCTGTAAGACCGAATCTATACTTGCACTGGTGTAACTTGGTCATAATACCAGTAAGTGATTTTGCTTTAAATAGATGTGCCTCATCACCAATCACACATCCAAAATTTTCGAAATACTTTTTAGGCATCTTATAGATAGATTGCCATGTAGATATAACTACATCCTTAGTTACTTTTCTATCATGTCCTTGGTAAATCTTCTGACAATATGTACCTGAACTCCACCCGTAATCCTGAAAATCAGAATACATTTGTTCTACCAAAGATGTGGTAGGCACAAGAATTAAAGTCGTATGCCCTGCCATCTGGTAGTAACGAACTAAAGAATATATTATAAGCGACTTACCAGAAGCAGTAGGACTAACAAGCAGAGCCCTATTTCTAGACAAGGCATGTTGAACAGCCTCCAACTGATAATCTCTAATCTTGAGGGATTTACCTTTTGATTTTGGTTTGAGTGATCTGATAAATCCTCTAACCACCTCACGAACAACATCCCGCTCATCTTCTACTCCTTCTTCCATTATATATGATATGTGATTACTATCACAGAATTTTTTGAGGTGGGGTAACAATCCCACATATATCTCTCCACTTGCTGGACTAAATAACCTGATCTTGCCATCCCATATCCTGTTACGATAGGTAGGCATAAACTTCGCACCAGGAACTTCAAAGGTAAAAAAATCTGACAACTCCTGCTTTTCTGATGCAGAAAGATCTAAGAGTGTTAAATAGACTTCATTCTTTTTAGATATGTGCATTTTGGAAAGTGTTGGGTTCTCCATAATAACCACGGACTAATACATTCCATGATAAACTAATTCTCTCATGGTGTGTTGCTGGAACCCAATGTTGCAACCATGAGGGAAAAATAAAACCACTACCATTAACGGAATTAAATTGTAGCATACTAGAATTATTCCAATTACTATTCTTCCTTCTTGGAACTAAAACACTAGCTTGAGCTCTAGGATCAAAAAATTGTATTGGTGCTGTGTCTATACCACAATATAAATAATAAACTCCCGAAAGTAAATTATTAGAATGTGTGTGGGGTGGATGGGAATCACCACTATATAAATGATTCGACCACATATTAGTAATTTCTATTTTATCATATTCATATTCAAGTTTTCGTATAATAGTATCATGCAGTAAAACAAGTTCATCTACCAAAGGTTTAAATACCTGTACTTTATGTAAATCATCATGAGTTTGATGTATCTGTCCTCTTGCTTCTCCTGTACCATATACATAATCTAACATCTTATCATGATTTAAATCTAATTTAAATTCATGAATTAGTGTGGGAAAACACTTATGAGTTGTTACATTGTCCATGCTAAAACACTCCATCTAACTCCCTTTGTTACCTTTTTTACTTCATGAGGAAACATGAAATTAGAAGGAAAAATAATTGCTGATCCCTTTGCAGGATGATAAACTTTATCTGCAATTACAAACTCTCCACCTTTATAATCATCATTTAAAAATAACAATATAGATGCTTGTGGATATCCATACTGTTGGCCATGACTATGATGTATATTATCTACATGACTCGACATAAATCCATCTTCTACATATCGATTAATGCGAAAATCTGTAATGTGCTGAACACTAAAGAGAGGATGTTCCTCTGAATATTTTTTAATTGCATATCTAAATGCAGCTCCGATAGGATCATAATATATATTACCACTTTTTAACCACACTTCTTCCATACGTACTCGTTCTTCTGAAGTTTCTGTTCTTCCTTGCTGGTTTGAGTAAGTTGATGGATTAAAATTAAAACCATAATTGATTATATCTCTACACAATACATGAGGAACAACCCCTTCATAATATCCAATATACTTTTCCATAATCAAATCTTTCATCTGTCCCACTAATACCATCCTAATAAGAGTTTTGTTTCTTCTGGAACCAGATCCATAGAAAATGGAGGATCAAAAGTCGTATTGACTTCTACCCATCTTACATCTTCTACATATCCTGCCTGTCTGATATCTGCAACAATCTGATCTGCAAAGGGGCAAAAAGCACTTGTAAGAGTATGTAGGATGGTTACTTTATACTTCTCATGATTAAGGTCTATGTCATATATCAAACCTAAATCGTATAGACTTGCTGATGGTATCTCAGGGTCATATACATTTTTTAAATTCTTTATAATAGCTTCTCTGTCAATCATACCATTCCTGCCTCAAACTTTTTCCAATCTTGAGCATTTTTAATATCCCATCCACGATTATCAATAGATTTAATAATTCCATCTATAAATCTAATGATGCTCTCGTAGTAACTCATCTTGCCTTGCAATTCTAAAATCTCATCATCAGAATTTATATACATCTGAAGATCAGTTTTCAACACCTTCAAATCAAATGGTTTTGCAACATACACCTTTGCATCTGCTTTACCTCCATAGTATTCCCATTTCTCACGATACATCCTTTGATGATCTGCCTTTCTCATTATAAGAAGTTGATCATAGTGCGATCTATACTCTAACCATTTAGGTTTTATGATTTGATTTTTATAGGATTCTTGATCGAGATCTTCGTGATTTAAGATTGGGAGATCTTCCCTTGCGGTCTTCTGTAATTCTTCGAAATTCATATTATATCTTACCACAAAAAATACTGATTGTCAAGGAGTTTGAGCAGAATTGATGGAACTTCCCTTTGTTTATATTGTCTTGAGACTAGATTTTGAAAACTGTTAAAGTTATCGTTATCTGCTCTTTCGTATTTATAAAACTTCGAATTCATATATCTGATATGCAAAGTCAACTGTAGAAGTCATGTATTCTACATCAGTTGCCGTTTGTGTATAATCTAATGCCCCCAATACTACAGGATACATATCTCTAAAAAATACATTCAGGATTGGGTTATTTTTATTAGAAAGTATGGTAAGAGTTGCATCTGAGAATAAAGCATTTACTCCTGTTACTGGTTGTACATCACCAATATCTAAAGATTCTCCTTGAGTTATAACAGGAGCATTAGATGTATTTGCTCTAAAATTACTAAATTGTTTTCTGCTTTTAGGAAATCCTATTGCTGTCATCCATTCATGAATTGATTGATAATTCTCCAAATATTCATCAACAATAAATGTTATTGATAAATTGTCATATGTCAACTTATCTCCCATCATAGGAATATCTTTAAATGGGGTGGGAAACATTGCATCTCCCATATTAATTGCTGGAATATTAGCACCTACAGTAAAAAATTCTACTTTTGGCAATTGATTTATACCAAATTTGAATTGTGTAGGACTTGCATAATCCAACTTTGTAGGTTGTCGATCTATTGCTTTAATTGCCATACATCTATTTATAATAAAAAAAGAGAGGTCCGTAGACCTCTCTCTAGTTTCACTTGGGTAGTTATCTTCTTACATAAGATTTGTAACTTTAACCCGACGATACCAAGCATTCGTATTGGCATCAAGTGAGGCATCGGAGTTAACCGTATCACCAGCAGCAACTGCACCAGCAGCGGCAAATGGATTTGCGGCAAGACCATAACGTGTCTTAAACCCGATTTTTGGTTGAAAGGAATTCTCACCAACCGCACGAACCATCTGTAGAGGAACGTATGGGCAGTAGAAGAACCCTGCATCATAAGGTGATGTACCTTTATATCCAATAACATAGTACTGTGAAGCAGCTACGTTAGCAGAATACGGATCAACATAAACCTTGAAACGACCATTCATCGTACCAGCAAAGGTAGTAGAAGTGTCATCAACATTTAGGCTGTTGTTAAGAGCAGGAGTGTAATCAAGAACACCAGCCATCTGTAGAGCGGACGCAACGTCTGCTGAACAAATGATCATGTTCCCTTTACCCCTACGAGTCTGTTGCCCGATAGCATTGGCATCACGTTCTATAGCGAACATAAGGCCCTTGAACTTCTCAACTGACCAACGACCATTTGAGTCGGTGTCAAGATCGAAGATACCAGCAGTAGTCGTATTCACTTGAGCACCAGCAACGGCGGTGATATAAAGTGAACGAACTACTTCACGATTGATCTCGGCAAGAATTTCAGAACTAAGAATATTAGCAAGTTCTGTTTCTGCGTCTAGACCGTGAATTGCTTTCAAGTCTTGGGCAAGTTCCATCGTATACTCTGCTTTGAGAGCACGTGAAACGGCGGTTACAGTTGATTTCTCAATGCTGAATGCCATCTCTGCGAAAGCATTGGTTCCACTGTCACCTAATGCTTCGGCTTGAGCTAAAGTCATACCAGTAGCACTTACGTAAGTACCAGCAGAAGGACTGTCGTTCAGAACCGCAGGGTTGGTTTCAGTCGCACCAACATCTCCACCACCAATCGTGCCAGCGGCATTCTGGTTAGAGATATCAGGAAATGCTTCGTCCATGAGAGCCTCGGCACCATCCTGCGAAATAAATGAAGAACGCATCGCAAAGATAAGTCCAGTTGGACCTGTCATTGGTTGCACACCGCATACATCATACGCAATCAGGTTAGGCATCGCACGACGAACCAAAGAAATCAAAATCGGATCCCAGGTGTCCATTTGTCCACCTGACATAGCATTAACAGGGGCAACCTCAGTAAGATACTGAGAATCCTCTTTCATTGCTTTTTCTTGGTTATCGAGGAGTAGAGTGGTAACGGCCCGCTTGTAAGAATCCTCAATCTTTGGTAGATCGGGGTGTTCTAGCACTGGCTGCCACTTTTCCTGTAGATGTTCTGTCTGAAACATAGTTGTTTCTCCTTTTTTATTTGTTACATCTATTTATAAAATTATTAACTAGCACGTGCCTTGTTACGAGAAATAGCAGTCATATAAGACTTCATTGCATCACTCGTATCAACATCTTGTGCGGAGCCATCAGTTTCATCATCAGAATCACTTGTTGGACGTTGTTTTGGAAAATAACTTTCCTTCAGTGTGTTGAGTTTTTCTTTGAAAGACTCCTCATCACTAAAATCTACATCCTGTGTAAGTGATTTAAACTTTTCAACTTCAGTGTCGGCTAAGTCCTCGGAAACCTCAGATATAACCTGTTCTCGAACCAGTTCACTATTTGACTCTTTAATTTCGACATTCTTTTGAATTTCGGTATTTAGTTTGCCTTCTAGCTCGGAAATTTTATCAGATTGTGCTTCCAGAACGTCATACTTTTCGTCTGGAACATCAATATAATGATCTTCAAACAATTGCTGTAGACCAGAAATAAAGTCTTCTGCGATCTCACCCTTGAGTCCTCTTTCAATAGCAAGTTCGTTTTCTTTAATCCACTCTTCTACAACATAGTTAAGATATGTGTCTACTTTCTCAGCAAGTTCATCTTTGAAAGTATCCATTTCTGTTTCTTTTTCAATAGCAACTTCATCATGAATACGTTCTACTTCAGCACGTACCTTAGATTTAACAGCTGCTTCGAAGATGGTTGCGGCTTTGTTTTTGAATTCCTCAGAAAGAGAATCGTCACCACTCATCAAAGCATTGACATCTTCTTTTACATCAATATCTTTAATTCGTTTTTCGATTGCTTCTTTCTTAGCATTCTCTAATGCCTTTTCTTTCTCATCATCCTCTTCGTCATCCTCTTCTTGCTCTGCAAGACTAGTCTGATATGCTTTTAGCATCTCTTTAACTTCTGTTGCTTTCATACCAGCAAAAAAGTCGAGATGTTGATCTTTAGTTCTCGGTCCTTCAGAAAGTTCTTCACCCTCATGCTCGGTTTCGTCACCAGCAGCGAGTTTGCGTTTTAATTCGCCAACCTTTCCCTTATCGGGAACTCCACCACTAGAAGCGATCTTGCCCTTACTTTTTTCAGGGGAATCTTCACCTTTCTGTTGTGCATCTCCACCAATCTCTTTTGCCGCAGCAGCGACTTTCTTGGCGGGAGCATCGGACTGTTCGGGATCAACTACTGGTTTCCCAGTATCTTGACGTTCTCCCTCGATTTTAGAACCTTTTTCGGCAGGAGTTGCGTTAGCCTTAGGTTTCATTGCATCTGATTTTACTTCCTCAAGCTCATCAGTTGCTTCCTCAAGTTCGGCAATTACCTCTGCTTCAAGTTCCTCAATCGTCTTTTCCAGTTCATTACTGTCTGACATAGGGATTTCTCCTTTGTTTTTGTCTTAGTTATTTATTTATAAATTATAACATTTTGAGGAATTTTGCGAACTCAAGTGCTTCGAGATTCGCTTGTTTTTGACGTGCTTTTACGTCAAATTTCTTTTTAACATCCGCAAGGTGTGCTTCAACAAGTGCTCCATTGCTCCAGACCCACTCTTTTCCTTCCATAACACCTTCTACGAAAGCATTAGGAGCAGAAGGATCTGCTACAATATCACCAGCAGTTGCTAAATAAAAATCATCTTTCACATAGTTTGCACCATTTCTCTGTTCCAAACTACCCATACCTCTAGAAGAAACACCTAATTTTGCACCCTCATCCATTAAATTTTTAACTATTTTACCCATAGGTGTTTCCATAATCTTTGCTTCACCAATAAAATCTTTGCCCTCTTGTTTTAAACTAGTAATCATATGGGATACTCTCTCTAGATTAACCGTAGGTCCATCTGGATGTCCTAACTCTCCAAAAGCACGATTTTCCTTAATAAAGGCTTTGTCATATTTAGCAACTTCTTTTGCAAGAATTTCTGAAGGATATATTCGACCATTTCGGTTTTTCACATCTGATTGCATAAAAACACCACGAATTTTATAGGATTTTTTACCATCCTCTTTTGCTTCTGTGATAAATTCTACATCCTCTACTGCTTCTGATATAAGTTTTAACATTTTTCTAATCCCATATTTTATATTTAATTGGTTGTTTTTTCTTTGAATTGAATACAAAATCCCTAATATGATGTTTCTTACGATCCACACCCTTCTGAGGAAATCCTATTCCCATCAAAAGAAGAGGTTTATCATCCAAATCTACAATCTCTTTAATTGCCTTTGCATCAAAACACTGACAACATCCTGTTCTATACCCCATCAAAGAAGCAGTCAGATTTAAATATCCTGCTGCAATTCCTACCGCAACTTGTCTATCTCTCTCTAACTCCTTTAACTTTTTCTCATCCCATTTACCATTTTTAATAAATGATAATGTTGCCGCATTTCTATGAATATCACCACTTAAATCTTCGGTAAAATCATAATTTTCAAACAATACTAAAAGGTTTGCCAGTGTTTGAGGATTTGTTTCAAACCCAACAGGATCACCTTTCTTCCTCTTAGTACTAAATCCCTCCGTCTGCTCATGAATCTCTTCAATCACATCACGATCCTGTATAAAATGCACTTTATAAAAAGCAAGATTCTGTTTACTTGGACAGTTTATAACTGCATGTAACATAACATTCACATCATCTTTAGGTATATTTTTACTCAAATTCCAATTACGTTGTGTATGTTGACTACGAATTACTGCCTTTTCAAGTTCTTTATGTGTATGCATATTATACATTACGTTATATTATCATAACCTGAAACTTTTCTGAACTTTAATACTACATAACCATCAGATGCACCATTTGTTATAAGGACATCACCATCAACACCAGATGCTCCATTATTTGCTATAGAAGGCATACCGTCACTTCCTCCATAAGCACCACTCCCATTGAGGGAAAGTGCGATAATATTTGCAGACGCATTCCAAAGAATGTCAGTTGTTGCCTCTACAGACCACCTAGCTGCCACTAATGACAATCTTGGGTCAGTTGCAGCACCAGCAAGTCCAGATGCATCTACAATAGAGGCGGTGCTATTAGTACTAGATGTAGTAAGTTTCACTACGTGTTCAAAGTCACTATCGACTAATGTTTGTAATACGACTGCCATTATTTACTCCTAAATCGACAACATCTCTTTTTCAAAGTAATTCATCAGTTTCTTTTCAGGAACTTTGAATTTTTTTGATACTTCTACTATAGTTTTCTCGAAACTATTTAGGAAATCTGAGGGTTTAGCATCCATTTTTTTGAAAATTTGATCAACAGCATTCTTCATCTTAGGAGACAATTTCTTGTACTGCTGAGATTTTTTATGCTCATCCTTTTCTATAACTGTATTATAAACACTTTCAAACGTCTTCCTCATCTGTTTCTTCCATTTCCTTACGTTGCTGAACAAAAGTTTTTGCTACTTCTGTTCGTTTATCTTCTAAAGAACTTCCTACTTTTTGAATCATTGCAGCTTTAAAAGCATCTCCTGCTTCTACATTATCATCTTTTTCAACTTTATCTACAAATTCTCTACTCATTTTTTCTTCCTTTTCAATCCATTACGAACAATAAAACTCTTATCAGATTCTATATCATCTGGTTCTGGTTCTGGTTCTGGTTCTACCTCTGGTTCCTCTGGAGGTGGCGGAACTTCATTCCCTGCATCATCTACAGGTTGTCTAGTGATACCATCACTATAATCATCCATATCTTGTCCACCATCTTCTGTGTCCATGTCCTGCTCTTTTTTCATTTGCTGAAGCATATCTTCTACTTCACCATCATTAAATCGTAATACCTTCTTCCAAATATATTCTTTACTAAAGAATGTACCCATATATGACTGCATGGTGTCAAGCATTTCTACACGTTCTCTTAAAAGTTCTGCTTCTTTTAATTCTGTGAAATGACCATCCTGTAAGAAATCATATTGTATATGTTCTTGTATTTCAGGCCAATCGTCTAATGAGATTATACCCTTTAATAACAATTGTGTTTTGAGTATATCAGTGAATAAAGGAACAAATTTCTTACGAATACGTTGTACGAACTTAGTAAATTTAAGTTCATCTCTTGTAATTTCTGTTGCTCTACCTAAAGAAAATCCACTTTCTGATTCTAAACGAGAAATCGGCACATTAAGAGAACGATACAATTTTCTCTGGAAATATACTATATCTTCTATCTCACCTAGATTAGCACCTCCTGGGAGAGTAGTGATCTCTGTTCCTCTTCCACCTTCTCTTCGGGGCAACCAGAAATCTTCAAGCATCGACATATGATTTCGGTCATCTCTTATTTCACCAGTAGAAGCATCATATACCAGTTTGTTACGATATCTGTTCATAACATCCTTGAGATATTGTTCTGCTTTTACTTTGGGAAGATTACCGACATCGATGTAAAAAATTCTACGTTCTGGTGCTCTGGATATACGGTAAATAACCAGTGCATCCTCAATCATTCGTAATTGATTAACAGGTTTAATTGCCTTATTCAAATATGATAGTACACGACCACTATTACCATCAATTACACCTGATGGCACGAAAGCAATTGAATCCAATGCTATTCTAATCCCCTGATTGGCTCCAACAGATATACCAGTTTGAGCAAGGCCTTTTTCATTATAAAGAAAATACTCTTGTACTTTCTTTACCATGTCTATACCAGTTTTTACGTCTTTTTCTTTTTGAAGTTCACGTACTTTCTTAATTTTAACTGCATCTATCCATCTAAGTTCAGTAATACCTTTTCGTGGATTTTTGTTATCAATTACTTTATGATAAAATATTCGACCATCGACATACCATCGTCTAAAAATGTCATGCCCTTTTGCATCAAAATTAAGCAATCGCAGAACTTCATCAAATTCTGATCTAATTTTTCTTTTAATTTTTGCGGGATAAGGTAATTTGTCTAATACAATAGCAACTGCTGCATCAGATTCATTAGCAACAATTGATTCGTTTATTATATCTTCAATTGCAGAATCACACTCTGTTTGCTGAGAGATATCACGATATCTCCGTATTAAATCAAAATCTGTCCGTTCTCGACCATCGGTGTCTAGGACTTGCCCCCAAAAACCACCGCCAGCAATATCTAATGTGCCGTCATCAGGTGTCGGGGAAGTGAACGTCTGTTCACTCCCCTGATCCTTAACTCGTTCTAAACGGAACCCAAAAAGTTCTGCCATAATGTCTCCTAATTGCTACTATTTAGTAGATTAAAATTAGAAGTTTACAGCAGATGCTTCGAAGTGTTGGAATCTCCATGTAACCTCAAATTCTTCAATTGCGTCTGCTGTATCAGAAGTTAATTCAATAGCAGCAATTGTAGTTGGCCATGCACTCCTAAAGATATAACTCTTTAGGACTGTATCATCACGATCTAACTGTTCTACTGTTAAATCAGTCTGATAATCAGCAGGAGCAACAACACCTGTATTGTCAGCAAGATCGTTAATACCATTAGACCATCTTTCCATTGCGTTACGAACCATAAAGTCCGTATCATTCAAGAAAGTAGTAGTCCAAGTATCATCAAATGTACGATCACCAGCAATATAGATATTTCTACCTCTAAAGGGTACAGTAATTTCCCCTAAAGTTTGTGCTGGAAGATTAGAAGACCTTACTAGGAAAGATGTTTTACGAACATCTAATCCAATAGCAATGCCAGGTGGAGGAGTAATCGTTACCCTAAATTGGTTAGCCCTTGCACCACCACCGATTAGATTTGCTTTGAAATCATCTATGTTAGCCATGGTTAACCTCCTACCTCACTAAATGCAACACCAGTTCTGGTTGCAATGAAGTTTAGGGTAATGAAGTTAATTGAGCGAGCGGGTTTGATGTAAATATCACCAATAAACTCGTTGCGGTCAATAACCTCACCTGTATTGTTACTAGCATCGCAGACTACCTTAAAGTCAAAAATGCCTCGTCTTCCTTGTACATCTCTCAAGAAAGGTTCTACCATATTTCTAAACTGTGCTCTTGTGAACTCATCGTTGAATTCAAAGAGTTGATATTTAGAAGCAATGGCAATTGCTTTCTCAAGAACCAAGAACAATCTACGCACGTTGATTCGATCAAATGCACTAGGTTTAGTTTGTGCTGTTTTATCCCCAAAGAGCAGAACTCCCTGACCTGGGAAATTAACTACAGGATTTATCCTAGCACGATAAAGTTGATCTCTCTCACTATTCTTTGGATTATAAGCAAGTTTAATTGCACTTCTTACATATCCTCGGTTAAATCCAGCAGGAGAAAACCAGGGATCAGCAACTTTATCTGTATTGGCACATAATCCTGCCATATCACCATTTAATGGAACAAATCGATATACGTCATTATATTTGTCGTACATATATTTGTAACCACTATCAAATACGATATAAGAAGATGATGGTATTGTATTGAAACCATCAACAACATTTGCAGTTTGTGTAATAGAACTTGCCACATTCACACAGCTAGCACGATATGGGGAAATAAATCCTACACAATCCTTACGAGATTCGCAAAGATCAAGGATCATTGTTCCATGAGTATCCATACCCGCTTCTGTATCAGCAACACCAGAACTTGGTCCAGCAAGAACCAGATTTATATCGATATTTTCTGTATCATCAAAAAAGTCATACCCTATTTTTAATTCACCAGCAGTTACAGCATAATCATCTGTTCCACCAGTAAGAGTACCATCATCTACAGGAAGTACATCTGTGTATGCGGCTGTCACATCGGTTCCCCAATTAGAACCAGCAGATAAATGATCTGTCCAATAAATCCAATTAGATTGTCTAAAAATAACATCTGGGTAGTAATTATTTCCACCCTGATTAGTTTTTGCTATCGGATTTTTCGACAGATTTACAAATGTTTCTATTACTGCGCTGGTTCTTGATCCAGCAACTTGTTTATCATAACCAGTAATATCACCAGTAGCATCATAAACTACTACGTGAAGTTCGTCACCAGTACCTCGACCATTTTGTTTGGCCCAATCAGATTGTCCAGGCGCACTGTCAAACAAATCATAGAATGCCCAACGTCTGCGAATAAATGAATTATCAGCAATTACAGCTTTCAGTCCCTGACCGTTAACGTCATCTAAAAGACGGATCGTTAAGGTGTTGGAAGAAATTGAAACTACTTCATATTCATTACCTTCATCTCCAGAGATGTGTGCAAAAAGAGTAACATCAGAAGAAGAATTGGCAGATGAGAATGAAATTATATCACCAGCGTTGAAAGCAAAGTTTGATTTGTCGGCATCATCAACATCGATGGTAGTATCACCAATAGCACCAGCACCGTCAAGTAGGTTATCTGTTCCCATATGTTGTTCATAAGCAGTAGCACTAGGACAAATAGTAACACCAAGGGAATTGCCATGCGTACCAGCAGTACGAGCAGCCCATTCACCGTGAGAACCCTGACCAGTATTAAATGAACCTTCATAATGTTCATCATCCCTGATAAGGATACCACTATTTGCACCAGCATTAAGTATACTTGATTCGGCACGAATAACCTTTAATTGATCGGAGTATTGTAAAAAACTAGATGCAGTAAACCACCACTCAAAGTTATCACTTTGTGGTTCACCGAAAACTTGTACCAATTCCTGTTCACTACCAAGAGTTGTTATTGAACTAACTGGACCTTTTTCAGCGGGCATTACAATCGCACCGACTGTAGTAGCAACTGAAGGGACTACGTTAGTAAGATCAATCTCTCGTACATGAACACCAGGAGAAGATAGAAAAGACATATTTTTACTCCTTTGTTTTATTGTTCACTGATATTTATAAAAAATCAATTTCTAAACACTAATTTTATATGTGTTATAACATATAAATAAAAGTATGGTAAATGCACATTATGAAAAATATAAAGAGACTATTAAAAAAGTATCACGTAGAAATTATCGAAAAAGAATTGTTTTATTAAATGAATTTCTGGCAGATAAATCCTGTCGGCACTGTGGAGAAAGTGAAACTGTATGTTTAAAGTTTTACCCCCACGATTCAGAGATACGTAAAATGACGAAACGAGTCGGGACTAGTGATAAATCTAGACAAGAGATTTTTAATCTTATGAACAAATCTCATATTCTCTGCTCCAATTGTTGGATTAAATCAGATAATGATCTGATTGAGTTTATTTAATACCATTCTTCTTTATAATGATGGAAGAAATCTCTCCAATTGTATTTATGAATATTATCTTTTGTTAGTATAGTACCATCATCTAATATACCCCAAACTCTGTACTGATAATTCTCAATATTTTCTCCCTCTCTAGAGAAATTCTTACCCTTGATTCTATTAGATAGTATCTGTCCTCTGATAAGTCCATTTTGTTTACCCTTCTTGTATGCAAACTCTTTATCCTTGGTAAACTTGTAAATATGATCTCTTAGGGGCATTTTACATTTTAAATAAATTTCATCTGGTGGATCTATATTATCAGGGATGTATGGCCATATCAAACCTTCGCCTGGACCTTTGAGATGTTCATTGACTACCCACTTCTCAATCATAGGTTGACAATACATAGGCATATAATTATCCATGTCCATTTTATCACCCTCCCATTCTAAAAGAAATCTGAAAGATAATGCAGCCCATCTATATTCTCTCATGAGCTCCCAAATTAACCATACTTTTTCTTCGGTTGATAATTCTTTATTGTGTTGTTGGTAGTAAAATCTACTCTTACCAAACCCCATAGCACCAAAAATAATATCTGCTTCTCCACATGCAGAATATACATGTTTATCTGGTGATGCTTCTCTAAATACGTGGGAGTCTTCGTTAATAGTATGGTCTAAGTGTTTAACAACTTTATCATAATACTCTGGATATTCCGTACTATGTCCTATAATAACATGCAATTGTTTAGGACAGACCTCATTTAATGCAATGAGAGCTGCTGTAGAATCTATTCCACCAGACCAAAAGAAGTCAATAGTTCTTCCTTTAGATGCAAGTCTTTCAGCAGATGCTATAAGACAATCAGTAACATCTAGATTTTCTACTTCTGGGTAATACTTGTGTTCCTGCCAAGGAAGGTGTGTAGTAGAGGTATTGAAGGTATATTGTTCTTTAGTTTTTCGATTAAGAACTTGACCAAAATCATAACCAGTTTTAAAAAGGGCAATCCTTTCCCTTCTCCAATCTTGCCATAAATGTCTTACTTCTGGGTGATCTTTGAGAAAAATTGGCTTATCTTGAAATTTATCGTATGCTTCAGTTCCAGACATTGAATGTTTTAAATATTTTAAAGGAACACCAAAATGAGAATAACTTTTCTTTCTCATATATCGTATAAAAGAACGACTCCAAAAAACTACAGATTTACCAGTCGTTCTCATAAGTTCTCACAATAGGCGCCCATTTAGTACCATACTCATCAACCATTTGTCCAATGTTTTCATCCTCTAAACCAGTAACGACAAATCCAAAAGGCGCCATATCCTGTTCCATTGCTTCCTGATTTTCCTTAATCATCTGCATTCTGACATCCATATCAGTCAATTCCTTAAAGTATGTCTGATCAGTTGCCCATGCAAACAAGAAACAACATGATACAAGATCGTCATTGCAACCCTCATCTGCTTCCCAAGATGCTCCTTTAACTATAAAAGTAGAGAGTTCATTAATCATATCATAGTCCTCTACAATAAGTTTATCGTCTTCCACTAACTGTTTAAGATTAGAACACCCTACTTTCTTTACTGCCTTGGTAGTTCTAACACCCAATTGTGCTCTACCACCTGAGAAACCAGCTCCCATAACTTGACCTGATCTTCCTCGCATTGATGCCATTACCAAATTATCATACTCTAAATCAAACTGCATTGCAGTAGCGACCCCTTCTCCTACATCATTTATCTCTATAAGAACATATGCCTGATGATATATTCTTGCTAATTCGTATATCTTTTGAGGAAATATATGAGGTTTTATTTCATTATCTCTAAACTTTGCTGCTACTGTATATGGCATTTGAGTAATATCAAATACTACGAATGCAGAATAGTCATTAGATGTACCTCTTGATACATCAGCAGAAAGGAAGTATGTGTGTTCTTCTTTTGGTCTTGCATAGATATCTAATCCTGCATTAGATTGTATAGGGTCTTTATATGCCAGGACTTTTAATTTTCTGGCAGAGATAAGAGTGTCAATAGAACCAAGAAACTCACAACCAAACTCAGTGTTAAACTGTTGTTCACTTGTATTCTTTATGGTTTCTTCTTTCCACTTTTCATCACGCCCAGGTACTTCTGACCAATGAACTTCAATTGGTATATAAGAATTCCTTTGATTTTCTGCGTCTGTCCACATCTTATAAAACATATTCATGCCATGAGGGGTTGATACTATCATGACTTTGGATGTCTTACCAGAAGATATGGTGGGATAAACAGAACTGAAGAATTGTTCTGCTACATTGGCAGGGACATAAGCGAACTCATCCAGAAAAATAATATTGTAAGAACCCCCCCTAACAGCACTAGCGCTTGTAGAAGACGCCAATATTTTGGACCCGTTCTCAAGTTCTAAACTTCCTTTGTTCCATGTCATTACTCCTTGTTGTAACCATTTTGGTAAATGTTCATATGCAAGTTGTAGTCTACCTAATAAATCTCTTGCAGTGGCTGCTTTGTTCGCAAGGATTGCTACATTAACTGTAGGATTGAATAATATATAATGTAGGAGATAAGCAATAATAACAGTTGATTTTCCAGACTGTCTAGGTAATTTACAAATCGTGAAACGATTGTTGTGAAATGTACCCACCATTTCTTTCTGGAAATCATACATGTGAAAAGGGACAAGGCCTTCATCGATATTGATAATCCTTACAAAATGTTGTATGAAGTATATAGGATCTTTCATACATTTAGTATATTCTTCAATCTCTTTTTTTGTCCAATTTTGTTGAATGTTTGCTTTCTTGAGATTAGGATTTCCTAAATAAACTGAATTACCAGACATTATTTTTCCTTTATCATTTTTTGAAGTTCAGCAGTAGAACCCACAAACAATGCATTAGTTACATTCTTGGGAGCATTATCTGGCACATCTTTAAGTCTCTTCATTTTCTCTTGTAAGTCTCCAAGTTTTTCAGTAACCTCTGCAACGTTTTTGATGAGTTGTCCTGCCACTTCATATGCTCTGGGGTGCTCACCTTCTTTGGCGAGCTCGAGTATGCCGTCAATAGCGACGGAACCCCGTTCAACCAATTTGTAGAAATTTTCTCTTTGATATTCATAATCTTTTTCTATATCCTCCTCATTTTTATATTGGAGAGCAGAGACAGGTGGAGCTACTTTTGCTGGCCATCCATGACCCATTGAGATATTGCCAGGTTTAACATCAACATCACCAACCCAAGGATGTTCTATTATATCTTCCTGTTGTAAAGGATCTTGCACAACACCTAACTCTTTATCTATTTTTTTATTCATTTTGTTCTCCGTACCCACTTATCTGGTACTGCTCGAATTTTTATTCCAGTAGAATTATCTTTAATTTTGTACTGAATTTTCATACCATCTGCTGGAGTTGCTTGTAATTTTAATTTAGTACTTTTAGTTGTTCCACAATACCTCTTACAAACCTCTAAAGCATTATTTGAATCATCATCAAGAAGAGTATTATAAAAATCCTTCCATTCCTTAGACCTTAAAATTTCCATTATATTGTTTACATTAGTTAATTTAAGATGCTCCTTAAAAAACATATCTTTAATTTCTTTAGTCTCTATAGTTATTTGCTCGTTAGGCATGTTTTCACGTGGATCACACCAACAACATGGTACTAAATATCCTGTCGCAGTATATCCATACCCCTTTCCCGAAAGACATTTAGGTTCTAATTTGCCCATGACCACGGACCTAATGTACTACTATTTAACCAAGTTTCTTCTGGAAAATGATTTTTAGATTGTTTTTTTCTTCGATGAAATTGATCACTACCAAAATGATGGTTACTTATATAATTATCTTTATTGGATGGTTGATATGGATCTTCTTGACCTTTCCATCTTGAAGAATACATTGTTAAAAAAAGAATATTATTATCCAGTGCCATTTGCTTCGCTTGTTCTACATGATCTTCATTATAACTAAAAACTATATATTGCCACTCAACATGAATACCCATAGACACACCCATTTTCATAACCTCAAATAATTTTTCTCCGTCTTGATTTATTCTATATAGACAACTTTCTTCTGGTAAACCATCTATACCAAATCTCCACAATGGTCTAGGATTTAATTCAAATGCTTTTTTATACCATGACATTGGTCTATGGGATGCCGCCGTTGCTACAGTTACAAAATCCACATAATATTCTGGTAAGTTCATAATTTCTAAAAAATCATGAAATTTAGGATGTATAATTGGATCAGAAACTTGACCGCAAAATAAAATACTTTTAAAATATTTTGCTATTTTTTTAAAATCTGTTTTAGAAAGATCATGACCTGGAATTGGAATTCCAGATTCTAAATAATCTTGCCTTCTACATCGTGGACACTTTAAAGTACAACGAGGAGAAATATCTAAATTTATATTCCTTCTAACTAGAGCTTTTGTTTTCTTTTCCTTTACAGTTAAGTTTTCATTTGTGCCATCTGCCCATTCATCACGTTGAGATATTATATTTTCTTTGCTAGAGTGGTCCGCCATTAAGCTTATCCCTCAATTTATTTACAAATTCCCATAATGTAGATATTTGTTTTCCATGTATATCAATCTCAGCTCGTTGTTTTACGGTTTCTACGTAAGTATCTCTACGATCTAATTCATCTGTAAGATGATTTAAATCTCTTCTGTTAGATTTAACTTCGGATTCTAATCTAACACCCATAATTATTACTCCAATGAAAAACAATATTTGGTGCCAATATTCTGTCAGCGCTTCCATTTATCCTCCAAGATCATCCTCTCCAGTTTCGGGATTAAAAGTTTTTGCATCGCTAAAGAATGATGTAGTTTCGTTAAATCCAAAGTCATCATCTGCATCAGCTGATGCAGGAGTTGGTGTTACAGTATATCTTTGCTCACGTTTAGGAGATTGATCAGGTAGATTTGTGAATTGATCCACTTGAACAGTCTTAATAACCTTGCTGGATGTAACAGGACCATAAAGATAAAATTTTGCCGTAAACGATAGTGTATATATTAATGCTCTTCTTGCTTGAAATTCTCCTTCATAATTATCTTCATAAGCAACACTATTTAATACTAAAGGAACATCTCTTTTTATTCCCATATCTGTCATGTCATTAATTGTTACTGTATAATCTGGTTGAAAGTATGGTAAAATCTGTTCTACAATTTGCAAGGCATCGTCAGATTGTCTTGCCATAATATATAAAGTGAATTCTAAATTATAAGGAACAGGCATATATTGAGTATCTAATTGATTTGCCTTTGCTCCTTTTACTTTTTTCATTCTCTGTACACGATTTAATTTTCTAGCAGAATCATATGATAAATTTGCTATTTCAAAACCAATTCTAGGTAAGGTTACTGCAACCTGTTTAGTGAGGTCTGCATCCTCTCGTAAACGGACAAGGAATTTCTCTCTTGGACCATACGCAAGAGGAACCTTCATGGTCTGAATAATATTCCCATCATTATCTTTACGAACTAAATGTATATTATTAAATATAGTTCCAAATGCGACAACCACCTTTCGCATAGTTTCGTGATAAAATTGTTGTCCTAACATTATGTGCCTCCAGCATCACCAAAAGGATTTCTTTCGGAGAAGTCTAATATGTCATCATCAAGAGAATCAAACAGTTCATTTTGTGTAGTCTTATCAGTGCTCATATCACCCACTACATAATCTTCATTGAGTAAGTAAGCATCATCACCACTATCTGCTGGATTCTCAAGTATAATACTTTCACCAACACCACTAGAATCATTCTCACCTGTAAGATAATCACCATCTGTCTCTTCTAATAGAAGTCCCTGATCTCCATTTGTACTAATACCAATTTCCATCCTTAGATATTCATTTACAGCAGATGATTGTTCCAAAGTCATCTGAAAACCAAGGGAATCCATTGTATGTTCTGTCTCTATAGCATCGATTGCGGCGATATCCGTATCTATAATCTCAGAACTATACTCAAACAATCTGCAATTTAATTTGTATACTGGATTATTGTCCAGTTGATAAAAGGGATCATCATGATCCACAAAGTTAACTTGAAACACCTTATCTAAAGTCGGGTGATATACCAAATCCCCCTCTAAGGGTCTATCAGAATCCGTTGAAGTTGCTTCTGAAATTATAAAACCACTCTCAAATGAACCACTAATGTCTACTACCGTACTATCCAAACTTCCTGCTTCTAATAATATGGAACCACTTAAAGTATCTGTACCAGATTCGATTGTAATTTGTTTCGTTAAATCCTGAAATCTTGTTTTACTGACAACAAAAGTAATCTCACTTAAATTCTGTAAACCTAATTGAGACATTAATTCTTTTTCTCCAGCAAATCCCCCTTCAGAATTTTCTACATACATTTCTATTTTTGCTTGCGTAGTAAATTTCGCAAGATCGTCTGTAAAAAATAAAGTATCTTCAGCAGTAAGGGTTCGATCAAGATAATAAACATCGTGACCATAAATCTGAATTGCTTCTGTAACTAAATCGGCATACAGACTTTGTTCAGTAGCGATTGCCGAGGCACCACTAGTATGAAAGAAGGAATTAACTGCCATAATTTATCCTATCATATGCATAGGTGGCAATTCATATGCTAATTGTATCTGCTCTTCAAGTCTTTGCTGTTCCTCTATTGCCTGAGTGTATATAGTTTCTCCATTCATTGTAACTCCACCCAACATAGCAACTCCACCAAACTTACTGAGATTTGCTCCCCATTGTCGTTTAATTAATGTTGTTGTATATCTTTTTAAGAACATATCATCATAGATATCTGTATAGGTTGTTGGGTCTAATTTCCTCCAACACTCTACTATAATATAATCGACATCAGCAGTTATATCATTTTCCCAATCCATATCAAGGTAAAGACGATTCTTATGCTCATTAAATCTGATTGGAGTTTCACCTACAAGAATGTGTTGAAGATAATCAAGATGTTTCATTGTCATATCAAAATGTATAATTGATGTAGAAGATAAATCATATAGATCATTTAACCTCAATTGATATCGTATATCAAACATATTATTGGTTGCAGTGTCTCCTAAAGGAAATACCTGTATAACAGATAGAACAGACTCTGGCATGGGTATCCAATTATCACCTTCTTTCCATGTTGCTGTTACAGTATTATCTGCTGTATCTGTTGCTGTTTCAGAAGTATCTGATCTAGCACGTGCCACATCAGCTGTTGTAATGAGATGTTTAAGATACATCCTTTCTACACCATCATAGTGATATTGAGAAAAATATTGTAATGCTTCATCTAGTCGATCATCTGCTTGATCATCAGATACATTGATGTCTATAACACCGTAACCAAGATTTCGTAGGCAATAACTCTTTAATGTTGCTTTTGTTGTTGGAGTGGCCATATTATAATCCTTTTTTTTATATTTATAAATCTATTGGTCTAGTTACAATACAATTTGGACCGAATTCAACATCATCTTCTATCCAATCACTTTGTTTCCTAAATCCTGTATTTTCATAAGCATATAAAGAATTTTTTCTAGGAAGTGACCAAATTTCATTACAACCACGACTTTTACCTTCTTCAATGACAGCATTAAGTAAGTCTTTTGATGCTCCTAGTCCTCTATGTTTAGGATTTATCCATAATCCTCTCGATCTATATAATTTTAATCCACACTGTGCTCCACTATTAACACCAACCAATTCTTCCTTTTCTTCATAATAATAATTAGTATATTTAAGACCAAAAAAAACTACAGTACTTTCATATCTCTTTATATATGTTTGCTGTTCTACATTATTATTTTTAATAGTAAGAGTGCTCAGTTTATTAAGGTTTTCTCTACCAGGCCATAACTCTATTTGCCAAACATCATATATTTCTTCAAAAGAAATTTTACATAAACTATACATCTTCGGACGTTTGAGATATAGAAATATCATTTTCAATACAATACATATCTCTTACATTTAATGCTGATTGTATAGTAGAATTTTCTACCCAATCAAATCTCGATGCTTCTGAATCAAATATTGAAACAACAGTTTGTGTAAGTCCATCAGCTGATATAATATTGGATTTTAAATCTCGTTTTCCTGCAAGATCATACTCTATAGCTACTACTCTAAACTCAGCAGTTAACTCTGGAAAATCTACACTTGTAGATGGTCGAGTAAAAACAATTGTGTTTTTAATGGACATTATACTTCTTCCTGTTCTCTGGTTAAAGATATATTATTTTGAATACAATATAAGTCTCTTGCATTTAACATACCTTGTATATTGCTATCTTGTGCATATGCCCTTAGAGTTTCGTCATCTGGCGTAATAGCAACCCAAGTTTTAGTAAGACCATCTTCTGATTCAGTTTCTTCTCCTAATGTTCTTTTTCCTGTATCTACATAAGTTTCCATATGATATGTCTTAAAAATATCTGACGGCTCGAACCAAGCAATATCTGTACTTGGTCTAGTAAATGTCATAGTAGTTTTTATTGCCATAATTTAACACCTTCCAAATTACTTTCCTTCACAGGATGTCGTCTATTATAAATAACCTTTCCTTCAGAAGTTATTGCAAGGACAACTCCCTTCCTGTATTTAGGTGGTTCTCTATAATGACTAACCGATTTCTTCTTTTGTATATGTTGGTTAATTGCCCATGCTTCAAATCGAGGGGTAAGATAAAATGGTTGGTAATTATTAATATCAACCCAATCTCCAGCATAATTATATAATACTCGCCAAGATTGACTCAACAAAAAATATCTAACCCTGTCTCTCCACATATCATTTAATCCATGAAATAAAAGATTATATTCAAAACCAGTTACTAATAACATATTGTGAGGGTGGAGTTTATTTTCTTTAGATAATTTTATTTGATCTTCTGGACAAACTTCCTTTAAATATTTTAAAATTAGACTAGGGCCATAGGCCTCATCTACTACTTCTATAGTCTTACCCATATCTCTTAGTTCGATTGCTCTTTCATTCATCAATTCTGAAAAAGATATCTTATCGATATGATCATTAAACTCATAGGGGGGAGAAATATAATAGGAACTATCCATCTCAAAAGCAAATTGATCTTCCCCCTCCTTATCATTCACAAAGGTATAGGAGGGTTGTCCACAAGATGCAATTATATCCTGTTCTGGTTTTGATGATTTATCAAATGCTTGACGAAACTCAGGTGTTACATAGACAAATTTCATACTAATATATATAAGGTATGGAAGAACCGTATAGATTAGGATTAGTAACGACTAGCAGAAGTGGTTCCACATACTTCCGTAGGCATCTTTGTGATAAATACGGTTTATGGGATTCTACCTCATGGTTAAAATTCAACCCTTATGAAAAAATAGCAGAAGCACCTTTTGCAAAGAGGCATCATATTCTAAAAATTCTTACGCATTATATTCCAGAAGAAAAAATTTATAATATAATAAGAGAATTTGATACTGTGTGGTTATATAGAAAAGATACTCTAAAACAATTTTTAAGTCATGTTGCACGAATTAGAACACGAGTTAACCTTGTATATACTGAGGAAGACATCACTTCTCTAAATTCTAGTATAGAAGATAATAGTCTGGTAGCAAAATACAGGGAATACTTAACCTTCAGAAAAAGATTAGAACTATTTTGGGATTTGTTTTATACCCGTGATGGTGGGACATTAGTAGAATATGAAAGATTTGTTTCTGATCCACTAGAAGTTGGTTGGGAAATCATGGAAGATTATAATCTAGAATGGATAGGATGGGAAGCAACCTCTCCAGAAGATTGGCCCAAGATTCGTATGCCGTTGGAAATGGGCATGGATTATGAAAAGAAATTTAAAAATATAGATGAAATAAAGGAGTGGATTGATGTTTAAATTTTGTTTAATATGTACCCCCCGATCTGGTTCATTTTATGTACAAAGATATATACACAAAACCTTTGCTATAGAATTTGGTAGTGAATGGTTTGGAAGAATTAAAGAAATACATTATGATAAACTCAAATCATCCCCAGTAGATATAGATCATAGTGTTAATGAAAATATTCTTACCAATGATGAAATAACCAAGAGGTTAGTATACCTAAAAAATTATAAGAGCTCCTTTATTATCAAATGTATGCCATTTCAATTATCAAATACTATAGAACGTAATAACATATCTTTTGACGGAAGTCAAGAGATTTCTTCAAAAATTATGCGTAATTTTTCCTTGATTTATTTGGAAAATCGTGATATACTATCGCAATTTTGTTTCGATGTTATATCAAAAAAGCAAGATTATATTAAAAGAAATTTTACTTCTTACAATCCTGATATAAGACAAATGCCTATAGAAAACTCAATGACAGCAACGGAAGAACACTTCGAACATTTCATGTGGCGTCAAAAATATGTTGAGGTATTTAAAGCAAGAAATCATAAGGGAGAACCAACCATATTTTGGGAAGATTTTGTATTAGACCCTGATAAAGAGATGTATAAGATAGAAGAACACTATGGTATACGTGGCATGTATTATGAGAAAAATAAGAGAGATATAATACCTCACCCAGACTATAGTAAAATATTTACAAACTATGATGAGATTAAATCATGGATTGGGTAGATGGGGAGACAATGCCTAAATGGTTTCCTGATGATCAATTCATATCCGACCTCGCAGATGCTCTAGTATACGTTCACGATCTCCTACCTAATGGCCGACCAGAAACCAACATGTTCAAAATTGCAAATTCCCTTAACGAGCATGAGAATTGGTTTACTAATGAGGCAGTGGAAGAATTTAATAAAATAAGAAATGACTTAACAGGTTGTGTGGTTCTCCACGGAGATCTGTGGAATGAAAACATAATTATAGAAGATGGCAAATTTAAGGCACTGATAGATTGGGAACATTCTCAAATGGGAGATCCTCATTGGGAATTTCGTATGATACGTAGATTTATTGGATGGGATGGTTTAGAAAAACTACTATTCAGATATAACTGTAGTTCAGGTAGAATGTTGAAGTTTAGTCATGTTAAAACATTAGATAAACTTGCTCTCTGTCATCAACACAACTTCAGAGTCAAAAAAAATGATAGTAGACAACATCTATTTAAAAGATATATTAAAGAATGGCCAGAATGTTTATAAATGATATATCCAACTAAAGAATATGATTTTTATCTCTCACCAATTAATCTTGATATAAGTTACAAATGTACATTACAATGTCATAGATGTATGAGGCAATCAAAAGGATGGAATTATAAAGAACACGCAAAAGATTTAAAAGAAATAAGTTTAAAAGACTACACAAAACTATTAGAAATATTTCCTTATATAGAATTTTGTGGACAAATAAGTGATCCTATATTCCATACTAAATTTCATAAAATATTAGAAATGAGTAAAGATATAAAACTAGACATCCATACCGCTGCTAGTCAAAGACCTATAGAGTGGTATAAAAAATCATTTAGAATAAAACCAGATGCTACCTGGATTTTTGGTATTGATGGACTACCAGAAGAAAGTCATATTCATAGAGTAAATCAAGATGGAAAATACCTTTTTAAAATAATGAAATTGGCAGTATCTATGGGTATAAATGTTGAATGGCAATATATAATTTTTAAATATAATCAATATCATGTTCAAGAGGCATTTGATTTATCAAAAAAAGAACAAATGAGTTTTAAATTAATAGAATCTACTCGACATAAGAAGGACGATTATGGCAAATGGCCTCCCTCAATTCCAACCACAATGCCTGTATGATCCAGACAAAGGCCAGACTGCTGGTCAAGATTGTCAATGTCTGGGACACAGTGCTAAAGGATATCTCATGCCTTGTTGTTATATAGATGCTCATTATTGGAGTATGAAAGGATTAAAAGAAAATGAAAAATTAAATAAATTGTGGGATGAATCTCTTAAAATTAGTAATAATGAACATATTTTAGATATAACTACAAGTGATATATGGATCGATTTTTATACAATGTTACAAGATGATTCACAAGAAAAACCAAAATTGTGTTTACATAAATGCTCATCTAATTCTAAAAAGCAAAAAGATTTTAGATGGCTAATGCCTCTGGAACCAAATACTCCATAATATTATCTTTATCTACTATAGTACCATCATCTGTAATTGCCTTCACGTGAAAATTATTAGGTAATGGAGAGAAGAATTCCTTCTGTGCTTGTTGTTCCATCAATCTAGTCTTGCCTTTATTATAGGCATACTCCTTATCCCATTGTGCAATGAAATCTCGTAGCATCATCTTTGCCTTCATAAACTTTTCTTCTGGACTTCGGGGGCCATGATTATACCAATACATATTTTTGTTAATATGTTCATTAATTGCCCACTTATGAATATCTACATCCCTAAAGAACGGTTGATAATTATTTAAATCGATCTCCTTACAGGTTATGTTCTGTAATAATCTAAACGATTGGGTAAGAAAAGTATACCGTGTGATGGTCCACCACATCTCATAATTCCATTCCTCATCCTCTTCAAGATTGGGTGGTTTGTTTCTACTAATCTTATATCCCAAAGAAGAATCTGGATCACGCACTGCATCATCCATTTGAGGAGGATATCCCACACTACCAAATAATCTATCTGCTTCACAACCACTAGTATAAAGGTGCTTATCTGGTTTTACCTGTCCATATAAATTTCCACTTTCATCCAAGGTATGCCATCCACCAGAAATATAATCATCCCAAAGTTTTTCATAATGTCCTATAACAGAAGTTCCTCCTGCAATAATGTGCAACTGATCTCTAGGACAAACCTCCATCAATGCTAAAATTATTGCTGTACTGTCTATACCACCAGAATAGAGAACATCTATAACTTTATCCTTAGATGCTAATTCTTTGGCACGTTTCAGCATTAAATCATTAAAATCTTCCCTTGCTATTTCAGGATAATATTGATAGTTTAGCACGGGGTAATAATCTTCCATATTATCCATACTATATACAAACTGATCAACACCCAATGCATCATTTATATAAGAGTGTTTTGATCGATGACAATACTGGATCATAAACTCTTCACGTTCTCTTGCTAACTTATATTTCTC
>Ga0310123_10000371_pt1 | contig 40571 bp, 24 predicted proteins | sample CB6_AW_1057_MG_FD_203505 | JGI IMG/M metagenome (GOLD analysis project Ga0310123, IMG submission 203505) | Marine microbial communities from Western Arctic Ocean, Canada - CB6_AW_1057 | ecosystem: Environmental > Aquatic > Marine > Oceanic | place: Canada: Western Arctic Ocean | collected... | reverse complement strand
CGACCTGGCTTTGGGGGGTTCTGCGGCACTGGCCCGACGATCCAGGCTTGGCAACCCGTACGCTATCGGCAGCGTTGCGCCGATCTGCAGAAACGGTCGCCGGCTTATTCCCGCGCATGTTTTGGCGAGGAAGCTTCCAAGATTGAACACTGGCCATTCCTCGAAACCGGTCGCACACCTCAAAAGAGCTTTTGGCTGGCCATTATGCCACGTCGAACGACAAGGATCAATTCGATACCGCAACGGGCGCTGCCGAGTCGACGGACTCCTGCGTCATTTGGCCCGGCACTGCCGAAAAATCGTAACGTTTCGATCATCCAGCGTCGGCTCACGAACTTTCGAACTTCCCGCACGCATCCAGCATCGCCTCAAGCGACTCCGGATCACACAGCCAGTGGTCCTTCCCCACGTCAATCAACACGTCCGGTGGCAGACCGCTGTTCTTTACGAGTTCCTCTGAGAAGGAAAAAGGCACAACATCGTCGGCTTGTGAATGCAGAATGACTGTGTTTCTTCCAACGGTCATGGCTGTTCCCCACCGCTTCCATCCGGGACACATGAGGACCAGTGGCGTTTCGCCAGTTTCGAAGTTGATGGCGACGGCACCACCACGGGACAGACCGACCACGATATCCGGCTGACTGTCATTGAATGCCTGCCGGGCAGCACGAACAGCGACAAAGAAGTCATCATCATCGAGCTCGGATTCGATAACTTCGTGACCGCGTTCTCTGAGAAAAGTCGGTTTTATGCCACCGGATCTGCCGTGCCACCCGTTGAGGAAGAGAATCTTCATCTCGTACTCATTCGACTTTCGCAGATGAATCGCAGGGACAATTTTTTTTGGTTCGGCGTCCCAAAGTTCGGAAAGCGCCCGAAACTCATCGCGTCGTTCAAACGCACACTGCCGAATCCACCTGGATGTCGTTTCTGCAAAAAAGGCAACAGGTTATCTTCATCTGCGTTGCAGGCGGCTCCGAAGTACCGGAGGTCGCCGTTTCCCGGGTCGCCCGTGCTGCAGTCGGACAGACATCCCGTCTGGAGCTGTGATCGCATTCAGGGCCTCGGGGCCACTGTCGGTTTCCACATCTGTGGCTCGACTGTGGCCCATCTGCTGAAGGCACACGGCCGAGGCAATCCCTTCATTGAACCCGAAGACCACATGATGGCAAGATCGAGTGCCGCATACATCCTGGTGGAATACTGAAGTTCTGCCATTGGGCCAATCGCTGCCACACACTTGCCGCGCCCGGACAACAGTGTCGGCTGAGATCTAAGCCCGGAACACGTCGCAAACTCCATTGCTCATGCAATTTACCCGTCGGATCGGTTTTTTGACCAAACACCCGCATGATTCGACTCTCACCCGACTGTTAAAAGAAATTTCGCGTGTGATAGAATCGTGAACAGTCGGCGAAAACAGCGATCATCGTTCGGCTAGGAGAATCGATTCGGGTATCCATCCCACTATCAACTCACATGGAGCGATGACGGTGCGTCGAACGCTCAGCGCGATCCGGCAAAGCACAAACATGGTCATCACGGCTGCAATCGGATGGTTCGTCGTGGCATTTAATATGGTACCGGCGCACGGCGAAGATTTTGTCGTGCCCCCGACAATTTCAAAGGAAGCCCGGAAAGCACTTGCGCAGTTCAGTCGCGCCGCGGCCAGCGCACCGCTGCCGGCGCCAGACGACGTGGAAGCCTGGAAGGAAGTCCAGGCGGAAATCGAAAAGAAACGTGCAGAAGCCAACTCAGCGGTGGTCAAGCAATATCAGCCTCGCATTAAAGAACGCAAGCTGGGAGGCGTTCCGATACTCGACATCAAACCCAGGGGGTGGAAGAACAGCAACAACGTACTCGTCTACACTCATGGTGGGGCGTACACCTTATACAGCGCTAAATCAAGGTTGATGAGCGCCGTTCCGATGGCCAGTGACACAGGACTCCGTGTCGTGTCAGTGGACTACACCCTGGCTCCCGAGGCCAGGTGGAGGGAGGTCACCGGCCAGGTGATTGCTGTAATTCTGGCATTGGTCGAAGAGGGGCATTCGCTGACTGACATAGCTGTCTATGGGGAGTCCGCAGGAGGTGGACTGGCTGCCGGCGCGGTTCTGAAGATGCGAGACAAAGGTCTGGGCATGCCCGCCGCGGTTGTCCTGTGGTCACCCTGGTCGGACATCACTGAAACAGGAGATTCCTACACGACGCTCAAGGATGCGGATCCGCTGCTGTACTATCCAGGCAACCTAAAACACTGTGCCGATGCCTATGCGGCACCAGCCGACCAGAAGCATCCCTATGTGTCTCCCGTCTACGGAGATTACTCGAAGGGTTTTCCACCCACATTGATCCAGGCTGGAACGAAGGAAATCTTTTTGAGCAATGCAGTCCGGCACTACCAGGCACTCGATAACGCCGGCATCCCCGTAAAGCTCGACCTTTACGAAGGCATGTGGCACATCTTTCAGGTGTTCAACCACGATCTCCCTGAATCGAAGATTGCAAGAAAAAAGGTGAGTGCCTTCTTAGCGCAGCACGTCGGAAAGTAGAGTGCAGTGTCTCTTGTCGAAGATGCGGAATCTGTCCTTGAGCGGTGTCACACTCCACGAGTTCTTGATCCGGATCGCGACTGGAGACAGGGTTCGAACTGGAATCCTGAAGTTCTGCAAACCGAGCGGCTGGACGGTATCTTCGTTGCACACCCCTTTCGTCACATGCTGAACGGGCCGCTGGGCGAGATCGCCGGAATCCAGTCTCGGAGTCGATCAAAGCCACATGCTTGCCGGCTGTAAGTCGACTAAGACCTGTATTCCTGACACGCTGGAAACTCAATTACTGATGGCGTTTGACCGTCAGCTGACATGTTTGACCGAACGGGCACTGCTTGATCGAGCGAGTCGACAACAACGGTGATGCACTCGAACCGGGGATGGAAAAGATGATCACGCAGTCAAACGACGCGAGAGGGTTACCGATCGGACAGAGTCTGTCAGGGGAAGGAACTTCTCATGCGTCTCGGCACAAGCCGGTGGGCGATCGGGACCAATGGACTCCGCGGTCACTGGAAATCAACACCGCGCCATCCGCGCGGGTGACCGTCAACAGGCGGCCATCGTGGGGTTCGACAATCACCGGCTTCGTGCACTTCTGTTCCGCCGCGACGCCGAATAACACACACCAGGGCCTTCCGGAATCGTTCGAGCGATGGATAGCGCCAAAAAGGTCCGCCGGACTATTGCAGCAGGTGGGCCGGATATCTGCAAGACACTGAAAATCTCACGATCGACGTTTGACCGCTGAGTCCGGCTATGAAGCGTTGTGTCAAAGTCCGGTGGACTTCTGGTGACTGGCTATTGTTCCCAACAGCTGAGAAAATCGGTTGTCAAAATAAATGCAATACTTCTCCATTTCAGCCCGGCGGATGCACTTCAAATAGGGTTTCGCCCGCATGGCCAAACGACTCAACCGCTGCATTGATCTGCTCCAGGCCGATCATCCGATCTACTATACGCACACAGATGAACTGAGCTACGAAAACGGCCGACAACAGGCGGAGACCTGGGCCGACTTTCTCATCGTGGACTTTGAGCATGCTCCGTTTGACGTTATCGGATTGCGGGCGTTCATGAATGGTTTGGTGGACGGAGGCCCTACACCCGACGGTTACCGAATGCCGACCGTCATCGCCACTCTGCCTTCGAACTGTAAGACGCGGGCCGAGGTGGAAGCCAATGCGTGGCAGATACGCCACGTCCTGTCGGCGGGCGTTCACGGTATCCTGCATACACATGCGCGAGACGCAGACTCCGTCCGGGCGTTTGTCGAAGCGTGCCGTTACCCGTTTCAGACGATTGGAGTTGGAGATCAGATCGGCCAGGGTCAGCGGGGTGCCGGCGGACAGGAGACACCGGCTGAATTGTGAGGCGTGACACCGCAGGAGTACGTCAGGATCGCGGACCCGTGGCCGCTCAATCCGGACGGTCAGCTGATGCTGGGCCTGAAAATTGAAGACCGTGAAGGTGTTGCAATTGCTCCGCTGCTGACTGCCGCTGCGGGACTCGCCTTTGCCGAATGGGGCCCCGGTGATATGGGAATGTCCTACGGCTACGCGAACGCCCACGATCCACCGTATCCGCCCGAACCGGAAACTGCTCGAAAGACTGTCAAAGCCGCCTGTGACGAATCCGGACTGGCCTTTCTCAGCAGTTGGCACGACCCGAACAAAAGCGAGCAGGAAAACGTCCAGTTCCTCTTCGACTGGGGCGTGAAGGTCATCTCATGCCAGGCCAGAGAGACCAAAGAGGCTGGACTGCGTTTGCGACCACGGTGACGACAGCGGCCGCGGCACGACGTTTCGGCAGCCGCTCCGCTGACAGACAGTCTTATTCAAACACAACCGGAATACCCCGGTCGGTTCCTGTCACACTGCCTGGATCATGGCCGCAATCGGTACGTCATTTTTCAGTCGTTTGTCGGGAACGTCAGAATACGGTTGGCTTGAAGCGACAATTGTCACCAGATCGTCATTTGGAACAATGCAGCCTTGGTTCCGCTCACTGTGTCGCCAACATATCATACCTTGTTGTCGAGTATGCGAAGGTGAGGCGCAGTCCGCGTTCAAACGCCAACCTGTACCACGACTCAAGCCAAGCGCCCTGTGCCAAAACTCTCTTCGCGACAACTCACGCACGACCCGATTCCCGAAGTCACGATGCAGTAACACGTTGCAAACCCAATACCCACGGAATTTAATGCTCAGCTAAAATTTTTGACCATACGGGCAACTCACACAATAGCCGGCTTCGGGTCACTGATTCCGTGTTCGACCTGACGTTGCGCAGGCACCAGGCATTGGGGCATTCCACCCAGTTCCATCACCGCGGCAGGTTTACCAGACCGCGTGTCAAACACCCCAAGACTTCCTGACGGGACCACACCAAACAGGAATCGACCGTCGGTGGTCAAGACCATGTGGCACAAAGGCTCCTTCAGTTCCCACTCAGCCAGTCGCCGGTTTTCCATAGGATCGTGGACTATGATTCGCTCGACCAGCCCACGGAACCATGGTTCTCCTGTCGCAACTCCTATAAATATCTGGCGTGCGTTTGGATCCACCTGAGCTGCAAAATTCGGCATCCGGTAGCCGGCGGGAAAACTTACATCCTGCTGCTCGAGGTAGCAGTAATCGATCGGATCAATCAGGTGCAGAATCCCGTCGTTACAGACCACCAGACTGAGCGGGGGTCTGGCAGCTGACAGAATCGCACGCGCATGTCCCGCATCACTGTGTGCGCGAGGCCGCGGACCGATCGATACCTGCGGACCGGTCCCGCCTTCAGGCCCCAACCAGAACATGATGCTCTGATCCAGATCGTTCGTTGGCATCTTCCCGCTCTCGATTCCGTCAGACACAAACAGCATTTGCGAGTGAGCTTCACCCGCGCACGCTGACCATCCCGCTGGACAGCACGGAATGCGGTAGTTCCATGAGTTGAACGACGATTGTTCGAGATTCAGACCACAGATGAAGTCCTCACCGTGGTGGTCGCCGAGCATTCGGGACTTAACTACATGTAAATCACGTTGTCAGCCGGGCTGGGCAGGAACGTGGACCAGGACGGGGAAACATTGAAATGGGCGCGGTAGTCCATCTGCAGCCGATTCACGAAACTGAAATCGGACAGACGCAAAATATCAAGCCAGTCTGTGGCAGGAGCCGACTCCGAATGCTGCTCATAAGACACCAACAGACAATCGTGCGCCGGGAACAGACCGAGGTTCGGCGAAACAGGAATGACTAGACGATTCAGGACCGAACCTGCAAAAGGGTCCACCCACAGCACCTCAGCCTGCACCTGGCCGTTGCATTCGGAGTAAACAAGTACAGCGATCATCGATCAATTGACCTGCAGACCTGTGAAGAGCCAAATCGCCAGTCCCAGCAACAACATTGCGTGGACGGAGTACATAATTCGGCTTTTGTCCAATATCGACACGACCATCAAATGTGCTTGCTCAAATGGGTTCTCCGGTGATGCGGTGATTGCTAACCACCACACATTGAGCGTACGGACAAGACCATAGAGAGCCCAGAAAAGGATGGCCCAGACAGACGGCTGAGACAACAGCGGCCATAACAGCAGAAGATAAAACGTCGGTACAATGATTCGCGTGTACAATCCGGAACCCAGCCCCAATCCAAACAAAATGGCGGTGATCCATTTCGGGCGTTCGCCCCATTCACGTGGCACCTGACACGTACTCTGCAGCAACGGCGGGAATTCCGTCAATCCGAACGATTTGGGACAATACACCACGGCAACCGCGAACGCGGCGCCATGCGGGAGGAGCGTGGCCCAGTGCAAAATTTACTCGAACCACCCACGCGCAGGCCGTAATCACCGCTCCGGCCACGCTGGCTGCAACGACCGAGCTGAAAGAGTAGATGGCTGCCAATAACAGCCATCTGCAACGCGAACCACGACTCTTCTGCCCGACCGGCAGGATGCTCATCAGCATTCCACATGATCAGGGAGACCACCAGGTGGCCAAGCCTGACATTACGGCCACCAGCGATCCTGTGATCGACCACCCGAGACCTGGAAGCTGAATCGCCAATTCACTCATGATTCTGCTCCTGAACACAGAGAACTACAACTGCTTCAGCACGTCACACCCTGCCGGGACACGACTCGATTTGTGGTGCGCCGCTACAACTTGACTGCGACAAATCGTCGTGAAGATCATGACTGGCGCGTCCGGTCTCTCTATTCGCGGGTTGCTGGCGCATTCAACCCTTGCGCGCCGCGGACACTCGTCCGACCCTGGCATGCGTCCGGCTGCTCCATATCCACGGCAACGGTGCAGTAGTAGCTGTTCGCACCCCACCTTCCGCCCGGACACCAGTTCTTGGCTTGAGGCCACTGCGTACACGTACCTCTCGTATAACTGCAGAATCCTCGGCCACAGCAATCGTAGAATCCGATAAACCTCACAGTTCCTGACGGGTCTCTGCAGCACCCGAACCATGCTGCTCCGAGTGATTTTCCCGCCGGGCAAAAACTTGGAACTTTGAGCTTGTCGCCCCTAGTCAGTGCGTTGCGGGACGTGCCGCACCAAACACACGGCTGGCCATTCATATGACAATATGCCCAGAATCCACATTTTTGGGGGTCCGAGCCGCCGGATCCGACGCTGGGCGCCATGGCACCAGCCATGGCCGTGAAGTTGTCATGATTCCGCCGATCGGAAGGCAGCGGGATCATGGGCTCATGACCGGCAATCGTGTTTCCCACCTTCGCCATGCCATGGTCCCACGGAAAAATGTCATTCAGCTAGTTGCACACTTGATCAACGACTTCGTCAATCAGACCAGTCAAATGAAACAGGGACATTGGGTTTTTCCTGCAAACTGCTGTTACGTTCGACGGATAACGGTACCTGCCGGAAACACCATGTGCGCTGCATCTCTTTCAACAGCATCGTAATCCAACTCAATGACTGTCCAGTGGCTGGGCCTCTGCTTCGATCAGTGTTTCCAGCGACGCGTGCCCGCTGTTGGTGGCATGCATGAGACTCTCAAGATGCTCACGATTATTAACCATACCTTTGGCAGTCACCTGTCCGTCCTGATCCACCCACAGCCCATACGGTGCTCCGCCTACGTGCCATGACAGCGGAATTTGTTCTTCAGACAGAACAGTAGAAGTCCGTGAGCCTGTTTTTGTCAACGTAACTCCGCTGATTTTCAGGGCTGCCCTGTACCATCACAATTACTGAGGCGGCCTTCTGTAAAATTTCCACCGAAAAACGTTTTACCGCGGGCAACATCGTCGTGCATTGCGAGCAGTGTGGCGACAAATAAAGCACAAGCAGTCCACGATTCGACGGGAATTGAAAGGAGACGGCACGCCCCTGCAGATCCGTCCCATCAAATGCCTCGACAACGTCTCCGATCTCCGGCCCTGGGTCAATCAGCCGTGCTCCGGATGGTGGAAGTCGCCGATTCAACTGGCCCACCAGACGAGCAAGTGCAATTGTCAGTACAATCTGGAGCGTGACCAGAAGCCAAATCGCAATATATGAAAGCCAGAATGCTGTCGACATCATCAGCCCTCATCCAATTGAAGAGAATGATCTTCGACTGCCAGCGAACGCAGCGTCTGCCACAAATACTGTGCAAGCATCCCGCCTGCTATGATCCCAAAGACAACAACACCTGACAGAAGCCAGTCACTCACGCTGTACGTTCTCGGGACGGGTGAATTCACAAGAACGAGTGGCAGGCCCGCAAGCAACAGGACAAGTGCCCGAAGGATGAGGTCAGACGTTTTCGACGTCCGGTCGAAGTCGGCAAAGCAGCCACAAACGATCTGAACTCCCCCCTTCAGACGAAAGACCGCCAAAACCAGCACAAAACAGCTTAGAAGTGTCAAAACCAGCAATCCGGAAATCTGTAATCTCCACCCGAGAAAAACAGCGGTGCCGGCTACAATTTCGATTGGTGGCAAAAGAATCGACACGACCTGGACGAAGGAACGAGGAAACAGTTCCATCGCGGCAAACGAGTCTCGGAAACGACTCCAGTCACGCAACTTGGCCCCACCAGCTGCAACAAGCACAGTACCCGTGAGAAGTCGGGCAACCAACTGAAAATCTTCCAACAGTCGCTTCCATCCTGGAGCAGCCGAGCACTCCAACTCGCGAAGTTACCCCGCACAAGTCCAGAGAATCGAATCACGTCTCGATTATTCATCTGCATTTTCAGGTTTGTCAACCGATCCATTGCCGTTGCGCATCCGAGCTTGCAGAGTCCGGACCAAAATTCCCGATGAAACCCGTGAGACGGGCCTGTTAAATTCGGGACTGCTGTGAAGCTGAGACTTTGAGGGTTTGCGGACAAATCTCCGGAGTCCAGTTGAGAACCTGAGAGTTACGTTTGGGCTCCGGTAGGTCTCTTAGGTCTCTCTCGAAACGAGAGAGAAACGTGCGCCAAATTAATTTGACGTAAAGTATTGGTACCAAAGTGGAAACAACAATTGACGCTGCACATTCTCCGACATATAATGAATCTGTAAACTTATGCGCAACGCAGGATCGATGAATGCGAAACTCAGTGGCGACAATTACGAAACGGCACAGGTCGACACAATCGTGTTCGCTATGCGCCGCAGCTGCAATCGTCGTCGTGACTGTGACCGCGAGGAGTTTTGGTGCCGACTTGCTGGTGAATCCTAAGGTGGTGACCATAGATCTTCCCGATTCCTCCTCGCAGCTCGTTGTAAGCCGTGTTTTGTCCGACGGTCGTGTCGTAGATCGGACACACGCGGTCGAATATCGCTCTCTCGATGCAGCTGTCGCTGTCGTCGTGGCCGGTGGCCTCGTACTGCCACAGGGTGACGGGCAAACGCACATTGTCGTAAGCGACGACGAGAGTCGCCTGAAGATCCCTGTGGTTGTTGACGGATTTGCCAGTCCGCGGCCCGTATCGTTTCGGGACGAAGTCCTGCCTATCCTGAACAAGGCAGGCTGTAATGCGACCGGGTGCCATGGAAAAAAGGAAGGTCCGAGTGGTTTTCAGTTGAGCGTGTTCGGCACCGATCCCTTCGCCGACTACGAAGCGATCGTGCGGTCGGGACGAGGCCGCCGGGTGGCCATCGCCCGGCCGACGGACAGCCTCTTCCTGATTAAGGCTTCCGGGCTCCAGCCCCACGGCGGGGGCTCGAGAATCAAACCCGGCAGCACATGGTATCGACGTATCACACGCTGGATCGGCGAGGGCGCCCCATTCGAAGACGAGGCCGCACCCGCTCTGGACCGGATTGAGATCGAGCCGCAGCAGGCAGTGCTCTCCTTCCAGGAAACGCAGCAGATTCGCGTCACTGCGGTCGATGTCAACGGACAAAGCAGCTGCGTGACGGTCGAGGCACGCTACGAGTCAAACATGCCTCCGATCGCGGATGCCGACAGATCCGGCCGTATCGATGCGGGCAGCATTCCTGGCGAGGCGGGAATTCTTGTCCAGTATATGGGTCATGTCGGTGTTTGTCGCGTGACGGTCCCGCAACCCGGTATTCACTTCAAGCGACCGCCCGAGAACAACTTCGTCGACGCGCTGGTCTGGGACAAGCTGGAGCGGCTTGGCGTTGCTCCGAGTAAGCCGGCCGATGACGGTATGTTCTGTCGACGGGTCTACCTCGATACGACCGGCATGCTGCCGACAGCGGATGAAGCGCGCGCCTTTCTCAAGGACACTACAGCAGACAAGCGTCAGCGGCTGGTTGATGCGCTGCTTGAAAAGGATGAGTATGCCGTATATTGGGCGATGCGCTGGGCCGATCTCCTCAAGATCGACACGGTCAGGGTCGGGGCGCAGAATGCGGTGGCCAGCGTACGCTGGTTGCGCCAACAGTTCCGGGAGAACGCGCCGTACGACCAGTTTGTCCGCGCAATCCTGACGGCACGGGGAAATTCGACCACCGAGAGCCCCGCCGCTGTCTACCAGGGGCTCGGAGCAGAACTCGGACCGGCAGTAAGTCAGCTCTTTCTTGGCGTGCGGATCGAATGCGCTCAGTGTCACCAGCATCCCTCCGAGAAGTGGAAACCGCGCGACTATTACGCCCTCGGTGGATTCTTCACCGGTATGTCCAGCCAGGGCGCTAATATCTTTCCCGTGGCAGGAAAGGATCTGGAAAACCCGCGCACAAAGGAAATGGTTCTGACGGCAGCCCTGGGCGCCGCGCCGGCCGACTTCAGTGACTCGCCGGACAGAAGAGTGGTCCTCGTCGAATGGATGACGGCACCGAACAATCCGTTCTTCTCAAGTGTCATCGTGAATCGTCTCTGGGCCCACTATTTCGGTCGTGGTCTCTTTGAACCGGTTGATGACCTGCGGGCGACCAATCCTGCGAGCAACGAACCCCTGCTCGACGCGCTCGCCAAACATCTTCGTGAACTCAACTATGACCTGAAAGCCTTTACGCGAACGCTTTTACTGTCGCGCGTCTATGCGCTGAGCTCGATGCCGAACGAAGCAAACATTCGGGATCAGCAGAACTTCTCACATGCCGTCTTCAAGCCAATGCCTGCGGAGGTCCTCGTCGACGCGATCAGCCAGGCAACCGGAGTGCCGGAAAAATTTAACGGCTGGCCGCTGGGCTATCGCGCAGTCGAGGTGTGGGATAACCGTGTGCCGTCCTACTTCTTTGAAATCTTCGGTCGTCCCAAGCGGCTCAGCGTCTGCGAATGCGAGCGCGGCACCGAACCAAGTATCTCACAGGCGCTTTACCTGATGAACTCGCCGGAATTTGCAAACAAGATTCGACATCGACATGGCCTCGCGCGTTCGCTGGCCAACTCGAAGAAGTCTCCACGAGAGATCATCGATGAGCTCTGTCTCGCGACGCTTTCCCGTTTTCCAGATGCGTCGGAGCAAGAGCTCTTTGTTGAGGCGTTCGATGAGTTTGATCGAAGACGAGCGTCTGAGGACGTTCTCTGGACACTCCTTAATTCCAAACGGTTCCTCTATGTTCACTGAATTGTGAATCGGCACCATGGGATATCAAAATGAATAAGCGAATCACCAGGGCTGCTTACTGCGACGGTCTCACTCGGAGGCGAGCTATCAGAATTGGTGCCACGGGCTTGATCGGCGGGCTCTCGTTGCCGCAGCTGCTGGCAATGGAAGACCTGTCGACACACGCCAGGCCGGCGAAGGCCAAGGCATGCATCTTCCTTTTTCTTGAAGGCGGGCCGAGCCATATCGACATGTGGGATCTCAAGCCGGATGCACCCACCGAGATCCGAGGAACTTTCAAGCCGATCCCGACAAATGTTCCGGGAACACAAATCGGCGAACTCATGCAGCGCTGTGCCAAGGTCACGGATAAGTTTACCATCCTTCGCAGCCACAGCCACGGTGACAACGGGCATCAGACCGGCACCCACTGGCTGCTGACCGGTTACCCGCCCGCCTTCGCTGATGGACAGGCGAAGGGAATGCCGGCAAATACACTCTATCCCTCCATCGGGTCCATCGTTTCGCGTGAACTGGGGCCGGGCGGCTCGGTGCCGCCCTATATCAGTATGCCCAACCCGCTGGTGGCGGGCGGACCAGGTTTTTATGGGCCGTCGTACTCACCGTTTGTGATCGAGACGGATCCCGTGGAACCTGATTTCGAAGTCAGAGACATCAACCTCGCAAAAACCGCGATCGACGAGCGGCGATTTCTGTACCGACGCAGGATGCTTGACCGGCTTGAGAGACTCACAGCCAAAGGGGGTTCGTCTGCCGTGGCTGAGGTTCCAGCTGCGGCACTGGGGCGGGCGGCGGAGATGTCGACGTACTACGAGAAGGCCTTCAGCATGATCACCTCGCCCGCGGCAAAAAGAGCCTTCAACATCCATGAGGAACCCGAGTCACTTCGCGATCGCTATGGGTACCACCAGCTCGGTCAATGCGCGCTGCTCGCCCGTCGCCTGGTCGAGGCCGGTTGCCGTTTCGTTGGCGTCGACCACGGCAGCTGGGACACGCACTTCGACAATTTCACCAGCCACGAGAAACTGGCTCCGACCGCCGACAGCGCGTTCTCTACCCTCGTCACTGACCTCGACGACCGTGGCATGCTCGACGAAACGCTTGTCGTGATGTTGGGTGAGATGGGGCGGACACCGAAGATTAACAAGGATGCCGGCCGCGACCACCATTCGATGGCACAGACCGTCGTCCTCGCAGGCGGCGGAATAAAACGTGGCGCTCTTATCGGCGCTACCGACAAAACTGCTTCGGCAGTGACGACGACCCCCGTGGGCATCCACGATCTGCTGCGGACGATCTTCCACTTGATGGGGATCGACAGCGACAAGATCCATTACACCCCACTCGGACGACCCGTGCCGATCGTCGACGGCGGACAGGTGTTCGAGGAGCTGCTGGCATGAAACCAGCGTTAGCCGCCGTTGCTTTGGCGCTGTTGGGCGCCGCGCCGGGTGTCGGTTACATGTACCCGCCGGTCCTGCCAGTGGGTGTCGCGACTGAAGTCCAACTCGGCGGCTTTGAATTCACGCCCGACGTGGAAATTCACTCGCTCGACCCACGTGTCGCAGTCGAGAAACTGGGACCACCCGGCGAGTTTCTGGTGCCCGGTCCACCGTACTGGTTCGGAACGAAATCGAGGACCAAGGCCTTCCCGATTCCGCGGGAAGTGTCGGCCCGGATCAACATCACCAAAGAGATGTCACCCGGGATCGCCCGCTGGCAAGTTTCCAACGCGAGTGGTGCAAGTCGTTGCGCTGCCTTTCTCGTCGAGGTCGGTAACGTCGTTGTCGAGAATCGCCACCGCGACGACCCTCAGACGCTTCAGTCACTCCCGGTAACCATTGCGGGGCGACTCAGCAGAATTGCGGAGGTCGATCGTTACCATTTTACACCGTCGCAGGACGGTCCACTGACCGCCGAACTTATTGCGCGACGTATCGGCTCCGATTTTCATGGTGTCATCGAGGTCCGCGAAAGCAACGGACTCCGCCTCGCCGACGTGGCGGATACAGAAGGACAGGACTGTGACGTGACGTTCGCTGTCGAGGCGGGAAAGACATATTCCGTCAGGATTTTCGACGTGGATTTCCGTGGCAATCAGTCTTTCGTTTACGCGCTGCGACTGACTCCCGGACCTCGTGTGCTCCTGACGCGACCGACCTCCGGACGCCGGAGCCAGTCTCGCGACGTGGTGTTCGTCGGGTACGGGCTCCAGAGCGGTACGGCACAACTCGAGCGAGTGTCTCGGACGGTCGACTTTCCTGACCATCATGAACCCACGTTTTCGTACAGGCTGGAGACGCCGGCCGGAACCACATCGGTGGAGCTTGGGCTCAACGACATCGACGAAATTGTGGAGCCGGAGCGAACCGAGATCTCGGGTCCCACCGCAGTCAATGGCAGCCTCGAGAGTGTCGGCGACGAGGATCGCTATACCCTCGAAGTAACCAAGGGCGATGTTTGGTGTCTCTCCGTTGAGACGGGCGTCCTCGGCTCCCCTCTCGTTCCGATCTTGCGTGTGCTCGCGCCGGACGGCAGTGAACTTGTGAAAAAAGATGGCACTGGAGGCGGCCACTGTGCGCTGGAGTTCACTGCCGCCGGGGACGGGCCACACAGCATCGTAATCGGTGATATTTCGGCGGAAGTGGGCACGCCTCTCTCGATCTACCGGCTCATCGTTAAGCCTGCCCGACCGGATTTCACCCTTTCCATTCCGCAACGCATCAGTTTCGAAGCGGGCGGTAAAGCCAGCATCACGGTACAACTGTTGCGATCGGGTGGATACAACGGAGAAGTTGCACTTGAAGTGACGGGGCTGCCGGCAGGTGTGACCGCGCCCGCCGAACTGTGCATCCCGGGCGACAAGAACGAACTCAAATTTGAACTCACCACTGCGAAAGATTGTGCAGCAACCGCAACATATCTCGGCGTCGTGGGGGTCGGGAAAATCGGGAGCGACAGCGTGACACGCATCGCCATGGCGAGCGCTGAAGGCAACCTCTGCCCTCGCGACCCTTCAAAGCATCGAGTGCCCAGCATGCTGTTCACCAGAACTATGAAAGCCCCTCTCTCGATCAGCTGGGTCGGGAGGGAGACACAGCATGAACGGCCCCGGGGCAGCACGTTTCCCGCGGAGCTTGAAATCAAAAGGCAAGACGGATTCGACGGAGAGATTTGGCTCATGATGTTGTCGGCGCAGTCGCGCCACCGTCAAGGAATCCGCGGACCGATTATGAAGGTCCCTGCCGGCGCCCAGCGGGTAATCTATCCCGTCTTCCTGCCGGAATGGCTTGAGACCGATCGAACGTCCCGGATGGTGATCGTCGCGATGGCAAAGGTTATCGATGTGCAGGGTAAGGATCGCTATGTTTTGGTACCCTCAGGACGACTGTGCATGATCCTGGAAGGATCGCTGATGAAAGTCGACGGCGGAGCCGCAGAAATCGATGCGCGCCCCGGGACGTCCTTCGAAGTCGCCGTCGATGTGCTGCGCAGACCGAAGTTCACAGAGGATGTGACGCTCGAGATCAGCGTGCCCGACGATGTGAAAGATCTGTTCAGGGCAGCGGCAGTCGTCGTCCCGATGGGCGAGACACGAGCCATGATTCGAGTCGACACCACGGCGGACCGACGCCTCCACCCCGAGCAGAAACTAACGGTCCGCGCGACGGCGCTGCAGGACGGCAAATGGATTGCGGCTTCCGAGACGGCCGTAACAGTAGTGTTCGGTGAGAGAGTTGACGCTCGCTGAATGCGCCATCAGGATGTCCCCTGTCATGCCCGGAGATTAAACACTTCCCGCGCGCGGATGACGCAGATTATGAACCTGCTTCATCCTGCCTCCGATATACAGGAAACGATTCTGTTCCTGCCGCGGGTGGAGTCCGGACGTGATTCGGTCACCGAGCGGCAACTGTGGTCCATTGTTTCAGTGGTTTACTGTCGGAAGCAGCGCCGGAAGCAGCGCCGGATGCGGGCATCAAGTTTAGCTGATGGCAACTCGTGATCTGTGTCTACCTGGGCATGTGAGTCATGGCGGCCATGACATCGAAATCGTTGTCCAAGACTGGAGAATGTGTTGAGCTTGATTCCGGCACGAAACGAAGCAGCTTCCGCCCTTGTCGAAACACTGCTGATAAAAACCTTGATCGCATCCACATCGCGATCACTGATCCATCCGCTCATCAAAACCTTGATGGCTCGCAGCTTGTTTATTGTCGAGATGCGTTCAATTGTTCTCATGGAGTTTGCATTGACCCAGTCCCGTATGTGATTGTCATCGTTGATCCAGGACGGACTCGGTGCGGTTTCGGCCGCGAGATCGGTCAGGTTTCGCTGTTCCAGGGGAGCGACATGTCTACCCATGAGGTTATTCCCGTAACCAGGGTGAATCGATGTCGTCCTCTTTCCTCCGAATGTCCCCATTATCTTACTCACTATACCCTCGGTATATCGGTCGTCCATGCCAAGAATGTGTCCGAATTCATGTGCTGCTGTCCATCGAAGGCGTCATATTCACTGGCGTTAAGCGTCATGCTGCGACCAAAAACTCCCGGCGACACGTTAGACGGGCCGCTAATTTTGTCCGCCAATATCTGAGTCACAGACGACGACTGTGTCCCGGGTGCCCGATACACCACGCTGACGTTACATGTGACCTGATAGCCATCCCTGAAACGCTGAGTTCACATCCTGTTGATCGTCGTCTGTACAGACGTTGCGCGGGCAGGCGTAGCCTCGGGTCCGTAGAGTTCCATAGTGCCGTGAATCGACGTGACCTTCTCCGTGCGACTGACTGTGATTCCCGGATTCGGCGAAAACCAGGCGACAGGTAAGGGACTCATCGACAGCTCCTGGCCAAAGTAAGGTTTGGACTTCCGGATGGAACATCAAAACGGCGCAGCGGGTGCTTACCTCGCCGTAATATATAGTCTCCGCGATTCCTGTGGACGGTTGCGTGCTATTCCCAAAATTCGCCTTCGGGAGGGCCAGGTTCCATTCGTGGAAAGGAAAATGGGAGTTGACTCCGATGTGTGCACATTGCGAAGGTCACCACCGGTCCCAACGCCATGTGGATGAAACAAAGCTGCCGAAACCTGACTGACTGTGAGGATGGTATCCTGAAGGACGCCGGCCACCTGATTGACGATCAGAGTGCCGGCTTCCCGGCATTGCAGAATCACGTCCCAAAGCACACGGATACCGAAGATGTTCTGCTGACACCAAAAAATCCAAAGCTGAACTCGCCTATGGAACAATGGTCCCCCGGCCTGAAGGTAGAATGTCTTGATCGCATGTTCTTCTTCGGCCGCAGAACACGCGAACGGAACATCAGCGATATATGTCACTCTTCACCACGCCGAACGCAACCATCAGGACCTCGGCATTCAGCTGATTGAACCGGGTGATCAGATGGAGATGAGCAACGTCCACATCGAATACCATGGATGATTCGGTGGAATGCTGAAGTACTATCCTCAACCCGTTTGGTGCTGATTTATTTGTGACTGCGTTCCTGTGATTGACTGTAAACGGTGCTGCACGACGGTCAACACAGCGGACAGAAAGAACACAGGTATAAGGACCTCGCGACCGATTTTTCCCGCAGTATCGTCCGAGATCGACGTCTTCATCGACCAGCAAACCCAGTGCTTACTGTAGTACCAGCGTCCCCGCTCACACCCTCGACCACAAAACCGTGGCCCAAAACAATCAGGGAATGGCTGACAGCCGATCCCGTGGCTCTGTGAATGGTCAGAAAAACCCAGGCACTGATGGTGGAAACAATTCCGTCAGCAGGTTGCAGCGTCGGCGAACCAATGGTTTGGCCCCACACAGCAGGTCACACATTGAATGACCGTTCTTTCAGGTCAGACGTGGTGGCCCGCATTGCCATCTGGTCAAACAGTCCGCAGGCGCGCTGGATCTGGCAACGATACTCAAAATTACTCAAAACAGTGTTCGAAAGCATCTGACGACCGGCATCGAGTGTTGTAATTTTTCCGTCAGCAAGTCATTCTTCGAGAGTGTCTTCAGTCACTACTGCAGCACGGAAGGCGTGAATCATGGCGGCTCGCGTCATCGCTGCAGCAACGATAGTCACGCGGTGAGTTTTCAACCGGGATGAGCAACATGTCAACCGGCCAACGATCCTGGAAAACAGCAGACAGCGGGCGGCGACGTAACACACGAAAGCTGACAATCGGTCTGCTGGCTGCCATGGTTGCCGGGTTGCTGGCATTGCTCGTTGTTGTCATTTTGCCGCTGTTTCGACCGCTGCCCCGTACGTGGTATGTCACGCTGTCGGTTGATCTGCCTCGAACTGACGAACAAACGTTGTGGACATTCCGGTCCATGCCAAACTTCGCCGGCCAGGTAAGTGACAGAAACATTCAGGATCTGTTTGACAAACTTAATAATCAGCAAACGCTCGAAATACCAGCGGGAATCGAAAGTCTGAGAACACTGCGGCAGATTGCTGATCGCGACACGCTGGTCGTGTACTGCAGCCGGCAGGCGGTGGTGGTGGATCCGGATCCCGAGGACTCCGAACTCGAACTGGATGTACGGCTGGGAACGGAAAGTAACTATGACCTGTTCAAGAAAGACGTGCTGACACAGTTGGAAGATCACGCGGGACAGACACTGCTGCTGCTGGATCTCCCGGCCCCTCGGCCCGGTCTGGCCAATGGGATTCTGGCCGATGATGTGTTGTACGTGATTCGGCAGGCCATCGAAGGTACTAACAAACTCACAGTCATTTGCTCACGTGAATATGGACAGGGCAACAGGGAATGGGAGAGGGCTGCATCGGGAGCAGACTCACAGGGGCAGGACAGCGTCACGAAAGAATTTACAGGCCGGCAGTTCGACGGAACCAGGTTTGCACACGTCCTCGAAGAAGTGTTGACGCAACGGGAACGAACTTCTGACCGAATTCATGTCGAAGAACTTTTGCGAAAACTGCAAAAGTCTGTCGGTGCTCAGCAAACGGTCCACAGGATCTCAGCGTTACAGTCGAGCATTGCCGATATCAGATTGCCGCTCGCGAAAGTTTTGCCAGACGAGAATCAAACGGATCGCTCCTCGGAACCGGCCGTCGATTCCACAGCAGAGGAACCGCCGACGACAGAGGAAGATCAAAACCAGGTGGAGCCGCCCAGACTGTCACCCTGGCAGCGTCTGACACAGCAGCGCAGTGGTCTGCGCAACACTGCTGCAGTCGCGGATGCACGATGGCAGCAACTCAATCAGACACTGGTCACAATGCGACTGTCACTGCTGCACGGACAGTCGGAATTCGCAGGCCGGATGGAAGAAACAGCCGAAACGCAACTCAGAAACCTGGAACCACCCAGGTCACTTTTGCCGGATGAAAAACGTGACAGGTGGATGGCCGCAACACTCACTGCCCCTCAGGGAGCCAAAGACGAAACTGCAGTCATCAAAGCAAGAGAGAAACGTAACGAATTGATGAAGCTGCCGGCGGAATCAGAGTCCGCAGCCAGGGTAGATTGTAATTGTCCGGATGACCCCGCTGTGCGAGCTGCTCTGGTCATCGCCATGGTGGACAAGCTGGGCGATCTGGCGGAAGCCACAACAAACACAGCGGACGCAGCAGGTCGTCAACTCGCGGAAGATGAGCTGAAGAACCTGGTCCAGGCCATTGGCTATGTCAAAAATGAATGGAGTCTCGACTGGGCGCAAAGTGACTGGCCCCACGAACTGTGGACAATGCATGCCGTCCTGGCAGCAGGTCCATCCGGCCGCACACCGTCAGTCGCTGTGCTGCCGGCACTACGGCGACTGATTAATCTGCAGCGCCGGACCTTTTGTCTGGCCTGCGGTTACCAGAATCAAAACTCTCCGACGCCGATGCTGCGAGCTGTCTGGAATGACTGCAAACACGATTTCCAGTCAGCAATCCCGCAATTGCAGGCAGCCAGGCAATGGCTGAAGCTTGGGAGTGCCGGCGTCGCGTGGGCTGACAAACTGCTCGATTCTACTGAAACATTGTTACAGACAGATGTTGACCAGGCCTGCGAAACATGGTGCCACGAGCAGCGTCTGGATTCTGAACGCTTTGTCGTGGTGCAGTTTCTGACCCGACAACTGGAAGAGGCGTCGCTTTCAGAAAACGGACTGGGAGACCTGCTGAAGATTGATCACCGCGAGATGTCAGCCAGCGACTGGCCGGAAGAAATTGTTAGTCGGGAAATCAACACAGACCACATCCGGAATCTGTACAACCTGACACAGAAGAACCAGCGTAAGTCAGCCGGCGTGGCCTCCAGCAGACCACAACTGCCGCAGCCGGATAAACAGGTCCAAACGTTAGTTGCAGGTCCAGGGGAGACGGAAGATCCGGGGACGAAAACCCGAACCGGCGTGTGTCTGGGTTTCTGGTCGATTCGGCTGCTGCAATTCCGCACGGGCAAGCCGGTTGAAGAACTGCTTGAGCAGTGGCAGGACCTGGTACAACAGGTGCGGAAACAGCAGCAGAGCGCTGCTTCGCCGCAGGCAATGATTACTGCACGAACCCGACTGGCTCAGTCTTTGGGAAAGGCCTGGAAAGAGTTTTCAGATGGGTCAGGCGCTCAGCCATCCGCTACGCTCCACGAATTTTACGTGCAGACAGCAGATACAATGTCCGTGATGAACATTTCCAACTACAAAGCAGCTTCTGAGGCGACAATGACAGCACCACCCGAGAGCATGCTGACTGAATCGGGCAACGTGCTGATCGAGATTACATTTGACCGCTCAGATACGGATCGGTTTCTGTATATCCAGCTGCCAGAGAACAGTGAACTCGAATTTGGAGCAGGAACAGGACAGGACAACTGGTGGACAGTTCCTGTCAAGGCCAGCACGGAAAGCAAACATATCAGCGTCCGAACAGCACCAGGCGCTGCGCTGACGGAGCAAACTGACCTGACGATTGCGCTGGTTGCAGATACAAAAACAGGGACTGAGCTGTTGGCACACCAGGCAGTCACGTTGCAACCGAACAAGAGTACCAGATGGGAAGCGAAATTCTTCTTTACTGCCGGCGAGTCACCGGAACTGAAGAACCTCTATCTGGAAGACAAGAAGACACTTTTCCTGCCACCAACCACGGTACTTAACGATTCGCTGAAGAATATTCAGGTGCAACTGCAGCTGACATCCGGTCAGGCAGACGAGGCTGAGGTGATTTGTTCATTTGCCCCGGATATTTCACGAAGGCTCAAGGTGCGACAGCTGGCTTCGGGCAAACGCGGTGTGGTCGTTCCTGTTCCTCAGCCGGCCGTGCCGGATCGCGAGGCAGTACCGGAATATAACATCACCGACGGCCTCACGTTTCGAATTACGCCGTACACAGGGGATCGGAAGGGGCCGGAACAAACTGTCACCATTAACCCGCAGCTGAAAAATAATGCCGATGATTTTGTGGAACTGCCTGTTCCCAAATGGAATGCGCAGACGCACACACTCACACTGAACATCAAACCCCGTACCGGCCTGCCGGCCTGGAAAACACCTGTCACACTGCCGATTGCGATCCATTTCAGTCCGCGGCTGATAAGCCTGCTGATCGAAGGCGAAGGCAGCCCGCTCAAAAACCCGGATCTGAAAGAAGAAGGCAAATTCACGTTCAAATTCGCTAAAGCTGCCAGCTATTCAGACCTGGAGTTTGGTCTGTCGGTGGCCGGCATTCCTTACTACTGGTGGTGGGCGTTGCGAGAGGACGGTGATCCGAAACCTGTGGGTAATAGAGCGCCGTTTGTGCGCATGATCCTTGAGGTTACCGACAAAGAAGAAGGGAAAGTCCAGGGCGATCCCTTCTATCTGCTGGACCACACTCAGAAAACACCGGTGCAGGACGACTCTGCGCCCGCAGACCGCCCCTTCGACGTAAAGATGGCTCTGGGTAACAACCTTCCGGAAGCCTCAACACTTCGTTTGCGCATAAAGCCTGTAGATCGTTCCGCGGTCACATTGTATGAATTCCCGCTAATTCATGGCCGCTATCACGAAACGGTGGCTGTTACAGCAGGGGCAGAGCCGGATCACTGGCAGATCAAGACACACACCGAACTGTTTCAACACGGACCAATTGAGCTCATTGATGAATATGACTACTCAAACGGGAAATACGAATTAATCACCCGGCTCACAACTTCTGACGGTGTTAAGACAGACACAAACGAAATTGTGATTGATGACACTGCTCCTGAAATCAGTGTATGGATCAACCGGAAAGAAGTGAAAGACGGATTCCTTCCCATCGAATTGCCCGCAGATACGAGGCAGGACAAACCCGTCGAGCTTAGTGTTCAGGCCAGGGATCCCGAAAGTGGGGTCGACTGGCAGTCACTTAACGTGATACGGAAATCTGGTGACCAGGAAGGACCGCTGGATGAAACAGGAAACACGGATAGTAAACACGCACGTACATTTGACCTTTTTGCTGATCTTCCAACTCCCCAACAGGGTACAGAGACTACAGGAACAGCGTTCGTCACGATCAGAAACAAAGCAGGACTGTCATCGCAACACAACGTCACGTTTCGAATCCGCAGGAGAAAATCAATAACCGGGACACTTATTGTGACGTGGAAGAACAAAAGCAAACGAACACTGTTCCTGCGAGGGTCGGAAACCCTTCAGAGAACAGGGACCAGCCCGCTGTCGTTCGCTGAGGTGCCTTTTGGTAAGGGGTATAAGATTCAGGAGGGTGGGATCGTCGTTAAAGACAATATTGACTTCACACTGGACAAGCAGAAATTTTCCCTGGACGAATAGCTTCGTTGTCAACAGGCCTCTGTCCACGTTCTTTCGAGACACAACCGATCTGCAATTGTCAGTATCATGAGAGTTTATTTTTACAGAGCACTGGAATGGATTCGCCTGTTATTTGGTGTCATACCCCGTTCCGGGTTCGGCAGCCAAAAAGTCTATTTGGTTGTGCACTACATGTTCGTGGCACTCGTGGGCCTGCTGCTCGCTGTGTTCAGCCAGGATCTGATGGACTTTTTGTTTGGACGTAAGGAAGATTCCTGGGGAACGCTCGGAGTCATTTTTTTAGTGCTGTATGCCATCGTGCGACTGGTACTGGTGCTGGTGGGCCTGCTGGGCCTGGAAGAGGAATCGGAGTTCCCCGACATTCAGACTGACTGGGACGAAATTCTGGAAGCATTGGACCGTGAACGACTGGCCATCGATGATTTGCCGCTGTTTCTGGTGAATGGCTTCACCCCCCAGCAGGAAGAGAGCGTGTTTCAGGAGGCCTCAAATATCGAGTGGTCGGTGGTGGCTCCTCCGCTGACACAGAAAAATGCAACGGTGCGGGCGTTTGTCTCTCAAGAAGCCATCTTTTTAAGTTGCACGGACATCGGGGCCAGCTGCCTGCAGCTGGGAAAAGTCCAGCCGGGATCCACGGCTGCTCCGGCTTCGGCGGCCTCTCCAGCCGCTGCAGCTCCGCCCCGTGTCGGAACCGGTACGCTGCAGCCCGGCTCCGGACTGTCGGCTGCCGCTGTGGTGGCAGAAAACACGTCCGAGTTCGAACAGTCTGCAACAGAGTCAGAGACTCTTGCAGCGGCACCACCGACTCCGTCACGAGGCGGAGTTCTGGGTACGATGACCCCCGGTGCAATGCAGCGCGCCCTGCAAACCATGCAGGGACTGCGCAACCGGGAAGTCAAAGGGCAGGGAAAACAAGAACTTGCGCCGCTGGACGAATTTGAACTGCTAATGGGCCGTCGAAGGCTGGTATTTCTATGCCGATTGCTGGTTGAAACCCGGCAACCGTTTTGTCCGGCCAATGGTCTGCTGCAGGTGCTTCCGTTTTCCTGGGCCCAGGAGATGGGTTACGGTCGAAAACTGGTGGCGTCCGTGCGGGCCGATATCGAAGAAATCCATCGAGTGTTTCAAATGCAGCTGCCGGTCGTGATCGTGGCCTCGGAACTGGAAGAAATTCAGGGGATCAGTGATTTCATTCTCCGGGCAGAACGTCTGCAGCCGGGTCTGAGAAATTCGCGGGCCGGCAGCAGCTTTCCGGCCGGTGCTGATGTCAATGATCAACACGCCGACTGGCTGGTGAGCGAAGCGATGATGCAGTGGTTCCGCGGCTGGGTATATCAGGCATTCCATCGCAACATCGACAGCCCAAAAAATCGCCGTCTGTTCACCATGCTGTGCGAAATCAGTCAGCGATCACAGACTTTTGCCAAATTACTGCGGGACTGCCTGCAGGACAAAGTGACGGACAACCAGTTGCGGCTGTATGGCACATATTTTTGTGCGTCGGGTTCCGGGTCGCAAAAACAGGGGTTCATTCAGGGAGTGCTGCAAAAACTGATCGATCTGCAGGGGGAAGTCGCTTACACGCCTCAGGTACGTGAATGCCAACACCGTTCCAGTCTGTGGGGTGGTTTATTGTTTGCTGGTTCTGCTGCCATCTGGATCGGAACTGTGGTTCTACTGCGAGATGTTATGCAAAATTGGAGCCGGTAATGGGCCTGGTAACCGGACCGGTCCGAATCAGGCGGTGTGGTCTGCAGCCCCGATTCAACAGGACAGGCACTTCACTTTGATCAGCGATTCCCGCGAACGACTGTCTGGGTAAGTGAACGGCGTCGGGTGGTGTGCTGATACGCTCTCCCTAAAAACCAAACATAGGTAATACCGTGAGTGATCGAGGTCGCAGTAAATGGCGGGGTGACAAAAAGTCAACCGGTGAACGTGCGGGCAAGCAAGCGATCCTGCCCGAGTGGAAGCGACAAAACAAGTCAGTGTCCACAGCACCCGGACAGTTAGCATGGCGGCGCTACGGGAAGCTGCTCTTGCTGAGCAGTTTGCTGATGGCCGTAGTGGGGCTTGGTATCTGGTATGTAGGTTTCCAGGATAAAACCTACACACACGTGGTGGTAATCAATCCGCTGAACGAAGAGGAAGACGCTCTCTTCGATACAGCAGCAGCACCCGACATTCAGGAAGGTGAAACATGGCTGGTGAGCAGGATCACCAAACAGGAAACCCGGAGTGCCCAACTGAATGACTGGGGCGAAAAACGCAACGAAGCTCATGCGCTGATCATTTATCTGCAGGCTCACATTCTGGTGGGGCCATCGGGTACAGAAAACGAATTCCGATACCTGATCGGGAACAGCGACCCGGATCTCGAAGGTGAAAACAGCCACGGACAGCTGCAAGATGTGAAGAAATCGATCCAGGTGTTTCAGGGTAAGCACTCCGGCATCCCCGTGGTGTTGCTGGTTGATCAGCTGCACGGACTGCAGGACTGGCGAATGGGGGCTTTGCCCACGGATCTGAATGAGGAATTCATCAGCTGGACAAACGATCTTCCCGGGTTGGTGATTGTGAGTTCCTGCAGCAACAGTTCACACGGCCATACGGGCCGCAGCGGCCGCACAGCGTTTGCTCTGGCGGTGCAGAAAGCCTTCAGTACAGCAGCAGATGACCAAGTCAAGGATCCTGCGGCAGACGGGCACAACAAGGTAACCGTTGAGGAGTTCTGCAATTTTATCCGTGATGAAACTCGGCGGTGGGTACGCCAGCATCGGCATCCTGATGGCCAGAACGTCGCGGTCTGGCCGAAAGATCTTTCCAGCCTCGAAAAGACACTGGTGCTCCGTGACCCACTCAAGAATCCCGGTTTCCCTGCACTTTCGGAAAATACTAAATCAAAAGCCGAAACTCTGGATGACCTGTGGGAGCTTAGAGATGAACTCGACGGGCGATTGGCGTGGCGGTGGAACCCTCTGCTGTGGGAAAGCAGCACCGAATTTTTGCTGCGGGCCGCAAACACGCTGCTGGACGGCAATCTGAAGCTGGCAGAGAACCTCCAGAAAAGAGCGACCAAGCGACTGTCAGAACTAAACAACATCACAGCGAAGATCGTGCTGCAGCCTTCTGAAGGACAAACACTGGGTGAAAAAACATACATACACACCGCCTGGCAAGTGAACTTTGACGACGAACCAAACCGCCCGTGGGAAGTCCTCGAAACGAACCTGACAACGTTTGCTGACAAGGGCTTTCTTGAGGATAAAACACGGCAATCGCTGTCAGAACAATTGACGGCTGATCGCCGGCTGGCTGAACAGGCCGTGTCACAGCTCAGCAGTCTCAGCAGTCTGTTGCGTCCGACCATTTTTTCTGAGGAACAGCAACTGCTTTTTCAGGAAGATAACACCTTTGCTGTTCCCCGTTTTGTTTCTGCAGATCTCCGGGAACACTGGGATGCCATCAAAGAGTTTGCTCAGGAGCATCAGCAGGCCGAATTGCTTTTCCAGGATATCCTTCGCCGCTCCCGGACGCTGGCCCGCTGGGCCAGCCGCTCACCGGAGAAACTTCCGGAGATGGCTGACGACGATCTGAAAAATACAGACGGTGCACCAAAATTCGAAGTTGAGAAGGAACTGCAGAATGCCACGCCGGACCGAAAGCTCAAAGCAGCGATTCTACATCTGCTGATGTCGGCCCGACACCTCGGCAATTCTCTTTATCCGGTATCTGACAGCAACGACCGCGTATTGAAAATCGTTCGCACTAAGGACGACTGTCAGCTGTCCGCATACCGAAATCTGAAGAAGTCACGCAGTGACGCTGATGAGTCGCTCAAAGTCGTAAAGTATCTCATCTCCACACTGGCGGACAAATTAGCTGAGACACGAACCGGGCGAAGCAACCAAGTGCGGCAGTACCACCAGATTCGGCAGCTGCTGCAAATCGCCGATTTGACGGCAGGCCAGCGAAACCAGCTGATGGATCAGGCTCTGAAACTTGACCAGAAATTCGATGATATGGCCGGCGACAACGGGAAAAAGGACTCCGGGGACACGGAGCCTGGATCATCAACAGCTGCCGGTCCTTGGATACAGGCCTGGTGGCAGCTGCAGTATCTGAGTCTGTTCCTTACCCCCGGGCCCCGTGGATCGGATAGTGGCCCACTCGAAATCAGCAGGGCGTTCAAGCACGCCGTTGACATCGTCAGGCAGGCAGATGAAAACGACCCACTGGAGCAGGAGTTGGCAGATTTCGGAGAAGAAGTCCGCACATTCTGGCAGGAATCCCGCAAGCAAGCCAAATGGGCGGGAAGAAACAAAACGGCTGATCTCGAACAGATTCTCGCCGATTTGTGGCAGGCCGATCTGCACTGTCGCGGCATGTCTGCCTGGGATGCACAAGAGTTAAAGGATGTGCATCCCACAACCGCCCTGCACGCGTGGTGGCAAACCGATTTTTGTCGACTGCAAATCGAACGACTGAAACGCGGGCAGTGGGTTCTCCCGAATGATGAACAACGTCCCTGGCACGAACACGGCTGGTACAGAACAGAAGCTGACCGCTGGAGGGATCACGCTCGCTCAATTGCCAGGTCGGACAGATTATCGAAGTATAACGATGCATTGGGAGAGATGCCCGATCTGCCGAAGGCGGCCTGGTCGCTGGACGCCAAACTTCCGAACGACGTGTTTGTCGGCGGGGCGGAAAGCAGTCAGAAGAGGGAAGTCGTGATCCAGCAGGACGGCAGGGATATCCCCGCTGGAAATGCCGTACTGCTGACGGCAATTGACAAACAAGGCGGAGATCAACAGCAATTCACAGCCGTTGAAAACCGGATCCAGGCACTGGAGATCTCACAACCGGATCAGGTGCTCACAGCGGAACTGGTGTTCAAACGTGTTGATGACCGACATTCAGACGGGTGTCATGCAGACAATTGGACCAGCCTCATCTTTTACCGAGGCCGATGGTTTAATGACGATAAACTGACTGTTAACCCCTGTCCGCTTCCCAGATACATCGCCACTCGTCTGGCACGTCCCGACAATGCCACAGTCCGGCTCACCGGCACCGACATCCGCCCGATTGTGTTCGTGCTGGATATGTCGGGAAGCATGACACGAAATGTTGCAGGTGGTGAAACGAGAAAAAACAAAGCTCTTGAGGTTATGGAAGACGTCATTGGTAACCTGCCTGCCGAAACAAAGGTGCAGCTGACTGCCTTTGGACTACAAAAAGAAGGCGGTCTGAACGGCAAGACGAATGACGACTTTTCGGAGTTAGGTCTGGGTGAACCGCAGGATGTGAAAGCGTACGAAGATTTTGTTCCACTGACGGATCAACTGGAACATCTGGGTTCCCGCGAGGACAAAAAGTCGGGCAGGTCAAGGATTCTGGCGATGCTGGACAAGTTGAAACATGTGGACCCAGTCGGTGTCACGCCGCTGACGTATTCCATTGCACGAGCCGTCACACTCCTGCCCAGACGTGGCGGTCTTGTCGTCGCAATTACCGACGGACTGGCTGGCGACGTTGGGCTGGATAACCGAGCCGGGAGCGAGACCTTAGGGAAAGCAACTTCCGAATATCAGGCTGGGGAGAAAACCAAAGATCTGGAAGTGGCCCTCCAAAAACGTCCCGGCAGCAAGGTGGTGGTGTGCCCGTTCGAACTGCAGGACAAAGAACAGGAAGTGCTGCCCGCATTCAATAACGCCTTGCAGCGTTTTGTGAATCCGGGCCAAATCACGGTGCTGCAGAATGTCACCGCTGACAAGCTGGCGAACAAGATCAAAGATGCACTCGATCCTCGCAACTATACAGTCACCCGCAGCAGCAGAAATGATCCGGATGAAGCACCCATTGGAGAGGAAATTGAGATTTCCAACCCAAAGCCGGACGATGACTATACCATTCGGTTTGGTGATGATGACCTGGCACCTGCCGAAAACGTGCACCTGTCCCGTGGCGACTTTCTGACACTGGGTGTGGATTGGCGTGGACAGCAATTTCGGTTCGATCGCTGGACTGGCTCTTCTCGAGCGGAACCATTAACTCAGCCCCCCACCGAAACAGACGACGCTCCAGACACACTTCGGTCTATTGACGCAACCCGTGAGGACGCTGGTGAAAGCGACAGGGTCCGAATGCTGCTGATGCTCGATCACGATCATGAAAATCGACCGGTGCAGCAGCCCGCAGAGATCGAGTTGTTCTATCTTTCGGGGAAAGAACAGGAACCACACTGGCGGTTCGAAGAACGCTTTGTTTCACATCATGGCAACAAACCCCTGGGCGCGCCGAGCTACCAGATCGATATCCAGGACTGGCCCAGAAGCAGAAGCATCGCCGTTGTGGCGAGGTGGAAAATGCAGCGAACCTGTCCGGACGCGGTTGTAACCTTCGAAGAAATCAAAGACAGTAAATTCGATCTTCACAGCAAAAATGCACGACTGCCGCATGCGGTGGTACGACCGCCCCGAGTTCGAGCGGACGGTGTGTTAGGCGTGGAACTGGCACCTCCCGAAGATACGCCAATGCCGGAGAATCAAATGTCGCCTCTCTGGAACGTCAGGGTTGAGGTGGGAAAAGATTTTGTTGTCGAAGATAAGTGCGATTTCATGCCCCTGGAACTGCGGACAGAGATCCAGCGTGTCGAGGACGGCAGCGTAGATGTTCTGTTCTATCGCGACAACAACCCCTTCAGTGAACAGGAGCTGCAAAAACTCGTTTTTGCATTCACCTCTGAAGCCAGTCGCCGGGAAGCTGCGTTCGAGTGCAAACTCCAACACATCGATCTTCGTGAGGTGGAAGCAGACGACTGATCATCGTCACACTTGAACGGAATCGTCGTGCTGGCGGTCGATTGAGACAGCCCCAGAATTCACAACGCAGCCTCGGCCCAGCTGTGCTCGCCGGCCGACATCGCCAGGGCCAGCTGCGTGAATTCTTCGCAGCGAGCGGTCGCCTGTTCGGGAACCACTACGCTGGCCAGCTGTGTTGCTCCGGATATGGCCCGACCGGCCATTTCATCTCCGGCCGGAACGTCCGGCTGACCCGCCGGGGACATGCTGCCCGTGGCCCAGAAGGCGGCCACAGCACACCAGCAGGCGGGTGTCTGCAAACCATGATCCTGTGCCAGCTGCATCGCCGCCCGACGTGTGCCGTCCTGCGGGTCCTGCACCCATTGCACAACCAGATCTAGGATCTCACCATCGCGGTCTGTGGTGAGACGGCTTTCGGAACGAACGCACTGAACGGCCCACCACACTCCCAGTCGTTTGGGCAAGGCACAGGCTAAAAATTTCAGCACAACGGATGTGTCGTCCGCCTGCAGCAGACGATCGATGAAGTTAATCAGGGTAACTGCAGCATCGGGAGTCGGGTCGATCAGTTCCTGCAGCGAAAATCGTTCGACGACGGCCATCGCCGTGTCGGCTACAAACCCTTCGCACTGCTGCAGTTCTTCCGGAATCTCTGCCACGGGTGATGAAGTCTCTGCAACCGAAGCTGCTGCGGCCGCCGGCGAGGTTACCAGAACTTCTGTGGACGCGGGGGTGTCCCCTCCCGCAGCCGCGGACTGTTCGCTGGATTCCAGTCGCAGCACGGTGTTGCCGCAACGCAGCAGATCTCCTGAATTCAGGATCCCCGTCTGCACCAGCTCGTTATTCAGAAAGCAGCCGTTGGTGCTTTGCAGATCCTGTACGTGACACTGACCATCTTTGATCTGCAGGGACACATGCCGGGAAGACATATCAGCGTCCTGTGGACAGGAGACGTCGACGCTGTCGCTGCGTCCCACCACGACAGACTGGCCTTCTTCCAGAGCTGCCGCGTCGTCGAATCGATGGCCGTCCTGCATCTGCAGAAACCAAGGCATGTTGTATTACTCCCGCAAAAACACCAAGGCATAAAAATGCAGGCTGATTCAGTTAATCATGGTGATTCCACCCTTGACTGTCAGCATGCCATCACCTTTGACAGTGGTCATGGGGGCTTTGACTTCCGCACTGGCCGAGCCTTCGATATTGACCATGATCCCTTTGATGGTAATCCCTGACTGATCGATCTTAATCGAATTGCCTCCGACTTTGAGTTCAATTCCCTGCATGGCTTCAGTGCAAGTCTCGCCCATATCCAGGAGGATGTCCTGATTGCCGCTTTTCAGCTGTAACAGGTCATTTCCGGTTTCCAGAGTCACACTGCGGTCCTTGTAGATTTCCACCGTCTGACCGCCACCACCGGATCCTTCTCCAATTTTCACCTTCTGATCGTTGTAGATGTCAATTTCCTGATCACCGTCATCCATGTCGTCGTAACCAACTTTTCGTGTTTCGTTGTTTTCGATCACGCAGTTAAAATCCTTTTCTGCGTGGACGTAAACTTCTTCTTCGCCCTTTTTGTCTTCAAACCGGATCTCGTTGAAATTGTCATCGCTGCCGTTGATGGTGCTGTGACTTTTGATGCCGGACTGCGTCTTGTTGTCCGGCAGTGTATAGGGCGGTTTATGGTCGCCGTTGTACAGCATCCCGGTGACCACCGGTCGATCGGGGTCGCCCTCCAGGAAACTGACCAGCACCTCTTGTCCAATTCGCGGAATATGCACCATACCCCACTGCTTGCCGGCCCAGGCGGTGGAAACACGCACCCACATACTGGCCTTTTCATCGTTGTTACCCCGGCGATCCCAGGGAAACTGAATTTTGATTCGCGCGTATTCGTCGGTGTAAATCTCTTCTCCCTCGGGCCCCACCACTTCAGCGCTGTGCAGTCCCATCACCCGCGGTTTGGGTCGCTGTCTGTGGGGGCGATAAACGACGTTGGACGGAATACAGCGAAACGTGTTCCGGTAAACCTCACCGGAATGACTGCCACCACCAAAAAACTTTGTCCCCACGTTGGCCTGGTGTTCTACCGCCGTCAGCACCCACTTTTTGTTTTCTTCAGCCTTGACGTGGTGCTCTTTGACTTTGAATCGACCACCAGGCGAGAACGACCGACAGTGACTGCTGCCGGCGACAGACTCATAAGCCACCTCTTCTGCTTCCATCCGCAGCTTGACCAGCGTGCTGCCATTCTCCTTTTCCATGTAATCGCCCGGGAAATCATAGAATTCCAGACTGGTATTCTTCTGCAGAGAAACCACGCTCTTGGTGTCAGCCAGCAGGGAAGTGGTCGGTTTTTCAAAGTTATAGTCACTGATGGCATACTTGCCGGACGTGTATTCGTACTCGTGCGACCAGTCATACAAATTGTCAGTGGCCGACGCCCCTGCCAGGTTTTCAAGCAGACTTACCTCACCGTCTTTGACATCATAAACGCCGTCGCTGTGGTCTGTGAGTATCAGCTGATGTTTGCCTTTTTCATGCTGGAAATAGTAGGCAATACCCTCTTCTTCCAGCAGACGGCACAAAAAATCATAGTGAGTCTCACGGTACTGCAGGCAGTATGGACGTTTTTCCAGCTGCCGGTTCAACTTCCACTGGTAGTCGGAAAAACCCAGCTCCCCCAGTAACCCATCAATGATATCTTTGGCGTCCTGCTTTTCATCGCATTCATGCACACGACAGTCCGACCCTCGAGTCAGCAGCCACAACCAGGGCACAACCTGGGCACGATACACATGAGCGCGATCACCTTTTCCCGCGTAACCGAATCGGTTGACGACACCGTTGAAGTACCGTTTTTCTTCGTCCGGCCTGACGACAAAAAAATCCACCGTCTGGCCCACAATATCGGTGGGCTGGATCGCGCCGTCTTCCGACAGCATTTTCAGTGAAAACTCAAACAGCCCGGACATGCGTTCCACACCGTTGAACCCGGTCAGCAGCAGTTTGTCCTTGCCGAGCGGCGTTTCCAGACCGATTGTGTGGTCGTCCTGTGTTAACGTTCCCATGGTACCAGCCTCGCGACAGTATCAGTCTTACAGCCGTGTCAAACAAACCGCAAAACGCTGGTCCCTTCGCCCGCCGCTTCGCCGAAGCGGAGTTAACAGGCGACAGGACAGCGTTGTTGCGAAAATCTCTGAAACAACAAAACGCTCTATTAGCTGCGATTTGTCATTGGATCGTACTTCGTTGCCACCTTGCCCTGACCGTCTCCGGTCTTGCTGTCAATCACGTTGAAGGTCCATTCCACTTTGCTGTAGCCCATTGTGAGTTCTTCTGTTGGCAGCGGGTCGCCTGAAGAATTGGCGTGCAGGCCGTAGCTGGTAAGAATCACATCAGACAGTTTCAGCTGGTAATAGGGTTCTTCCTTATTTTTGATTGTGGTGCAAAAATCGATTTCCACTTCTTTCAGAAATGTGCCATTCGCACAGGCTTCCTGAATCTTGGGAGTGGATTTGTCCATTTGACGAACCATCACAATGTCGCCCAACGTGGTTTCTCCCTGAGTTCGCTGCTGATCCTTGGCTCCCTCCACAATCGACCGAAAAATCGGCGTGCTCATGGACTCAATGATCACCCAGTCCTTATGGTCATCATCAGTTGCATTTCCTTTAATGTCGCCCAGCTTCACAAACGCTGACATTTTAGTTCTCCCGGGAATGGTTCCGCCCAACGATTCTCGAAGTTACCCAATGCAACCTCAGACAGATTCGATATTGGCGGTCAGTGTTTGCTCTGTTATCTGTTCCGGTCTTAGCGGGTTGCCTGATTTCTGAAAAATCTTCTGAACTCGCCAATTAATCGATGCGCAAGCGAGGCCCGATCGGTCCGTTGTGCAAATTTGACCAACTGTGGGTGAACACAACTTCCATCAGTTGTTCTCAAAAACAACTTGAACGTGTGTTGCCTGCCAGCCTAACATTGGCAAACTCAGCACTGGCAGTCTCTGCTCAGACCTGCTTTCAGTTCAATTGCTGGGGACCGGTGGGAAATCCAACAGAAAAAAGGAACGATCATGGGACAACCTGCCGCTCGAGTGGGTGACATGCATGTTTGCCCAATGACAACCGGCCCCGTACCTCATGTCGGCGGGCCCATTCTGCCGCCCGGCGGGATTACCACCCTGATTGGCGGTATGCCGGCAGCCCGTGCGACGGATATGTGCACCTGCGTGGGACCTCCGGATGTGATTGCCAAAGGTTCAATGACGGTCCTGATCGGCAGCATGCCGGCCGCCAGGATCGGAGATCTGACCGCGCACGGCGGGAGTATTGTGCTGGGATCTCCCACGGTGCTCATCGGCGGCTGACGGCAAAACTCGCAGGCCTGGCGTCCGGTTCTGATGCTGTCGTATCGGTTGCCGGAGCGGTTTTCGCCGTACTCCGGCAATTGGTACAGAAGATCAATACGGAACTGCCGAAAGTCGGGCAAACCGGCCATTGGGAACAGGAGTGCAGTTCACTGTATCGGAATGCCATCGGGCCGTTCGCAGCTTCGCGGAAGTCACGACGGACCTCAACGCTGCCTAGACCACGTATCGATTTTCTGAAGCGAACCGTGCCCTGCGAAGTCCGCTGCAAACAACTCCCGGGTCCGAATATTGATTCCGCACGCCGCCGCGGGCACGTTGATGGAGACACGGGGTTCACGTCAGTTTGCAGAACTTTGCGTTCCTGATTTTTACAATCGTTTGGGTTTCGAGAGCTTGAATATCGGTTTTGGAAACAACACCTTGTTGATACGTTTTTTCCAGGTGTTTGACCGGCGGTCTGTGGATATGGTCAGAAGCTCAGGCAGTCTGAATACCGACTTGGTGCCGTTGCTGCCTTTGGAGGCAGCACTGAAGAACGTTCGTAACAGGAGGGCACGTCCGTTTCCAGCTCCCGTGGTATTGGCTGACTTTTGTTCTTCTTCTGTTACCGGCGAATCACGGAAAGCATCCTTTGTGGCCTCGGTGGATTCGGTGGCTGCTGGCGAATTCAAAACAGCAGGTGATTCAGCAGCAACTGTTTCGTCAACGGGCGGCCATAGGGTTGCGGAATCCTCGGCGACCGCCCACTGGACTGTCACACCGTCGGTTGCTTTTTCCTGAGCGTCCTGTGTGGCTTCAAAGATGTATTCGGTAACTCCCTGCATGGTGGGGGTGTCGTGTTCATTTTCCTGAGAGATCCGGATGTTCTCCAAGTTGAACTCATCGGGTGCGGCCGTGGTGCTCGCAGCCGTTTCCTCCTGTTCAGCGTCATGTGCGGCTTCAAAGTCATATTCGGCAGGTACCGCGGGGGGAGCCGATTCGGAAGTTGACAGGACTTCCGTGTCCACGAGCCGCGAGGTATCCATGGTCGACAAGTCTGAGTTCATGGCCGGGGCTCCCTGAATGCGGAGATCACGATACCGCAACAGTGAGCCTTTCTCGAAATGCACATTCTTCAGGGCGACCGCGTATTCGGCTCGGGATCGGAAGTACTCGATCTCAGCCTGATACAGGCGTCGGTGGGCATCCGGCATTCGGTTATCGTCTTTTTGTCCGGCACCTTCACGAGTTTCCAGTTGTTTGACGTACTCGCTTGCCGCCAGATACTGATTCAGATTGTTGTCTAACGCCTGATACGCTCGGGCCGCGTCTGCGATGGCTCCATTCAGGTTGCTGATAATTTCACGCTGTTGTTCTTTTTGGATTGTTCGTTCGCGTGCCAAGGCGAGTTCGGCATTTTTGACGGCGGCGTGGGCTCTGCGAAATCCTACAGGCATCGACAGTTCCACTCCCAGCATCCATTCCTGTGTGTCTCCTGTGGCCAGATTTCCCAGCGCCGAAGCGGGTGCATTTCCGGACTGCAGTCCACTACCGACCAGATCATGCCCGAACCCACGAAGGCGGTAACGACCGACTGCGTCCAGGCGGGGATTCAGGAAATTTTTTGCCGCCAGCAGTTCCAGCTCACGTTTTTTCACGGCGACATGTCGTTTTTGCAGCTCGGAACGCTGTTGAATGGCTTCATTCATGCAGGCTTCCCAGTCGAAATCGATTCTGGCCATCGTCGGTGTTTCCTGCGGTCGAAGCAGTTGACCGTCCGCTGCGGGCATGCCCAGCACCAATCGCAATCGTCTTTCTGCGGTCAGCACACCGCCGGTGAGCTGCAGGGTACCTCCACTGGACCCATTTTGAGTCTGAGTCCCCTGGATCAGTCGTCCGGACAGAGCCTCATCTACGGCGGCCTTCAGCTGATAATACTGTTGACGCGCGAGTGCTTCTTCACCGGTGGGAGCGGTCCCGTAGTTGCCGGAATCTTTTCGAGTCTTCGCCTCATTCCAGACCACCAGAGCACGTTCCAAGGCCTTTTTCCGCGCGTTCAGTTCCCGGTAGGCGAAGTACAGGTCCCAATAGGCATTTTCCACGTTGCTCACGAAGTCCCGTAATGACCGAGTGAATTCAGCATAATTGATGTCGGAATTGGCTTTAGCAATCAGCACGCCGTTGTAAACGCCCGGTCGGCCGCCAGGTCCGGCGATCCGGTTGAATTCCAGTCCGCCTCCCTGCAGCAACGGCTGCCGCATTTCACCTTCCAGCCATGAATCCCAGTAACTGCCAAACGTATTGGCCGGTGCATTGTTCGAGTCGTAGTTGGTGATGCCCCGCAACGACAGCAAAGAACCCGTGGCGGTCCGCTTGGAAAGTTCAACTTCATAGTCGTTCAGATCCTGCCGGAAATTGGAGGCTCCGCCGGAGAAAAATGCATTGTTAAAGATGCGGTCATTGTTATTGAAAGAAGCAGATGCCGACAGTTGAGCATCGAATTCGCTCAGCGCGGCTTCCATACCGAATCGCGGATCCGATTCCTGCAACTGGGTGGAAAAGCTAGTTTTTAGATTGTCCGGTGAACGCAGGACGATGCCCCCGATGTCACGCAGGACGGTGGAACTCTGCATACCCTGACGCAGGACATCGTTTAGCGACAGCTCGACGTAACTGACATCTTCCGGCGCTTCAGCCAGCTTCAAAGCAGTCACAGGAGCCGCTGTCTGGCTGACGCTCGGATAGACCGGCGGCGACGGCTGGTCTATCTGCTGTGAAACCTGGTCCACCTCCTGAGTGTCATTATGGACCGTTTTTTTCCACTGCGTGTGCGACATTGCGCAACCAGTCAGCAGTAACGTCGCGGCCAGACACAAACACGCGACCACGGGCGACAACAGCCACCTGGTGAGAAAACGAATGTAAGTCCGGTTTTCAGTCGCAAAAGGAAGTAGCCGCATCACGAAATTCCGTTTCGTTTTTTGCTTGTGTCTTGAATGTCATCCCGACCTCCAAACGGATACGACCATTCCTCGCCTCCAGCGTCGGACGCGTTTGACAGCAGCTGAGAAAGTACAGCTCCCCCCCTATCCCCCACTATCGGCAATCGTTATCAATCGCTTAAAACCAATGCCTGTGGACCAGGGCCGTTTTAGAGTTGCCGCCGGTACAAACCTCCTGTCTTACAAGAGACACTGAATTCCCACAGTCCCTTAAAAAGCGTACGTACGAGAGACCGGTGTGGTTTTACTGCTGAGGCTGATGCTGTGTGAAACCGGCGGCAGTCAATTTGAACGGCGGGATGTTTGTCATGGACGCGTTGCTGATGTCTGATGAGGCACCGCAACCACAGAATCGGCAAATTTTACTGCTGAGAAATCCGGCGGTCTCCTATTTTCCGGAGCCTGGGGAATACACAGAAAGAATCCATCAATCTGAGTGGCCCGGGGGCCAGACACGTGGCCCTGCGGCTGTCCGATCCCGCACCGGATGATCTGCTGGATCGTGTTCAGGGAATCACGTAAATCATGCCGGTGACGGCAGCTCCCTGGACAGCGGCGCCTTTCCACGACCAGCCTGGCCAGTAGGCATCGCAGCTGAATTCGTGGCAGGTGGGACAATCCGGCAGAGCCACCACACAGTCGGTGGGATGATGGACCGCGGTCAGATAGGGAGCCATGAAAATTTTCGCCGCGAAATGTATGGCGGAACCGGCTGTGGTCAAACAGCCATGGGATCGGCCACAGCGTTCCAGGTTGGAATCTTCAAAGTACAACGGATTGTGGAAAAATCGCAGGGTATTTCTGGGAGCCCTGCGGACACCATAACCTGTGGTCTGGTAGCAAATCGGAATGGGTCCGTTCTCGATCAATAAACTGGCTTTGCTGGCCGGTTTTTCGGTGGGAAGGTCTTCTGGTGGAGAAGAGCTGTTTCCGGTCACCAAAAGTTCATCCAGAGGTGTATTCAATTCATCAAACGCTGTCTGATTTTCTTTGGCATCCCGTTTTTCTGCTGCAACATCGACTTCGGCTACTTCAGCTTCAGACTCAGAAACGGCAGCCTGCAAACCAGCGAGCCGAGCCGGAGTCACGCCGCTTTGCGGTGATGGACTGTCGTCCTGCTGCAAAAGATTCTTCAGGTCACTGCGGTAGGTGTCCAACACTTCAGGGACAACTGCCACAGATTCTGCCGGATGTGATTCGGGAACCGGAGGCCGGGTTTTGGCGAGCCGGGGCGACGAGTCGGTGTGCTGTTGCAGAAGATTCTGCAGATCGCTGAGGTAATTTTCGCCGCCATTTGCCATTTCCACAGTCTGCCGATGGCTGATCTCAGACAGGTTTTTTGGATAAATCCAGCAAGATTGTCGAGTGAGCAGTTGCTGCAGGTCGTCCAGGTAAGTGTCCTGTTGAGCCGCCGCCTTCGAAACCGCAGTATTGTTCGACACCTGCTTCGAATGTTGCTCAAAGGACTTCGCTGTCAGAGATTCAGCAGAGGGCGCTGTTTGATCATTCCCTGCCGTTGCTGACTCAACCTGGTCTGCGGCATCCGCAGACCCCGGCGAAGGTTCATTGCCACAGACCACGTTCATGCAGGTGAGAATGACCATTGCTGCCGGGATCGTCTTCCTTGAAGTTGGCATATCTCAGGTGTCCGTGGGGGAGCCGAATTGAAGTTGGCTGCCGAAGTTCGCAGTCACAGGAACAGTCAGTTTGCTCCAGAGCTTGATTTCGGTATTTCAGCAGCAGTTTCTTGGGCGCACATTTGGTCGCAGTCTATTTCGACCACACCCCGACAAAACCTGCTGAATCCAAAATAACTGTTTTCTGCAGTCAGAAAAACCGGCAAACTCCAACATGGTCATTGCCTCAAGTTACCAATAGCCTGTATTCCGAAAGATTGTTGAAACAGGAGTTGGCTGCAAAACCGACCGAATAAATGAACACACGCCCGAGGTTTTACGGCCGGTCGTGGCTGTACGTCCCTGTGTCGCCGGAACGAGGTTGGGCAGCGACACATTGGCTACAGGCACAATAGTATTGCTGGTAATCACATTGTCCTGAAAGCAGCATGATGGTTTTTTCCCCCCAAAAACGTGTGCGAGCATTTTTCCTTCGAGTGCAGGCGTTCTGGCGGTCTGCGTGGCCGAACCCATCGCCGTCGGTGCCCAGTGAGCGATTTCTGCGTCTGATGTCCCTGGAAGACCGTCGCGTCCTCAACGCCAGCCTGACACTGGCTGCAGGGAATGAAGGGATTGACCTGACTGGAGGGGAATCCCTGACCATGCAGGATGGAGGGATGCAGGACGTGGGGTCTGGCGCTGTACAGACGGCCGATCTTGTTCTGGGTACCGGCACATGGTCCCTCGATGAGGAACTCGACGAAAACCTGTACGACCTTAGTGCCGATTCAAAGACCCTCACCATTGATCATGCTGCGCTCAGCGATGGTGGTGCAATTCTGAGTGCAGGAGATGTTCTGCAAATTCGGGGTGATGACGCCACTACGGATACGGTCACGCTGGACCTGACAAATCTCGATTTTGTTCCGTCTGGCGGAATTGATCTCACAGCAGGCGAAGATCCGGGTAATGGTGATAACGATTCTCTGACAGTAACAGGCTATTCATTGGCAGGCTCACTCACCGTCAACCACACTGGGTCGGAAGCCGGAAATCTTGTGTTTGATGGTCTGGGAACAATTACTTTCTCCGAGATTGAACCACTGGCTCTTACGGGAACAGCTGCGGACCTGATCATTAACCTGCCCGCCGGTGTGGACAACATTGTGGTCCTGAGCGACGACGGAACAGCTGGAGATGGAATCTCACAGATTGACGGAACCTTTGAACTCACCACATTTGCCAATCCAACAAACTCACTCACGATCAACGATGGCACGGGAGTGAAGACAATCTCGGTTCAGGGGATGGATTCGTTGTTCAGTGCGGACCTGACAATTCAGGAGGATGACGCGACAGACGACAACGCAGTGACTCTCGAAACCAACGCCACAGACACCAACGGCGGAAACTTGAGTGTCGACGCTGATACAATCACAGTAAATGCCTCTGTCACCACAGACGGTGGAAACGTAAACTTCAATGCAGTTTCCACAGTCTCAAGTACGGTAACAGGTTCAATCACGACAACGTCCGCTGCCAATTCGGGGACAGCCAGTGGATCTGTTGAAATTGATGCCGGAACTGCTGTCAATCTGTCAGGTGTAATCGACACGTCCGGAGCTGATCATTCCGTGGCTGCGGCCACGGCAAGTACTGGCGGACAGGTTGATATCGATACGCTGGACGGCCCAGTTACTGTTGCCGGCATCGACACTTCCGGCGGAGATGCAACTGGTGGAGGCGCCAGCACAGGCGGTGACGGGGCCAGTATCAATATTACTGCCGCTGACACGGGAGATGATAACACCCACGATGTAACACTCAATGCAGTCATCACTGCAGTTGGAGGAAACGGTGCCACAAATGGCACTGGAATGGATGTTAAGATCACCTCCGACAACAACCTTGCCATCAATAATGTCATTGTTCTGGGAGCCGGAAACCTGTTCCTTGATGTCACCGGAAACGTCACACAGACTGCCGCTGTTTCCGGAGCCGGACTGGCACTGATGGTGGACGGCACCACCACACTCAACAACGCCGCCAACGACTTCACCACCTTCGCTGCCGATAACGGCGGTGAAACTCAGTACACCGATGCCGACACACTCAGCGTCGACAGTGTGACTGTCGATGCAATGACGGTCACCGGCATCACCACCTCTGACGATGACGTCAATCTCACCGTCGATGCCAATGATCTGTCCATCGATGCGGTGATCAGCACCCTTGGTGGCCAGGTGGGCATTGACGCTCTGACAGGCAGTGTAAACGTCAATCAGGGTGTCAACTCCGGAGGCGGTAACGTCGATGTTACGGCGACCGCAGGATCCGTGAATACAGCAGCCGACGGAGATATCACCACAACCAGCGGCACTGTGGACGGGGCTTCGGGGAATCTGGACATCGATGCCGGCACAGATGTTACGCTCGCCGGGGATA